>JACXTT010006114.1_pt1 | contig 17279 bp, 11 predicted proteins | sample 9270951 | NCBI WGS metagenome assembly JACXTT01 (sample SAMN15532306, study PRJNA645909) | rock metagenome | isolation source: weathered quartz diorite | place: Puerto Rico | collected 2017-06-21 | reverse complement strand
GTTCGCTTTTAATTTGTTTGAGCACACGCTTGCGCTCCAGCATGGCCGCGAGCACGTAGCGGGTGTTCGCAGGCGGATTTTCCGACGCAACTAAACGCCGAAAAAGCTGCTCGGCGTCTTCCTTCGGTAAAGCCTCGGTCGCGGCTGGCAACGGTTCGTAGCGCATCTTCCAAAATGAAAATGGTTGAATGTTTTCATTGCGGCTCGACCAGGCTTCTTCGCTCAAGTCTTCACGGCGGTAACCTTCGGCATCGCGAAAGAGCAGGGTGTAAAAATATTCCCCCGGCGCGAACGCCCGTTGCGTGACCGCGCAGGTGTCCGCTCGGTGTTTGATTGCCCATTCGTTAGGTAACGGATTCATGACGACAACGATAGCCTTTCAATGACGAATGACGAATGACCAATGCTGAAGGAATGACGAAATCCGAACTTGCTTTTCATCATTTGCACTCATGCAGCTTTGCGTCGCGCGAACAACGCATAAAAGCGTGGTGCTTCTCGGTTTGAAGCCCGCAAGTACAGAAGGTAAAGACCGATGATGGTGAACAGGATATTTGGTGTCCACGCTGCGAGAAAGGGCGAAATCCGATCTCCTTCACCCAGCGCCAGAAATAAATGCGTCAGAAAGTTCATCGAAAAAATAAGAACGACCGCGGTGGCGACGCTGGCGAGCACACCGCGCCGCGAATAGCCAATGCCGAGGGGTGCAGCAATGCAAACCACCACCAGACACGTCCAGGGCAGAGCAAGACGATATTGAAAGTGCGTCTTGAACGGCGCCAGCAGAGTGGCCGGGAAATCCGCGTTAAATTGTAAGTATCGGCGCAACTCAGGTACGCTCAGAAACTCAGCCCGCACATTGGCGCTGCCCAGGCGGAATGGCGTCTCACTCCAAGTGTCGATCTTGAGTGACGAAAAAACTTGCTCGCCCAGGATATTCCCAGCCCGATCATAGTGGACTACCTTCCCGTTTTCGAATTCCCAGACTTTCGTCTCCGGATGATAGGTGGCGCGGGCTGCGAGATAGGTCGCGACAATATTGTCGTGCGCGTCCTGCTGGAGCACTTCTACGGTGTTGAACACGTTATGGCCCGGCCGAAAATTCCGGATGAACCAGGTGCGGGCGTCGGTGCGATTGCGGAAAATCTGGCCCTCGACGACGGGGCCCTGTCGCGCGCGTGCGGAGGAAAGAAACGTTTTGCGTGCCAGCTCGGCATGGGGGGCAAGCGAGTAATTGAGCGCAGTTGTAGCAGCTACGGTGAGCAATCCGATCGCAATCAGAGGCAGGAGAAGGCGCGGGACGCTTACGCCGGAAGTGAGCATCGATACCACCTCGTTTGCCCGGGACATTCGGCCAAGCGAGAAGAGCAGGGCCAACAAAAGCGATACCGGCAAGAGGATGATCAGAATTTGCGGTAATTGGGAAGCGTAATAGCGGATTGCAAGGAGGAGACCAACGCGCTGATCGATAAAGGTCGAAATATTGTCGCTGATGTCGAAAATGAGCCAGATCGAGATGAAGCCGGCGACGCAGTAAATGTACGCCTGCAAAAAATTGCGAATGACGTAACGATCCAGCAATTTCATCAAGAAATTTCGAATTTCGAATTTCGAATTTCGAACTTAGGATAGCACGTCCGCGGACGTATTTCAGGGTTGAGAACCGATTTCCACGTCGCGCGCTCACAGCCAATTACATGATCGCGCTCAAAGATTCCTTGGGGACCGAATTTGTCGAACGAGTTCGAGCGATCTTCTCCGAAAATGGGCTACTCTCAAAAGCCACCAATTTCGAATTTCGTCAACCACAGCAAGAGATGGCGGCAGCGGTCGCTCGCGCGCTGGAGGAAGATCGCCATTTGGTGGTTGAAGCGGGAACTGGGGTGGGCAAGTCGCTGGCCTATCTTGTCCCGGCCATTCTGTTTGCACTCGAGCAGCACAAAAAGGCGATTGTTTCTACTCACACTATCAATCTTCAGGAGCAATTGCTTCACAAAGACATTCCGATCCTGAAGAAAGTGCTGCCGGTCGAGTTCAACGCGGCGCTGATGAAAGGCCGCCAAAACTACATTTGTCCGCGTCGAATGGAGCGGGCGTTACAGAATGCGAATGAACTTTTCACCGGGCCGGAGCAAGCGGAGTTGAGCCGCCTGGCTCAATGGGCAAACGGTACGCACGATGGTTCGCTCAGCGATCTCCCGGTCGAGCCAGATCCAAAAGTCTGGCTGCAGGTTTGTAGCGAAGCACACCTCTGCACTCAGAAGACCTGCGGCCAGAATCCGCACTGTTTTTATCAACTGGCCCGCAGACGTTTGCTGGCGGCCGACCTCATTGTGATGAACCACACCTTGCTCTTTATTCTTATGGGCAGCCCCGAGCTGCAGGAAGAACGCGAGAGCGGGTTCCTTTTCCCGAATGACTTTATTATTTTCGACGAAGCACATACGGTCGAACAAGTTGCGTCCAAACACATCGGCATCGGAGTTTCGCAGTACGGACTGAGAGCTGCGATTCAACGGCTCTACAACGCCCGGACCCGCAAAGGTTTGTTTACCGTAATGCGCGATGCCAAGGGGGTGACTCTCGCGGCGGAGTTGGTCGATGATGTCGATAAATTCTTCGCCGCGGTTGAGTCGAGATCCGATCTTCGAAAGGGCCGCGAATTTCGCGTCCGCGACGTCGATTTTATTCCGGACATGATCACTGGCCGGCTGACCGCACTGCAGGTGCGTATTGTCGAAATGGTAAAACGGTGCGATGACGAGTTTTTAAAAGCTGAGTTACAGGAATTCGGCCGGCGGATTCGCGATTCGAGGGACGGGATCGCAATCTTTCTCGAGCAAAGCGTACCCGAACACGTGTATTGGGTCGAGCGCACCGGCAAGACGGCGCAATTCCTTTCCCTTAACGCCGCGCCAGTAGACCTCGCGCCGGTGCTGCGGCGCATGATTTTCCGGGAAAATTGCTGCTGCGTGATGACCAGCGCGACGCTGGCCGTCGGACGTCCCGACCTTGCCTATTTTCGCGAGCGCATTGGCGCGCATGAAGCCGAACCGTTGCAGCTGGGCAGCCCGTTCGACTTTCAGAAGCAGATGAAAATGTTCATCGTGCAAAAGATGCCGGACCCTCGCGACCGCGATTATCAGGAGGCACTCGAGCACTGGATCGCGCATTTTGTCCAAAAAACCGAGGGCCGCGCGTTTGTTCTTTTTACCAGCTACCGAGATATGCGGCAGCTCGCCGGTCAAATGGAGAAATTTTTCGTGGAGCAGAGCATGAATCTTTTTGTCCAAGGGGGTGGCGCGCCGCGGAGTAAATTGCTGGAGCAATTCAAAACGACCCCGCGGAGCGTCCTTTTCGGGACGGACAGTTTTTGGAGCGGGGTTGATGTGCCGGGCGAAGCGCTTTCGAACGTGATTATCACGCGCTTACCTTTTGCCGTGCCCGATCATCCTCTCATCGAAGCCAAATTGGAGTTGGTGCAGGAGCGCGGGGGCGATCCATTTACCGAATACTCGCTGCCAGAAGCTATCCTGAAACTTCGCCAAGGCGTGGGCCGTCTCATCCGAACGAAGAACGATCGTGGTATGATCGTTATTCTCGATAACCGGATCGTGACCAGGTCGTACGGCCGCGCTTTCATGCGCGCGCTACCAAAATGTCCAGTTGAGATTATTTAGGTTGTGATCGCGGGGCCTCGGAGAACGTCGCGAACGTGCAATCGCCAGTCCGATGTTATATTGTTTTGTGACGAGTGAAATCTCGTGACCGGTAGCAAGATCGATATGAAAACGTACAGCTCCAATTACCGCAACAGTCTCGTTCTGCTCGCCACCTGTCTGCTTTTCGGCGGATTTGCCGCCACCAGTCAGGCGTTCGCTGCCGATCCGCAGTCAGGTCGTGCCGAAGCGGCGCCTTCGCTACTAGTGCGGCCTGTTCACGGTGCTGCTCGTTTGATCATCAGCAGAGCCCCCGATCTGGGCAATTTTGTAATAGTCCGGCTCGCCGTGGATGGCGCGCCGGCAGCGTCCATCGGATATGGCCACACGTATCAAGGTTTCCTATCACCTGGACGCCATGTTTTGTCGCTGCTGCCAACTCCCAGTCCGAAATGGTTGGCCCCGTGGCGAATGACCCTGGACGCGCGAAGCGGTCACACCTACAACTTCACCGCGATGGGGAATTCAGGATACGTGATTCTAAGAGCGCCTGGCGAACCAGAAATTCCCCGTGCCCGCTAGTAAATAAAACGCGCCAGCCATAGCTTTGGTGTTACGCTTTCTCCGGCAGAAATTGACCTTCATGACTGGCTTGGTTCCGTGATGAAGAGGCGTGTCGTTCCAACCTGTCTTGCGCTTGTTACGCTGCTCACTGGGATTTTGATCGGCCGCTACTCGGCGCCCATTTCGAAAGTTACTGCCCCGGCAACGATGCCTGTTGCAGAAGAGAAAATGAGCGGGACGCAAGAGCGAGATGGTTCGCGTGTCGCGCCTGCCACGCCTCCACCCGCAGTTGCTCATTCTACCGCGGAGACGACGAGCGAGAATCCTTCAGCCGCGCACCTGATTGATGAAATAAAAGGTGCGCTCGCGCAGCCAACCAGCCGCCACACCTATGCGACGCTCTCAAAGCTGGTGGATGCAGTCGATCCCAGCAATGTGCGTGAAATCGTAAATTTGACGCAAAATCTGTCCAAACAGCAGGACAAGAGCTCGCTCGCCTGGCTCGTATTTGCGCGGTGGGCAGAATTTAATCCGGCTGAAGCGATCAATTTTGCGCAAAGCATGCCTGCTGGCTCCGACCGCGATCGTGCCATGAGCAGCGTGGTAAGCGCCTGGGCTGAGAATGACTCGGGCGGTGCGCTGGCATGGACCCAGCAAATGGCACCGGGCTCGACCCGTGACCAAACCATGCAAACAGTTGTTGGCGCGATTGCCCAGAAAGATCCTGCGGCCGCGCTCGCGCTGTTGAAAAATTTCCCGAACAGCCGCAATCGCGACTCGCTCTATTCCACAGTTTTCAATCGATGGGCGAACAACGACCCGTCTGCGGCTGCCGATCAGGCGAGCCGTCTTCCTTCGGGCACCGGTCGCGACAACGCCCTGCAAATGGTGGCTTCGATCTGGACATCGCAAGATCCCGAAGCGGCTTTTTCCTGGGCAAATTCCCTCTCGACAGGACAAGTGCGAAATCGCGCGTTGCAAAGTGTCATTGCCGGTTGGGCGAATCGCGATCCGCAAAAGGCGGCGTCGGTCGCGTTGTCGTTGCCGGCCGGTTCAGCGCGCGAGCAATCGATCAGCCTAGTAGCAGGGCAATGGGGGCGCACCGATGCGCATGCCGCACTCAACTGGTTGGAGGATTTACCGTCCAGTGAGTCGCGGGAACGGGCATTGAGCAGTGTGCTCCAAAGTTGGGCGCAAATTGAACCCGGACCCGCGGCCGAATATGTCGCGTCCTTACCGCCGGGGAGAATCCAACAGAACGCGATCAATTATGTGGCCTGGCAATTGGCCAGTACCGATATCGAAACAGCAATCGCCTGGTTCCAAAAGCTTCCGCCGGATTCGGCGCAGCACCAGGCCCTCACCAACGTTGTCTCCAAATGGAGCGAAGCTGATCCGCATGCAGCGGCCGATTTTGCAGCCCATATTCCAGACGTCGGACAGCGCAAAAGTTTAATGGCAAACGTGTCGAGGCAATGGGCCCGGACCGACCCTCAGGCGGCACTCGCCTGGGCGGACGGCTTGCCCGAAGCGAGCTCGCGCGATGCAGTGCTGCCGGCGATTCTCGGCGCCGTCGCAGAAGGTGATCCAGCGCAAGCGGCGCAGATGCTTTTTCGATTGTCGCCCGCTGCGCAGGAAAACGCGATCAACACCATCGCTTCGCAATGGGCGAACGATGATCCGCAAGGGGCAGGCGGATGGGCGGCGACACTTCCCGAAGGTAAAGCCCGCGAGCGCGCCCTGGAAAACGTCATCGCTCGGTGGTCAGAGATTGATCCCCACAGCGCCGGTAACTGGCTGAGCACATTGCCATCAGGCGGTTCACGCGATTCAGCAGTTGCAACCTACGCCGGGCGCATTGCCGGTTCCGATCCGCAAACCGCCGCACAATGGGCCGAGACGATTGGTAATGAAAATGTCCGGAATACCCAGATTGAATCGATCGTCCACAATTGGCTTAACACCGATTCGAGCGCTGCTAAAACCTGGGTCGCCGCATCCTCTCTTCCCAACGAGATAAAAACGAGGCTACTCAACCAAAAATAAATTCTGTTGGGTTAGCCCCGCCCAGCCTTCCTTTCTGTAGAGGCAGTCCGTCCTCGGCTGCTTCCGTTATTGTAGGGCAAGCGCTTCGGTTCCCCGGCTTGAAATTCGGCAGGCGACTACAATCACTCTATACAATTTCGGTGCGAGAAATAGACCAGATATCAATGTTCATTTGAACATATATCATTTGAGTTTTAATTTGAGCGCATGGAGCGCTCTAATTCGACAAAGTCGAAGGCAGAAATTCACGAAATTTTCTCGATCCTCCGCAAATGGGGGATCAACACAGTTGGACAGTTCGCAACCCTGGATAAGGAAGAACTCGCTGCCAGGCTTGGCCCCGAAGCGGTCCGGCTTTGGGAACGGGCCAATGGAAAATCGAATCGGCTCCTTAAATTCGTTCGCCTGCCGGAATCGTTTCAGGAAAGTTTCGAGTTCGAATGCGAAATCGAAACCGCCGAGCCGCTCTTTTTCATGCTGCGGCGGTTTTTGGAGCAGCTAGCTCTGCGCCTGAACGCAATCTATCTCGTTGCCAAAGAAATCACTCTGCGAATCACTTTTGCGAATTCGCGACAAGTCCGCCAAAGGACGGATTCGTCTGATTGGCGAAACGAACCCGCCGTGTCGGGCAAACAACATTACGAACACCTTTTTAAAATTCCGCAGCCGACCAACGATGTCGACCTTCTCTTTCGCATGCTCCAGACGCATCTGGAGAATTTTAAATCCGAGCAACCCATCGTTGCCGTTGCCTTGACGGTGGAGCCGATCAAACCGGCTTTCCGCCAATTTGGTTTGTTTGAAACAGCGCTACGTAATCCGCAACAGCTTTATGAAACGCTCGCGCGTTTGAGCGCGCTCCTTGGCACTGATCGCGTCGGTACGCCGGTTTCGGAAGAAACGCATCGGCCAGAGGCGTTTCGCATGGAGTCGTTTATTTGGGCTGTAGAGTCCGCTGTCCTCAGCGGAACATTCCGCCAGTCCGGCTCGGACCCAGATGCGCTGGGGACAGCGCACACTACAACCGGAATTGCCTTGCGACGTTTTCGACCGGCTGTAGCTGCTTCTATTTTCGCTTCGGCAAATCGGCCCGCTTCGCGCCCGAAGGGCAGCCACTTCGAAGGAGGGGCTGGGTCGCCCAGCTTCTTCTATTGCGTTTGCTACGAACAAGGCGTGATTCTTTTCGAAGGGGCTGCCCGCCAACGGTGGGTTCGGTGCCATCTTCAGAGCCAGAACGTTCACGGCAAAATCATCGATCAACGCGGGCCTTATTTGCTTTCTGGAAATTGGTGGGATGAAAAAGTATGGGCGCGCGTGGAGTGGGACCTGCGCTTGGAAAATGGAAATTTGGTTCGGATTCATCGCAGCAATGAAGCGTGGAATGTTGATGGGATTTACGACTGAGCACATAGCTGCTTGGGGAACGGATTGGGTAGTGCCCGCTTCCAGCGGGCAGCGTTCGGCATCTTGCCGAACGAAAATATTCCGCAGGATGCGGAACACCGCACGCAAGATGCGCGCTCTCCCCAGATATCTCTTGCGATAACATATGTCCTACATCGAGCTTCACGCATCCAGCGCCTTCAGTTTTTTGCGGAGCGGTTCGTTGCCCGAGCAATTAGCCGAAGTAGCGGCCGAGCTAAAGATGCCCGCTCTGGCGCTGCTTGATCGCGACGGTGTTTACGGCGCGCAACGATTTTCTGTGGCGGCTCGAGAACATAACGTGCGCCCGATCATCGGCTGCGAGTTGTCGATGGAAGATAGCAGTATTTTGCCGGTGCTCATCGAAAATTGTACCGGTTACAAGAATGTTTGTGAGCTCCTGACCCAGGCCCATCTGCGCAGCGGAAAAGGGAAGTGCCTAGTAAGGTGGAATGAGTTGAGGGAATTTGCGAAAGGGTTTGTCGTATTTCTGGGGAGCACAGGCTGCCAGCCTGTAGTTTGCGGCAGCTTGCCGCAAACCTCTTTTCACCCTACGCAAGTAAACACACAAAGCGTCCGGCAAGCTGCCGGACGCGACAGGCTGGCAGCCTGTGCTCCCCAGACTCTTGCGGATCGCGCGGGGTTTCTGATCGATGTTTTCGGGCACGAAAATGTTTTCGTTGAGCTTCAGCGACATTTTATTCGCAGTGAAGAGCGGGTGAATCAGGCGCTTGTCGAGCTGGCGAGGGCCAATCGATTATTCATCGTCGCGACTAACGGGGTGAAATACGCCAAACCGTACGGTCGCGAGGTTCTGGATGTTTTCACGTGTATTCGTGAACACACCCATCTGGATATTGCCGGGAAACTGTTATCCCAAAACGCTGAGCGTCATCTGAAGAGCGATCGGGAAATGCGAGAGCTGTTTCGCGATTTACCGGAAGCAATCGGAAACACATCGCGACTGGCGGAGCGGCTTACCTTCTCGCTTGAGAACATCGGCTATGAGTTTCCCTCGTATCCCGTGCCGGCGGGGCACAGCATGGATTCCTTTTTGCACACGATCGTCTGGTTCGGCGCGCAACAGCGGTACGCCGCAATCAGTGTGAAAGTGAAACGTCAACTCGAACAAGAGCTCGCACTGATCAGTAAACTCAAGTTTCCCGGCTATTTTTTGATTGTTTGGGACATCGTCAACTTCTGCCGCGAACACAACATCATGGTTCAGGGCCGGGGGAGCGCCGCCAACAGCGCGGTTTGTTATTGCCTCGGTATCACCCCGGTCGACCCGGTGAGCAACCATCTCGTTTTCGAGCGTTTTCTCAATGAGGGCCGCAAAGGCTGGCCCGATATCGACCTCGATCTTCCAAGTGGCGACCGGCGCGAAGCTGTAATCCAGGAAATCTACCGTCGCTACGGTAACCATGGGGCGGCCATGACCGCAAACGTGATCACCTATCGCGGCCGGAGTGTTGCGCGCGAGATTGGGAAGGCCCTCAACTTTTCAGCCAGCATTTTCGATCGTTTCTCGCATCTTTTTGCGAACGGCGATTTTCCGCACACGCTTGATCTGCAATCGCAAATCGAGCAGGCCGGTTTGCCAAAAGACCATCCACGCATGCCGGCATTCATCAGGCTGTACCAAGCCATCTATGGATTGCCGCGCCATCTCGGCCAGCATTCCGGTGGCATGATTATTTGCCAGGACAAGTTGAGCTCGTTTGTGCCCCTGGAAAATGCCTCGATGCCAGGCCGGGTCGTGGCCCAATGGGACAAGGACGATTGTGAAGATCTCGGCATTGTAAAGGTCGATTTGTTAGGTCTGGGGATGATGTCCGTGATGCAGGACGCGCTCGAACTTTGCTGCGAACGCAATCGGCCTCTCGATCTAGCACACATTCCGACAAATGACGCTCCTACTTTCGAGATCATGCAACATGCCGACACCATCGGTGTTTTCCAAATCGAGAGCCGCGCGCAGATGGCGACGTTGCCGCGAATGAAACCAGAATGTTTTTACGACGTCGTCATCGAAGTCGCGATCATCCGGCCGGGGCCCATTCAAGGCGACATGGTGCACCCCTATCTCGCGCGGCGCGCCGGCAAGGAGAAAGTTACCTACTTTGATGAGCGATTGAAACCGGTACTCAAGCGTACCCTCGGTGTGCCGCTTTTTCAGGAGCAGATGCTCAAGATCGCGATGGTGATGGCCGATTTTTCCGGCGACGAAGCGGAGGAGCTGCGGCGCGCCCTCAGTTTCCACCGTTCCGAAGAACGGATGAAGAAAGTCTGCGCGAAATTGCGCGTGGCGATGGAAGGAAAAGGCGTCGCATCGGACAAGATCGATAAAATCATTCAGTCGATCTCGTCATTCGCTCTTTACGGATTTCCCGAGTCGCATGCCATTAGTTTCGCCATTCTTGCTTACGGCAGCGCCTATTTAAAGGTGCATCGTGCGCCGGAGTTTTACGCGAGTTTGCTCAACAATCAGCCGATGGGTTTTTATACACCGGCGACGATTGTCAAAGATGCCCAGCGACATGGAGTCAAGATCAAGCCGGTCTGCATCGCCCAATCGGATTTCCGATGCACGGTTATCGATGACGAGACGGTCCGTCTCGGATTTTGCCTGGTAAATGGACTGCGGCAGGAGCAGGCCGAAAATCTCGTCAGGCAACGGCAGAATCGGCCATTCGATTCGCTGGATGATGTCAAACGGCGCGCTCTGCTTTCGAAAGAAGAACTGCGTACTCTCGCGGAATTGGGCGCGCTGAATTGTTTTGCCGATCATCGCCGCGCCGCGATGTGGCATGTGGAGGAAACGCTGCACGATGATCTGCTGGGGAGCACAGGCTGCCAGCCTGTAGTTTGCGGCAGCTTGCCGCAAACATTGAACGACGCGCAATCCGAGTTGAACGATTCCGTCCGGCCAGTTGCCGGACGGGACAGGCTGGCAGCCTGTGCTCCCCGGAAGGAATCGCCGCTCAAATCAATGACGCTGCCCGAGCGTGTCCGTGCTGATTACGAAACGATGAATCTAACGACCGGCTCACATCCGATGAAGCTGCTCCGCGAAGGTTTGCCGAGCGTCTGGCGCGCGAGCGATCTTCCGCAGGCGCGTCATGGTGCGACCGTGCAAATCGCCGGGAACGTGATCTGCCGTCAGCGACCGGGCACGGCGAAGGGATTTGTTTTTATTAGCCTGGAAGACGAAACCGGCGTGGCAAATGCAATTGTCGAGCCGGATTTATTCGAGCGGTTACGACTTTTGATCACTGAAGAAGATTTTCTTCTGATCGAAGGCGAAGTGCAAAATTCAGACAATGTCGTCCTGATCAAGAGCCGCGAGATCAGACCGCTAACGCACGATCGACTCGTCGGCAGCGAGTCGCACGATTTCCACTAATTCGTAGAACGTTGAAGCGTTGAATCGTTACAGCGGTAAAGCTGCGCCTCGCAGCGGCTGATCTCGAGATTGATTTTATGAAACATTATTGATCCCGAAACTTGACCGTTTAGAACGGTCAAGTTTTCGCGGGGAGCGCGGTCTCGCTGGGCAGAGCCAAGCCGGGGCAAACAAATCGAATCTTTCACGAGAAATCCGGTCCCTACTCGGCACCATGACGAGCGGAGAATTCGTGTTGTAGCGTTGTTCTCAGCGGATAATGGGCTGGAAGCGCACGCTACAACATCACTCGCCGGCGTGACGAGGCGCGGTTTCTTTGGGTGCGGAAGGTTTTTGCGCGGGCTTCTGATCGGACTCGATCCATTCGGTATGAAACACGCCTGGTTTATCAACGCGCTCGTAAGTATGCGCCCCGAAAAAGTCGCGTTGCGCTTGAAGCAAGTTCGAGGGCAAACGCGCTGAACGATAGCTGTCGAAGTAGGCGAGCGATGCGGAAAAGGCGGGCACGGCAACACCCTGTTCGATTGCAGTGGAGACGGCGACGCGCCAGTTGTCCTGCGTATTTTTGATGATGTCGGTGAAATAGGGATCGAGGAGCAGGTTGTGGAGCGCGGGATCGCGTTTGTAGGCGTCAACGATGCGGTTCAGAAATTTTGCGCGAATGATGCAACCGCCGCGCCAAATGGTGGCGATGTCACCGAAGTTCAGGTTCCAATTGTATTGTTTACTCGCCGCGCCGAGCAGCTCCATCCCTTGCGCGTAGGAGACAATTTTCGACGCATAGAGAGCTTGTCGCACGGCTTCGGTGAGTTGCTTGCGGTCGCCGGTGAATTCTTTCGGTTTCGGCTGCGGAAGAATTTTTGACGCGGCAACGCGTTCATCTTTTCGGGAAGAAATAACACGTGCTTCGACCGCGGCATTGATTGTCGAGATGACAACGGATTGCGCAATGGCGGATTGCAGTGTCCACATTCCGGTTCCTTTTTGGCCGGCTTTATCGAGAATGACGTCGACCAGTGGTTTGCCGGTTTCGGGATCGATTTTCCGAAAAATCTGTGCGGTGATCTCGATCAAATAACTGTCGAGCTCGCCCTTGTTCCATTCGCCAAAAGTTTCGGCGAGCTTTTTGTTGTCCATTCCGACGATGTCTTTCAAAATCGCATAGGCTTCGCAGATTAGCTGCATGTCACCGTACTCGATGCCGTTGTGCACCATTTTGACGTAATGACCTGCCCCGTCCGGTCCCATGTAGCGGCAACACGGTTCACCATCGACCTGGGCGGCGATTTTGCGGAAAATCGGCGCGATCATTTCCCAGGCTTCGCGCGATCCTCCCGGCATCAACGATGGGCCTTTGAGCGCGCCTTCCTCGCCGCCCGATACGCCGCAGCCGACAAAATGAATCCCGCGGCTCTCCAGGTCTTTGCAACGCCGCTGCGTATCGGTGAAAAGAGAATTACCGCCGTCGATGATCACATCACCATTGTCGAGGAGCGACACCAGTTCACCGTTCACCTGATCGACCGGATTTCCGGCTTTGATCATGATCATTGCCTTGCGCGGGCGTTTGAGCGATCCGACAAATTCCTCCATCGCATTCGCCGGCCAGATATTTTTTCCTTTAGCACGCCCGGCCGCAAATTTCTCGGTGACTTCGGTGGTGCGATTGAATACGGCCACGGAAAATCCCTTGGATTCCATGTTCAGGACAAGGTTCTCGCCCATCACAGCGAGGCCGATGAGGCCAATATCACATTGATTCGCGGTCATTTTGGGTCTCCTTTGTTAAAGCGGCGCAAACGCGCAGCTGCAACTTAGCGAGTAATCACAAGGCATGGCAAACTCCGTTTGTGAAGTTTTAGTGACGGAAGCCCGGCTGCAGGCACCAGAAGCGAATTTCGGACTTGGCACGGGAGCAATTATCAATTTTTGGGGCATAGTGCGAGGGTTGGAAGATGAACGCGAGATTGATGGGATCGAATATGAAGCGCATCCCGCGATGGCGGAGCATCAATTGCATTTGATCGTGCACGAGTCAGCCAAAAAATTTCAGCTCAAGAAAGTAATCGTCCATCATCGCGTCGGATTCGTTGCCACCGGCGAGGCCTCGCTATTTCTGCAGGTTGAAGCCGGGCACCGCGCGGCCGCATTTGCCGTGAGCGAATGGATTGTCGATGAATTGAAAGCGCGCGTGCCGATTTGGAAGCGTCCGAAGTTCAACGCGGGCGTTGTAGCCGGAATCGGTGATGCGGGCAACGTGACACAGCGAATTAGTGATGACCGCAGGCGGGGTCAACGACCCCGGCTACAGCAAACATGAATTGGGCGAATCGCTTAACGCTTAGTCGGTTGCTGCTGACGGTCGCTTTCGTGGTCGCTCTGAGTTCCTCCTGGCAATACGCCCGCACGTGTGCCCTCGTGATTTTTATCATCGCCGGTCTGACCGACTTTATCGATGGAGAAATCGCCCGCCGCTACGCGTGGGTCACGAATTTCGGGAAGCTAATGGATCCACTGGTGGACAAGATCATGATGGCCGCCGCGTTTATTTCGCTGGTACCACTGAAAGCCATCCCGGCCTGGGCGGCGACGGCAGTGGTAGCGCGTGATTTCTTAATTACTGGTTTGAGATTGATGGCGAGCGCGAAGGGCCGCGTATTGCCAGCTGAGCGGCTCGGCAAGCAAAAAACGTCCTGGCAGGTCATCACTGTGGTTTTTTTTCTTGGCTTGCTTTCAATTGCCGAACTGCGCCACGCGACTGAAACATCGGCGTGGTGGTTTCGCGCCTGGCATGAAGCCGGCCCGGTCCTGGTTTGGACCACGGTTGCGCTGACGGTTTACTCGGGTCTCGGCTATACTTGGCACCACCGCGATCTGATTGCGTCGGATCAATAGCTCCTGGACGTCGCAGGCCACACCCTGTCGCTGAAGCCAATTTTTGCGTGGCTGGTCAGAAGAAGCTTTGCGGAACCTCGATACGGTCGCCGGGCCGAAGGGGGATGTCTTTTGAAGGATCTTTGCGAAACTCGCGAACATCGAACATTTTCACTTCGTTGCCGCGCAACAAGCGCACATGTCTTTGATCGGCAAAATCGTTGAACCCACCAGCCGCGTTAATCGCTGCCAGGATTGTCATGTCTTCAGTGAACGGCACACGCATCGGTTGCCGGACGGAGCCGCCAACATTAACAAACCGCGCCGCCGGCTGCATCACGATAGTAATGTTGGGATTGGTGAAGATTTTGTTCGACCGATAGATTGCCTCGATTGAGCGCGAGAGTTGGGCTGGCGTCAGCCCTTCCGCTCTGACTTTGTTAATGTAAGGAAGACTAATCGAACCGGTGGTATCGATGGTATAAACGTTGTTGACTTGCTGCTGCTCTTCAGCTGGCACTCCGCCGATTCTTATTTCGAGCGGGTCGCCGACTCTCAGCGTCGCTTGAGCGAAAGTGCTGGCTGCTAAACCAAGAAAGAAAAAGAGAACCGCGAAGCTTTGGCGCATTAATAATCGTCTGGTTCCGAATAACCGTTGGGTGTGCCGCCTGCGGTTACGTTCGGCTTGGTCTTGGAGCGAGCGGCCTTCTGCCCCGGCTCATAATAGCCGTAATAGTTGGTGTAGTAATAGTAGTTCTGGTCGTGCTTCAGATCGACATTGTTGAGCACTACTCCCAAAATTGTCCCGCCAACCCCGAGGATGGCCTGTTTCACACGCGTCAACATTGCCCGAGGGAAGCGACGATGTTGGACAACGACGACCGTCTGATCGACTTCGCTGGCTAACACCGAAGCGTCGCTTACACCGAGCATCGGCGGCGAGTCAAAAAGGACAATATCGTACCCGAGCTTAAGTTCTCCGATCGTGTCGGACATGCGTTGGGAATTGAGGATGCCGACAGCGTCGGAGGGAAGCACACCACTAGGGAGAATGGAAAGATTCTCAATGCCGGTCGATGCGATCACCTCATCCAGCGGCATTTCGGTGGTGAGGTAGTTGGTTAGGCCAACATTATTGGGGACGTCGAAAAGCTCATGCTGGATGGGCCGGCGCAAGTCTGCATCAACAATCAAAGTGGAATAGCCTCCCTGTGCGCAGATAAAAGCCAGGTTCGCCAGGGTAGTGGACTTGCCCTCACCCGGCCCGCCACTCACGATTGAGATGGTATTGGCTTCCGGACTTTTGCGATTGAACTCGATGTTAGTTCGCAAAATGCGGTAGGCCTCGGCATCCGGCTTATCGCCCAATTCCTTATGCAGCAACTTGATATGTTGCGGGATGATGGCCAGGACAGGAACGTCAAGCAGATCTTCCACGTCCTCCATCGTCTTGACGCTGGTGTCCAAATATTCAATGAAGAATGCCAGACCCAAGCCGACGACCAGACCGACCAGCGCACCGAGCATCAAATTAAGTCCGACCCGTGGCCGCGCCGGAAAACTCGGTGGCTCTGCCTTTTGTTTGATGCTGACGGCGAACCGCGGCATGGCCAGCTCCATGGTTTGGGTCTGGGCACGCGTCCGGACACCGTCGAGCAGAAGCTTTTCCTTAATATAGTTGTTTTTCGCGCGCGTGTAATTGGCACTTAAATTCTTTGTTTGTAGCTGCTTAGCGTCAATCTCCTCGAGGTGCTTCCGAAATTGATCGCGCGTTGCTTCGGCGCTTTTGAGATTCTTCTGCAATGCGCTGCGAATGCTATTTGTCTGCTGCTCGAGTTGCCGCATAAAAACTTGCTGGGTCGCGCGTTGCGCTTTCACCTTCGGATGATTTTCTCCCAGGCCTAAATTTAATAGCAGCGCCTCCGTTGCGACGGCGTCCTGATAACTGGCCAAAACCTTCTGTAGAGTAGCGTCAGGAATGTCCAGTGTTGGCAGCATTCGCATCAGGTCTTCGCCCTTGAGCTTTTCGATTTGCTCCAGTCTACTGGAAAGCATCGCTACTTTTCCCTCCACATCGTTAACTTGAATCTCCTGCTTCCGGATCACGTCATTGACCGGTGCCTGCGTATCTTCGGTGACTTCCGGGTTAAGATCGACAATGTGTTCTTCGTCGCGGATGCGTGCCATCTCTGCACGAGCTTCGTCAACACGTGCGCGTTGTTTTGTTACTTGCTCGTCCATCGTTTTGACTGCGCGACTCATGATCTCCTTTTCCTCTTCCACACGCGTGTCCTGATAAACGTCGACAATCTTGTTTGCGATATCGGCCGCCTCCTGAGAGTTGACGTCGAACACACTGATCTGAAGCAGGTCAGTGTTGCGAACCTCATCGACTTCGAGCTTGCTCCTCAGCTTTTGGTAAGCCTGTTCGAGCGAGATCGCACGACCACCACCCCATTTCTCCCGCAACTTCAATTGTTCGATCACCGGGTAAAGCACTCCCGTGCGCTGGATGACTTGGAAAACCGTGGGAGCGAGCTGTGGGTCGTGGATTGGTAAATTCGTCTCGTTCCCCACGCCAAAGATTCTCGGATTCTCGGCGGTGGACTTTACCTCCATGAAAACGGACGATTGATATTCGCGCGGCTGGAAATAGGTGACGATCGCGGCAGTGATCAACACGGCGAGGAAGGCGAGAAGAACCAGCCGCCAGCGGATTCGAATTACCCGCCAATAATCGAGAAAATGAAGTTTGACCTCGTCCGGTTGTGCCATAGAAATGCGTCGCGGGACTGCGGACAACGTAGCAAAAAAATCGCGCGGAGTAAACTCCGGCTGACCGTTTGATTCGCCTCGCTGGCCAACACCCGCGCGCTACAAAGCAGGAACCCGGCCAAGCTAACCCACCCCTGGTGCAGGTTAAAACGTCAAATTGAGACCGCCAAAAAAACTACTGCGGGAATACTGTTGGCCACCGGCATCAGAGGTCAGTTCGGTGCGATGATAGCCTGCCTGAACGCGCACCACCCGGTTGATCGCATAGTGCAGTGAGATTCCTGCGTCGATGGAATCCTGGGTAATCGACTGGCTAAGGCTCCCTCCCGCGGTAAGGTTGCTAGAGTCACTGTGCTCATAGTAGAAGCTCAGAGTGGATCCGATGCGGGGAGTCAGGTTGAATTGTCCTTCCAATCCTGTGTGGTACGTACTGCGGCTTTGTGTGCTTGCGGCATTCCGTTCTCCTATTCCATACCAGTTCCCCAAGCTAAACGTCGTTCATTTTCCCAACCTGTAAGTTACAATCCCATCCC
>JACXTT010006113.1_pt1 | contig 17280 bp, 16 predicted proteins | sample 9270951 | NCBI WGS metagenome assembly JACXTT01 (sample SAMN15532306, study PRJNA645909) | rock metagenome | isolation source: weathered quartz diorite | place: Puerto Rico | collected 2017-06-21 | reverse complement strand
AGCCGTCCATCATCGCCGGCATCACCCGCGACATCATGATGAGCCACAACATCGACGACAGCCAGGTGTATGTCGCCGGCCTGTCCGCGGGCGGCGCCATGGCCACCATCATGGGCACCGTGTATCCGGAGCTGTACGCGGCAGTGGGCGTTCACTCCGGCCTGCCGTTCGCGTCGGCGCATGACCTGCCGTCGGCGCTGGCGGCCATGCAGGGCAAGTTCGGTACGCCCCCGGCGCCGGGCACGACCATTCCCATCATCGTGTTTCACGGCGACCGCGACACCACGGTGTCGCCGGCGGCGGGCGACGCGGTGATTGCCCAAGGCAAGCATAAGGCGGCGCGGGAGATCGTCATCGAACCGGGCAAGGTGCCGGAGGGCCACGCCTACACCCGCACCGTGCACCTGCAACCGGACGGCACACCGCAAGCCGAGCAATGGCTGATTCACGGGGCCGGCCACGCCTGGTCGGGCGGCAGCGCGCGTGGCAGTTATACGGATGGCAAGGGTCCGGATGCCAGCCGCGAGATGATGCGTTTCTTTCAGACCAAGCGTTGAGTGTCGGCCGGCTGTTGCCTCTTTAATTCGGCAATGTGTTGCTGGAGGCAGGACGGGCACCAGCAGGCGGCGGCGCTTTGATCCGCGCCGGGAACTTGGACGGCGGGCGGCAGCGCGACGCACCAGCACGGTGCATCGCCGCCGTCGGCCATTGCACAGCTGAACACGGCGCCGCAGCGGCTGCAGCTGCTCATCAGGTGAGATTTCCATTCATATCCGGCTTACCTTAGCGGATCGGGACGTAAAATACAACGCGCGCTTTATAATGCGCAGCAGCGAGCTCCGCTTGCCTGTAAAATCTCGTCAAATTTCTTTCGGACCTGCCATGACCGCTGCCCTGCCCCCACTCACCGCTGCCCAGCAAGATGATCTGGCCGCCGTATCTCCCCAGATCAAGGCGCAGATCCTGGCAGAGGCGCTGCCCTACATCCGTAATTTTCACGGTAAAACCATCGTCATCAAATACGGCGGCAACGCCATGACGGAAGAGCGCCTGAAGCATGGCTTCGCGCGCGACGTGATCCTGTTGAAACTGGTCGGCATGAACCCGGTGGTGGTGCACGGCGGCGGTCCGCAGATCGACAACGCCCTGAAAAAAATCGGCAAGCAAGGCACCTTCGTGCAAGGCATGCGCATCACCGACGAAGAGACCATGGAAGTGGTCGAGTGGGTGCTGGGCGGCGAAGTGCAGCAAGACATCGTCATGCTGATCAATCACTACGGCGGCCAGGCTGTCGGCCTGACCGGCAAGGATGGCGGCCTGATCCGCGCCCGCCGCATGTCGATGCCGGACCGCGAAAAGCCGGGCGAATTCCTCGACATCGGCTTTGTCGGAGAAATCGACGCCATCAACCCGGCAGTGGTGAAAGCCCTGCAGGACGACGCGTTCATCCCGATCATCTCGCCGATCGGTTTCGGCCAGGACGGCCAGGCCTACAACATCAACGCCGACGTCGTCGCCGGCAAGATCGCGGAAATCCTGAAAGCGGAAAAGCTGATCATGATGACCAACATCGCTGGCGTGCAAGACAAGAAAGGCAACCTGGTCACCGATCTGTCGGCGCGCGAAATCGACGAGATGTTCGCCGACGGCACCATCTCCGGCGGCATGCTGCCGAAAATCTCCTCCGCCCTGGACGCCGCCAAGTCGGGCGTCAACACGGTCCACATCATCGACGGCCGCATCGAACACTCGCTGTTGCTGGAAGTCTTGACCGAACAGGCATTTGGCACTATGATCCGGTCGCACTAAAAGTTTTACCCCGTGTTTTTTTACGGGCGCCACAGGATTTCGAAGAAGCGTAGCGAGCAGGCCCGATACCGGGTCGAGTAACGCAGCCGTACTAGCGTACGGCGAGTAACGCCGACCCGGTAGCGGGACGCGCAGTAGCTTATTCGGAATTCCACTACAAGCCCTTGTAGCTCAGTGGTAGAGCACTCCCTTGGTAAGGGAGAGGCCACGTGTTCAATCCACGTCAAGGGCACCAAATTCCCCTAGTATTAAATCCAAAAGCGCTAAAAGCATCGGGGACTGGCACTTCGTGCCTGTCCCCATTTTCTGAGCAGAAGCAAACTACATAAAATAGTTTGCTGCAAAGCGACGAATGGGGACAGGCACCGAGTGCCAGTCCCCGATGCTGCTGACAGCCCTTCAATAAATCTGCTCGACCGTCAAGCCCCGTTGCCGCATCAACGCCGGCACGCTGCGTTTACCGACCAGATGCAGCACCCCGATCGCCGCCACGCTGTTGTTCTCCCGCTTCATCAAGGCGACAATGCCATCGGTCAGCGCCCCATTTCTCCCATCGAGCAGCACCTCCTTCATGAAGCGCCCCGACACGCTGGTGTCGGCGTCCAGCCTTGCGGCGATGGCATCCAGGGCGGGACGGTCGGCCGTGGCCCAGGCCTGCGCCACCTGCTTTGCCTCTTCGCGGTGCTTGCCGCTCTCGATATCGTTCAGGGTGTCCTGCAAAAACTCCCATTGCGCCGCCACCGGCATGCTGTCGAACAGGGCCAGCTGCGCATCGATCGATTCCAGCTCGATCACCTTGACCCGCTTTTCCTTTGCCAGCGTGGCCAACTGGCCGTCGACGGCGAGCGAACTGTCGTAGCCGAGCCGCTTGAATTCGCTCATGGCCAGTACCGTGGCGATCAGCCAGGGTTTGAACGGCGCCACCGCGGCGGGATCGACCCCGGCCTGCTGCAGGGCCAGCGTTAAGCGCGGCGCCAGCGCGGGCGGCACAACCGTGCCGGCGGGCGCCATGGCATGCCGCTGCATGGCGCCGGCCGCCGCTTCAGGCGCCACATTCGGATCGATTTCCAGCGCCAGCGTCGGCGCCGCCGCAACGGCGGCCAGCAAGCGCGCCTCGAAAGGATAAAAATCGGCCTGGCCGACATGCATGGTGCCGAACAAATACAGAGTGCGCCCCTTGTCCGTCACCTTGAACAGGGCGCCGCGGTCGGTGGCGTAGCTCGATGTGGACCACAGCAGCGCGATGCACAACACGCCTGCCCATCGCCCCGCTGCTCGCATTTGTCGCCACCCCACTATAATCTGGCCTCGCATGTCGTCCCCTTGTTCTTAGTATTCGATGTGCGTTCTTCCAGCGATCGCCCATGCCCAATATAACCGCATCCTCTCCCGTCTGGCTATTCGACCTCGACAACACCCTGCACGACGCCTCGCACGCGATTTTTCCGGCGATAAGCGCCAACATGAATGTCTACCTGGCGCGCGTGCTAAAGGGCGCAAATGGCGCGCCTACCCAGGCGGAGATCGACGCGGCCCGTACCGGCTACTGGCGCCGCTACGGCGCCACCCTTCTCGGCATGATCCGCCACCACCAGGTCGACGCCGCCCATTTTCTGAAAGAGACCCACGACCTGGGTCCGCTTGGCACGCTGGCCGGCATGATGCAGTTCGAGCGTGGCCTGGGACGGCTGCTGCGGCGCCTGCCCGGCCGTAAAATTTTGCTGACCAACGCGCCGCGCGTCTACTCGCGCGAAGTGCTGCGCCATCTGAATTTGCAGCGCCACTTCGACGGCCACATCGCCATCGAAGACATGCATGTGCACGGCCAGCTGCGCCCCAAGCCCTCGAAGCTGATGCTGCGCCGCTTGCTGCGCAAGCACGGCTTGGCCGCCAGCCGCTGCATCCTGGTCGAAGACACCCTGGCCAATTTGCGCCCGGCCCACCAACTGGGCATGCGCACGGCCTGGATCACCCAATACCTGCAGGTGCGCGATGTCAGCGGCACGGCGGTGCTGCCGCGGATGCTAAAACGCCCCGCGTATGTCGATGTCAAAGTAAAATCTGTCCGTCAGCTGCCCGCCCGCCTGCACCGGCTGCGCTGATCTCCTTTTTCACTTTTACGACCATCCATCGAGCGCACATGGCAAGCACCAAGCCGGGTCAGAGAAAAACGCAAATCCTGCAGGCTTTGGCGACCATGCTGGAGCAGCCGAAAAGCGAAAAAATCACCACCGCCGCATTGGCCGCGCAACTGCAGGTGTCGGAGGCGGCCCTGTATCGCCACTTCGCCAGCAAGGCGCAGATGTACGAAGGCCTGATCGACTTCATCGAATCGACCGTGTTCGGCCTGATCAACCAGATCGCCGCCAACGAGGACAATGGCGCCAGCGCCGCCCACGCCACCTTGCAGATGCTGCTGCAATTCGCCGCGCAAAATCCCGGCATGACGCGGGTGCTGATCGGCGACGCCCTGGTGGGCGAAGACGAGCGACTGCAAACGCGCATGAACCAGTTCTACGACAAGCTGGAACTGGCTTTTAAACAGTCGCTGCGGATGGCCGCCTCGCAGGGCCACGGCCAGGAAGGCGATGTGGCTGCGCGCGCGAGTCTGCTGGTCAGTTATGTGGTCGGCCGCTGGCACCGCTATGCCAAGAGCGGATTCAAACAGCACCCGGGCGAAGGCTTTGCCTTGCAGGTGTCGCTGCTGCTGGCGGCGTGAAGGCCGCGATCGACACCATGCAAGACCATTGTTTCGCCCTGCTCGACGATGCCAGCGCCGTCAACAGCGCCACGGCGCGCTCGCGCCTCTACACGGGCCACTTCGACACCCTCACCTGCACTGACGCCGCCACCTGGCCGGATCTGCTGGGGCGCATGCAGGAGGCCTTGAGTCGCGGCTTGTACGCCGTGCCGGTGCTGACGTATGAACTGGGCGGCCACTTATTGAAAATCGACGCCCACCCCATCGACGCGCCGCTGGCGCAGGTGCTACTGTTCGAACGCTGCGAGACCTTGAGCGCCTTGGAGGTGGCCGACTGGCTGGCGGCGCGCAAGGGCGCTTCTCCTGCCGGCATCGCGGGGATCACGCCCAGTGTCGACCAGGCCGCGTTCACCGACGCGCTGGCGCGCATCAATGCCTACATCGCCGCCGGCGATACCTACCAGGTCAATTACACGTACCGCCTGCGCTTCGACGCCTTCGGCTCCGTCTATTCGCTGTACGCCCGCCTGCGCGAGCGCCAGCCGGTGCCGTATGGCGCCCTGGTGGGCCTGCCCGACGGCCGCGCGGTGCTGTCGCTGTCTCCCGAACTGTTCGTGCGCCACGCCGGCGGAGAACTGCTGGCGCGGCCGATGAAGGGCACCGCCCCCGCCGCGCTCGATGACGCCATCAATGCGCAGCGCGCCGCGGCGCTGGCGGCGGACAGCAAGAACCGCGCGGAAAACCTGATGATCGTCGACCTGCTGCGCAACGACCTGGGACGCATCGCCGTCACCGGCAGCGTCGACGCGTCATCGCTGTTCGACGTGCAGCGATACAGCAGCGTGCTGCAGATGACATCGACCGTGCGCGCCCGCCTGCGAGAAGACGTTTCATTGGCCGACATTTTTATGGCCCTGTATCCCTGCGGCTCGATCACCGGCGCCCCCAAGCGCCGCACCATGGAGATCATCCGCGAACTCGAATCGACCCCGCGCGGGATTTATACGGGGGCGATCGGCTGGTTCGATCCGCCGCATGGCGATGCGGCGATCGGCGACTTCTGCTTGTCGGTGCCGATCCGCACCCTGACCTTGCAGCCCGAATCCGGCGGCGTGCGCAAGGGTGAAATGGGCGTCGGCGCCGGCATCGTCTACGACAGCGAAGCGAACGACGAATTCGCCGAGTGCCAATTAAAAGCGCGGTTTTTGACGGGGCTGCCGAACCAGTTCGAATTGTTCGAGACCATGCGCGCGAGCGTCGCAGGCGTGGCTTATGAGGATCGCCACCTGGCGCGGCTGGCGGCATCGGCGCGTTATTTTGGATTCAGTTTCGATGCTGTCGCGGCCGAGGCGGCGCTGCGTGCCGCCTGCGCTGCATTCATCGCGCACCGTGACTATCGGCTGCGGCTAGCGCTCAATACCGATGGCGTGTTCAGCACCCAGGCGGCACCGCTCACACCGTTGCAGGAGCCGGTCGGCTTACTGCTCGCCGACGATGCGACGTGCGCCGATGATCTGTTCCTGCGCCACAAAACCAGCATCCGCACGCGCTACGACGCAGCGTGGAAGGATGCAGAAGCAAACGGCGGCTTCGACACCCTGTTCTTCAACGAGCGGGGTGAATTGACGGAAGGCGGCCGCTCGAATGTCTTCGTGCGCATCGATGGCCGATGGATGACGCCTTCTCTGTCTTGCGGCGTGCTGCCGGGGGTGATGCGGGGCGTGCTGCTGGAAGAATGGGATGCCGGCGAGGGCATCGTGACGCGTGACATGCTCGCGGCGGCGGAGGAGATCGTGGTGTGCAATGCGCTGCGAGGGCCGCTGCGGGCGCATTTGACTCGTTAACTTTCGCAGCATTGGGAACTGGCGCACGCGCGCACGCGTGCGCCGCCCGTCCCCATTCTCAAAGCATAGTCAAATCAAATTTTGACTCGGTTCAAAGAATGGGACAGGCATCTTCGCTTCGCTTGTGCCAGTCCCCCCTGATCACGAAGCCAACGCAGCCTCGACCTTCGCAACCAACTCCTTGTCCTCCGGCGTCACCTTGCTCGGAAAATACTCGATGACCTTGCCGTTACGGTCGATCAGATACTTCGTGAAATTCCACTTTGGTTCCTTGCCCGTCAGCTTGATCAGATTCGCGTGCAGCGGGTTGGCCGCTGGGCCTTTGACGGATGACTTGGCGAACATGGGGAATTTCACGCCATAGGTGTTGTAGCAAAAATCGGCGATTTCTTTCGAGTTGCCCGGCTCCTGCTTGCCGAAATCGTTGGATGGAAATCCCAGCACCACCAGTCCCTGCTTGCCGTATTTCGCGTACAGCTTTTCCAGGCCTTCGTACTGGTTGGTAAAACCGCAGTAGCTGGCCGTGTTGACGACCAACACCACCTTGCCGGCGTACTGGCACAGATCCTGCGGCGCTTCGTCCTGCAGGCGGTTGAAACTCTGGTGCAGGATGGCCGGGCAGGATTTGGCGGCCGGCGCGGCGGCGGGCGCCTGGGCATATACCGCCGCCGGCGCGGCGCCCAGCAGCAAGGCGGACAGGGACAACAGTGCGGCGGTGGTTTTCAGCATGATGGTTCCAGGGTTAAATGGTAAAACGTGGATTCTAGCGCAGGCGCGACGGCGCCGTTCATTCGACCTTGATCTTGCTCACCTCGGCCTGCGGCGCCGGATAGCTCAAATCCAGGTCTTTTAATATTTCCAGCAGCAAGTTCGAAATCAACAAATTGCGGTGCGTCTTCGAATTCGCCGGAATCACATACCAGGGCGCGTGATCGGTATCGGTTGCCACGATGGCCCGCTGGTAGGCCTGCTGATAGTCATCCCATTTCTTTCGCTGCACCAAGTCATTCGGATCGAACTTCCACTGCTTCAAGGGGTCATCTATTCTCGCCTGCAAGCGCTCGCGCTGCTCGTCCTTGGAGATGTGCAGAAACACCTTGACGATGATGGTCCCCGTTTCCGCCAGCATGCGCTCGAAGTCGAGAATGTGCTGGTAGCGACGCTTGCACTCTTTCTCGTCGATCATGCCCTGCACGATGGTAATCAACACATCTTCGTAGTGGCTGCGGTTAAAAATGGCGATTTCTCCCCACACCGGCACATAAGGGTGCACCCGCCACAGAAAATCATGGGCCAGCTCGATCGGCGACGGCGCCTTGAAGGCGACCGCGCGCAAGCCCATTGGATTGATGCTTTGAAACAGCGAGGTGACGGTGCCATCCTTGCCGGAGGTGTCCATGCCTTGCAGCACCAGCAGGATCTTGTGCTTGCGCTGGGCGTACAGCATTTCCTGCAGCACGGCGATTTCCGAGGTCAGGGTCACCGTTGCGGCCCGCTCGTCTTCCTTGATTTCGCTCTTGGAATCGCCATTGCTCTTGTCGCGCAGGGGCTTGTCGTCGGCGTCCTCTTCGCGCAATTTGAAATTCTTGCCCGCGCGCAGGCGTTCGCGCAGTTTCATGCTTGCGCCAGCGCGTTGCGCAGCCGGTGGTGTTCGATTTTCATGCAGTGGTTCATGACGACATCCAACCCGGCCGCGCTGGCCATGTCGGCGGCGGCCTGGTTTTCTATGCCCAGCTGCATCCACAAGGCGCCGGCGCGCACGGCGATGGCGTCGCGCGCGATGTCGGGAATGTCCTCGGCTTTGCGGAAACAGTCGACGACGTCGATGGCGATGCCGTCGGCATGAAGGGCGTCGGCCGCCTCCTTGAGATTGGCATACACGGTTTCACCGTGAATTTTCCGGCCCGCCAGCAGGGGATTGACGGGCACGATGCGATAGCCGTTTTCCTGCAAGTAAGCGGCCACTTCGTTGCTGGCCCGCTCGGGTTTGTCGGACAGGCCGACCACGGCGATGGTTTTAGCGTCTTGCAGGATCTGGGGGATGGTTTTCATGGGGAAAATTGGCGGTAGTGAATTACCAACAGCGTAGCAGTTCCGGCGATATGGCGGCGCTTGCCTTCAACGACACATGGCGCCGGCGCGCAAAACGTGAAAAGATGGCGGCCCCGACTACCGGAGTTTCCTCATGCGTTCGATTTTGCTTGCCGCCCTGTTCGCCATCCAGCCCGTTTCATTCGCCGGCGCGCTGACGCCACAGGGCAATATCCTCCCGGGCGTGACGGTCATGAGTGTGGAGCAATGGGGCGGCACGCCGGCCGATGCGTCCAAAGCACGGCGGCAGGAAATCACCCACATCACCCTGCACCACCAGGGCGAGACTTACCCGCCCGGTAAAGACCCGATCGCCTATCTGCGCAATCTGCAAACCTGGTCGCGCAATACCAAGCACTGGCTGGACATCCCGTATCACTACATCATCGACCTGGACGGCAAGATTTATGAAGGCCGCAAGCTGGAATACGCGGGCGACACCAACACGGAATACGACCCGAAAGGACACGCCCTGATCGAGGTGGTGGGCAATTTCGAGGAAGTCGAGCCGAACCAGCGGCAGCTGGACGCCACCGCCGACCTGATGGCGGCGCTGGCAGCGAAATACCAGGTGTCGATCGACGCCATCCACGGCCACAAGGATTACTCGGCGCAAACCGTCTGCCCCGGCGAGCATTTATACGCCTACCTGCAGGACGGCTATTTCAGAAGGCAGGTGGCACTCCGGCTGGCGCGGCGCGGCAAGTGACTTAGGCGGCGTCCGCCAGGCGCAGGGCCGGCACGCTGGCCTCCATCGACAATCTCACCATCTGCTCGAACTGCGCCGCCGGCAAGGGCCGGCTTCTCAAGTAGCCCTGGTACTCGTCGCAGCCCAGCTCTCGCAAATAGGCCAGCTGCTCGGCCGTCTCCACCCCCTCCGCAATCACCTTTAAACGCAGGCTGTGCGCCAGGGCGATGACGGAACGCACGATGGCGGCGTCGTCGGCATCGGAGCTGATGTCGCGCACGAAGGAGCGGTCGATTTTCAAGGTGTCGAGGCGGAACTGTTTCAGGTAGCTGAGGCTGGAATAGCCGGTGCCGAAATCATCGACCGAGATGTGGATGCCCTGGGCATGCAATTTTTCGAGGATGCGCGAGGCTTCCACCGGGTTGTGCATGACCACGCTTTCGGTGACTTCCAACTCCAGGCTGGAGGCTTGCAAACCCTCTTCCGCCAAAATCCCCGCAATAAACTCCGGCAAATCCTTCTGGCGGAATTGATAAGCGGACAAATTCACCGCCACCCGCATGTGCGGCAAGCCGGCTTGTTGCCATGCCCGGTTCTGGCGGCAGGCTTCGCGCAAGACCCAGGCGCCCAGCGGGATGATCAAGCCGATCTCTTCGCTGACCGCAATAAACTCGTTGGGCGGCACCATCCCGCGCTCAGGACTATTCCAGCGGACCAGCGCTTCCATGGCGATCACTTTGCCGCTGACCACGTCCACCTTGGGCTGGTAGTGCAGTTCGAATTCGTTTTGTTCCAAGGCGCGGCGCAGGGCTTGCTCGAGTTGCAGGCGGGCGCCGGCGGCGGCATTCATTTCAGGCGCAAAATATTGGTAGTTGCCGCGGCCCATTTTCTTGGCGTGGTACATGGCGCTGTCGGCATTGCTCATCAGTTCGCGCAGCGATTTGCCGTCGTCCGGATAGATGCTGATGCCGACGCTGACCGACACGCTCTGCTGCTGGCCCTCGATGACGATCGGCGCGGCCATGGTCTCGAGCAGTTTCTGGGCGATGCCGGAGACGACCGAGGGCGCCGTAAACTCTCCCAGCAGCACGACGAATTCGTCGCCGCCCAGCCGCGCCACCGTGTCTTCCGCGCGCAAGCAGCCGGTCAGGCGGTCGGCCACGCCTTGCAGCAGCTTGTCGCCGTAATGGTGGCCCAGCGAATCGTTGATGGTCTTAAAACGGTCGAGATCGAGAAACATCACGGCGAAGCGGCTGCCGTGGCGTTCGCCCGTGTGGATGGCCTGGCTGATGCGGTCTTCCAGCAGGCTGCGGTTGGGCAGCCGGGTCAGGCTGTCGTGCAGGGCCAGGTGATGCAGCTTGCGGTTGGCGTGGCTGAGCGAGCGCACCAGGCTGGCGGTGCGCGTGGCCAGGCGCGAGTCGACTACCGACAACAGCAGGGCGATGGTGAGCAGCGACAGTGAGGCCACGCCGACCAGCACCGCCAGCCAGTTGCCGTCGACGCCGCCCAGGGTGGTGCAGACGGCCGAAGGGTCGAAGCGGGCCGCTTCCATGCCGGTGTAATGCATGGCGATGATGGCCAGGCCCATCACCACGGCGGCGCCGGCCTTTTTGGCATGCGCGATAAAACCGTCGCCCGCGCGCAAGGTGAACGCCAGCCACAGGGCAGCGATGGAGGCGACCACGGCAATGGCGGCCGAGGCGGCGACGATGCCATAGTTGTAATCGATGGCGGGCGACATCTGCATGGCTTGCATGCCGAGATAGTGCATGGCGCAGATGCCGACCCCCATCAGCAAGCCGCCGCCCAGATAATGCTGCAGGCTGACACTGGCGCGCGCGACAATGCGCAGGGCCAGCGCCGATACGCCGATGGCCGCCAGCAGGGACAGCATGGTCACGCCCAGGTCGTAGCTCATCTTGAACGGCAAACTGTAAGCCAGCATGCCGATAAAGTGCATCGACCAGATGCCGCTGCCCATCGCCACGGCGCCGCCCAGCAACCACAAGGTGCTGACACGCCCCGTGGTTTCAGCCACCCGCCCCGTCAAATTGAGGGCGGTGTAAGAGGCCATCATGGCGACCACGACGGAGAGCAGTACGAGGCTGGGTTGGTAACTGCCGGTAAGGTAAGACACAAGGCATCCTAAAAAGTGAGATACGTCAATTAGTCTTAACGGCAGGAAATATAAAATCTTGACCGTTGTTTGGGGTCGGCAAATGTATTAGTAGCTTCGGTCTAGAGCGGCACGCATTGACGATAGCTGAGATGGCGCGCCTTTGCTTGAAGTAAGACATAAAACTTGGATTTTGGAAACATCACCAGGGCGAGGGACGTAAAAAAAAGGCAGCCGAAGCTGCCTTTCTGTTGCGTGCGCGGACGAAATTACTTGGTCTTGCGCAGGCGGGCGATTGCTGCCAGTTGGGCGATGGCGGTGGCCAGCTCCGACTGGGCTTTCGCGTAGTCGATTTTCGAGTCCTTGTTGACCATCGATTCCTCGGCCAGTTTCTTGGCTTCGGTTGCTTTGGCTTCGTCCAGGTCGCTGCCGCGGATGGCGGTGTCGGCCAGAACGGTCACGCCGTTCGGCTGCACTTCCAGAATGCCGCCGGCGACGAAGACGAATTCTTCTTCATCGCTGCCGACTTTCTTGATGCGTACGGCACCCGGGCGGATACGCGTGATCAGCGGGGTGTGCTTGGGATAGATGCCCAGCTCACCCGACTCACCCGGCAAGGCGACGAACTCTGCTTCGCCCGAGAAAATCAGGGACTCGGCCGAGACGACGTCAACGTGAATTGTGTTTGCCATGTGTGTCCTATCGATGAACGATTCGATTAACCGAGTTTCTTGGCTTTTTCGATTGCTTCTTCGATCGTGCCAACCATGTAGAACGCTTGCTCAGGCAGGTGATCCAGTTCGCCCGATGCGATCATCTTGAAACCCTTGATCGTGTCTTTCAGCGAAACATACTTACCTGGCGAACCGGTGAACACTTCAGCGACGTGGAACGGCTGCGACAGGAAACGCTGCATCTTACGAGCGCGTGCGACCAGCAGCTTGTCTTCCGGCGCCAGTTCGTCCATGCCCAGAATGGCGATAATATCGCGCAGTTCCTTGTAGCGCTGCAGGGTGCCCTGGACAGCGCGTGCGGTGTCGTAGTGTTCCTGGCCGACGACCAATGGGTCCAGCTGGCGCGAGGTCGAGTCGAGCGGATCGACCGCAGGGTAGATACCCAGCGAGGCGATGTCACGCGACAGGGCAACGGTCGAATCCAGGTGAGCAAAGGTGGTTGCTGGCGATGGATCGGTGTAATCATCCGCAGGGACGTAGACGGCCTGGATCGAGGTGATCGAACCGGTCTTGGTCGAGGTGATGCGCTCCTGCAGACGGCCCATCTCTTCGGCCAGGGTCGGCTGGTAACCCACGGCCGACGGCATACGGCCCAGCAATGCCGACACTTCGGTACCGGCCAGGGTGAAGCGGTAGATGTTGTCGACGAAGAACAGAACGTCTTTGCCTTCATCACGGAACGATTCAGCGATCGTCAGGCCGGTCAGCGCGACGCGCAGACGGTTACCTGGCGGTTCGTTCATCTGACCGTAGACCATCGCCACTTTCGAGTTCTCTGGATTCTCGAGGTCGACGACTTTGGCGTCAGCCATTTCGTGGTAGAAGTCATTACCTTCGCGGGTACGCTCGCCGACGCCGGCGAACACGGACACGCCCGAGTGGGCTTTCGCGATGTTGTTGATCAGCTCCATCATGTTGACGGTCTTGCCCACGCCGGCGCCGCCGAACAGGCCGACTTTACCGCCCTTGGCGAACGGGCACACCAGGTCGATCACCTTGATGCCGGTTTCCAGCAGGTCTTGCGATGGCGACAGTTCGTCGTACGCAGGGGCCACGCGGTGAATCGAGGCGGTTTGCTCTTGCGAGACAGGACCGCATTCGTCGATTGGATTGCCCAGCACGTCCAGAATACGGCCCAGGGTGGCCTTGCCGACCGGGACCATGATTGGCTTGCCGGTGTTCTGGATTGCCATGCCGCGACGCAGACCGTCCGAGGTACCCAGCGCAATGGTACGGACAATGCCGTCGCCCAGCTGCTGTTGTACTTCCAGGGTCAGCTCGGAGCCTGCCATTTTCAGTGCGTCGAAGACTTTCGGCATTGCATTGCGTGGGAACTCAACGTCCACCACAGCGCCGATACACTGAACGATTTTGCCATCAGCCATGTTCGTTCCTTAATAATTTAATGTAATTCGGGTTTAGACCGCTGCCGCACCGGCGACGATCTCGGAGAGTTCTTTGGTAATCGCTGCCTGGCGGGTCTTGTTGTAGACCAGTTTCAGCTCGCCAATGACGCTACCGGCGTTGTCGCTTGCGGCCTTCATGGCCACCATGCGCGCCGACTGCTCGGATGCGAGGTTTTCAGCGACCGCCTGGTACACCAGCGCTTCTACATAGCGCACCAGCAGTTCATCGATGACGGTTTGCGCTTCCGGCTCGTAGATGTAATCCCAGGAATGATTCCCTTTGTCACCTTCGAGCTTGTCGGCGGCCAACGGCAGCAATTGCTCGACCATCGGCTCCTGCTTCATCGTGTTGATGAACTTGGTGTAGCACAGGTAGACGGCGTCCAGCTTGCCTTCCTGGTATTCGTCGAGCATGACCTTGACGGGTCCGATCAACTTTTCCAGGTGCGGCGTATCGCCGATTTGCACGGCGTGGGACACCACGCGAATGCCAACCCGATTCAAAAAACCCAAACCCTTGTTGCCAATGGCAACAGCTTCAATCTTGTTGCCAGCTGCTTCCAGCTCGCGCGTTTTCTGCGTCATCATCCGCAGCACGTTGGTGTTCATGCCGCCGCACAGACCCTTGTCGGTCGTGACGACGATGAAACCAACGGCTTTTGCCTCGCCGGTCCTGGCTTGCGCCATGAACGGGTGGGTGTATTCCGGATTTGCCTTGGCCAGATTGGCGGTGATGTTCCGAATCTTGTCACTGTAGGGACGGGCGGCCCGCATGCGATCCTGCGCCTTGCGCATTTTCGATGCGGCGACCATTTCCATCGCCTTGGTGATCTTCTTCGTATTCTCTACGCTCTTGATCTTGCCTCGTATCTCTTTGCCTGATGCCATGAGTCCTTACTCCTTTTGCGAACGAGGGAGGCGAGACGCAGTACGTCGCGCCGCGCCGCCCTGTGTCCACATTAATATGCGCCGGATTTCTTGAAGTCAGCAACAGCGGCAGCCATGGCGGTCTCGCCATCTTTGTCCAGTTGCTTGGATTCTTCGATCTTGGACAGCAGCGCGGCTTGCTTGGTCTTCATGTAAGCGTGCAGGCCAGCTTCGAACGCCAGAACCTTCTTGACTTCGATATCGTCAAAGTATCCCTTGTTGACTGCGAACAGCGACACGGCCATCAGCGAGATCGACAACGGCGAGTACTGTGCCTGCTTCAACAGTTCGGTGACGCGAGCGCCACGGTCGAGCTGCTTGCGGGTCGATTCGTCCAGGTCGGAAGCGAACTGCGCGAACGCAGCCAGTTCACGGTACTGGGCCAAGTCGGTACGGATACCGCCGGACAGGTTTTTGATGACCTTGGTCTGGGCGGCGCCACCGACGCGCGACACCGAGATACCAGCGTTAATCGCAGGACGCACGCCCGCGTTGAACAGCGAGGTGTCCAGGAAGATCTGGCCGTCGGTAATCGAAATCACGTTGGTCGGCACGAAAGCGGAGACGTCACCAGCCTGGGTTTCGATGATCGGCAGCGCGGTCAGCGAACCGGTCTTGCCGGTGACGGCGCCGTTGGTGAACTTTTCGACATAGTCCGGGTTCACGCGTGCTGCGCGCTCGAGCAGGCGGCTGTGCAGGTAGAACACGTCGCCTGGGTAGGCTTCGCGGCCTGGTGGGCGGCGCAGCAGCAGGGAAATCTGACGGTAAGCAACTGCTTGCTTCGACAGATCGTCGTAGACGATCAGTGCGTCTTCGCCGCGGTCACGGAAGTATTCGCCCATGGCGCAACCCGAGTACGGGCTGATGTACTGCATCGCGGCCGATTCCGAAGCGGAAGCGGCGACCACGATGGTGTACTCCATGGCGCCGTGGGTTTCCAGCGAGCGCACGATGTTCTTGATGGTCGATGCCTTCTGGCCGATCGCGACATAGATACACGTCATGTTCTGGCCCTTCTGGTTGATGATCGCATCGATCGCGACAGCCGATTTACCGGTCTGGCGGTCACCGATGATCAGCTCGCGCTGGCCACGGCCGATCGGCACCATCGAGTCGATCGACTTCAGGCCGGTCTGCATAGGCTGCGACACGGACTGACGGGCGATCACGCCCGGGGCGATCTTTTCGATAGGGGCGGTCAATTGTGCATTGACAGGACCTTTGCCGTCGATCGGCTGGCCCAGTGCATTGACGACGCGGCCTTTCAGTTCAGGACCGATCGGCACTTCCAGGATGCGGCCGGTGGTCTTGACGGTGTCGCCTTCCGAGATGTGCTCGTAAGCACCCAGAATCACGGCGCCGACGGAGTCGCGCTCGAGATTCATCGCCAGGCCGAAAGTGTTGCCTGGGAATTCCAGCATCTCGCCCTGCATCACGTCCGACAGACCGTGAATACGGCAGATACCGTCGGCCACGGAGATAACCGTGCCTTGATTGCGAACTTCAGCGGAACCTTCGAGGCCCTGGATGCGGCTCTTGATCAGTTCGCTGATTTCAGATGGGTTAAGTTGCATGCTAACTCCTAATAGTTTCTTGATGCGTAGGGCAAGGGCGGGATGCCGGCGAGTGCTAAGCTGAAAAATCGATTACGACGTCAGCGCAACGTTCATCTGTTGCAGCTTGGCGCGTACCGAGGTGTCGAGCACTTCGTCGCCGACCACCACGCGCACACCACCGATCAGCGATGGATCCACTGTCACGGTCGGGTTGAGCTTGCGGCCAAATTTCTTTTCCAGGCTCGCCACCAGCTGGGCGACCTGCTCGCTCGACATGTCGAACGCGCTGGCCACGTGGGCATCGGCGGCGCCTTCCTGTGCATTCTTGAGCACGGCAAATTGCGCGGCGATTTCCGGCAGCAGGGCAATGCGGCCGTTTTCGATCAGCATGGCGATGAAGTTCGTGGCTTCGGCCGATACGGGCGACTTGATCATCGATGCGAACGCGTCGGCGACATCGGTCGGCTTGACGTTCGGATTGCGCGCAAAACCCTGCACATCGGCATTCGCGCCGATGTTGCCCAGTTCGGTAACCATGGTGGACCAGCCAGCCATATCGCCGGTCTGGGCGACACGGAACAGCGCTTCGGCGTAAGGACGGGCGACGGTTGCGAGTTCAGCCATGATTACAGCTCGGTTGCCAGTTGCGACAGCAGGTCGGCGTGGGCCGCTGCGTTCACTTCACGCTTGAGAATTTGCTCGGCGCCCTTGACGGCGAGGCCGGCAACTTGCGCGCGCAGTTCTTCGCGGGCCTTGGTCACTTGCTGCTCGGCGTCAGCCTTGGCCTGGGCGATGATGCGTGCCGCTTCGGCGTTGGCGTTGGCTTTGATCTCGTCGGCAACCATCGTCGCGCGCTTTTCGGCGTCGGCGATGCGTTTCTGGCCTTCGTCACGTGCGGTGGCCAATTCGGCTTGCACGGTTTTCTGGGCAGCTGCCATGGCTTGCTTGCCCTGGTCGGCGGCGGCCAGGCCGTCGGCGATTTTCTTCGCGCGCGCGTCGAGGGCTGCCATCATCGGCGGCCAGACGAATTTTGCGATCGAAAACGCCAGGATCAGGAAGACGATCGCCTGGACGAACATTGTCGAATTTAAGTTCACAGCTTTTTCCTTCTCAGAATGACATATGCCGGGCAGGCAAAAGTGCGCGCCCGGCTATTGAGAATTGACGATTAAGCGCCGAATGGGTTCGAGAACGCGAACATCATTGCGATACCAACGCCGATCAGGAACGCCGCGTCGATCAGACCAGCCAGCAGGAACATCTTGGTTTGCAGGGTGTTCATCAGTTCTGGTTGACGTGCCGAAGCTTCGATGAACTTACCGCCCATGATGCCGATACCGATACATGCACCGATAGCACCCAAACCAATGATCAAGCCGCAAGCCAGTGCTACGAAAGCGATGTTAGT
>JACXTT010006112.1_pt1 | contig 17281 bp, 17 predicted proteins | sample 9270951 | NCBI WGS metagenome assembly JACXTT01 (sample SAMN15532306, study PRJNA645909) | rock metagenome | isolation source: weathered quartz diorite | place: Puerto Rico | collected 2017-06-21 | reverse complement strand
CTGCGGCGCGCACATGCGCTCCTCCCGCGGCTCCGCGACGCGAGCGCCGCACCCGCGCCGTGGGCCGACTACCATGCGACGGCCGGCCCGGTCGGCGGCCCGCTCGCCGCGCTCGCGCAGGGCGTGGAGTCGATCCGCGCCGTCGGTCCGAAGCGCGGGGAGGAGCTCAGGCGGTTCGGCCTCGCCACGGTCGAGGACGTGCTGTACCACCTCCCGTTCCGGTACGAGGACCGCCGCCGGCTCGCGCGCCTCGCCGAGCTCCGCATCGGCGAGGAGGCGACCGCGATGGGGGAGGTCGTCTCGGTGAAGGAAGGACTGACCGGCCGCCAGCGCCGCCGCCTGCTGGAAGTCGGCCTCCGCGACGGCGACGGCGTCCTCACGCTGGTCTGGTTCAACCAGGTGGGCTACTTCGCGCGTCGCTTCACGAAGGGGCAGCGCCTGCTCGTCCACGGGCGCGTCGAGGCGCCCTTGGGGGGTGGGCTCCGCCGCATGATCCATCCCGAGGTCGAGCCGCTCTCCGAGGGGGAGGACCCGCGCATCAACGCGCGCGTCGTGCCGATCTACGAGAAGCCGACGCCGATGCACCCGGGCGCCATGCGACGGATCGTGCACGCGGCGGTCGCGGACGTGGTGGATCGCGTCCCGAGCGTGCTGCCGCCCGCGGTCGCCGCCCGCCAGCGCATCGTCGACCTGGCGCGCGCGCTCCGGCACGTCCACACGCCGTCGCTCGAGGCGGACCTCGCCACGCTCGCGGGCGGCGACTCGCTCGCGCACCGCTCGCTGGTCTTCGACGAGCTGTTCTTCCTCCAGCTCGGCCTGGCGCTCCGCCGGAGCGCGGCCGGGGAGGAGGCGGGGCGCCCGTTCGCGGCGTCGACGCGGCTCGTGGCCGCGCTCCGGCAGTCGCTCCCGTTCCGGCCGACGGGTGCGCAGGAGCGGGCGAGCGCGGAGATCGCCGCCGATCTCGCCGCCCCGCATCCCATGCGACGCCTCCTTCAGGGCGACGTCGGCAGCGGGAAGACGCTGGTCGCATTGCTGGCGGCGCTCGGGGTCATCGAGGCAGGGGCGCAGGCGGCGCTGATGGCGCCGACGGAGCTGCTCGCCGAGCAGCACTACGAGACCGTCCACCCGCTGCTGGCGCCGCTCGGGGTCGAGGCGGCGCTGCTCACCGGCGCGGTGAAGGGGCGCGAACGGAAGCACGCCCTCGCCGGCCTCGCCGACGGCCGGATCGCGCTCGCCGTCGGCACGCAGGCGCTGATCCAGGAGGGCGTCGCGTTCCACGATCTGGGGCTGGCGATCGTCGACGAGCAGCACCGCTTCGGCGTCCTCCAGCGCGCCGCTCTCCAGCGCCAGGGCACAGGGACCGCGATCGACGTGCTCGTGATGAGCGCGACCCCTATCCCGCGCACACTGGCCCTGACGCTCTACGGCGATCTCGCGGTGTCGACGCTCGACGAGCTGCCGCCCGGGCGGACGCCGATCCGCACCGAGCTGGTCCGCGCCGCGCGCCGCGAGCGCGCGCACCAGCGCATCCGGGACGAGGTCGCGAAGGGGCATCAGGCCTACGTCGTCTATCCGCTGGTGGAGGAGTCCGAGAAGTCGGCACTCAAGGCCGCGACCACGATGGTCCACGAGCTGGCGGCCGGGCCGCTGGCGGGGCTCCGGCTGACGCTCGTCCACGGCCGCATGAAGCCCGAAGAGAAGGACGCGGTGATGCGTGCGTTCAAGGCGCGCGAGCACGACGTCCTGGTCTCGACCACCGTGATCGAGGTCGGGATCGACGTTCCCAACGCCACCACGATCGTGATCGAGCACGCCGAGCGCTTCGGACTGGCGCAGCTCCATCAGCTCCGCGGCCGCGTCGGCCGGGGCCAGGCACCCGGCCACTGCGCGCTCGTCGTGCCGGATTGGATCGGCGGCGACGCCTACGAGCGCCTGTCGGTGCTCGAGCGCACGACCGATGGCTTCACGATCGCGGAGGCCGATCTCGCGCTGCGCGGGCCCGGCGACTTCCTCGGCACGCGGCAGGCGGGCCTCCCGCCGTTCCGGGTCGCGAACCTGCTGCGCGACACGGAGATGCTGCGCGCCGCGCGCGACGAGGCGGCGGGGGTGCTGGCGGAGGATCCGACGCTCGCGCGGCCCGAGTCGGCGGGGATCCGGGCGGTGCTCCAGCATCGTTGGGGCGGGCGGCTCCAGCTCGCGAAGGTGGGATAGGGCGCGGTGGGGAGGCGCCTCGGGATCGGGCTCCTCTTCGGCGTGCTCGGCTACGTCGTCGGGGCCTTCGGCGGCGGGCTGCTGGTCTACCTGCTCACGTCGAACACGCACGATCCGTCGGTCGAGGCGCCGATGACCGGCGCGTTCGTCACGGGGCCGCTCGCGGCCGTCGTCGCGTTCGTCATCGGGGTCGGACGCGCGCGATCGCGGCAGCGTCGTTGACTCAAGTGGGCCGCGCGTATCATGTCGCCAGCACGGAGGAGCCCATGGGGATCAGCGTGAACGGGATCGCCCACATCCAGCTGACGGTCGGCGATCCGGCGCGATGCGTGCCGTTCTGGGAACGGCTCTGCCACTTCCTCGACATGAAGACGCTCATCAAGGGGGAGAACGTCGTGTACTGCATCGGGGGACGGACCGGGATCCTCGTCCGCGGCGCGCCGGGGGACAAGCGCCGCGCGCGGTTCGACCAGGACAGCGCAGGGCTGCATCACTTCTGCTTCCGCGCCCGGAACCATGAGGACGTCGACGCGGTCCACCAGTTCCTGCTCGGCGAGCCCGACGCCAGGATCGTCCATCCCCCGGAGGACGGCTCGCAGTTCGCTCCCGGCTACTACTCGGTGCTCTTCGAGGACCCCGAGGGCATCCGCGCGGAGGTGAACTACGTGCCCGGCGAGGGGCACTTCGGCGCGGGCGGACGCCTCGGACCAGGCGGGCGTGGTCCCGCGAGTGGCCATGGCGAGGGCGGCGTCAGCACGGACTAGCCGCTCCCGGCACCCGGGTCGCTAGTGCCGACGATCGACGACCCGCGCGTGCGCCGCGCGATGACCCGACAGCTCGAGCGCCGGCGCGCCGTGCTCGCGGCGGGAGCGACACGCGTCGGCTGGAAGCTCGGCATCAACGCGGTCGCCGTGCAGCGGGCGCTCGGGATCGACGGCGTGGTGCTCGGCCACCTCACCAGCGCGACGACCGTGCCCCCGGGCGCGTCGCACTCGCTCGCTGGCGGGACGCACGTCGCGATGGAGGCGGAGGTCGCGCTCCACCTCGGCACCGACCTCCCGGGCGGCGCGGGGCCCGACGCCGCCCGGCGCGCGGTCGCCGGTCTCGGCGCGGCGATCGAGCTGGTCGACCTCGACCGCCCGTTCGACGACGTCGAGGCGATCGTCGCCGGCAACGTCTTCCATCGGGCGGTCGCGTTCGGCGCGCCCGTGTCGCCGCCTGCAGGCGGGTGGCTCGACGGCGTCACCGCCCGCATCGTCCGCAACGGCACGGAGACCGAAGCGCTCGACCCGGCCGCCGCGGCGGGTGACCTGATCGCGATCGTCTCGTTCGTCGCCGACACGCTGGCCGCCTGCGACGAGCGGCTCTGCGGCGGCGACCGGATCATCGCCGGCTCGCTCGGCCGCCTGCTCTTCGTCGACCCGGGCGACACCGTCACAGCCGACCTGGGTCGCCTCGGCAGCGTGACGCTCCGGCTGGTTGCCTGACGCCATGGAGATCCACGGCACCGTCGCTCCCGGCTTCGAGCGGGTGCGCGACGCGTTCGGCGCGAGCTTCACGCGCCACGGCGACGTGGGCGCGGCGTGCTGCGTCTATCGGCACGGGGCGCCCGTTGTCGACCTCTGGGGCGGGCTCGCGGACCGGGAGATCGGCCGTGCGTGGCAGGCGGACACGCCGGTCATCACGTTCTCGGCGACCAAGGGCGTCACCGCGATCTGCGCGCACCTGCTCGCCGAGCGCGGGCAGCTCGACCTCGACGCGCCGGTCGCGCGCTACTGGCCGGAGTTCGCGGCGGCGGGGAAGGGCGGGATCCCCGTCCGCTGGCTGCTCAGCCACCGCGCCGGCCTGGCCGAGATCACGGCCGACCTGACGCTGGAGGAGGCGCTCGCGTGGGCGCCCGTCATCGACGCGCTCGCCCGCCAGGCGCCGGTCTGGGAGCCCGGCACGAAGCACGGCTACCACATGCGGTCGTACGGCTGGCTCGTCGGCGAGGTGCTCCGCCGCGTGACGGGTCGCACCGTCGGCCGCTTCTTCGCAGACGAGATCGCCGCGCCGCTCGGCCTCGAGTACTGGATCGGGCTCCCCGCGGCGATCGAGCCGCGGGTCGCGACGCTGTACCCCGCGCCGCCTCCGGATCCCGCGACCGCCGAGATGATGGCGAAGTTCATGGGCCGGGACACGCTCACCGGCCGCGTCGCGACCGGACCGTCGAACCGCTTCCACTACGACGACATGTGGAACCGGCGCGCGCTGCGGGCGGCGGAGCTGCCGTCGTCGAACGGAGTGGGGACGGCGCGGGCGCTGGCCCGACTGTACGCCGCGTGCGTCGGCGACGTCGACGGGATCCGCGTGCTGCGCCCCGACACGGTCGCCGCGGCGTGCGTCGAGCAGTCCGACGGCCCGGACGCGGTGCTGCTCTTCCCGACCCGCTTCGGCACCGGCTTCATGCTCCCCCCGACGCTGTCGCTCGCGGCGCACCCGGGTGCGTTCGGGCATCCCGGCGCCGGCGGCTCGCTCGCGATGGGGGACCGCGACGCCGGGCTCTCGTTCGCGTACGTGATGAACCAGATGCGGCTCGGCATCACCGGCGATCCGCGCGCGCAGGCGCTGCTCGCCGCCGTCTACGACTCGCTGTGACACGGGTCTGGCCGACCCCCGCGCACCTGGGCTAGGAGGGAGCGCATGCCCGCCGTGCGCCGCACCAGGATGATGGAGACGATCTGGAAGGTGCACCGTTGGGTGTACCAGAAGTCCGGCGGGCGCGTCGGCGGCACCATGATGGGGATGCCGGTGCTGCTCCTCCACACCAGGGGCCGGAAGACCGGCACGCCGCGCACCAGCCCGCTGATGTACTTCCCGCGCGGCGCGGCCTGCGTCGTGATCGCGTCGAACGCCGGCGAGCCGAAGCATCCGGCCTGGTGGCTCAACCTGCAGGCGAATCCGCGTGCCGAGGTCCAGCGCGGCAACCAGCGCACCCCGGTCGTCGCGCGCGAGGCGCAGGGAGACGAGCGGGCGCAGCTCTGGACGGAGCTGCTCCGCCACGAGAGGAGCTACGCCGAGTACGAAGCCCGTACGACCCGACGCATCCCGGTCGTCGTGCTCGAGCCGGTGCGCGCGTGAGCGCGCGCTACGTCAAGCCGGGGGTGCCCGATCGCCTCTTCAACGGCGTGGTCGCCGCGCTCACGCGACTCGGCGTCAGCATCTATGGCTCGCGCGTGCTCGCGGTGCGCGGGCGGAAGAGCGGCGAGTGGCGGATGGTGCCGGTGAACCTGCTGGCGTACGAGGGCGCGCACTATCTGGTCTCGCCGCGCGGGGAGACGCAGTGGGTCCGGAACCTGCGGGCGAGCGGCACTGGCGAGCTGCGCGTCGGCCGGCGGTGCGAGACCTTCCGCGCCGTCGAGCTGCCGGATGCGGAGAAGCCCGCGCTGCTGCGGGCCTACCTCCGGAAGTGGGCGTTCGAGGTGAAGACGTTCTTCGAAGGCGTGGGTGCGGATGCGCCGGAGGCGGACCTCCGGCGCATCGCGGGAGGCTACCCGGTCTTCTGGATCGAGATCACGCGCTGACGCCTCGTGACCTGCCGCGCCGGCGCGCGCGCTCCTGAGTCTCGGTTGCGCTACGCCGCCGACAGCGGCAGCGCGACGCGCACGCGCGTTCCACGCGGCGCCGCATCGTCCACGGTCACCGTGCCGCGGTGCCGCTCGACGATCTCGCGGACCAACGCGAGGCCGAGCCCGCTGCCGCTCCCGGTCCCGTGCCGGAAGCGCTCGAAGAGGTGCGGGCGCACGCCCGGATCGACGCCCGGCCCGTCGTCGTGCACCTCCAGCACCGCCTGCCCGCCGTCTCGGTGCGCGTCGATGCGGACGCGGGCCGACGCGGGCGTGTGGCGGAACGCGTTGTCGACGAGGTTCAGGAGCACGCGTTTCAGCAGCGGCTCCGAGCCGGCGACCCGGAGCCCGCCCGCCGCGCTCCACACGAACGGCCGCGCCTGCTCCTCGGCGACCGGCGCCATCGCGGCACCGACCTCGTTCACGAGCCCGGTCACGTCGACGTTCCCCTCGAGAGCCTTCGACGTGATCGCGCCGCCCTCGACGCGCGCGAGCGTGAGCAGATCCTCGGCCAGGTGGCCGAGGCGCTCCGCCTGCTCGAGCGCGTCGACGATCGAATCGCGCGGCACCGCCGGGGCGTCCTCGACGAGCGCGATCTCGAGCCGGGCGCGCATGGCGGCGAGCGGCGTGCGCAGCTCGTGGGCGGCGTCGGCGGTGAAGCGGCGCAGCTGGGCGACGGAGCGCTCGAGGCGCTCGAGGAGCCGGTTCAGCACGAGCACGAGCCGGTCCACCTCGTCCGTGCTGCGTCGGGAGAGACGGCGCGCGAGCGAGCCCGCCTCGACGGTCGCGACCTCGGCCGCCAGCCGATCGAGCTCGCGGGTCGCGCGTCCGGTGATCGTCCAGGCGCCGACGCCGAGCACGAGGAGCAGCAGCCCGGCGACGATCGCCGTCGCCCAGCGCGCGCGCTGGACGAGCCGGATGCTCTGCGAAGCGTGCACCCCGACGGTGACGACGCCGCCCCCGTGCGTCGGGGCCCACGCCACCCGGAACATGCTCGCATCCTCCCCGACCGTGTCGACGGCCGTGCCGGTGAGGACGGGCGGGCGGCGGGCGGCGACCGGGCGCGGGAGCTTGCGCGACGCGGCGAGGACGCTGCCGTCCGGCCGCGAGATGTGCACGAACTTGCCCTCGCCCGTGTCGGTCTCGCTCGCGACCTCGTGCACGATCGCCTCGACCCGATCGCTGGTGAGGTCGACGAGGCTGGCGAGCGTCTCGGCCTCCTCCTGCAGCATCGCGTCGAGCGTGCCGAGCGTCGCCTGCTCGACGAACAGCACGGTGGCGATCGCGGCGACCGCTACCGCGGACCCGGCGAGCAGCAGGAAGGCGCCGGTCAGGCGGACGCGGAGGCTCCGCCAGAACCTCATGCGGGCCGCTCCCCGAAGATCACGCCCGCGCCTCGGATCGTGTGGACGAGCGTGGCCTCGCCGTAGGCGTCGAGCTTCCGCCGGAGCCGGCTCAGATTGACGTCGACGAGGTTGGAGAGCCCCTCGTAGCTGGCGCCCCAGCAGCTCTCGAGCAGCATCGCGCGGGTGACCAGCTGACCGGCGTGTCGCATGAGGTACTCGAGGATCGCGAACTCCTTGGTCGTGACGGGCACGACGGCGCCGCCGCGCTTCACCACGAACCGCGCCGGATCCAGCTCGACGTCGGCGACGCGCAGCACGCTCGGCAGCACGGTATCCGCGCGGCGCAGCAGCGCGCGCACGCGAGCCAGCAGCTCGGGGAAGGCGAACGGCTTGGGCAGGTAGTCGTCGGCGCCGGCGTCGAGGCCGGTGACGCGGTCCTCGAGCGCGCCGCGCGCGGTCACGACCAGGACGGGGAGGGTGAAGCCGCGCTCGCGGATCAGGCGCAGCAGCGTGAGCCCGTCGGCGCCGGGCAGGCCGAGGTCGAGCAGGAGCAGATCGTAGGCGTCGACGCCCAGCCGGCCGAGCGCGGCCTCGGCGCTGGCCGCGTCGTCGAGCGCGTAGCCGGCGCGTCGGAGGCCGTCGGCGAGCGCCGCCCGCAGTCCGGGATCATCTTCGACGACGAGGAGCCGCATGCGGACGTCGAACGGTATGAGCGTTCCGAACGGGGCGCAAGCGCGCGCCTGTCACGTTCCCGTCAGGAAGCGGCCGATACCGTCGCGCCTGATGGAGTTCGGGCCGCGTTTCCCCAGCTTCTGGGCCGCACTCGTGACCGTCGGGTGTTGCCTGGCGGCGGGCGCGCTCGCGCTCCTCGCCCCGGAGCGCTCGGCACGCCTGCGGCGCGGGCTCTGGATCTACGGCGGGGTCTGCTTCGTCATCACGCTCGCGCTGTTCGCCCTCGAGGGGATTCCGATACCCGGGCGCGAGCGCTGACCCGCGGCCCCGATCACGACGGCTCCTGCATCGTCATGCAATGGAGCGTCCCCAGCCCGAGCACGAGATCGACGGCGTGGATCCCCACGATGCGTCTGGTCGGAAACAGCTCCGCCAGGATGCCGAGCGCCTGCCGGTCCTTCGGATCGTTGAAGGTCGGGACCAGCACCACCGCGTTCGCCACGTAGAAGTTGGCGTAGCTGGCCGGCAGCCGCTGACCGTCGAAGACGACCGGCGCCGGCATCGGCAGCGTGACGACCCGCAGGCGGTGTCCGTCCTGATCCGTCATGGTGACGAGGCGAGCATGGTTCTCCCGGAGCGGCGCGAAGTTCTCGTCGGCGGGATCCTCCTCGATCGGCACCACCACGGTGTGCGCGTCGGTGAAGCGCGCGCAGTCGTCGACGTGGCCGTGGGTGTCGTCACCCACCACGCCGGCCGCGAGCCAGAGGACCTTGCGGATGCCGAGGTGGTCGGCGAGCACCTGCTCCAGCGCCTCGCGCGACAGCCCCGGGTTCCGCGCCTGCACGGGCGAGAGCAGGCACTCCTCGGTGGCGAGCAGCGCGCCCCGCCCGTTGACGTCGATCGCGCCACCCTCGAGGACGATTCTTCTCCCGTCAGGACCGACCGGCTTCCACTGCCGCCGCTTCTGTCGCCGCGCGACGCGATCCGGCACCGCGTCGTCGCGACGATGGTTCGGGTACTTGGCCCAGCCGTCGAAGCGCCAGTTGGTGAGTGCGACGTCGCCGGCGTCGGTGCGGACGAAGAGCGGGCAGAAGTCGCGCGTCCAGGAGCGGTCGGTCGGCCAGCGGTAGAGGTCGACGCGCGCGAGATCGACGCCCGCGCTGCGGAGGACGGCCCGCGCCTGGCGCCAGGCGCGCTCGTCGTGCACCAGGATGCGGACGCGCTCGTGCGGGATCAGATGCCGGACGACCTCGGCGTAGACCCAGCGCACGGGCTCGAACTTGCCGGGCCAGTCGGAGCGCTCGTGCGGCCAGGCGACCCAGGTGGCGGCGTGCGGCTCCCACTCCGCAGGCATCCGGTAGCCGAGCGCCGCAGGGGCGGGCGCCGGGACGACGGCGCGCCTCATCCGTCGAGCAGGCGCTTCGTGATCGGCCCGTAGGCGTCGATGCGGCGGTCGCGGAGGAAGGGCCAGTTGCGGCGGACGTCTTCCTGCCGGGTGCGGTCGCAGTCGACGACCAGGATGGTCTCCTGGTCGCGGGGCGCCTCGGCGATCGTGACGCCGAACGGATCGCACACGAACGACGAGCCCCAGAATTCGAGCCCGCCGTCGGCCGGGCCCTCGTGGCCGACACGATTCACGGCCGCCACGTAGACGCCGTTGGCGATCGCGTGCGCGCGCTGGATGGTCTGCCACGCGGCGAGCTGCGCGGCGCCGTGCTCGGCCTTCTCGCGCGGGTGCCAGCCGATGGCCGTGGGATAGAAGAGCACCTCGGCGCCCGCCAGCGCAGTGAGGCGCGCCGCCTCGGGGTACCACTGGTCCCAGCAGATGAGCGTGCCGACGCGCGCGGCACGGGTCTGGAACGCGGCGAAGCCGAGATCCCCGGGCGTGAAGTAGAACTTCTCGTAGAAGAGCGGGTCGTCGGGGATGTGCATCTTCCGGTAGCGCCCGCGGACGCTGCCGTCGGCGTCGAGGATCACCACCGTGTTGTGGTAGACGCCCGGCGCGCGGCGCTCGAACAGCGGCACGACGATCGCGGTGCCGGCCTCGCGCGCCACGGCGGCGAGCGCGTCGGTCGTCGGTCCCGGGATCGGCTCGGCCAGGTCGAACAGCGCCGCGTCCTCGCGCTGGCAGAAGTAGGGCGTACGGAACAGCTCCGGCAGGCAGACCAGCTCCGCGCCCTGCCGCGCCGCCTCGCGCACGCGGTCGGCCGCGACCCGGAGGTTGGTGTCGGGGTCGGTCACGCAGCGCATCTGCACGAGGCCGATGCGGAAGCGGGTGGGATCGCTCACCGGCGCACCTTGCCGCCGGCCGGGCGGGGAGTCAATTCCGCGCCGCGTCTGGCGACGCCCGGGGTGCCGCGCTAGATTCCGCGCCCGGAGGACGTCGCCATGGACCTGTCGTACACCCCCGAAGAGGAAGCGTTCCGCGCCACCGTCCGCGGCTGGCTGGAGGCCAACGTGCCCGCGTCGGGGTCGCTCAAGACCCTCGACGACATGCGGGCGTGGCAGCAGAAGCTGCACGCGGCCGGCTACCTCGGCGCATCGTGGCCGACGGAGTACGGCGGCGCAGGGCTCTCGCCGATGCAGCAGGCGATCCTCAACGAGGAGCTGGCGCGGGTGCGGGCGCCGGGCGTCGTCAACGCGATGGCGATCTGGTGGGTCGGGCCGGCGATCATGCGCTACGGGACGGAGGCGCAGAAGCAGCGCTTCATCCCGAAGATCCTCACCGCCGAGGAGATCTGGGCGACGGGCTACTCCGAGCCGTCGTCGGGCTCCGACATGGCGGCGGCCAAGACCCGCGCCGTCCGCGACGGCGACCACTACGTCGTCACGGGACAGAAGATCTGGACCACGCTCGCCCACATCTCCGACTGGTACTTCGTGCTGGTCCGCACCTCGACCGACGGCCCCAAGTGGGCCGGGCTCTCGCTGCTGCTCATGGACATGCGGAGCCCCGGCGTCGAGATCCGCCCCATCCGCCAGATCGACGGCGGCGCCGAGTTCAACGAGGTGTTCATGAACGAGGTGCGCGTCCCGGTCGCGAACCTGCTCGGCAAGGAAGGGCAGGGCTGGGAGGTCGTCTCCAGCGCGCTCATCAACGAGCGCAGCGGCATCGCGGGCAGCATCCGCTTCGATCACTCGCTGGAGCAGCTCGCCGCCACCGCCCGCAGCCAGGGCAAGACCGACGATCCGCGCGTCCGCCAGCGCATCGCCGAGCTGGCCGTGAAGGCCAACGTCATGCGCTGCGCCGGGCTGCGCTCGCTGACGGACTCGCTCCGGGGACGGATGAACCCGCACCTCTCGGCCGCGATGAAGCTCATGTCGACCGGCCTCACGCAGGAGTTCTCCGAGACCGCGATGGAGGTCCTCGGTCCCTACGCCGTGCTGATGGACGACGCGCACGCCCCCGGCCAGGGCCGCTGGGCGAAGCAGTATCTCGGCGACCGCGCGATGACGATCGCCGGCGGCACCAGCGAGGTGCAGCGCAACATCATCGCGCAGCGCGTGCTGGGCCTGCCCCGCGGCTGACGGCGGGCGCTAGTTCCCCGGCCGCCGGGGCAGGTCGTCGTCGAGCGCGAGCCAGGGCAGCGCACTCGACGTCCAGATGTGCTCGTCGGGCGGGAACGCGGCGGGATCGTCGAGGCTTGCGACCGTCACGTCGACGAGGTCCGGTCGGGCGGTCTCCCGGAAGGTGAGCGACGTGCCGCACTCGGCGCAGAACGTGCGGACCACCGCCGGCGACGACACCAGCTCGCGGGGTGCGCCCGTGGTGACCGTGTAGGCGGCGCGGGGATAGGTCACCCACGTCACGACCGGCGCGCCGACGATCTTCCGGCACATGGCGCAGTGGCACTGGGAGATCACCTCCGGCGGCGCCGACACGCGGTAGCGCACGGCGCCGCAGAAGCAGCCCCCGGTCGCTTCACCGGGCCGTGCGGACGGCGTCGGGCCCGTGCGCGGCAGGCGCCGGACCCAGCGCGAGCGCGTCATCGGCCGGAAGCCGGCACGCTCGTAGAGACGGGCGGCCCGTGCGTGCCCGGCCTCGACCTCGAGGTCGACGGCCGCACCGCCGGCCTCCGTCACCACGGCACAGGCCGCCGCCAGCAGGCGCCCGCCGACTCCTTGGTTCCGCCGCGCGGGCACGACGTAGAGCTCCTCCAGCCACGCCGAGCTGCCGCCGTGCTCGATCGCCGTCACCAGCGACAGCGCCGCGACGCCGATCGGGGTCTCGCCGTCGAGCGCGAGCAGGAAGCGCCCACGGGTCGGGCGTTCGAGCAGGTTGGCGACGGTCCGCGCGACTTGGACCTCCGGCGTGTCGATGGCGTGCTCCCGGAGCTGCGCCATCAGGAGCGCCGTCACCGCGGACGCGTCGTCGGGGGTCGCGGAGCGGACGGAGAGCGGCGGGCCGGTGGGGGGCATGCGACTTCGATGTCGCGCGCCCCGGAGGGTTACGTCCCGCTAGAGCTTGAAGACCGCGTTCACGACGAGCCCGAGCACGAACAGCCCGCCCGCGAGCCGGTTGTGGTAGAAGGCCGCCGCCACGTACCAGAGCGGCCAGATCCGGTAGCCGGGCGGCGGCGCCTCGGGCTTCGGATCATTGTAGGCCTTCAGCACCTTCCGGAGGCGTGGGAGCGCGAAGACGATCAGCAGCGCGCCGGGACCGAGCTGTCCGGTCGCGACCATCGCTGCGGTGACGACGTAGAACCCGATCATCAGCGCCTGGTTCAGCCGGAGCGACGTCTGCTTCCCCAGGATCACCGGGAGCGTGTGGATGCCCCGCGCGCCGTCCTGCTCGTACTTGTCGACGTGCTTGCCGATCAGCACGGTCGTGACGACGATCGCGTAGGGCACGCTCGCGAGCCACACCCAGGAGGGGATCGTGCCGGCCGTCACGTAGTAGGTGCCGCCGATCATGAGCGGGCCCCACACCACGAAGACGCCGGGCTCGCCGAGCCCGTGATGCTTCAGTTTGAGCGGCGGCGCCACGTAGAAGACGCTGATGAAGAGCCCGGCGAGCGCGAACGCGGCGACGGCGGGTCCGCGTCCCTGCATCAGGATCAGGAGGATTGCCAGGTCGGCGAGGTTGAACGCCGCGATGGTCGCGATCAGACCCCGCGTGGAGATCAGGTTCGAGAACAGCGGGTGCGGCGCGTACTGCGTGCGGACGTAGCCGGCGGTGTCGACGCCGCCGATCGTGTCGAAGTAGTCGTTGATCATGTTGTTGGTGGCGTGGGCGATGACGAGGCCCAGCACCGCCAGCCCGAAGTACCCCCAGTTGGGCGTCGTGGCGGTAGCCGAGGCGAGCAGCCCGCCGATCAGCCCCGAGAAGATCGTCATCGAGAAGACGCAGGCGCGGGTGATCAGGAGCCAGCGCGAGACGCCGTCGATGGCACGGCCTTCGGGCAGGTTGCCGGTGGAGATGATCTGGCGCCAGCTGTCGAGCAGCGTCCCGAAGCTGGGGGTGGCGACGTGGGGGCGATCCCGGATGACGTCGGCGCGGTCTGCCATGCCGTTCGTGTAGAACCTCGGTCGGGGCGGGTCAACGGGGTGGTCTGCTCCCCGGAACGACGTGCTATGCGGTGGGCATGGCGATCACGACCGAGTCCCTCAGCTGGACGCGCGACGGCGACACCCTGCTGGGATACGCCGCCCGGCCCGACGAGTCGTCTGGGCCGGGACTGGTGTTGATTCCCGACGTGCGGGGCTTGTCGGAGCACTACCGGGACGTCGCACGACGGTTCGCGGCGGAGGGCTTCTTCGCGTTCGCGATCGATCTCTACAGCCGGGAAGGGGCGCCGGATCTGCCCGACATGGGGGCGATGGCGCGACGGATCGCGTCGCTGCCCGATCCGCGCGTGCTGGCGGACCTGCAGTCGGCGATCGATCTGGTCGCCGCTCGGCCCGAGGTGGAGCGAGTCGGGATTACCGGGTTCTGTCTCGGCGGCCAGTATTCGCTGATGGCGGCGTGCACGGCGCGCGGCCTCGACGCGTGCGTGTCATGGTACGGGATGCTGCGATACCACGAGCGGAGCGCGCTCAAGCCCAGGAGCCCGCTGGAGCTCGCGCCGCAGCTCACGTGTCCCTATCTCGGGCTGTTCGGCGAGGACGATGCGCTGATCCCGAATGCGGACGTCGCGGAGCTGCGGGCGATCCTGGACCGGGCCGGGAAGGCGTTCGAGATCCTGTCGTACGCCGGGGCGGGGCACGCGTTCTTCAACGACACGCGGCCCGACATGTACCGGGCGAAGGCGTCGGCCGACGCGTTTCCGCGCGCGGTCGGCTTCCTCAAGCGGCACCTCGCCGGGCCCTGAGCCACGGCTCAGGCGGCGACCAGCTCCGGACGTGCGCCCGGTCTCGACGGGGCGGCGGACGGCGGTGTCGTACAGCGACGCGCCGGACAGGACGTCGAAGTAGCCGAAGACCAGGCTCAGCATCGGCGAGTCCAGCAATCGAGCGGTCGCGGCGGGTGCGGTTTGACCCTCCCGCCGCCGATCCCCTATGTAGCAACTCCGCGTACCTGCCATGGAATTCCCTCGCATCAAGCGGCTCCCGCCGTACGTCTTCAACGCGGTCGGCGACCTGAAGCTGGCGGCCCGCCGGGCCGGCGAGGACATCGTCGACCTGTCGATGGGGAACCCCGACGGCCCGACGCCGCCGCACGTCGTGCAGGCGCTGGTCGAGGCCGCGCAGAAGCCAGTGAACCACCGCTACTCGGTGTCGAAGGGCATCTACAAGCTGCGCGTGGCGATCTGCGACTGGTACCGGCGCCGCTACGCCGTCGAGCTGGATCCGGACGCCGAGGCGATCGTCACGATCGGCTCGAAGGAGGGCATCGGGCACCTGGCGCTCGCGATGCTCGGCCCGGGCGACGTCGTCTTCTGCCCGAGCCCGACGTATCCGATCCACCAGTATTCGGTGATCATCGCCGGCGGCGATCTGCGCTCGATCCCGCTCCGACCCGGTGGCGACTTCCTGGCCGAGCTCCAGGAAGCGGTGCGCACGACGTGGCCCAAGCCCAAGCTGCTGATCCTCAACTTCCCCGCCAATCCCACCACGGAAGTCGTCGACCTCGAGTTCTTCCGGCGCATCGTCGACTTCGCGCACGCGCACGAGTGCCTCGTGGTGCACGACCTCGCCTACGCCGACCTGTGCTTCGACGGCTACGAGGCGCCGTCGTTCCTCCAGGTACCGGGGGCGAGCGAGGTCGGCGTCGAGTTCTTCACGCTCTCGAAGAGCTACAACATGCCGGGCTGGCGGATCGGATTCGCGGTCGGCAACCGCGAGATCATCGCCGCGCTCGCCCGCATCAAGTCCTACCTGGACTACGGCACCTTCCAGCCGCTCCAGATCGCGGCCTGGCACGCGCTCAACGGCCCGCAACGCTACGTCGACGAGATCCGCGACACCTATCGCGTCCGGCGCGACGTGCTCTGCGACGGGCTCGAGCGCGCGGGATGGCGGGTCCCGAAGCCCAAGGCGACGATGTTCGTGTGGGGAGAGATCCCGGACGAGTTCAAGCCGATGGGCTCGCTCGAGTTCTCGAAGTTCCTCTTGAAGGAGGCGAAGGTGGCAGTGTCGCCCGGCATCGGGTTCGGCGAGTACGGCGACCACTACGTCCGCTTCGCGCTGATCGAGAACGAGCATCGCACCCGCCAGGCGTGTCGCGGCATCCGCCGCGCGTTCGGAGGGCCCAACGCCGCGCACGAGCCGCGGGCCAGCGCGGGCTGAGGCGGGCCGACGGTGGCGCGGGCCGTCAAAGTCGGGCTGATCGGCTTCGGGACGATCGGCGCCGGGGTGGTGAAGCTGCTGCGCGCGCATCGCGCGGAGATCGCGAAGCGGGCCGGGGGCTCGATCGACGTGGTCACGATCGCCGACCTCGACACCACGACCGACCGCGGCGTGCCGGTGAAGCCGGCCAGGCTGGTGCCCGACGCCGGCGCAGTGCTGAACGATCCCGCCATCGACATCGTGATCGAGCTGATCGGCGGCTACGAGCCGGCGCGGCGGTTCGTGCTGACGGCGATCCGCAACGGCAAGGACGTCGTCACGGCGAACAAGGCGCTGCTCGCGGTGCACGGCGAGGAGATCGTCGCCGAGGCCGAGGCCCGCGGCGTGCGGATGGGGTTCGAGGCGAGCGTCGGCGGCGGCATCCCGATCCTGCGCACTCTCAAGGAGGGGCTCGCCGGGGATCGCACGGTGGCGCTGCACGGGATCGTCAACGGCACCTGCAACCACATCCTGACGACGATGACGCGCGAGGGCCGCCCGTTCGCGGAGGTCCTGGCGGAGGCGCAGGAGCTGGGGCTGGCCGAGGCCGACCCCGCCGCCGACATCGACGGCATCGACTCCGCCCACAAGCTGACGCTGCTGACCACGCTTGCGTTCGGCGTCCGCCCGCGCTTCAAGGACATCCCGACCGAAGGCATCCGGCACGTCGACGCGGTCGACATCGCGTTCGCGCGCGAGCTGGGTTACACGATCAAGCTCCTCGCGACCGCGAAGGACGGGAAGGACGGCATCGAGGCCCGCGTCCATCCGACGATGATTCCGCAGGGGCATCTGCTCGCGGACGTCTCCGGCAACTTCAACGCGATCTTCGTCCGCGGCGCCGCGCTCGGACCGACGATGTACTACGGACAGGGTGCCGGCTCGCTGCCCACGGCGACGGCCGTGATCGCCGATCTGATCGCCGCGACCCGCGATCGCGCGATCGGCGGTGCCGTCCGCGTGCCGCCCTGGGGCGTCCCGCAGCAGGCGCTCCGCGCGTTGCCGATCCGTCGGCTCACCGACCTGGAGGGCGAGTACTACCTCCGCTTCATGGCGCTCGACCGCCCCGGTGTCCTGGCGCGGATTGCTGGTGTCCTGGGGAAGTTTGAGATTAGTATTGCGGCTGTGATCCAGCGAGACCGGCGCGCCGGCACGACGGTGCCCGTCGTCATCCGCACGCATCGGGCGCGGGAGCGTGACCTGGCGCGGGCGCTGAAGGCGATCGACACGCTGGCGACGGTCAAGGGGCGGCCGGTCGCGATCCGCATCGAGGAGCAGCTCGGGTGACGACCTCGCGGGCGTGGGGCGGATTGATCGACGCGTACCGGGCGCGGCTTCCGGTGCAGGGCATCGAGCGCGTCGTCACGCTGTGCGAGGGGAACACGCCGCTCGTGCGTGCGGACCGGCTCGCGGCCGCGATCGCGCCCGGGATCGAGGTCTGGCTCAAGTGCGAGGGACAGAACCCGACCGGCTCCTTCAAGGACCGCGGCATGACGGTCGCCGTCACGCGCGCGGTCGCCGAGGGCGCCCAGGCCGTGATCTGCGCATCGACGGGGAACACGTCGGCGTCGGCGGCGGCGTACGCGGCGCGCGCGGGCATCCGGGCGTACGTCGTCGTGCCGCACGGCAAGATCGCGCTCGGCAAGCTCTCGCAGGCGGTCATGCACGGCGCCAAGGTCC
>JACXTT010006111.1_pt1 | contig 17284 bp, 16 predicted proteins | sample 9270951 | NCBI WGS metagenome assembly JACXTT01 (sample SAMN15532306, study PRJNA645909) | rock metagenome | isolation source: weathered quartz diorite | place: Puerto Rico | collected 2017-06-21 | reverse complement strand
AGCCCCTGAGTAGATTTTTTTACGGAGGAAAAACGTGTCCTTGCGACGGGTCTTAATTACCGGAGGGGCCGGGTTCTTGGGGTCTCACTTGGCGGAACACTTTCAGAGGGCCGGCGTACGGGTGCGCTTGTTCGACGCGGCGGAACGCCCGAGTTGGACACACGAGGCTGATATTGACTATGTGCGTGGTGATGTCTGTGACCAGGCGGCAGTCGCGTCAGCCATCCACGGGATTGATGTGATCATCCATGCTGCGTTCGCCTCGCCGCACCAGTCCGCGGCAGACATTCATAGAATCAACGTCGACGGAACGCGGATTTTATGCGCGGAGGCTGTCGCAGCCGGCGGGCCGCGCTTTATTTTGATTTCATCAACTATCGTCTCTCGATCGCCTAAGGTTCATCCTTTTCTACGCAACGCTCCTCTCTCACGTTTCGACCTGTACCGTGCTTCCCGCGTCGAGGCTGAACGCGTGGTCTCAGAGTTTGGCAAGAAAGGTCTCTCGACCGCCATTGTCCGACCGAAGACATTTCTTGGTCCTGGTCGTGTCAGCGCCTTTGCTCTCCTCTTTGAACGTATCCGACGCGGCCAGTCTGCCCCAGTTCTGGGAAGCGGCCAAAACCGCTACCAGATGCTCGACATCCGCGATATGGCGGCAGGGATCAGTTTGCTCGCGGAGGTTCCTGCCAGCGGAGTTTTCTTTTTTGGCGCTCGCGACTTCTGCACAGTTCGTGAGGATCTGCAAACGCTTCTCAATCATGCCCAAACGGGATCACGTTTACAATTTATACCTGGGAGTCTGGCCCGCATGGCGTTGCGCGCCATGGAGTTTGGCGCCTTCATGCCATTATCCGAATGGCACTATATGAGCGCCCACGGCGTAGACTCGATGGTTGACATCTCGCGCGCTGAGCAAGAATTAGGATGGAAGCCAGAGAGAAGTAATGCGCAAGCGCTGATCGAAGCCTACGACTGGGGTCTCGCCAGCCTGGCGGCCACGGGCGCAGCGCGTACGACCCACCCTGTACCCCTTGCCCATCGGGGTCTAAACCGGCTCAGTAAGATTTTTTCACAAAGAGGATAACAGGATGAACGCTACGAACGAACAGCTTCTGGCTATGGAGATTGTCAGGGTCTGTAGTCGCATGTACCGGAAGGGCTTCATTGCCTCTTCGGAGGGTAATGTGAGCGCTGTCTTGGAGCCGAATCGTATTCTGGTGACGCCCAGCGGGGTACATAAAGGTTTTCTCAAACCCCACCAGCTTGCTGTTACCGACTTCGACGGTCATCAGATAAGCGGATCGTTTCCTCCTTCCTCAGAACTTCAGCTTCACTTGCTGGTGTACCGCGAACGACCAGACGCGAAGGCCATCGTCCATGCCCACCCCACAATGGCCATTGCGTGTTCACTTGCAGAAATCTCGCTTGCTGCTGACGTCCTACCCGAAGTGATCGTCGCCCTGGGGGCAATTCCCACTGCGCCCTACGCCACACCGGGCACAACTCAAGCGGCAGAGGTAGTGAAACCATTCCTCCGCCAGTTCGACGCCATTATTCTTGCTCGCCATGGTTCGGTCACCATCGACAAAAACTTACAGGGAGCGTACTCGAAGTTGGAAATGCTCGAGCATGCGGCCCGTATTCTCTCCCTCGCTCGGATTCTTGGTTCGGTCTCGCCTCTGCCCAAAGAAGAAGTAGCGCTGCTCCTAGCGATGGGAGGCCGCCGCTCGCTTGAGCAGGATCCCCTTTATGGAGAAGTAACTGGGAGACGACGAAAACAAAAAAAGAGTCAGGAAAACTTCCCTCGCATCGATCAGGAGGGTATTGCTTAACATGCAGTCATCGAGACCTTGGCTCATTTTCGTAGTGCTCAGCATTGGGATTGCCCTCCGTTTGCTTTATCTGGACGCTGATCCATATTACTACGAATGGGTTGGTTATATCATCGACGAAGGTCGCTGGGTCCAACACGCCCGCAGTCTCGCCCTCCACCAGACCATGCTGGGGGGACATGCTCATAACCTCCATCTCTTTTTGGCTCCGCTCTTTCAATTTGTTCATTACCTGATCTTCTCGCTCGCCGGAGTCAGTATCTGGACCTCGCGGGTGTTCACGGCTCTGTGCGGCAGCGCGCTGCTTATTCTGTTCTGGTGGGGGCTGCGCCAACTGGCGACTCCTCATGCTCTGCTGCTTGGCGTCACTCTGCTAGCGTCGCAAGCTGATCTGGTTGAGCTGAGCCGAGTCGCCATACCAGAAATGGCGCTCATGTTCTTTCAGCTCCTCATTTATTTTCTGCTTGTCCAGCCTACGAGTAGCCCTTATCGCATGGTGGCGGCCGGTCTCCTTTTGCTTATTGCGGTGGGATTGAAAGTGACGGTTGCCCCCATGGTCGTGATCTTTTCCGTACTGCTTTTCTTTATGCCGCGCCCTCCTGGCCCTCCTGAAACGTCGACTGTTGGGGAGCAACGACGGAGTGACCTATGGCGTTTCTGGTGTGGATTTGCTGCGCCGGTCTTGGTTGTTGGACTCGTCGTGCTTTCTTATCTCGTTACTAAAATGACTTTTACGTTTCCATCACTCTGGTCGCTCGTGAGCTTTCTCCGGCTCTCTGGCGCCTATAATAAGGCTGCCTTTCTCTTTGAAGATACTTTGTCTCCTACGCTGAACTTCTGGGCTCTCGGCCTCTGGTTATCTGTCCTCGCGTGGACGGCTGAGCGTCAGAGGGATATCGACTTGCTCGCACGCCGCTATCTTGTTACCTCGGCGATCTGGTTTATCTTGTACTTCTTCCTCATGCTGTTCCCGGAATACTTTCCCACCCGCTACAAGGTGCACATTTTGCTTCCCATGGCGGTGAACATCACCGTGGGACTCAGCCTCTTCCAGCGCATAGGGATCCAGAAAGTGATCAACTCATTTGCCGAGAGTACAGGCATGCTCGGGCTCTTCCGTCTCTGGCTTCTCGGTCTTCCGACTGCAGCTTTTTTTGCGCCGGTATTGGCTTCCTTTATCGGATTGATCGGTGTTGAGGTGGGGCGACTTCGTTTTAAGTTGGCCTGTTTTGTTGTTGTTATGATCACAATAGTCTACATTGTTCATCGTCTGAGGCGTCAGCCGCACGCGGTCGGATTCTTCCTGAGCTTTCCACTGCTTGGCGGCTTGGCTTGGCTACGCTGGTCCACCTCCGGGATGTACAGCTCTTTCTTCTGGCCGCACCCAGAGATTGCTGTATTCAATGTTGGATGGGCATTGTTTGTATTACTCGTTTCTGTTGCCGCTGTAGTCCTCGCACGATCTGCTGCCGACTGGAGAGATGTGGGTTCCGTTCGTCTTATGACTGCCTATGCGGCGTGTTACCTGATAGTTTCACTGATCAATCTAGCCCCTGGTTATATCGATCCTCATTACTCGATCCCAGCTGCGTCTCATGATCTTACTGCCGTGCTTGCTGACTCGTCCTCGATCGCAGTTTCCCGTGCGGAAGGGTTATTCAACAATAATACTTTGCGATACAAAAGCCTCGGAGAGAGAAACTCGGCGGTGATGCCAGAGTTTGTCGTGGTCGGCTTCGTCTTTCGCGGGAAAAAAGAGTGGCTTGAGCAGCACTACCAGATAGTAAAAACGTACAATCTTTATGTGTCGCCGGAGTATTCCCGTTTGCAGGCCGACGACCCCACTCATCCTCTCCAAGGAGAAAACGTCACTGTCTATAAGAGGAAGAATGAAACTGACGGGGGAGGTTAGTAAGAAGCGGGGTGCATAACCAAATCCTGGATTCCGGGTCTCGCAACTGCGTCGCACATTTGCTGACGAAAACGACGTAGTGTGCCACTGCTGGCTTGTCCAGCAGTGCATGATCTTCCGGAGTCCAGAGAGAACTGAAAATGTTTTTTACCAAGAGATTGTTACGCAACCCAAGCGTCGCGGCCCTTTGCCAGATGAGAAAATTTGCGCGATACTTCTACGGTACAGTGGTTTCCCCGTTTGCGTGAAAAGTCTGATTGGTGTACCACAGACAGCTTGCTACCCGTGTGGCGCGGTCGCACTGCTGGTCAAGCCAGCAGTGGCACCCATACCGTGGAAATGGATATGGCCTGAATCTCATCAATCAAGTGAGAACTGTTGTAGAGTGACAGGAGAGCATGACGATGTGGAGCATAGGTGAAATGACGCCGTTAAGCTGGGGGACCTCAACGCTATGAGTCGGTCTGTGTTGCTGAGTTGCCAATCGATAAGCAAATCGTACGGCGCCCAGTCTCTGTTCCGCGGACTCTCTTTGGGCCTGCTTGAAAAAGATCATGTTGGTCTTATTGGACCCAACGGTTCGGGGAAATCGACTCTCCTCAAAATCCTCGCCGGCATCGAAGAGCCGGATAGTGGGACGCGATCGGTGCGACGCCTACTGCGTGTCGGTTATGTCCCTCAGGATCCCGTGTTTACGCCTACGCTGACCGTTGAGGAGGTTGTGAATGCAGCGCTTGCAGCTGACACTCTTGTTGATATTGACGACACAGCGGCTCGCGTTGCAGTGACCCTTGGACGCGCCGGTTTTACGGACCTCCGTCAGCGCGTGAGCATGTTATCTGGGGGATGGAAGAAGCGACTGGCGATCGCCCACGAGTTGGTGAAAAACCCGGACGTCCTTTTGCTCGACGAGCCTACGAACCATCTCGACCTGGAGGGTATCCTGTGGCTCGAAGAACTTTTACAGGTCGAGCCTCTCGCCTTTGTCGCGGTGAGCCATGACCGGTACTTCTTGGAAAATGTTACAACGAAGATCATTGAACTCAACCGTATCTACCCCAATGGTCTCTTCGAAACCGAGGGACGCTATAGTGATTTTTTAGCGAGTCGGGACGCAGCGCTCCAGAATCAGGCTGCCTATCAAGAGTCCCTTGCCAACACCGTCCGGCGTGAGTTGGAGTGGTTGCGTCGTGGAGCGAAGGCGCGCACTACGAAAGCCCAGGCTCGTATAAAGGAAGCCGGACGACTCATGCAGGAGCTTGAGGAGCTGAAAGACCGAGCAGTGTCGGGGACGACAGGAATCGATTTCACCGCCTCGGATCGGCAATCCAAAAAGTTGATCACTGCGCGGCAGCTCATGAAAGCGTTCGGACAGAGGCAGGTCCTGAATGGGGTGGATTTGACGCTGACTCCAGGAATGCGGCTCGGCCTACTTGGGCCGAACGGAAGCGGCAAAACGACGCTTCTCCGCTTACTCATTGGCGAGATGGAGCCGGACGCCGGATACATTGAATGCGCCGAGGGTCTGCAGGTTGCTTATTTTGATCAGACCCGCGCCACCCTTGACCCCGATCTGACGTTGCGCCGGGCGCTGGCGCCGGAAGGCGATACTGTCATCTATCGGGGCCGCCCTGTCCATATCGCGTCTTGGGCTAAACGTTTTCTCTTTCGAACTGAGCAATTGGAGATGCCGGTGCGCCGCCTCTCTGGCGGCGAGCAAGCGCGCATTCTGATCGCCCAGCTCATGCTCCAACCGGCCGACGTATTGATTCTTGACGAACCGACTAATGATTTAGACATTCCGACTTTAGAAGTGCTGGAAGAGAGCCTCAACGAATTTCCTGGAGGTCTCGTACTCGTCACCCATGACCGCTTTTTACTGGATCGCGTCTCTACTTTGCTACTCGCTCTTGATGAGACGGGTCGCGGCGTCTTCTACGCCGATTACGCGCAATGGGAGGCGGTGCGGGATAACGCAAAGACTGAGGCGCCCGAGCCCGCTCCAAAATTATCCCCTCGGGCGACCCCACGCCCTCCACAATTTTCCTCCCGTGAAAAGCGCGAGTGGGAGCAGATGGAGCAACAGATCCTGAGCGCCGACGAAGTAGTCGCAGCCTGCCAGCGAGCACTCGACGACCCCGCCGTGGCCTCTGATCCTGTCGCTCTACAAGAACGCTACCAAGCGCTGGAATTTGCACGTGACGCTGTAGATAAGTTGTACGTACGCTGGGCCGAACTTGAGGAGAAACGTAAAGGAGTATTGTCATGAAAACGGAGCGGATTGAATACCAGGACGGCAACGTCACTCTCTGTGGGTTTCTTGCTTATGATGAAACAAACATGAAACCGCGCCCAGGGATTTTAGTCATGCCCGGGGGGTTCGGGCTTGGCGTCAACGCCAAACGGCGCGCGCAAATGCTTGCCACGCTAGGGTATGTAGCATTAGCGGGAGATCCCTATGGGGATGGGCGCGAGATCGATGATCTCCAGGAGGTTATGAAAGAGGTCACCGCATTGCGCGCCGATCCGGTTCAATTCCGCCGCCGTGTACAGGTTGCTTTTGATACGCTGGTTTCACTGCCCCAGGTTGATCCGCGACAGGTAGCGGCGATCGGCTATTGTTTAGGGGGAACGCTTGCTTTGGAACTAGCCCGCGATGGCGCCCCGCTTAAAGGCGTCGTGACCTTTCACGGCGGCTTGGAGACCCAACGCCCCGCGGTCGCCGGTCAAGTCAAGGCAAAAATTCTCGTCTGCACCGGCGCGGACGACCCCTCTGTCCCTGTTGCTCATGTGAATACGTTTGCTGAAGAAATGACCAAAGCGGGAGTCGACTGGCAAATCATCCGCTATGGTCACACTCAACATGCCTTTACGTATCCAGACGCGGCGACTCGCGGCATTTCCTGGATTGCTTACAACAAACTCGCCGACGAACGGTCCTGGAAAGCGATGCAGTCGTTCTTCGAGGAACTGTTCATCGCCTAAGCAGCAATGGCGGCCCTCAAACAAACTGCACGGCGACTTCTCCCACGCCGGAAAAGACGGCGCGGTAGGAGCCCGGCTGACTGACCGAGTGATGGCAAAACGAGCCGGTAATCACGGGCTGCCCCGGCTCTAGGCCCAATCCGTATTTATGTAGGAGCCGACACAGACGCGCCAGCGACAGATATGGGTCATCCATCGTTTCCCCAGGCGTTTTGGTTTCGACAAGTTGCCCATCGCAGTAGAACTCGACGGTCGTGTTGATGAGCCCATCACGCACCGGCGCCTCTGGTCCCACTACGATTCCCCATTGCGCCAGGCCATCGGCCAGCATGACCGCTGGGGGTTCTGGTTGGGCGCGCGCTTCGTTAATCTCAAACGCCGGAGCAACTGCACGCACCGCGGCTTTAGCGGCCGCCGCATCTACATCATCTCCACGCAACGGTTTCCCAACAACAAGACACAATTCCGGCTCGATATGGCAGTTCAGCATCTTCGCCAGCGGCGCTGATGCGCCGGATGAGAAAATGCGGCTTTGTAAGACGTATCCGAAGGGTCGAAAGTCTTTTCCCATACGGTCGCGGGCCCTTCCCGACGTCAGCCCGACTTTCCAACCGCCGAGCCGATCGCCTGCGGTCTTGAAGCGGCCGAGCACTTCAAGTTGCAGCGCCAGCGCTTCGTTCAAATCCCACCGCTCTTGCTCAAGTCCAACAGGCGCCGCTCCGTTTTTTCGCGCCGTATACAAAGCCTCAACAATTGCCGCCTGATTTTCCATCTCGTTTTCCTCCCTTAATAGCCCAGCTGTTTGTCAACAATACCAACGAGGGACTCTCCAGTACGAGCACGACGCAAGTTCTCGCAAAACCGATCGAGATTGCGAGACGCGCGTAATTGGCTGGCGCCGGCGGTATGCGGCGTCATGACCACATGCTCCAGCGTCCACAATGGATGATCTGTGGGCAGCGGCTCAAGCGGGGCGACGTCGAGCGCGGCCCCGGCGCAACGGCCGTCCTGTAAAGCGCGCACAAGCGCTTCTCCATTGATGATCTCACCACGGGTGACATTGACCAGAAACGCCCCTCGTTTCATCTGTGAGAAGGCGGCGTCGTTGAACAAATCCTTGGTCTGTGCGGTGAGCGGGCAGCAGACGGCGACGACGTCCGAGGCCGCGAGTAATTCCGGAAAGCGGTCACGGCCCCATACTTCACGCACTCCGTCCGATGGGGGCACAGCCCATTCGTCCAGAGCTAAGACATGCATCCCAAAGGCCACGGCTCGACGCGCCATCGCACGCCCTGTGCCTCCGAAGCCGACGATGCCCATCGTCAGTCCTTCTAGTTCTATTTCTTTTTGCCGCATCGCCTCGCGCGCGTTCCAGCTGGCGGGGCCGAGACGGATGGACGTGGCAATCTGCCGAGTGAGCGCCAAGAGCAAACCGAACGCGGTGTCAGCCAAATGGCCTCCTACGAGCCCCTTTTCACCAGTAAGGACAACCTGAGAATCGCGCATCGCCGGATAGAGAAACATATCAACGCCAGACGCAATGGCGTGCACCCAGCGCAAACGAGGAGCGGCGCGGAATAGAGATTCAGGGATGAAGCCTAAGATCACTTCGGCGTCGGCGGCCATAGCGGCGGCGTCACGCAGCTGAGGAGCAATTTTAATCATCGAGCCTGGCGGCGCCGCAGCTTGGATCTTCGCCAAATCTCCCTCAGATACTTCAGGCAACGTGAGCCCCAGTGTCACCAGGATCGTTGTGGGTTTGTCCAATCTCAAGTCGGTCATACGGTGAGCGCCTCCTTCTCGCTGACGGAATGGTACACTGCACGCCGCCATTCATCCAGAAGGGACGCAAGAACGGACGCTCCATCATCCAGAGTGCTATGCGGTCCGTAAGATTGACGCGCAGTTTGCGTGGATTTTCCCTGGAGTTGTATTGTGGTAAAACCAGATTGACTTGAAAAAAAGGAGGATTGTTTTATGGCCAGAGTTCCCTATGTCGAGCGAGAAGCAGCTTCTCCAGAAACCAAAGAACTCTATGACTCGTTTGCCAAGCAGTTCAACCTGCAAGATGTTCCGAATGTAGTGAAGGCGCTCTCCAACAGCCCCAAGTTGGCCAAGCGCGTCTTTCCACTCGGGGACTATTTTATGCACGAGTCCGCTCTAGACCCGCGGTTGCGGGAACTCGCTGTCCTTACACTGATGCAGCGGCTCAACTGCAACTATGGTTTTGTGCGGCACATCTCCATTGCCGAACGGACCGGCATTTCCCGCGCACAGATCGACAACATTAGTTCGTATCAAACGAGTTCTCTATTTAACGATGACGACAAACGCATCATCAAGTACGCCGAGGATCTCACGCTTAAAGGGCAAGTTGATGACACACTCTTTCGTGAGATTGAAGGTAAAATTGGGCGACAAAATCTCGTAGATCTGACCGGAGCTATTGCATTCTGGAACATGATGGCGCGGAATTTGAACGCCTTGCAGGTCGATTTAGAGTCGTGGTAAGACTAGGCCGCGCCTGGCGGTCGTCAGCTGTTGATGGCGGCGACCTGCCGCCAATCGAGGCCGAAGCGCGCCAGGTATTTCCGCAACCGATCGGCGTCATTCGTCGTGGTCTTCCGGTCGCGCGACCTGCCGAAGAGGTTGCGTCCCGCGTCGGAAAGATGGCGTGCACTGCCGCAGACCTCAACGACATTACGAAGTTGCAAGCGGTCGAAGAGGTCAAGGGCTTCCCACTGCTGCGCTCCCACGAGTTGTCGCACTCTGTCCTCCTGGTCTGTATGTCTAGGAGAGTCCCAGGCATGTCGCAGGCGCTCCCACTCTTCCTCAACCAGTTCCACCGTAATGCGCCCGCCGCTTGCTAAAGTAGCCATGCGTATGACTGCCGCGTTCAGATCTCGGAAATTGCCGCTCCATTTGCCTTCAGTGGACGTGGCAAATTGGACGAACCGTTCTCGTGCTTCTTTATTGAAGGTGACGCGAGTTCCCGTGCGTTGAGCAAACTGGTCCAATTCGTACTGAAGATTCGGTTCAATATCTTCAGACCGTTGTCGTAAGCCAGGCAAGGAGAAAGTCCAGAGATTAATCCGAGCAAGCAGATCCTCGCGAAATGTTCCTGTTTTCACCATGTGTTGTAGATCACAGTTTGTGCCGGCAATTAGTTGAAAGTCGCTGCAGGTCTCACGATCGGCGCCTAATGGCAAAAAGGTCTTCTCTTCCAGCGCGCGCAGCAGCATGGCCTGTTCGTCGAGCCCTAAGGCGCCGATCTCGTCGAGAAACAACACGCCTTCATGGGCGGTCAATAACAAGCCGGGACGATCGCGCTGTGCGCCAGTGAAGGCGCCTTTGACGTGTCCGAACAATGTGGACATGGCGTTTTCCCCGCGCAACGTTGCACAGTTTACTTCAACAAATATCCCTTTCACTTGATGGCGCGTTTTCTTGAGTTCATAGACTCGCTTCGCCAACCGTGACTTTCCTGCGCCCGTTGGCCCCATGAGCAGCACCGGATCGCGCGATCTAATAGCCACCTGCTCGATACGTTCTATCAGTCGATTGAACTCTGCATTATGAGTCGGAATCCCAGACTTCAAAAAGGACACGGCTTCTTTCTGCTCCTGCTGAAATCGGGCCGCCAGTTTGTTGTACCTGGAGAGGTCGAGATCGATGATCTCATAAGTTTCTCGACGCTGACGATTGGGCGGCGAAGTCTGAATCAACTTAGCGGGAAAGTACCGGGCTTCGGTGAGGAGGAACAAACAGATTTGGGCGATATGGGTGCCGGTGGTAATGTGAATGAGATAGTCCTCGCGCTCAAGATCGAAAGAATAACGCTGGGCAAACTCATACAACGCTCCGTACACTTCCTCCAGATCCCAAGGATTCTCGATGGGGATAATGTGGGGATGCACAGTCGTTTCTGGAGAGATGCTCTGGATGTCTGCAGCAATGGTCTGTCCCAAGGCGCTGAATTTTTCATCGTAGAGGAGTTCGAGGCGGTGCACGACCAATGTTTCCTGTTGACAGAGTGAGACTGTTGGTCGCCATTTGCTCCAGCGTTCTGGTCTGCGCCCGGCGTCGAGAACTGTACCCAATAAGCTGATAATGACAAGCTTTTTTTGTACCATAGCGTATATTCTATTTTTTTATCTTTTATTCTATAAATGAAGTGAATGGCAAATGCAAATTTTTCTCTATCGTTCACTTATCTCTCGAAAAAATCACAAGTTTTTCACTCTTTCACTTGACGAGCGCTCTTGGCGCCAAACCTGCTCTCTTCTGTTGACAATAAACAGCAAAGATACGTGATATGAGGGAGCAGCCTTATGGCAAACAAACAGCTCTTCACTTCGTCGGTCGGTAAATTGGTTCCAGCTACGGATGTCATCAACCATGAACAGGCTCCAGCCTACGCGTTTTCGCCGCAACATCGGTTGGCGCAGTATGCAGCCACGGGTTGCTTGAATGCGACGTTCTACGCTTCGGACAAGGAACAACTGGACCAGATTGTGGCGCTGTGTCACGTCGTCGAACCGGAGTTCATAGCAAAAACTGCTCTCTATTGTCGGGAGAAAGGGTTCATGAAGGATTTACCGGCGTTGCTGTGCGCAGCCTTGTCGGTGCGAGACTTCCCCCTGTTACACGCCATTTTTCATCGCGTTATCGACAGCGGGAAGATGCTGAGGAATTTCGTGCAGATCATGAGGTCTGGCGTCATAGCCCGAAAGTCTTTAGGGTCCGGACCAAAACGATTAGTGCAAAGCTGGTTCGCTCAACAGCGAGACGAGGAGGTGTTCTGCGCCGCCGTCGGTCAAGACCCTTCCTTAGCGGATGTGATTAAGATGGTGCACCCAAAGCCGCGCACTTCGCAGCAGGAGGCGCTGTATGGGTATTTGTTGGATCGACCCCATGACGGCGCCTTGTTGCCCTCGCTGGTGCGTGAGTACGAAGCCTTTAAGAAAGGCGAGACCCGTGAGGTCCCGGAGGTTCCTTTCTTGAAATTGACAGCGTTGGATCTGAGTGAAGAAGCCTGGGCGGCCATTGCTAAACGAGCATCCTGGCAAACGATCCGCATGAATCTGAACACGTTTGCTCGCCATGGAGTCTTTACTCGGCCGCATGTGGTGAAAAAAATGGCGGCGCGACTGCGAGACCGGGAAGCGATCCGCAAGGCGAAAGCGTTTCCGTATCAACTGTTGGTTGCTTACACTATGGCGGAGCGCACGCTGCCAAGCGAGATTCGCGCAGCGCTGCAATACGCCATGGAAAAGGCGATTCGCAACGTTCCTTCCATCACCGGGCAGGTGTATGTCTGTCCGGATGTCTCGGGTTCGATGTCGGCCCCGGTGACCGGTTACCGGAAAGGAGCGACGAGCGCGGTGCGGTGTATTGATGTGGCGGCCCTGGTTGCGGCAGCTGTGGTGCGGAAGAACCCTGCTGCTCAAGTGCTGCCCTTTGCGAATGATGTGGTGAGCGTGGAAGTGAATCCGCGCGATAGTGTGATGACGAACGCAGTCAAGCTCGCTGCTATCGGTGGAGGCGGCACGAATTGTAGTGCGCCACTGGCTTGGCTGAATCGGAGAAAAGCTCGCGGCGATTTCGTCATCTTTATTTCGGATAACGAGTCGTGGGTAGATGCGCGTCGGACGCGGGGAACTGCAACAATGCAGGAATGGGAGCGGTTTAGAGTGCGGAATCCGTCAGCCAAGCTGGTATGCATCGATATTCAGCCGTACGGCGCGACCCAGGCTGCAGAGCGGACTGATATTCTGAATGTCGGTGGTTTTTCCGATGCCGTCTTTGATGTGATTGCACGCTTCCACTCAGCTTCGTTGAGTGCGGAGCACTGGGTTGGGGAAATCGCCGCGATGAGTCTGACATAATTATGTTGAACCGGGGCCGAATGCGGTCGGGACTACATTCCAACTGTTCCGTCTCGCCCACCCCTTGTCGGCCCCGATACAGACTGAGGACACTTGAGAGAATACAACGATGGCGAATGCGAGTGGGACTACATGGTCGCCCGGGGGTCGAACCCCAACTCAGGCAACTGAGGGCAACGTCTCACCAGTGGTTGTCGCCATCGTCGAGGTTGCTGGGGCAAATGCGAACGGAACTATATGGGTCCCGGGTTCGAATCCCGGGCTCCACATTGGGGTCATAGCTCAGCCGGGTAGAGCAATGTTTCCCTCATTCTTGTTGCCCCAGTGGTTGTCGTGACAGCCTGAGAAAGGAAATGAGGTATGACAGAACGCGCTTATAATTTCATTGAGACGAAAGATGGGGCTCCTATTAAAGCGTGGACGAAGGGGGTAGGAATCGAGCCCGAAGCGGAAAAGCAACTGCGAAATATCGCCTCTCTCCCGTTTATCTACAAATGGGTAGCGGCGATGCCCGACGTGCATTTAGGTATGGGGGCGACAGTGGGCAGCGTGATTCCTACCAAGGGCGCCATCATTCCTGCCGCAGTTGGTGTGGATATCGGTTGCGGGATGATGGCTGTACAGACCTCACTAACCGCTAGCCAATTGCCCGATAATCTCCGTTCGTTGCGCACCGCTATCGAGCGGGCAGTTCCACATGGGCGCACGGATAATGGCGGCAGAAACGATCGTGGGGCGTGGCATGACATTCCTGCTCATCACCTCGCTGAATGGCAAGAGTTGCAGCCTCGTTACAACGCTATTCTGGAGGGACATCCCAAATTGGGGCGAGGCAACGACTTGAACCACCTTGGTTCGCTCGGAACCGGAAACCATTTCATCGAGATTTGTCTTGATACTGATAACGCTGTCTGGTTCATGCTTCATAGTGGATCTCGCGGTGTGGGGAATCGGATCGGAAGTTACTTTATCGCCCTGGCCAAAGAAGACATGCGCAAGCATTTCATCAATCTGCCGGACAAAGATTTGGCGTACCTGCCAGAGGGCACAGATCATTTCTATGACTATGTGAAGGCGGTCCACTGGGCGCAGGACTTCGCTATGGCTAATCGCAGACTCATGATGGAAAACCTGCTGCGGGCCGTGCGAGAGACCAATGAATTGCCTGCGTTCACCACAACTGATGTCATGGTGAATTGCCATCACAATTATGTCGCGGTAGAAAACCATTATGGAGAGCAAGTGTTCGTCACACGCAAAGGCGCTGTGCGCGCCAACGCAGGGGATATGGGTATTATTCCTGGAAGTATGGGAGCCCGGTCGTATATCGTTCGCGGTCTGGGGAATGACGAAAGCTTTCATAGTTGCAGCCACGGCGCAGGTCGTGCGATGTCCCGTACGGAGGCCAAGCGGCGCTTTACCGTCGAAGATCATATCCGCGCAACCGCGGGTGTAGAATGCCGTAAAGACGCCGACGTGATTGACGAAACCCCGGCGGCGTACAAGCCGATCGAAGATGTGATGAACGCCCAACGCGATCTGGTGGAGATTGTATACACCTTGCGGCAGGTTGTCTGTGTCAAGGGTTAAAGAAATAATGTGCTGCGATGATTATTATTGACGGTTCATACAATGAGGGCGGCGGGCAGATCCTCCGAACGGCGCTGGCGTTGAGCCTCTTTACTCGCACCCCGTTCCGCATCGAAAAGATTCGCGTGCGGCGCCAAAAGCCGGGTCTGCTTCGTCAACACCTGGCGGCAGTGAAGGCGGCAGTGGAAGTCGGCGTTGCGGAGGCGAAAGGGAATGAACTCGGCTCCCAGGAGTTGACCTTTATTCCTAAAGACATTGTTCCTGGAGAATACACATTTTCTGTGGGAACCGCAGGGAGTACGTCGCTCGTGCTGCAAACTGTACTTCCCGTGCTCATGCTGGCTTCGCGGCCAAGCACGCTGACCTTGCTTGGGGGGACCCACAATCCTTCCGCTCCGCCTTATGATTTTCTTGCTAAGACGTTCGCGCCGCTCCTTAATCGTATGGGAGCACGGGTGCAGATAGAACTCCTTGCCGCCGGCTTTTATCCGGCAGGCGGCGGCATGATGAAGGTTATGATCCACCCTCCATCTAACCTGCAGGCGTTAGACCTGACGACACGTGGTCAGCCGCGTGGTAGAGCAGCGCGCGTGCTTATTTCCAACTTGCCGCGATCCATTGCCCAGCGAGAACTCACCGTGCTGAACGAAAAGCTGGCCTGGGAATCTATGTATGTAAGAATTGAGGGGGTGTCCTCGCCTGGTCCTGGCAATGTAGTGTTCCTTGAGTTGGAAGGTGAACATGTGACAGAAGTCTTTACCGGATTTGGCGAACGCGGGGTGCGCGCGGAAGCAGTAGCAGAACAAGTGATCATGGAGTCGCGTCGCTACCTGGCGTCAGACGCCGCCGTTGGCGAGCACCTGGCAGACCAGTTGCTCTTACCGCTGGCGTTAATGAAAGGCGGTGTGTTCACCACGCTTTCTCCGACTGCGCATACGCATACAAACATTGACACTATTAAGAAGTTTTTGTCAACAGAGATCTCTGTAGCGCCTAAGGGGAATAGGACTTACAAAGTAGATGTCAGCGTCTGATGGCTGGGCTGTGGACTAGGATAGAGTACAGATCATTTCTTGGTTGGGTAGCAAAAATCAATAGGGAATATGATGGCTGATCAAAATTACCAGACTATATTGAACAGACTCGTTACAGAGTGCCCAATGCTGGGACGCCCTCTAGCTTATGCAGAGAAGATCCGCAGTGAACGCCTCTCCTTTTTCCTGGAGAATACAGGATGACTCCAAGGGCTCGACGAGTTTTCCGTCTTCCTTGATGCTGTTATTAAATGGTTCCAGGAGTTTCCTGATCTGAACCCAATTACTTTCCTCTTGGCTAGAGCAAGTACCGACTTTGTCATGGCTATTGAAGCCACACTAAGTGGATTTCACGCAGTAGTTTGGGAGTCAATGCGCGACGTAATGGAAATTGAGATCCTACTCGGAGAATTTGCTGAGGAACCAAACTAGATGCAAAAATGGCTCACTGCGAGTCAGAAGGAACGTAGGAATATCTTCAGTCATGGCAAACTGCGGAAGCGAAAGGCAGTTAGGCTGGGCCTCCCGCTCTCAAACATGCCTGATGCTGTTGATTATCGTGGTCACAGCACCATACTTCACGTCAATCCGGTCGCAAGTCCATTTGGCAACAGAGGGCTGTCTCGAGAGGCAATCAATGTGGGAGCGGATGCATGCTTCTGGGATATTTACCAGCATGCATGGAACCTCTTTAAGATCATCTTGGAGCTATTTGGACGATTCGGTGAGTCTCGTGATGTCCAGGGCTAGGAGCCACCAACTGTAAATCGGTTCACGAAGGAGTATGAGGAAGCAATACAAATACAACAAGTAATTATGGATAAACTCAAACATCTTGAATCAAATGGTGACGACAACACAAGTGATTGAGCCACCTGACTCACTCCTTGCAAAGGATGTGCACTCCGTTCGTGCCTCTGAGGACATGGTTATTCTTTAAGGTTACTGCAGCAGTCCGCCCAGCATGGTGGGCCGTTTTGCCTGTGATGAATGCGCTCACGCAGTAGACTTCTTGTTCGTGCAGGGTGAATCGGTGTAATGTAGGGGGCGCTAACAGCTTACCGGGAGGCTTGTCCCTTCCTCATAGGAGATACTCACTATGATCGATCTACATTATTGGCCCACTCCCAACGGTAAAAAAGTGACTATTTTGTTGGAAGAGTGCGGCATGCCCTACAATTTGATCCAATGCAACATTGGTCGCGGAGATCAATTCCAGGACAGCTTTCTGAAGATCTGCCCGAACAATCGCATGCCCGCCATCGTGGACCATGAGCCCCTCGGCGGGGGCGCGCCGATCAGCATCTTCGAGTCCGGAGCCATCATGATGTACATCGCCGAAAAGGCGGGACAGTTTTATCCTCAGGATGTACGTGGCCGCTATGAGGTCAATCAATGGATTCTCTGGCAGATGGCGAACCAGGGGCCCAAAAGCGGTGAATGCGGGCATTTCCGCCGTTTGGGAAAAGACCAAGGCGATCAATCCTACGCCGTGCGACGATTCACCGACGAGGTCAATCGTCTGTTTGGGGTTCTCAATAATTGTTTATATGATCGACCTTATGTGGCTGGGGACACATACACGATTGCCGATATGATTTGTTACCCCTGGACAGTGCATTGGGAAGCACAAGGCCAGGACATCAACGAGTTCAAATACTTCAAGCGCTGGTTCGAAGAGTTATCCGCTCGCCCTGCGGTGCAAAAAGGGATGGCGGCGGGAAGCGGCTGGGCGGAAGATTTTTCCAAGCTCCCCAAGGAAGAACAGGAACGCCGTCGCAAGTTACTCTATAACCAGCGGGCGCGCCCGACTCCAGCCTAGTCAGTAAGGGGCCGAAAATGCCCCCTTTCCCCTCAATCGCTGGAGGGTAGGGGGCCTGGTCCATTGGGAGTTCCTTAACGATAGGTGATGGTGAGTTTGGGACGTAGGGTGGGATCGGTGAGATACTCGCTGGTGTAGAACTGACGGTAGTTGGTGTCGGTGGTGGTCTGCACCAAGCGCCAGCCATAGTTGCGCCCGCTGCTATTCGCCCACTGCTGCAC
>JACXTT010006110.1_pt1 | contig 17284 bp, 11 predicted proteins | sample 9270951 | NCBI WGS metagenome assembly JACXTT01 (sample SAMN15532306, study PRJNA645909) | rock metagenome | isolation source: weathered quartz diorite | place: Puerto Rico | collected 2017-06-21 | reverse complement strand
GGCCCCTGCTCGCGCAACTCGACTTCCAAGGGCGTAGCCGCGACCAGGAAAAACATGAGCACAATCAGGCCGAACGCCACCCCAACTGGAGCAACCCCCAGCATCAGAAACAAGGAGCGAATCTTCCGCACCTCATTCGTTGCCTGAGCACTCAATTGCAGCGACTTCGCTTCGATCTGGTCCCCCAGCTTGTCACACGCATTCTGATATTCCATGAACGACGAGAGCAGGGGCGGCTGTGCAGTCGTGGCTGGATGCTGGATGAAGGCCTCGCTCTCGAGCCGGAAGGCGGCTCGTCGGCGAATCACGTCGGCCAGGCTCACCTTGAGCTCGGCGTCCGGAATCGTGCTCTGTAGGTCCTCGAATACCTTGTCGTTCGCTGCTCGTTCCCGTTGCATATCCCGAAGCAACTCCTCCTTGCTCGCCGCGTCTGGTGTAAGCGCGAATGCCAGGACGTCGACACAGCCAACGCCCGAGTGGAAAGCGATATCATGCACGTTGTTCATGCTTCTGGCTGTTTGCGCGACCAACTCCGAGTATTTGTCGTCGATCCGCTTCAAGAACCAGGAACTCATCAACCCTATCCCAAAGAGCAGGGCTGTCAGCAACATCAGCGAGATGGTCAGCGTTTTGGAAAGGGATCGCATCTGACAGGTCAGCGAATTAGGCGAATTACCGCGAAAGTGGCGAAGCGACTGGTGAACCACTAATAGACACTAATAAACACTAATCAGGGACCTCTCCGTTGCACCTTGTAGCACCCTTGTAGCACCCTGGACCTCGAGAATCCCCTTATTTTACAAGGGTTGTAGCACCGTAGCACCCTGCAGCCCCCATTCATACCCCCCACTACTCCATCACTCCATCACTGCGCCACTTCGAAGCCCCATCAATCCAACAATCCACCACTCCAATCTTCAAAGTTCCTGCTGAAGCTGCTTGGGCACATAAGAGCGCGCCTTGTTGAGGATCACGCCGAGGTTGCACCGGGATTCGGCCAGCAATGCGGCGGCGCGCTTAACCACGTCGCGATCGGTTTTTTCGGATTCGACCACCATGAACACCATGTCCATGAAACCGGCCAGGCGAGGTGTGGCGCTGATTTGGCTGACGGGCGGCATGTCGAAGATAATGTAATCGTAGTCGCTCGCTTTCATCCGCGGCACCAGGTGCTTGAAGCGCTTGGGCAGCACGCGCGGCAACTGGTCGCCATTGGTCGCCTCGGAAACAACGTACAGGTTGTCCTGGACAAGGGCGCTGTCGCGTTTGCCAATCTCAAGCGCGTCGTCCAGGCCGCACGCAAGGCTGCCCTTGTGAAAATGATGGGCTGCGCCTTGCTGTAAATTCATGTCCACGAGGAGGACGTTGCCGTCACCGGTTTCGGAGAGGGAAGCGGCGAGGCCTGCGGCTGTCGTGGTTACGCCGGCTCCCTCACCGCAACTGGTCACGGCTACGAGTTTTGGCTTGTGGGTAAGGTTCTTGAGTTCGAAAAAGCTGATCAGGCGATCGCGCAGTGTCTCGCAGAACGGACGCAGGCTGTCGAGGGGCGAGGGACGAGGGGCGGGAGCGAGCTGCGTATTTTGTGTTCCTTGATCCTTGATTTGCGTTTCGTGTTCCGTGGCCTGTTTTCCGTGCTCTGAGATTTGAGATTCGCGATTTGAGATTCGTGTTGCGTGTTCTGTGTTCACTGTTCCGTGGTTCAGTGGTCCGTTGCTTCGCGGCCCATTTTTTTCAACGAGCAATGGGACTGCGCGACCGAGTTTCAGGCGTTTGGGTTTGCCGTTCCCATTGAGGGCCAGGCGCGGGATGGAAATGAACAGCGGCAGGCTGAGCCTGGTTTCAATTTCGACGGGGCGCTTCAGAGAACGGTCGAAGTACAGCTCGATCAAGAACGCGAGCGCAAGCGCTGCCCCGATGCTCCCTAAAAGAACCATCGCTTGCATCTTCTGCTGTTTGGAACGGTCCCGAAACGGGGGCGACGGCGCCTGGATCTTGCTAATGTTCGAGATGTGCCCGGCACCCAACTCGTCGTCGATTCGGGATTGTTCACGGCTGGCGGCAAAATATTTGTAGTGAGCTTCCTGGAGTTCCTTCGTCCGTTGCAGCTCGGTAATGGAACCTTCCATGTCATCAACTACACTGGATTCCTTGCGGATCTTGGCCAATTGGCCCGTGAGCACTTTGATTTTGGCTTCCAATGCCGTGATGCGGCTGGTCTCAGCGACCAAATCGATCTTCGGGCCCGTTGAAGTTTCCACGGGTTTGGTTTCAGAAACCTTCACAACCAGCAAGCCCGGGTAAGCGTCTTCAAGCTGCTTCTTGAGCTTGTCATTCGTGGCAATCTGTTGCTGGACCGACTTCACCATCGCATTTTCGGTAGTAAACTGGAGCAAGAGGTCCTGTTCTTTCTTGACGAGCGTGTCCAAGAGGCTGGAGACCCTTTTGTACTCAGCAAGTTTCTCCGGAGGCACCGAAGGGTCATTGGTCGATGTGATTGCTGATTTCGCTCCGTTCGGTTGCGCGCTTGCCAGCGAGAGACTGGCCACGTGACTTGTCGGAGCGGTTGCATTGCCAGGAGTGTCGCGCGTCACGGCAGCCACTTCATCCGTGGAATTCGCTCCGTTTGTCGTCGCCACGCCCGGTCCAGCCACATTGGACGCCACCCCTGCGAGAGCATTTGTAGGTGAAATGTCTAAGTGCAGTTGCTTTGCCATCTCCCCAAGCGCGGCCTGGCGCTCGGCGAGCTCGGCTTCGGCATCAAATATGGACTGCTGGATCTTCGATATCCGCTCGCCAAAGCCCTTCTTTGCGTCGTCGAGTGATATGATATGAGCATTGGTCTTAGCCCTGCGCAACTCGGCCTCTGTCTCGACCAAGCGAGAGCGAAGCAGCTCCGTTTCACGAGCAAGGGAATCGTCAAGAACACCAACGGCGCGGTGAATTTCCGCGTGGCGCTTGAGATAGGTTTCGATCAGACGATTAAGAACTAGCTGGACAATTTCCGGATCCCCGTGCTGAAAGATCAGACGAATGACGTCGCTTTTCTTCGGAACTTCAGGCAGCACATTTTTGCGCACAATGGCGGCGGCCTTTTCGGCATCCGCACCGCCACCGAGTTTGGCCAGAATTTTTTCCGGTCCAATATTGGTGATGACTTCCCTGGCGAGATCAAGGCTTGTGAGAATTTCCAGCTCGGTATTGATAATGTTCTCCCCCCGTTCATCGGGTGACTTGATTTTCGAGTCATTTGCCCCCACCTGGCCCGGTGATTTGCTTTCCAGGACGTAGCGGATGAAAAGTTTCGCCTCGGACTGGTAGGGAAGAGGCATGAGGACAGGAATCAAAAACGCCACAATGATTCCGACCGCGGTAATGATACCGATCTTCCACTTGTGCCGGAACAGAACGTAGTAAATGTCCGCCAGTGTCAGGCTGGGTGGATTCGAGTTGGAGCGATTGTCAGTCATTGTGACGGCAGGGATGATCGTTGAACCTTGGCTAGGAAAGGTGTGGGTACAGCAGCCTGCCCGCCAGGCGCAGCAAGGGCGGCGGAAGACACTTAAAGACGCGGTTGAACCAGCCTTCTGCGCGATCGACGTCGGTTACATAGCGCTCATTGACAAAGTCGTACTTGTAATACTCGATTTTATCCTCGCTCGCGCCGAAACCCAGCTTAAAGCGCCGCAAACCTTCGTTCGACATCGATGTCCGGCCCAGGTGTAGCCGCGAGAATCCGTTTTGAGCATACCGCTTAATGGCCTCCCACATCATGAGGTTCGTGGGGCGCAGATGCTGAAAGGCATAGTCGGACGCTCCAAATTTGTAGAGCGCCTGAGCGTCATGGTGAAAGAACACCGCCGCCGCCAAGGGTCGCTCCTCTAGACGCGCCATCACCACGAACCCCTGCCCGCGGAGTAGCACATGGTGAGCAATGTTTTCGAAGAACCTGATTGGCTGCGGCGGCAGCCCGTGCCGTCGCCGAGTCATGCAATGGAGTCCGTAGAACGTGCGCATGGACTCGCGCGTGTTGGCGAATTCAACGCGCAATTGTGAATCCTGAGCTTTCCGGATTCCGCGGCGCACGGCGCCATCCAGGCGTTGAAAAAGTGTTTCCGTGTTCGATGCGAGATGGATCTCGTGCCCATAAAAGGTGAGCGATGGCCTTGCGCCGATTCGGTCATAGCCAGCCCCGCGGATCTCGAGATATCGCCACCCACGCTCACGGCCATCCGCCAGGGCCAGTTCAAGCAGCGCCTTTTGCCCGGGACCTCCAGGCTTTAGTGAGGGGCAGACGTCAGTAAATGGGAGAGATACACCTCTTCGGCCAGTCCACATGCTGGACACCTCCATGATGGGAAGCAGCTCTTCCAACTGGTCATCCGCGAATCGGCAAAAATAGGCAGGCGAGTGGCCATAAGTATCATGCAATACACTTGCCCAGGGCCTTCCGTGAAAGAACGTTCCGTTCGGGTGATCCGCCACGAGCGAATCCCACGCCGAATAGGACAACGGGTTGACCACGCACTCCCGCGTCGAGGGCTTGCCAACCGAATCGGGCTGGGCGTTCAGCCCCTCAGCCACCCTCGTGCTAACCGACAAGTTCATACGAGCTTTGTCTTCGTACGCTGGCCTTCAAAGCTGCGGTAACGGCCTCCATTTGCGGTTCGCTCAGTTCTGGAAACATTGGCAGCGACAAGAACTCCTCGGCGCACGCCTCGGCGACCGGAAACGAGCCTTTACCGCACCCGAGTGAGCGGTAGGCTTCCTGGAGATGAATCGGGACAGGATAATGGATCGCACAAGAAATTCCGTTGTCGGCGAGCTCGCGAAGGATGCGGTCGCGCTCTTTGACTCGAACTGCGTAGACGTGATAGACGTGCTGGTTACCGGGAGCAACAAAGGGAGTGACGATCTCCTCGTCTACGCCAAGGGCCTCGTCATACACTCGCGCATGAGCTCGGCGGCGTGCATTCGCTGAGTCGAGGTGTTTGAGTTTGACGCTCAGGACCGCGCCCTGAATGCCATCCATCCTGGCGTTCCAGCCGATCTGCGAGTGGAAATATTTCTTCTCCTGCCCATGATCGCGCAGGACTTTGATTCGGGCTGCCAGCTCGCGATCATTGGTCACAACCGCGCCCGCCTCTCCGAAAGCGCCCAGGTTTTTACCCGGGTAAAAACTGAAACAACCGGCGACACTCATGGCGCCCGCCTTCCGGTTTTTATAGAGGGCACCGTGCGCCTGGCAGGCATCCTCGACGACCGGAATTCCGTAAGCGCGGCCGATTTCAAGAATGGGATCCATGTTCGCGGTCTGACCGAAGAGATGGACCGGGATGATGGCCTTGGTTTTTTTCGAAAGAGCATGTTCCAGTTGGCGCGGATCGAGAGTGTAAGTCTGCTCATCGATGTCCACGAACACCGGCCGGGCGCCGCAGAAACTGATGGCCTCGGCGGTGGCCATAAAGGTATTTGGGACTGTAATGACTTCGTCTCCAGAACCCACCCCGAGTGCGAGTAACGTCAACCATAGAGCATCGGTCCCGTTGCCGACGCCTACAGCATCCCGGGTACCGCAGTACACCGCGAAGTCGCGCTCGAACGCGGCAACGAATGGACCGCCAGCAAAACTACTGCTGTTGATGACCTGCGCGATGGCTGCATCCAGCTGCTCGCGGAGCGTGCGGTGGTGCGCTTCGAGATCGAGGAAAGGAACTTTCATGTGAGGTTGAGAGTGGAATGTTGAGGTCTTGGGTCGAACAGCGCAGTGAGATCACTCGCCGTTCAGCATTCGGAGCACGCGTGCCGGATTTCCGGCCACCACCGCGCGCGGGGGAATATCCCTGGTCACGACGCTGCCCGCGCCAATGATGGCATGCTCGCCCACCGTGACGCCGCAGAGCAGCGTGGCGCCGGAGCCAATCGAGGCGCCACGTTTAACGCGAGTCTGGACGCACTTCCAGTCGGCATCGGTTTGGAGCGAGCCGTCTCCATTGGTCGCGCGGGGAAAGCGGTCGTTGATGAATGTAACATTGTGCCCGATGAACACCTCGTCCTCAATGGTAACGCCTTCACAAATGAACGTATGGCTGGAGATCTTGCATCTGTGTCCAATGCGAGCGCCCTTCTGGATCTCCACAAACGTGCCAATTTTCACTTCGTCGCCGATCTCACAACCATAGAGGTTGGTGAATCCATAGATGCGCACACCCTTTCCGAGCTTTACGTCGGGCGCGATTTGCCGATAGGGCTGTTCCATTGCCAAGGTCAGGTGGGGGAAAGGAGAAACCCGAGCCGTTGCAACACTTTCATTAACTCCCCGCTTCAGCGGGGTGTTTCAAGACGGCGAGTGTTCTACAACCGCTTTAGCGGTTTACCACTCACGCAAACCGTGAAGACCCTTGAAAATGCAGCCGTTTCTAAGGATGAAGCTGGGCATGGTGGTATGGAGAGCTCCCTAAAAACGATTCCAAATGCTGAGATGCTCCCATCACAAACCAACAGTGCTTTCTTCGTAAATCTCAACCGTCGGCCGCTTCAGAATACCGACCAAATCGGCGGCTTTGTGACTGGCTTTGCCGTTACCTGTCCGGCGTGGCTCCTCCTGAACAAAGTGGACGGGGCTTCCGTGTTGGCGAAGGGAAATGGAGGCGGCTTCGAGAATTCGGACCAGCTCCAGCCCCTGCGCGCCGGAGGAGATTGGTGTTTTGCCTTCTCGAATGCATTCGAGGAAGTGCTGACATTCAGTCTTGAGCGGCTCCTCCTGTTTGAGGTAAGGAGCGTACATGTCGCCGTAATGGTAGGCATATTGGAACTCGGCGAACGTGTCGTAGTGAGGCGGGCGTTCCACGCGGGCGTCGAAGATTCGGATCTTTTCCAAAGGTGCCACGTCGTCATAGACGATCATGCGTTTGCTGCCCACGATGGTCATCTCACGAATCTTGCGTGGATCCAGCCAACTGCTGTGCACGATAGCCGAACGATTCTTCGAAAAGGTCAAGCACATCGAAGTAACATCCTCAACTCCAGGTGTGACGTGCGCGCTGCCACGGCAGTTGACGCTCAGTGGGGACTCTCCCATGATGTGCAGAATAATCGACAAATCGTGCGGGGCCAGGTCCCAGGCGACATTGATATCCTTTTGGAACAACCCCAAATTGAGCCGCCGCGCTGAGATATATCGGATTTCGCCGATGTCACCCCAGTCAATAATGTCCTTCATTTTTTTGACCGCGGGCGAATAAAGAAAGGTATGGCCTACCATCAGGACGAGGCCCTTGCTTCGGGCGAGGTCGATGAGTTCCTGGCATTCGCGAGAAGAAGCGGCCATGGGTTTCTCGATAAAGGTATGCTTGCCCGCCTGCAGGCTGGCTTTGGCCATCGAGTAGTGCAACTTGACCGCCGTGGCGATGGCGACGGCGTCCAGGCCGGCGCCGTTGAGCATATGGTCGAAGTTGGTTTCCCCTTTCACTTCCGGGTAGAGCGACCGTAGATGGTTGAGTCGCTGCTCGCTGACATCACACATCATGCGAAGACTGCAGTCCGGCAGAGCCCGGAAATTTCGAATTAGATTCGGTCCCCAGTAACCGCAGCCCACTACTCCAAGTTTGATTTGTTTTGGCATAATGATTCCTCTCGGTCAAAAGGCCAGCTCCGTGGCGCACGCAGCCGGCGCGGGTGTTCTACGATGTTTTATCCAACGATTTGGTGAGGGCGGCCGGTGCGAGCGACACAGTGCGGCGGTGCGGGATCCGCCTCCACGCCGCCTCACCGACCTGAACAAGGATCGCCGGGATGGTTTTGAGAATGATCTTGACGTCCATTAAGAAAGATTTTTCCTCCACGTAACGAAGATCCAACTCCATCATTTCTTCAAACGTGGTGTGGTTCTTGCCGCTCACCTGCCACAAGCCAGTCAAGCCCGGCAAGGTCTCACACCGGCGGCGGTGGCGGGCCGTATAGCGTCTATACTCGTACGGCATGCACGGCCGTGGACCGACGAGGCTCATTTCACCGCGCCAGATATTGATGACCTGCGGCAACTCATCCAGGCCGAGCGCGCGCAGCACCCGCCCGCCAGGGAGTAGACGCGGGTCCCCGGCCAAATCCAATTTGGTCATGGGCCGGTTGGTGGTGATGAGGTCGGTCAGATGCCCTTCGTGCATGGCGGAGTCGGCGTTCACGGACATCGTCCGAAACTTGAGGCACTTGAACCGCCGGCCTGATAGTCCTATTCGGTCTTGCTTAAAAAGCACGGGTCCGGGTGAAACGATTTTGATTGCCGCCGCTATGACGGCGCCGATCCCCACCAGCAAGGGTGCGGCCAACATAATGCAGGCGAGGTCGAGAGCTCGTTTCCAGCCGGGAACGAGCGGGTTGTTCATCTGGAGGGAACTCACTTTAACACGGGACTGTCGCAGGCGGTAAGACTTTCGGGAATTGCTTATTCGTGTACAAAGCTCCGCACGTGCAGAAATCTGCTTCCTTTTCCGAGAACCTCTCGTTCAAACACCGACGAGAGGTTTTATTGCCTTGCGTCGGCTGATCCTCAGGCCTATGCCGCCATCGCCCGCCGAGATATGGCCAAAGCGGGCATCAGATCAGCCAAAGTTGTGTTTTCCACGCTTACTGACTTGCGATCTACTTCTGTCAAAGTAGCCCGCCCAAGAAAATCGAGTAGGATTTGAACGCGCCGCCGCGCCGGCAGGAGCCGAACGACAATCCCGTGCACGCCGATAAAAGGCCCTTCAGCCACGGTCACTTCAGCACCCTCGTACATATGATCCTCAACGGCCATAGCCTCCTGCGACTGGAAACAACTCTTCAACTCGTCCACGACCGGGTCGGGCACCGTGGCGATTCGCATCCCGAAATGGACCAGGCCACTAATGCCGATGGAGTAGCGCACATCGTTGAGGCCCTTTCCCAGGCAGCGGACAAAGAGGTAACCAGGAAACAAGGGTTCAACAACACGAACGACACCTCTTTGCGTCGCGCGTTCCATTCGCAGACGCGGATGAAACACCTCAAATCCACAGTTACGCGAAAGCCCAGCGGCCGCGATGTGCTCATGCTTCGGTTGCGTCCGCGCACAATACCAGGCTGGTAGGGCCATGACCTGCATTTCTGAGATTCCCAAGTTATTCTTTCGCTGAATCAAATTCCCGCTTTGAACGCCACTCTGCGCACGAGGGCTTCGCCCCGTACGGCTCCAGGACATTTTTCATTTTCATCGAGTTGGCTCATCTGCTCGCAATTAATGGGGCGCCGTCTGCGGAAGTTCTGCACTCGTCGCCAACGATTTACTTCTCGGATGCAAGTGTCATATCAGAAGCGGTCGATTTGGGAATCAGGGGAAGAGGCGGATTTTGCTTTAGGAAAATCCCTTAGCCGGGGTGCAAATCGCGCGGCAGGCGCTGCGCCATGGCGCGGCTGACGTAGATTCTCCCGTGTAACACCCCCCGAATCGCAGCCAGCAATTCTTCGGCTGCCTCCTGCTTCATGATGTAGCCTTGGGCGCCCGCTCGAAGCACTTTCTCTGCGTACAGCACCTCGTCCCCTTGGGACAATACGAGAATGGGCACCTTCGAGTATTGCAGTCTCAATTTGCCGATCAATTCAAATGCTTCGCCATCCTTCAACCGTAGATCCAACAATACCAGGTTCGGCTTTTGTTCAGCCATTGCCATCGGCGCCGAAGCGATGCTGTCGGCTTCACCACAGCAAGTGAGATCGCTCTGGCGGTTGAGCAGCTTAACGAGCCCCGCGCGTACGAACGGATTGTCCTCGACCACCAAAACACGTGCTTTCGGTTCCAGGTTCGCCTGAAGAGCGGTACGCGTATCGAGGCTGGCGACAACATCTGCTCCCTGCGAAGAGCCTTCGCCCGTGCTGTTCCGCGGTTCACGAGGACGAAGGTTCATCGGGTTTCAACGGGGCAGCTCACATTCCAATTTGAGCACCCGCGGACCCTCTCCGCAATCAGGGCCGCAACCCGAATCGGAACTAGGGTCGTCCCCTAGGAAACAGCCTCTCGACCACGCTCAGAAGGGAATCAGGAACAGAGCCTGTCAGTCGCGCCCGGTGATTTCTGCGGGGGGAGGGAAATCTGCTCCCGCGCCCATTCGTTCGCATAGTGAATGAGCTCAGCAGCACCATGGAGTCCGAGCTTGTGTTTGATGTTTTCCCGATGAGCCTCGATCGTTTTGAAACTCAGCCCCAATTCGGCGGCGACCTCTCGGGTGCTCATTCCCGCGCCCAATAATTGCAATACGTGCAATTCGCGGTCCGTGAGATGTTCCACGCCAGTAAGGGGAGCCTTTGGACTGGTCCCAACAAACTTGTGAAGCAATAAACCGGCCATCCCACGTGTCAGGTAAACCTGACCAGCCAAAACTGTGCGGATGGCCTTCAAGACTCCGTCGGCCGCTTGTTCCTTGACGACGTAGCCCAGGGCGCCGGCTCGCAGCGCTCGTTCAACGTAGGCCGGCGCGTCATACTGTGACAAAACCAGAATGCGCAAATCCTCAAACTGTGATTTCAGCAATTTAATCAATCCGAGCCCATCTCCGCCTTTGAGCCGCAGATCCAGGATCACCAGGTCCGGTTTCTGTTTGGCAACTGCAGTCTGAGCCTCCGCCTCCGTGCCGGCTTCCCCACAGCAAATCAAATCGCGTTGCCGGTTGATCAATCGGATCAGACCATCCCGGACCACAGGGTGATCGTCCACTACAAGGATGCGCATCCTGTCGACTACGGCTGATTTTGGCATGGGTCCATTCTCGGTTCCCTGATTCGTGAGCACGCCGGGGCGTACGGCGCCAGTCAACAGACGTCAATTTCTACGTTCAACCGCGGACTCGTTGGAAGTTCACCAGAAGCGACTCCTTTCCGCAATAAGGCCAGGAGCCTGATTGGTGACTAGGAATTAATCCTATGGGCCGGTTTGACTTTTAGACGACCGGTTGCCCTTAACTGATTCCTCGAATATGTCCGGCGGCAGGGAGATCTGTTCCCGTGCCCATTCGGTCGCGAAGTGGACGAGTGCGGCAGCACCAGGGAGTTTAAGCTTGCTTTTGATATTTTCCCGATGAGTCTCGATCGTCTTGAAGCTCAGCTTCAGTTCCTCAGCAATCTCGCGTGTACTCATTCCGCCGCCCAATAATTCCAAAACGTGCAGTTCGCGGTCCGTGAGAGCTTCGACGCCGTCTCGACAAGCCTTTGACGCGGGCCCAACAAATCCATGCAGCAAAAGACCAGCCATCCCGCGCGTCAGATACACCTGGCCGGCCAGCACCGTCCGGATGGCGCTCAGTATTTCCTCGGCACCTTGTTCCTTGGCCACGTAGCCGAGGGCGCCGGCACGCAAAGATCTTTCGACGTAAAGCCGGGCGTCATATTGTGACAAAATCAGTATGCGCAAGTCGGCAAACTGTGTTTTCAAAGATTTAATCAATTCCAGCCCGTCTCCCCCTTTTAGCCGCAGATCCAGGATCGCCATGTCCGGTCGATGTTTGGCAACCGCAGCCTTGGCCTCGGCCACTGTTCCGGCTTCACCACAGCACATCATATCGCGCTGCCGGTCGATCAACCGGATTAGACCAACCCGCACCATGGGGTGATCATCCACCACAAGTATCCGAGCTTTTACCGCCTGGTTTTTTTGGCCGGGGGCCATGCGTCACGTCGTGGTGAGGCTCTAAACACTGGCTTGGTAAGCAAACAAAAACTGCGCTTGCGTCTGCATCCGTAAGAATGCGGATGAGATTCATCACAAAAACCCGGATGCCATCGTGCAGCTTTGGCGCAGGAGCGATGCGCTCACATCGCATCACACGTTCGGTTTCCGAACACGGCACCGGATTCTCAGCCTGCAGTAAGTGAACACCTCGCAGGGGCGTCAACGCCATGCTCCTATTCTGCTACGCTCACCTGCACGCCAGACACATACACGTCATCAGGCGTCGCACCGACTGAAATTGCCACGTCCGTCGGTAATTGCATGTCCCCTAAGTACGCGACAGTGATCGGTCGGCAGCGGCGGGGACTCGGCATGTATGCTGCGTACCGCCTCTAGCTTGCAGGATGGTCTTCGGCTGCGGGTGCAGGCATCCGAGGCACAAGGCAGCGGATCTCGGTTCCTTGATTAAGCTGCGAGCGAATCATCAAGTTCGCTCCGACAGAGCGGGCCCGATACTGCATAACGCGCAGACCCATTCCGCCCTGTTTGCAGGTCTGGGCTTCGAAGCCAACACCATTGTCATGAATTCGCAAGCCCAACTGGCTCGAATCCTTCGTCAGTTCGATTTCAATCCGCCGCGCCTCCCCGTGGCTGATGGCATTGTGGATCGCTTCCTGGGCGATGCGATATAACGCCAAAGCTGTCTGTGGTTCAATCTGCAACGGCGATTCCGTGCAGCGAAACTGGCACGTGATTTCAAAGAACTTTTCTGTCTCGGAGCTCAGGTTCTGAAGGGCTGCGGACAGGCCGATTGTTTCGACCTCGATCGGGTCCAGTCCGCGCGCCAGGCTGCGTGTCTGGCTGATGGCATTACTGATCAACGTAGCCAGCTCCTTCGCCTCGGTAGCGTGAGCAGTAGCCTCTGAGGCAAGTGTCTGCTCCAGCGCTTTGGCCCGAAACGCGATTCCAGCCAGATACTGCCCAAGCCCATCGTGCAACTCGTGGCCGATTCGGCGGCGCTCGTTGGAGGTGTTCACAAGCAATTCCTGCTCAAGTTCTTTGCGCTCGGTGATGTCCCGCTCGCTCCCTTGCACGCCGATTTGGCGGCCGTGTTCATCAAAAAGCGGACCCCACGTGCTCGAGCACCATTTAAGCTGGCCGGTCCTGGTTACCAGCCGGAACTCAACGTCTGAATAGGCTTTGCCCGCGTACAGGGCTTCCCAATGTTTTGACATCCGTTCCTGATCGTCCGGAGCTATCCAATCGATGAATCCTCTTTCCAGAATTTCCTCGGAGGAATAACCCGTTAGCTCCTTCACCGCCGGGTTGACGTACACTGGCCGGCGGTCCATATCAAAAGCGAAGATGACATCGGTCGTGTTCTCGGCAATGAGCCGCAGTTTCCGCTCGGACTGCCGGAGTGCTTCCACTGCTGCTTTCCGCTCCGTGATGTCCTCGACGATGGAGAAAATGTAAATCAACTGGCCGCAGGCGCTGCGAACCGCCGAAGCGGACAAATGCCCCCAAACCACATGGCCATCTTTGTGAAGATAGCGCCTTTCTCGCTCGTAATGCTGTATTTCACCCGCGCATAACTGGCCGAACAGCAGTTGGCGCCTCTCAAGATCATCCGGGTGTGTATCTCGATGGGGGCTCAACGCGCGCAGTTCGTTCTCGGTGTAGCCCAGCATACGTCGGTAAGCCTGATTCGCTTGCACGTAATGCCCCGTGACATCATGCAACGCGATGCCGATACGCGCAGTTTCATACAGCGTGCGGAACTTCTCCTCGCTCTCGCGCAACACGGCCTCCGCGCGCTTGCGCTCCGTGATGTCCTGTTCGGTGCCCTGGAAGCAAAAGTAAGCCCCGTTGTTGTCACGGACCGCATGCACGTTAATACTAACCCAAAAAGTGCTGCCATCCTTCCGATAACGTTCTGCTTCAAACCCTTTCACGAATCCGTGTTCGGCGACCACCCGTCTCAGTTCAGTCAGTTTTTCGGGAATCACGAACGTCCGCTCGTGTTGAACAAAGTTGGAGATCAGTGCCTCGGGAGAGTCGTGTCCGAACATGCGTGCCATCGCCGGGTTGGCAAGGACGAACCGACCTTCCGGCGTGGCTTGAAAAATGCCCTCGGTGGCATTCTCGAAAATATTCCGATACTTGCTTTCCGCGACCTGCAAAGCATCCGCAATCCGAATCCGCTCGAGCGTGTCGCCACAGTCGTCGGCCAGCGCCTGCAAAAGACTCAAATCGTCCGGAGAATAGGCGTGTGCTTTGCTGCTCTGAAGCGAAACAACTCCCAGAGTCGCCCCTCCCGAGCGAATCGGCACGCCGATCGTCGAAGCCGGACGGCAATTAGCCGCCTCAGACAGGCAAAATTGGATCTCCGACGAATCGGCATCGCGGGCATTAAACAAGCGGCCACCCTTCTCCTGGATCAAATGCAATGTTTGCGTTAAATGGGCATCGAGGCTTTCTGAAGTCAATGGCTGTTCGCCCTTGCTATCTACTTTCAGGAGGGGGACGAATTCATTCTTGGACTGCGAACATGAATAGATAAATGCCGAGTCGCAGCCAATGAGATTGGAAGCCACATCCAGGGTAATTGCGGCCGCCTGCTTGGGCGCGGTTGCTGCGCTCAGGCGATACGCCAATTGAGCGAAAGCCGCACTCCGCTTCTCCGCCCGCTTACGCTCCGAGATATCTTTTGCCACGGCGACCAGGCCAATGACGCGCCCCTGGCTGTCTTTGATCTTGGAAGTACTTAACGAAATTGAAAACTCGGTTCCGTCTTTTCGACAATTGAGAATTTCTCCCTGCCAGCCACCGCGCAGAGTCTGTTGGAAAACCTCCTCACAAAGTCCACGTGGATTTTGGGGCGAATACAGGAAATCCGGTTTCCGGCCCAGGAGTTCCTTTTCTTCGTATTGATAAGCCTGGAGAAAAGCCTGGTTAACGAAGGTAAAGCGATTTTCCTGATCCGTGACCGAAATCAAATCTTGGGTGCAATGCACCCCGTTGGCGAGCAAGCGAATTTGCTCCTCGGCGCGTTTGCGCTCGGTGATGTCCTCGCTGGTGCCTTCAAAATAGAGCACCTCGGCCCGAGTTCCGCGCACGACCCGCGCGTTAATACTTATCCAAAATGTGCTTCCGTCCTTGCGGTAGCTTTGATTTTCAAAGTTCCGCACGAATCCGTCCTCCTCCAGTCGCCGCTTCAGCTCGATCCGGCTCTCGGGTTGCACGCAAATCTGCTGACTGATGTCTTGGACGGAACGAATCAGGTTTTCCTCAGAATCGAATCCCAGCATCCGAACCAGCGCGGGATTGGCGCTCAGATAACGCCCTTCGGGGGTGGTCTGGAATATGCCTTCGACCGCATTTTCATAGATGCTTCGATAATTCGCCTCCGCTTTTTGCAGGGCCTCCTCGACTTTCCTACGACTGGTGATGTCTTCCGCAATCCCGGCGATGCGGTAAACATTTCCCGACTTATCTCGAATCGGGAAGGCTCGGTCGTGAATCCAGCGGGTGGATCCGTCCGGCCGCACGATGCGATACTCCTCATCGTATCGGCCGGATTCTTGGTTGAGGAGCGCCGATTTAAGCACTCGTTCACGGTCATCGGGATGGATCGCTTCGACCCAATTCAGCGGCGAGGCATAAAGGCTTTCGCAGGTGCGTCCCCAGATCTCTTCGTAGCCGGGACTGATATAAATCATCTCGGTTTTGGCACCATTGGTCATCCAAAACACTTCGCGTATCGCCTCGGTTAGTTGCCGAAAACGCTCCTCGCTCTCGCGCAAGCTCTGCTGCGCGCAACGGCGCCGGGTCGTTTGTTCCGCCTCGCGCACCGCGCGCAGCACAGCGGGAACAAGTTGAGACAGCCGGTCTTTAAGGATATAGTCGGTCGCCCCCCGCTTTATCATTTCGACAGCCATTTCTTCCCCCAGCGTGCCCGTTACGAGGATGAGTGGGAGGTCCGGAAATTTCTGGCGTGTGAGTGTCAGTGCCTCTGTCCCCGTCAGACCAGGCAGTTTATGATCTGCCAAAATCAAGCTGGGCTTGAACTCCACCAGGGCAGTCAAAAAGTCTCGCTTGATTGCCACGCACTTGGAGACGTGCGCGACGCCGCCTCGTTTCAATTCCAGCCGGATCAGCTCTGCATCGGCCGGATCGTCTTCGAGGATCAAAATGCGCAGTTCGCTTTCGATCTCCCTGGAGGTTAATGGGCGCACGCAGGTGGCAGACCCCGGGAGGTTCACCGCAGCGCTGGTGTCGGAATCACATCGAAGCGGACTGTACATACGCATCGGCTTTCAGAATGCTATCCGGGTCTGTTTCCTGGAACCTGGTCGAGCCTAGCGAATCAGTTGAAAATGTAAAGCGCGAACTAGTGGAACTGTCAGGCGAAAAGTAGTGGCCTCCACGAAGAGTAATTCAAACCCGTCTTGTGCCTGAGTGGGACGGATCGCTCATGCAAGTGCTTCATATTCAGCGAAAACAAGCTTGACCCTGTGCAACGGAAAGGGCGGATGATGGATTCCGCCCTTTTTGCTTGCGCGCCAGCGAAGGCGAAGGCGCAACTTGAAATACTGCTAAGCCGGTTTCGTTTCCGGCTCCGGCGTTAGTTCATGCCCGGCACAAGCGCTTTTCACGGTGTCACGGTAATGAGGTAGGTGATCGCTTTCTGACTCAAACTTGCGCCGAGCTGTGCACCGAATTGACACTACCCGTCAACGCCCCAGCCAGGGGGAGAACTTGGTGCCATCGACTCAGATTTGACGGCACAGACGCCCATGTTGAGCAGCCGCTTGGCCCCGCTCAAAGTCTCCTTGAAGCCGGGTTTGGTGAGTACACCCTGAAAGCACGACTGGGCCACACAGTTCTGGTTGAGAAATCGCTGCGAATTATGCCCCTGACCCAGATGGTTGAAAACGCACGCAATTTGGTGCTGGAGAAAACCAGCTTGAAAGCACTTTCAGTCACGGCGGTAAACCATCGCAGAGCATCCGTTCCGCTGGAAGTCGTGGCCGAAGACTTTCCTCAGATCAATCTCGTCCCCACGTTTGAGGTGCCTCAGCTCGGACCACTCATTTCGCAAATTGAGCTAGCGATCACTTGCGCCATCGGTCGTGGCAAAACGGAACTGCTGAGACATCAGGTTAGCATGGTATTAAGACCCGGCACTCAGCGCCTGGAACTCTCGATGACGCTCCCCGCCGATCTGTTTGACCCCGGACCGGGGCGCTATCATCTGGAGGTGCGGCTTGGAGCCCGACTTATCAAGTCGGTCTCCTTTGTCCACAAGACCAGGGCACAATTGAAGGCGGCACAAGCCGAGCTGATTTTGCACAGCCTGAGAATAAGCGAGCCACGATTTTTGGTCGCTCGCGACCGCTCGCAATCGGAAACCGACCACGTATTTGCGACCGATGAAGCAATTGTCACGGCGTTTACCATAACGGGGCAAGGTTTCGATGAGGACGTGCCAATGATTAAATGGCGGCTGAATGTCCGCCTCATTGACACCAATTCGGGTGACGTTCACCAGGAGTTTTGCTTCCTGCAGGCCAAGGCCGGTCCGAATTCGCACGAACTGCGATG
>JACXTT010006109.1_pt1 | contig 17288 bp, 17 predicted proteins | sample 9270951 | NCBI WGS metagenome assembly JACXTT01 (sample SAMN15532306, study PRJNA645909) | rock metagenome | isolation source: weathered quartz diorite | place: Puerto Rico | collected 2017-06-21 | reverse complement strand
GGTGCTCGCCTTCGTGCTCGGGGCCTTCTTCGCCGGCGTCGCGGGCGGCCTCTTCGCGCACTTCCTCAGCTACCTCAATCCCAACTCGTTCACCTTCATCAAGAGCATCGAGGTGATCGCGATGGTCGTGCTGGGCGGGATGGGGAGCATCTCGGGCTCGGTGCTGGCCGCGATCGTGTTGACGCTGCTGCCCGAGGTGCTGCGCCCGGTCAAGGAGTACCGCATGGTGCTCTACTCGCTGATGCTGATCGTGCTGATGATCACGCGGCCGCAGGGGCTGTTGGGGACGCGCGAGCTGTCGCTGAGCTGGCTCAAACGCCGCCGCCCGGCGCGGGAGGCGGCGTGAGCGAGCCGCTGCTGCGCCTCGAGAAGGTCACGATGGCCTTCGGCGGCCTCAAGGCGGTGGCGGATCTCGACCTCGAGGTGCCGCCCGGCGAGCTGGTCGGGCTGATCGGACCCAACGGCGCCGGCAAGACCACGGTGTTCAACGTCATCACCGGCGTCTACGCGCCGAGTGAAGGGCACATCCTGCTCGAGGGCCGCGAAGTGCAGGGTCTCAAGCCGCACGTCATCGCGCGCCGCGGCGTGACCCGCACCTTCCAGAACATCCGTTTGTTCTCGACCCGCTGCTGCCGCGACAACGTCTGCATCGCCGCCCACCACCATTCGCGCGCGACGCTGTGGGACGCCCTGGTGCGCACCCCCGGCTTCGAGCAGGACGAGCGCGCGATGCACCGCCAGGCCTCCGAGCTGCTCGACCTGCTCGGGCTCTCGGCCTGGGCCGACACCATCGCGGCCGAGCTGCCTTATGGGCAGCAGCGCCGGCTCGAGATCGCGCGCGCATTGGCGGGCGAGCCCAAGCTGCTGCTGCTCGACGAGCCCGCTGCCGGACTCAATCCGCAGGAGAGCGATCAGCTCATGCACCTGATCGAAGACCTGCGCACGCGCTTCCGACTCTCGATCCTGCTCATCGAGCACGACATGCGCGTGGTGATGGGCATCTGCCGGCGCATCGCGGTGCTGGACTACGGCGTCAAGATCGCCGAGGGCGGCCCGGCCGAGATCCGGAGCAACCCCAAGGTGATCGAGGCCTATCTCGGCGAAGAGGTGCCGGCCGACCTCGGAGCCGGCGCCTGATGCTGCTCGAGGTCGAAGGGCTCGACGTCTACTACGGCGCGGTGCACGCGCTGAAGGGCGTCTCGCTGCGCGCCGCGCCGGGGGAGATCGTGACCCTGATCGGCGCCAACGGCGCCGGCAAGAGCACGCTGCTGCGCGCCATCTCCGGGCTGGTCGCGCCGCGCGCCGGCGCGCTGCGCTTCGACGGCAAGGACCTCAAAGGTGTTCCGCCGCACGAGATCGTCGGACTCGGCGTCTCGCAGGCGCCCGAAGGACGCATGGTGTTCGCCAATCTGACCGTCGAGGACAACCTCGAGCTCGGGGCCTATCGCCGCAAGGACCGCGCCGCGATCGCCGCCGACCGTGAGCGGGTGTTCCAGCTCTTCCCGCGACTGCTCGAGCGCCGCCGCCAGGGCGCCGGCACGCTGTCGGGCGGCGAGCAGCAGATGCTCGCCATCGGCCGCGCGTTGATGTCGCGGCCGCGTTTGTTGCTGCTGGACGAGCCCTCGCTCGGCCTCGCGCCGCTCCTGGTGCGCGAGATCTTCAAGACCATCCGCGAGATCAACCAGCAGGGCGTGACCGTGCTGCTGGTCGAGCAGAACGCGCACATGGCGCTCGCCACCGCCGCGCGCGGCTACGTGCTCGAGACGGGACACGTGCGCTTCGAGGACGACGCGCGCGCCCTGCTCCAGAACGAAGACGTGAAGAAGGCCTACCTCGGCGGCTGAGTCGCTCCCCGACAGCTCCTCCAACGACGTTGCGCGTCATCGGATGACCCACGTTTCACCCGCGTCGTTCGCGGCTCAAACGTCACTCTGCATCGCCCCGGATGCAATCTGCACGCGAGCCCGTTGGGTGAAAAAACCGGGCCACTGTTGGCCGCGTTGACTCTTTCCCAACACCTGACGTCGCAACCCCCGAACCCCAAGCAGGCCGCGTAGGTCGCGCGAGAGGCGCAGTGCATTCGCGCCCAAGGGACTTGCGTCTCTGCACGCCTCACGAAGTCAGGACTGGCCTGCGTCTTGCGTTGACCGGGGCCAGCGCCTGAAGCCGTCGCTAGAACCCACATCACGACACGACGTCGGGGCGAAGGCACGGTGCAGGTGGCAGAAGGTCGTCGCACGGTCGACGACCGTGCACGTCCACCCGGCTCACGCCGGGACATTTCGGTCCCCCTGCAGAGGAGTTGACCCACATGATGAACCTGGTCCGTAACTTCGTGCGTGACGAGAACGGCGAAGACCTCATCGAGTACGGCTTGCTTGCGGCGTTCGTCGCGGCTGTCGCTCTGGTGACGATCATCGCCGACCCGCTCGGCATCAAGGGCGCGCTGAAGGGTGCTTTCCAGCAGGCCTCCGACGCGCTGGTCAAGGCTGGCCAGTAATCCCGACGTCCATGAACGCTCCGCTCTGGGTGGCCGTCCCGGCCATCCTGCTGGTGACGATCGCTGCCCAGGCGGACGTTCGGACTCGCAAGATCCCGAACCGAATCACGTTCCCCGCCCTGCTGCTGGGTCTCGCGACCCACGCCGCACTCGGCGGACCCAAAGAACTCGTGGCCTCGCTCGCCGGAATCGCGGTGGCGCTGGTCCTGATCCCAGGATGGTTGATGCGATGGATGGGCGCTGGAGACGTCAAGCTGATGGCCGCCCTCGGAGCATGGTTGGCATGGCCGCAGGCCGGCATCGCGCTGCTCGCCTCGTTGGTGGCGGGCGGCGTGATCTCGGTGATCGTCGCTGCCCGACGTCGCGTGCTCTGGACCGCGGTCCAGGGCGCCGCCCACACCGGAATGCAAATCCTGGCCCGGTCCTCCACGCCCGGGCCGCCGCCGGCCACCACCGGCGTTCGTTTCCCCTTCGCGCTGGCCGTGTTGGCCGGTTGCACAACGGCCTTATGGCTCAGAGCCTGACGGCCGATAACGGGGGCGCCATGAGTATCGCTTTCCGCAATGCCAAGAACCGCGAGCGCGGCACCGCGCTGATCGAATTCGCGATGGTGCTGCCTCTGTTGCTGGTCCTGACCGTGGCTGCGGTCGACTTCGGCCGCGCCTTCTTCGTGCGCAGCGTTCTGGAACAGGCCGCGCGCGAGGGCGTCCGGATGCGCGCGGTGATGACCGCCGCCGACAGCTCGACGGTGCGGGACCGCGTGCAGGAAGTCGCGAACTCGTCCGGCGTGACGGTTTCGCAGCTGATCATCGAGGGCCCGACCGCGGACAAGCAGGTCCACGTCAAGGTCACCGATAATTTCAACTGGCTCTTCCCGGGGATGTTCAACCTGTTCGGAGCCGGTTTCACCAACCCGATGCCGCTGACAGGCGAAGCCTGGATGCGCAACGAGGGCACGTCGTAAGTGAGCAGTTCAGCTTGGAGGATGCGACCGTGAGCGCGAACGGCGGCAAGAGTTTCATGATCGTGGCGGTCCTGCTGGGAGCGGCGGCGGCCGTGGTCGGTTACTTCGGCCTCACGTCGCTCGCGAGCCAGTCGACCGCTCGCAACAACGCCAACTACCGGGACGTCATCGTCACCGCGACCGACCTGACCTTCGGGGTCAAGCTCGATCGGGCGATGCTGCGAGTGGTCCGGTACCCCAAGGACGCGGTGCCCGAAGGCGCCTACGCCAGCATGGACTCGGTGCTCGGCCAGACCACCAAGGTCTTCATGAGCGCGCGCGAGCCGGTCACGGCGATCAAGCTCAGCTCCCGCGGCGGCGGTCTCTCGATGCTGGTGCGGCCCAACATGCGCGCCGCCAGCCTCGAGGTGAACCAGGTCTCCGGCGTGTCGGGCTTCGTGCTCCCCGGTGACCGCGTCGACGTCCTGGTCACGGTCGATCCGCGCAATCCGAACGAAGACGCGGTGACCCGCACCGTGCTGCAGAACTCCGAAGTCCTGGCCGCCGGCCAGAAGACCGAGCAGCAGGACAACAAGCCGATCACCGTCCAGGCCGTGACGCTGCTGGTCAGCCCGGACGGCGCCGAGACGCTGGCGCTGGCGCTGCACGAGGGGCGCATCCACCTGGTGCTGCGCAATCCCGACGACAACGCCGAGACCAAGGTCGCGTCGCTCTCGACCAACGAGATGCTGGGCAAGACCACCCAGGCGCCGGTCCACGTGGCCACCGCGCGCCGGGCTGCTCCGGCGCCCCGAGCGCAAGTTGCCGCGGCGCGTCAGCCGGGCAAGGTTCGAATCATCCGTAGCGCAAACGTCAGTGAAACCCCTGCCGTCGCCGACAGCACCGCGAACTGACCGAAGACCAGGACGGCGTCACCAATCAGGAGGAGAAGATGTCACGGAAGATCATGAGCACGGTGATCGGCGGCGCGCTGATGGTGGTGGCGCTCGCGGGGGCGGTGCTGCCCGCGTGGGCCCAGGCGCACGATCGACTGCGGGTTCCGGTGGGCCGCGCCGAAGTGGTGACGTCGAACGACGACGTGCGCACGGTGGCGATCGCCGAGCCCAAGATCGCTGACGCGGCGGTCGGCTCGGCGCGCACGGTCGTGGTGAACGGCAAGTCGGCCGGCATTACGACGCTGGTCGTCTACAGCGAAGGCGCGCGCTACAAGGTGTACGACATCGAGGTCTACACCCCGAACGCCGACAAGCAGGTCTTGCTGCGGGTGCGGATCGCCGAGGTCAACGACAACGCGCTCAAGAACCTGGGCTTCGACTGGTACGGCGACGGCCACAGCAACAAGCCGTGGATCGACGGCTTCGTGAGCGGCGGCTTGCTGACCAGCAAGATCTCGCCCTACACCGACAATCCTCCCGGGCTCACGGTCGGCCCCAACACCGACGGCTTCCTGGGCTACGTGCGCAACGCCGGCGACCTCAAGCTGCAGGTGGCGTGGAAGGCGCTCGAGACCAAGGGCGACCTGCGCACGCTGGCCACGCCGACGCTGGTGACGCGCAGCGGCGAGAAGGCCAGCTTCCTGGCCGGCGGCGAGATCGCGGTGCCGATCGCCAGCGGCGCGGTCGGCAACGCCCAGACCGTGACCATCGACTGGAAGTCGTTCGGGGCGAAGCTCGACTTCACTCCGACCGTCGAGGAAAACAACACGATCACGCTCAGGGTCGCGCCCGAGCTGAGTCAGCTCGACTTCAGCAGTCCGCTGACGCTCTCGGGATACACGATTCCGACGCTCATCACCCGCAAGGCCTCCACGGTCGTCAACCTGCGGCCCGGCGAGCACCTCGCGATCGGTGGGCTCAAGCAGACCGACAAGGTCAAGACGGTCAAGCGGGTTCCGTTCCTCGGCTACATCCCGCTCCTGGGCTTCTTCTTCACCGACACCCACACCCAGAGGGTCGACAAGGACCTCCTGGTCGTGGTGTCGCCGGAGTTGGTGGAGCAGGCCGAGACGACGGTGCCTCCGCTTCCCACGGACCAGAAAGACAGGTAGTCGATGTTCGACCTGAAGCGCTTCGCCAAAGACCGCCCGCGTGAGCGTGGCGTGGTGATCATCTACACCGCCTTCTTCATGCTGGTCCTGCTCGGGTTCGTGGCGCTCAGCATCGACGTGTCGAAGCTGATGGCCACTCGGACTCAGCTCCAGCGCGCCGCTGACGCGGCGGCTTTGGCGGGCGCTTCGGCCGTGAACTTCAAGAGCGGCGCGATCCAGCAGGACACCGCGGTCGTGCGAGCACAGGTCACGGCTGGACTGAACAAGGCATTCACCACTGGCGCCAAGGCGGTGCAGCTCCTGGCCGGTGACGTCTCTTTTCCGGCTTCCAACCAGATCAAAGTCATCACGCGCCGCGACCCGACCGCCGGCGGCTCGATGGTCACCCACGTCGCCCAGGTGCTCGGAATCAACTCGATGGCCGTGACCGCCACGGCGACGGCCGAGGTCTCCCCGGCGAGCACGGTCTGCGAAGGCATCATTCCGATGGCGCCAGTCGCCGGCCCGTTGCCTTTCAACCCGCAGTGCAACGGCGGGGTGCCCGTGACGGTCGACCTCAAGGTCGATCCGAACACGGGAGGGCAGCAGGGCAACTATCAGCTGCTCCAGTTCCCCGATTGCACCGAAGGTCCATGCGGCGACGTGCAGGGCGGGGGTGGCGCGGCGATCCGCTGCCAGACCGCCAACGGCTACAGCTGTTGCGTGAAGATCGGTGACGAGCTGACCTATACGCAGCCGGGCAACAAGGTTGGACCGTTCAAGCAGGGTATGCAGCAGCGCTGGGACTCCGACACCGATCACCGCGAGAACATCTGCTACTCGGACTACACCGGGAACGGGCTCCGCGTCGTGCGGGTCCCGATCGTCCAGACGTTCAACGTGGCGGGCAAGAAAGTCGTCCGGATCACCGGGCTGGCGGCGTTCTTCCTCACCAGGCGTCCGGGCAGTGGGTCCAGCGCGGACATGATTGGGCAGTACATCCGCGACACCGCCCCGGGCGAGCCCGGCGGCAATCCTGGAACGCTCTACACGATTCACCTGATCAAGTGACTTCACGCGCGACGCGACGCGCCACAAAGGGAATGACGACATGAGTGGGACGACGACGGTGGTGCTGGTGCACCGGGACGACTACGAGCGTGGACAGCTGCGGCTCGCCCTGGAGACACTGGGCGGCGTCCAGATCGCCGGCGAGCGCTCCGACCTGCGGGCCGGCATCGCGCTCGCGCACCAGGTGCGGCCCACGGTGCTGATCATGGAGCTGTCGAATCCGGTGGAAGACGGGCTCCACGCCGCCAGTCAGTTCAAGCTCGAGCACCCGGACTGCGCCATCTTCCTGGTCACCGAGGTCTTCGATCCCGACACGCTGCTGCGCGCGCTGCGCGCCGGCGCCCAGGAAGTGCTGCGTCGCCCGCTCGACCGCGCCGCGCTGCGCGAGGCGATCGAGCGCGTCCAGCGCCAGGCCCAGAAGAAGTCCGGCAGCGGCAGCTCGCGCGGCGTGATCACCGTGTTCTCCAACAAGGGCGGGGCCGGCGTCAGCACGATCGCCACCAACCTGGCGATCAGCCTCAAGCGCCTGACCGGGCGCGAGGTGGCGCTGGCCGACTTCGACATCCACTCCGGCGACGCCGCCTTCATGCTCGGCCTGTCGCCGACGCGCTCGCTGGGCGACGTGCTGGCCGCGGCCAAGATCGATTCGGCCAGCGTCCACGACGCGCTCATCAAGCACGACTCGGGGTTGTTCGTCCTGTCGCAGCCCGAGCTGCTCGATCAGGTCGAAGGCGCGACCGCCAACCAGATCGGCAGCGTGCTCGAGATCCTGTCTTCGACCTTCGACCTCGTGGTGGTCGATTGCCCGCACGTCTTCAACGACGTGACGCTCGAGATCTTCGACCGCACCAGCACCATCCTGCTGGTGTGCGAGCCCAGCATCCCCTCGGTGCGCGCCGCGCGGCGCTCGCTCGAGATCTTCCACAAGCTCAACTTCATGGTCTCGCCCGATCGCGTGCGGCTGGTGGTCAATCGCCGCAGCGACCAGAGCGCGATCGCGCTCCCGCAGATGGAAGAGACCCTCGGCATGCCGGTGTTCGGCAGCGTCACCAACGACTGGGCTGCGGTGAGCATGGCCATCAACGTGGGCAAGCCGCTGTGCGGCGGCCACGCCGATAGTCGCGCCGGACGCGACATCACCGCGTTGTCGCGCAAGCTGGTGCCTTCGGAAAGCATCGAAACTCCTGTCGAAGCAGTTCCGGTCAAGCGGCCGGGGCGGCTGCGTTTCTTCGGAAAGGGATAACGAGCCATGAACCTCCGCCATCGCCTCGGTCGATCGAACGGCGGCAACGCCGCACACGCCCCGCTGCTGGCCGCGCGCGCTCCGGAAGCCGAGCCCGACCACTACCAGCAGATCAAGAAGCAGCTCCACCGCGAGCTGATCGGCAAGCTCGACTTGAACCTGCTGGAAGGGCTGGACGAGAACCAGCGCCGGATTCAGGTCGAGTCGGTGGCCCGTCGCCTGCTGGTCGAGTCCCAGATCCGGCTCACCCGCGGCGACGAGGAGCGTCTCATCACCGAGCTGCTCCACGACACCTTCGACCTCGGCCCGATCACGCCACTGCTCCTCGACGAGGAGATCAGCGACATTCTGGTCAACACCCACCGCCAGGTCTACGTCGAGCGCCTGGGCCGCCTCGAGCTGACGTCGGTCTCGTTCCGCGACGAGGCGCACATGCGGCACATCATCGACCGCATCATCTCGCGCGTCGGGCGCCGCATCGACGAGTCGACCCCGCTGGTCGACGCGCGCCTGCCGGATGGCTCGCGCGTCAACGCCATCATCCCGCCGGCCGCGCTCGACGGGCCGATCCTCTCGATCCGTCGCTTCCGCCGCCGCGCGCTCTCGATCGACGACCTGCTCGAGCTGGGCTCGATGTCGCCCGAGATCGCGCAGTTCCTGACCGGCGCCTGCCGGGCCCGCCTCAACATGCTGATCACGGGCGGCACCGGCTCCGGCAAGACCACGCTCCTCAACATCATGTCGCGCTACATCCCGAACGAGGAGCGCATCCTGACCATCGAGGACTCGGCCGAGCTCCAGCTCCAGCAGCCGCACGTGGTGCGTCTCGAGACCCGCCCGCCCAACATCGAGGGCAAGGGCCAGATCACGCAGCGCGACCTGGTGCGGAACGCCTTGCGCATGCGCCCCGACCGCATCGTCGTGGGCGAGGTGCGCGGCGACGAGGTGCTGGACATGCTGCAGGCCATGAACACCGGCCACGACGGCTCGATGACCACGATCCACAGCAACGGGCCGCGCGACGCGCTGCATCGCGTCGAGAACCTGGTGCTGATGGCCGGCCACCAGCTGCACGAGAAGGCGATCCGCGAGCAGATCGCCTCCGCGCTCGAGCTGATCGTGCACGTCTCGCGGCTCTCGGACGGCACGCGCCGCATCCTCTCCGTGCAGGAGCTGATGGGCATGGAGGGCAGCGTGGTCACCATGCAGGAGATCTACCGCTTCGTTCAATCCGGCTTGGACAACGAGGGCAAGGTGAAGGGCCACTTCGAGGCGACGGGCATCATGCCGCGCTGCGTGGACCGCATCCGGCTCGCCGGCGTCCAGGTTCCCAACGACATCTTCGAGCGGGGGCGCCGCTCCTAAGGAAGGGAGATTGCCGTGATTCTGTGGTTCAGCATCCTCATCTTCCTGGCGGTCGTCATGGCCTGCGTCGCGATGATCGTTCATCGCGGCGGCGAAGGCTCCCGCCAGCTCCAGAAGCGGCTCGAGGGCCTGTCGGCGCGCGGCGGCGGCAAGGCCAAGATCGAGGCGGTTCGCGACTCGCGCTATAGCTCCATCCAGTGGATGGACACGGCGCTGCGCAAGGTCAACATCGGCCAGCGCCTCGAGCTGCTGTTGTACCAGTCGGGACTCAGCATGCGCGTCGGCGCACTCGTGCTCTACATCGCCGGCGCCGCGATGGGCGGCTACTTCCTCGGCATCCTGCTCATGCACCGCATCGCTCCGGCGCTGCTGCTGATGGCGGTGGCCGCGCCGCTGCCCTACATGTACGTGAAGTGGAAGAAGAGCCAGCGCATGAAGGCCTTCACCGAGGAATTCCCCGACGCCCTCGACCTGCTGGTGAGCGCGCTCCGCGCCGGCCTCAGCTTCTCGGCCGCCATGTCGATCGTGGCCGAGGAGTCCCCCGAACCGGTGCGCAGCGAGTTCGCGGTGTGCGTCGAGGAGCAGTCGCTGGGCCTCGAGTTCCGCGAGACCATGTTCAACCTCACGCGGCGCGTGGACTCGCTCGACCTGCGCTTCTTCGTCACCGCGGTGATCCTGCAGCGCGACACCGGCGGCAACCTGGCCGAGATCCTGGAGAACACTTCGAAGCTGATTCGGGACCGCTTCCGAATCCTGGGCGACATCAAGACCTTCACCGCGCAGGGCCGGCTGACCGGAATGATCCTCCTGGCGCTGCCGGTCAGCATCAGCGTGTTCATGTTCGTGATGACGCCCGACTACTTCAAACCCATGCTCGATAACGAAACCGGCCGCACGGCGCTCTACTTCGCTGGCTTCATGCAGCTGATGGGCGCGCTGGCCATTCGTAAGATCGTCAACATCAGGGTGTAGCCATGCTCCTCATCGTAATGACGCTCCTGATCTTCGCGGCGGTCACCGCTGCGGCGTTGGCGGTCTATCAGACGGCGGTCACCGAGCGGAATCCGGTGACGCTGCGCCTGCGCGAGCTGCGGCTGCAGTCGCAGCACTCTCTGCCTTCCAACACGCGGCGGCCGGCGCTGCTGGCCAAGCTGATCGCCCAGATCGGCGGCTTCATGCCCGCCCACGACGGCCGCGACGCCATGCGCACCGGTCTGATCCGGGCCGGATTCCGGCGCGAGGACTCGGTGCTGGTGTTCCTGGGCAGCAAGGTGCTGTGCGCGGCGGCGCTGCCGATCGCCTGGATGACCGTCGGCTACTCGCTCGGCAAGCCGGTCGGCAACGTGATGGGCATCTCGTTCCTGCTCGGCATCGTCGGTTTCTACCTGCCGACGCTCTACATCGCGATCCGCCAGGGCGGCCGCCACATGGAGATCATGTCGGCGCTGCCCGACGCGCTCGACCTGATGGTGGTGTGCGTCGAGGCCGGGCTCGGCCTGGGCGCCGCGATCCAGCGCGTCGGCCTCGAGATCCGGCTCGCCAGCACGGCGCTCTCCGACGAGCTGGCGCTGGTCAACCAGGAGATGCAGACCGGCGTGTCGCGCAGCGATGCGCTGCGCAACCTGGCGGAGCGCACCGGAGTCGAGGACATCTACTCGCTGGTCGCCATGCTGATCCAGACCGACAAGCTCGGCACCAGCATCGCGGCCTCGCTGCGGGCGCACGCCGACTCGATGCGCACACGCCGCCGCCAGCGCGCCGAGCAGATGGCGCGCAAGGCCAGCATCAAGCTGGCATTCCCGCTCGTGTTCCTGATCTTCCCGGCGCTGCTGGTGACGATCCTCGGCCCGGCCGGCATTCAGTTGATGAAAGCCCTCGTGTCGAATCAGTAGACACGGCGGACGATGGACCGCGACAGTCAGCCCGACGTCGCGAGGACTTATAAGGAGGTGAGTTCATGAAGTATCTGTGGCTGATTCCTGTGCTCGTCCTCGGCATCGCGTGGTGGATGCGGCGGTCGTCGAACGCCAAGACCCGCGGAAGCCATTGATTCCTACTCACTGACGCCCGGGTCCAGGCACCTCGCTCACCCTCTCGGCTGGACCGTCCTCCGGCCTCTCGACCCGGGCGCCTTAGTCCCCCCCGAGATTACGGGAGCACTCCACCCTAGGCGGGGGTAGAGCAGGTCATGAGCCCTGCCCTGGTCATCTTATTGGTCGCCTCAGCGGGGATGGCTCCTGACACCAGCCTCGCCATTCCCGGTTACGACGTCCGGGTCGAGCACCTCGGCGCCGCGTCGGTCCGGCTTGCGGGCAGCGAAGACCTCGTGGTCGCGCCGGGCTCGCCGATCCTTCATCCGCGAGCGGCTGAACGTGCCGCGCGGGCGCTGCGGCGGTTCGTCTTCGGCCACCCGGGCGTGTTCGGCATCGACCCGCAGGTGGACGACCTGACGGTCCTCGCCACGGCACGAGTCGGCGAACACTCATGGATCCACTTCTCGCAGCAGCATCTCGGTCGGCCCGTCATCACCGATGCCTGCGTCGGCTTCGTGAGCTTCGACGGCAAGGTCGAAGCGCTGCTCACCGATTTCGCGGTGCTCGGTGACGACCCGGGCCACGCGATGTCCGCAGACGACGCGATCGCCGTGGCGGTGCGCCGGCATCCTTCCGACCCGGGCGCGATGCCCTCGGCGGAGACGCCTCGCTATTGCCGCGTGGGCGAGTCCTGGCACTTCGTGCACGTCGTTCAGCTTCCCAGCACGAGGGCGTGGGGACGCCGCCTGACGGTGGACGCCTTCACCGGCGAGGTCCTCTCGGACTCCCGGATGTTCCCCTCGGATCCCCGCTAGGGCGCCTGGTTTTCCTCGATTCCTGGTGACCGGTCCCGGCTCACTCTTCTAGAATCTCCGTCACTTCGAAATTCCCAGCCGCCGGGCCCGGCGCCCCCCGTACGGCTCCCTGACGGCATCGACGGACATCTTGAGCCTTCAGCGAGGCCGCATGCCCACTCCCGCGAGATTCTTCGCGCTTTCCGCACTACTCGTCGTGCTTCCGTGTGCCGCTCGAGCGTTCACGGCGCCCACCACGCCGACTTTCGTGCTGGCCTGGGGGAACAACGGGTCGGCGCCGGCACAGTTCACGTACCCCAGCGGCACCGCGACCGACGCCCTCGGCAACGTGTACGTCGTCGACACCGGCAACCATCGCGTGCAGAAGTTCGATCGGCTCGGAAACTTCATCCTGCAGTGGGGCTCGTTCGGGACCGCGAACGGGGAGTTCTGGGCGCCGTACGGAGCGGCGCTGGACGCCACGGGCAACGTCTACGTGACCGATCAGTCCAACCGCCGGGTCCAGAAGTTCACGTCCGGCGGCGTGTGGCTCGCCTCCTGGCGCAGCGTGGGGGGTGGCGACGGGCAGTTCGCCGGTCCCGCGGGGATCGCGATCGATGCCGCGGGGAACGTCTATGTGACGGACCTGCTCAACTCGAACGTCCAGAAGTTCACCGCGTCGGGGGCCTTCGTCACGAAGTGGGGCTCGTACGGCGCCGGAGACGGGCAGTTCAACTTCCCGAGCGGGATCGCCGTGGACCCGAGCGGCAACGTCTTCGTCGCGGACCAACAGAACAACCGCATCCAGGAGTTCACCCCCTGGGGGGGCTTCGCCGCGAAATGGGGCTCCTACGGCACCGGCAACGGACAATTCCAGTATCCCGTCGGGATCGCGAGCGACGCGGTCGGCAACCTCTACGTGACCGAGCAGGGTCATCGAGTCCAGAAGTTCAGCGCGTCAGGAACGTATCTCACCCAGTGGGGCTCCCTGGGCTCGGCGAATGGCCAGTTCAACTACCCGACAGGAATCGCCGCCGACCCAGCCGGCAACCTCTACGTCGGCGACCAGAACAACCACCGCGTGCAAAAGTTCAGCGGCTCGGGCGCCGCGCTCTGGATGCCGCCCCCGGCCTTTCTCCTGACGTGGGGTCCGTTCTTCTCGCCCTCCGACCAGTTCCACTATCCAGATGACGCGGCGGTCCGCGCCGACGGCAGCGTCCTCGTCACCGACAACTACAACAGCCGCATGGAGCGCTTCAGCTCGACCGGAACGTATCTCGGCATGTTCGGCGGTGGCCCGGGAATCGGCAACGGCCAGTTCAACGGCCCGGTCGGCATCGCCGTCGACGCGGCCGGATTCATCTACGTGGCGGACGACGGCAACAGCCGGATCCAGAAGTTCGACGCGAATGGGGTCTATCAGACGAAGTGGGGCTCGTTCGGCTCGGGCAACGGCCAGTTCAACGCTCCGATCAACATTGCCCTCGATGGCGCGGGGAACGTCTACGTCGTCGATGCGGCCAACGATCGGGTGCAGAAGTTCACGACCTCCGGTGCCTATCTCGATCGGTGGGGGTCCGCAGGGTCAGGGCCCGGGCAGTTCGACCACCCCTACGGCGTGGCCGTGGACGCCGGCGGAAACGTCTACGTCGTCGACAGCAGCAATGCGCGAGTCCAGAAGTTCTCGTCGAACGGGGCGTACATCGGTCAATGGGGCTCCTAGATCCGGGAACGGTCAGTTCAATGGCCCCGCCGACATCGCCATCGGCGCCGACGGGAACGTCTGCGTGGTCGATGCATACAACTACCGGGTGCAGGTATTCACGACCGGCGGCACGTACCTGACTCAGTGGGGATCCGTAGGTACCGGCAACGGACAGTTCTACAACCCGTACGGAATCGGATTCGACGCGGCGGGGAATGTCTATGTGGCGGACACGTTCAACCACCGCATTCAGAAGTTCGTGATCGCGCCCGCGATCGCGCTGGTCTCCGACGTCCCCAACGACGATGGGCTGCAGGCCCAGATCCGCTTCTTCCGCTCCTCGGCCGATGCGCCCGGCGCGGGGGTGACGGTCACGGGATACGAGATCTACCGGCGCAGCGACCCGTCGGGAGGTTGGACGTATCTCATGACCGCGCCGGCCACCGCCGCGTCGGAGTACGACGTGGTGGTGCCGACGTTGGTCGACGCGAACGCGTCGTCCGTGGAGTACACGGCCTTTCTGGTGCGCGCTTCGACCTCCGCCTTCACCGTCTACGACTCGGGGGTCGAGAGCGGGTACTCGATCGACAACCTTGCGCCACCGGTGCCGTCTCCATTCACGGCTGCGTACGTTTCGGGAGCCACGTATCTGCACTGGGGCGTGTGCCCGGCGAGCGACTTCGCCACCTTCCGTCTCTATCGCGGCGCGAGCGCCGACTTCGACCCGAGCCCCGGCAATCTCCTGATCATGACCACGGACACGTCGTTCGTGCACCCAGGAGCGGCGGGCTCCTGGTACAAGCTGTCGGCGGTCGACCTGAACGGCCACGTGAGCGGGTTCGCCCTGGTCGGACCGGGGCAGACCACCAGCGTCCCCGTGTCCGCAGTGGAGTTCGCGCTGGACGGCGTTCGTCCCAATCCCGCTGTCGGCGGCCGACTGCGCGTCCACTTCTCGCTGCCCAGCGGCGCGCCGGCGACGCTGGAGCTGTTCGATCTCTCGGGGCGCAGGATCGCGGAGCGCGCCGTGGGCTTGATGGGTGCGGGGCGTCACGCCGTGGACCTCGCGTCGGGTGGGCGGCTGCGGACGGGGATCTACGTCGTGCGTCTGACCCAGGGCACGATGCAACGCAGCGTCCGCGCCGCGGTCATCGACTAGATCGAGCCCCGAGCGGCTCGCCACCGGCGTGGGAGGCGGCTAGAATCGCGGACCGTGCCCGCTCCGCGATCCACACTGCGTTCCCTACCCTCGGTCGAGGCGCTGCTCCAGCGTCCCGAGCTCGAGGCCACGTCGCTCCCCCGGCCGCTCCTGGTCGAGGCTGCCCGAGCCGAGCTGGCCGAGGTCCGAACCCACATCAAGAAGGAGGGCGGAGCCCCGCCCGAGGCCCGTGAGCTGGCCGCCCGGATCGCCGCCCGCGCCCAGGCCGAGCAGCGCCCCGAGCTGCGCCGAGTCCTCAACGCGACAGGCGTGGTCCTCCACACCAACCTCGGGCGCGCGCCGCTCTCCGACCCGGCACGCAGTGCCCTGGCCGCCATCGCCGAGGGCTACTCCAACCTCGAGTACGACCTCGCCTCCGGCCGCCGCGGCGAGCGCGGAGGTGGCGTCGAGCGCTGGCTCCAGCGTTTGACCGGGGCCGAGGCCGCGCTGGCGGTCAACAACGGCGCCGCGGCTCTGCTGCTCACGCTCTCCACGCTGGCCGCCGGGCGCAAGGTGGTGGTGTCGCGCGGCGAGCTGGTGGAGATTGGGGGCTCGTTCCGGATCCCCGAGATCCTCGAGAAGAGCGGCGCCACGCTGGTCGAGATCGGCACCACCAACCGCACCCACCTGCGCGACTACCAGAAGGCGCTCGAGAAGCACAAGGACGTCGGCGCGATCCTGCGCGTCCACCGCAGCAATTTCCGCGTGCAAGGCTTCACCGCCCAGGCCGCGATCGAGGAGCTGACGGCGCTGGCGCGAAGGCGCCGGCTGCCGCTGATCGAAGACCTCGGCAGCGGAGCGCTCGTCGACCTCTCGAGCCTCGGTCTCGAGCAGGAGCCAACGGTTAGAGAAAGCTTGAACGCCGGATGTGACGTCGTTACTTTTTCCGGCGACAAGCTGCTCGGTGCTCCACAGGCAGGACTGGTCCTGGGTAAGAAGTCCTTGGTCGAGCGCATCCGCCGCGATCCGCTGGCGCGGGCGCTACGGCTGGACAAGCTGACCCTGGCCGCGCTGGAAGCGACGCTTCCGGCGTACGTCGATCCGGCGCGGGCGGCGCGGGAGATCCCGGCGCTGGCGATGCTCGCGACCGCCGACGAAGTCCTGGAGCATCGTGCGCGTGCGCTGGCGGAAAGCCTGAGCCAGCGCTTGCCGTGGCTCACGGTGGCGGTCGAGCGCGGCACGGGGGAAGTCGGCGGGGGCGCGCTGCCGTTGCAGCGCCTGCCGAGCTGGGTGGTGGCGCTCGAGGCGGAGGGACGCGCCGTCGACGCGCTGGATCGTTGGGCCCGCAATGCGGACCCGCCGGTGATCGGTTACATCCGAGCAGGGAAGTTCAGGATGGACGTGCGCACCCTCGCCGAGCACGAGCTCGCCGCAGCGGTGGACGCACTCGCGAACGCGCCACCTCCATAACCAGGGGGAGACAGGGATCATGTTTCTCCACAGGCTCGAGCTCCAAGGATTCAAGTCGTTCGCCGACAAGACCGAAGTCCGCTTCGGCGGCGGCGTCACCGGGGTCATCGGGCCCAACGGCTGCGGCAAGACCAACGTCTCCGACGCCATCCGCTGGGTGATGGGCGAGCAGAGCGCGCGCCAGCTGCGCGGCGACACGATGGAAGACGTGATCTTCAACGGCTCGCCGACCCGCAAGCCGCACGGCATGGCCGAGGTCCACCTCACCTTCAAGAACGACCGCGGCATCCTGCCCACCGAGTTCAGCGAGGTAACCGTCTCGCGCCGCGTGTTCCGGTCCGGGCTGTCCGAGTACTCGATCAACAAGACGCCGTGCCGGCTCAAGGACATCCGCGACCTGTTCTTCGACACCGGCATGGGCAGCCACGCCTACTCGGTGATCGAGCGCCAGATGGTGGACCAGGTGCTGTCCGACGGCTCGGGCCACCGGCGCTTCCTTTTCGAGGAAGCCGCGGGCATCACCAAGTACAAGGCGCGCAAGAAGGAGACCCTCAACAAGCTCGACGCCACCGAGGGCGACTTGGTGCGGCTCAACGACATCGTCTTCGAGATCGAGCGCGAGCTGCGCTCGCTGGCGCGCCAGGTCGGCAAGGCGCGACGTTACCAACGGCTGCGCGACGACGCGCAGCGCCTCGACCTGCTGCTCACCGCGGGCCGTGTCGCCGAGCTCCAGCGCAGAGAGAAAGACGCCGCCGACCAGTGGCAGGAGGAGGCGGTGCGGCGCGAAGGCGCCGCCGCCGAGCTGGACGCGCTCGAGGCCCAGCTCAACGAGCAGAAGCTGGTGGCGCTCGAGGTCGAGCGCGAGCTGTCGACGGCCCAGGGTGGGCTGCGTGATCGCGAGGAAGCGCGCAGCCAGGCCGAGCACCAGTCGGTGCTGCTGGGCGAGCGCGCGGCCGGGCTCACGCGGCGCGGCGACGAAGCC
>JACXTT010006108.1_pt1 | contig 17290 bp, 15 predicted proteins | sample 9270951 | NCBI WGS metagenome assembly JACXTT01 (sample SAMN15532306, study PRJNA645909) | rock metagenome | isolation source: weathered quartz diorite | place: Puerto Rico | collected 2017-06-21 | reverse complement strand
GCGGCTCGCGGGGCCCGACTCCCCGGGCTTCGCGCGCGCGGTCACCCGCTCGCTGGTCGGTGCGATCGCCGCCGGGCGCCAGCCGCTCCGCCAGCTCGCCCAGCCGACGCTCCTCGTCTGGGGACGCGAGGACAAGCTGGTCGCGTTCTCCGGCAGCCGTCGCGTCCTGCGGGCGGTGCCGCACGCCCGCCTGGCCGTGCTCGAGCGCTGCGGACACCTCCCCATGCTCGAGCAACCCGACCAGTTCAACCGCGCCGTGGCCGATTTCCTGCGCACGGCCGACGCGGCGCCCTTGCCCCGTGCCCGGAGCGCCCACGGAGCGGCCTGATGTTCGTCATCGAGAAGCCGCTGCCCGCGATCACCGAGGACGGCGCGCCGTACTGGGAGGGCTGCCGCGCGGGCGAGCTGCGCGCGCAGCGCTGCGCCGCGTGCGGGCACGTCCGCTGGCCCCCGAGCATCCTCTGCCCGCGCTGCCTCGCCGAGGGCGGGACGTGGGTGCCGCTCTCGGGACGCGGCGCCGTCTACTCGTACATCGTCGTGCACCGGCCGCAGCACCCGGCCTTCTTCGACGACGTGCCCTACAACGTGGCGATCGTCGAGCTGGAGGAGGGGATCCGGCTGCACGCCAACGTGATCGGCTGCGCCAACGAGGAGCTGCGCGTCGGGCTCCCGGTCGAGGTGGTGTTCGAGCGGGTGAACGACGAGGTGACCCTGCCGCGCTTCCGGCCGCGGCGATAGGACGAACGGCCTTGTCACCCGACGAGCTTTCGGTATAGCCACGGCCATGCGTCGCGTGTCGGCTTCCCGGACCCTGCGTGCCGTCCGCTCGCGAAAGGCCGCGCCCCGCCCGCGTCCCGTGCGCGCCGGCGGTGCTACCACCGCCGACCCGATCACCACCGAGATCATCCTCGGGGCCTTCGAGACGATCTGCTACGAGATGGCGACGCACGTGAGCCTGACGGCCACGACGCCGATACTGAACCAGTCGAACGAGCGGAACGCGACCATCCTCGACGGCAGCGGACAGCTCGCCGCGCTCTCGGTCGGCATTCCGCAGTTCATGCTCTCGTCGACGCTGCCGGTGCGGTTCGCGGTCGAGTTCTTCGGCGAGGGGGGTCTCTTCGACGGCGACGTGCTGGTCGCCAACGACCCGTACCACGGAGGCGGGCACCTGCCCGACTACAACATCTTCGCGCCCGTCTTTCACGACGGAGGGTGCGTGCTGATCGCGTCCATCCAGTGCCATCACGCCGACACCGGCGGCGGCGCCCCGGGCGGCTACAACGTCAACGCGCCCGACATCTGGGCCGAGGGCGTGCGCTTCCCGGCGGTCAAGATCTACGAGCGCGGCGTCAAGCGGAAGGACGTCGAGTACATGATGGCGGTGAACAACCGCACACCGACCTTCCTCGGCGATCTCCGCGCCCAGGTCGGCGCAGCACAGCTGGGTGTCGCGCGGTTGAAAGAGGTGCTCGGCCGTTTCGGCACGCCCACGGCGAAGGCCGCCGTGCGCGGCATCATCGCGTACGCCAAGCGCCGCTTCGCGGAAGAGGTGGCGAAGTGGCCGGACGGCACCTACGAGGCGGATGCCTACGTCGATCACGACCCGCACGGGAAGCGGGACATCCGCGTCCACTGCAAGGTGACCGTGGCGGGCGACAACCTCACCGTCGACTTCACCGGCTCCGACGACCGCCCCGACATCCAGGCCTACTCCACTTTCGGCAACACGCGCGGCTACGTGGTGGCCCAGCTCGCGTCGATGATGGATCCGACCATCCCCAAGAACGAGGGCTTCTTCGACTCGATCGAGCTGATCGTGCCCAAGGGCTGCTGCCTGAATCCGCCCGACGGGAAGTCGGTCGCCGCCGGCACCCACCATCCCGGCACCGAGGTCGGCGAGGCGGTGGCCAAGGCGCTCGAGCACGTGGTGCCGGAGCGGAGCTGCCCGCAGGTCTACAAGATGGGCATGCCGACGGTGATCTTCGGCACCAACCCGCGCGACGGGAAGATGTTCATCGATCACTCCGTGGACACGTTCGCGGCGTACTGCGGGGCGGTGAAGGGGCAGGACGGCTGGGGCGGTATGAACGTCTCGTTCGGCAACCTGATCCGCGCCACCGCCGAGATCAACGAGTCGATCTTCCCGATCCGCCAGCTGGCGCGCGACTACGAGACCGATTCCGGCGGCGCGGGCGAGTACCGCGGCAACTGCGGCAGCCTCTATCGCAAGCAGGTGCTCGCGCCCGCCACCATCTATACCTACGTGGTCGGCAAGCGGTACCCGATGCCCGGCATCGCGGGCGGGTCGCCGGGCGCGCCGAACCGCCTCGTCACCCGCGCCGGCGGCGCGCACGCCTTCGAGGTGGGCGACAGGGCCGGCTACATCGAGCACGCGGCGGGCGAGTCCTACGAGTACCACTACGGCGGCGGGGGCGGGTGGGGCGATCCGCTCCGGCGCCCACCCGGGAAGGTGCTCGAGGACGTGCTCGACGAGTACGTCTCGGTCGAGGGAGCGCGGCGCGCCTACGGCGTGGTGCTCACCGGCTCGCTTGAGGACCTGACCCTCGCCGTCGATCACGCGGCGACGGAGCGGCTGCGGGCCGAGATGCGCGCGGGTCGTACCGTCTAGGCGCGTCGTCGCGGCCCGGAACGGAGGATCGCATGTCCGAGAGCGCCGAGAGGAGCCCGCTGATCCGCGCCGCCGAGATCGCCGCGTTGCCGGAATTCCGCTTCACGCACCCGCTGAATCCCCGCTCCGAGATCCACCTGCGCGCGCTCGGCACGCTCGCGGGCCTGCAGCGAACGGGCATCCTCATCGGGCGCGTGCCGCCCGGGAAGGAGTCGTTCATCTACCATTCGCACCAGCTCGAGGAGGAGTTCATCTACATCCTCTCCGGCCGCGGCATCGCCGAGATCGGCGATCAGGAGACGGAGGTGGGGCCGGGCGACTTCATGGGATTCTCGACGCCCTCGGTCGGGCACCATCTGCGGAACTCGTTCGAGGTGGATCTCGTCTACCTGATGGGAGGCGAGCACCTTCCCGTCGACATCGCCGACTTCCCGCGTCTGCGAAAGCGCGTGGTGCGCAACGGTGACGAGCTGCAGGTCGTGGAGTGGGACGCGCTGGGACCCTTCTGGAAGTGAGCTACCGCATCGGCATCGACGTCGGCGGCACCTTCACCGACCTGGTCCTCGTCGGGCCGGGTGGCAAGCTCGTCCTCGACAAGCATCCGACGACGCCGCACGACCAGTCGGTGGGCGTGCTGGGCGGCATCGCGCAGCTCGCCGCGCGCGAGGGCCTGTCGCGCGACGACCTCCTGGCCGCGACCGAGCTCATCGTCCACGGCACGACCACCGCCGACAACACCATGATCGAGATGTCGGGCGCGGTGACCGGCCTCATCACGAGCGACGGGCACCGGGACGAGATCGAGATCCGCCGCGGCTACAAGGAGGACATCTGGGATCCGGCGCTGCCGCCCCCGCCGCCCATCTGCCCGCGCCGGCGCCGCTACGGCGTGCCCGAGCGGCTCGACTTCGAGGGCAACGTGGTGGTGCCGCTCGACGAGGACGCGGTGCGCCGCGCCTGCTGCCGCATGAAGCGCCAGGGCATCGACTCGCTCGCGGTCGTCCTCCTCTTCTCCTTCGTCAATCCCGCGCACGAGCGTCGCGTGCGCGAGATCGCGACCGAGGAGCTTCCCGGGGTGATGCTCTCGCTCTCGTGCGAGGTGATGCCGTCCGCGCCGGAGTTCGAGCGCACCAGCACGACGCTGGTGAACGCCTACGTCGGACCGAGGATCGGACGCTACCTCTCGCGACTCGACGAGCGCCTGCGTGAGGCGCGCTTCGGCGGCGAGCTGCTCATCATGCAGTCGAACGGCGGCGTCATGCCCGGAGGCTACGTCGCCGAGAAGGCGGTTGCGGTCATGGGATCGGGCCCGGCGGGTGGCGTGAACGGCGCGACCGCGGTCGCGGGCGCGTCCGGGATCCGCGACTTCATCTCGGTCGACATGGGCGGCACGAGCTACGACGTCTGCCTGGTGCGCGGTGGCACGCCCGACGTGAAGGCGGGCTGGAACTGGCACCATCGCTACCTGATCGGCCTCCCGATGGTCGACGTGCAGTCCGTGGGTGCCGGCGGCGGATCGATCGCGCGCGTGGAGTCGGGGGCGCTGCGCGTCGGACCCGAGAGCGCCGGCGCGCAGCCGGGGCCGGTGTGCTACGGGCGCGGCGGGAGCGAGCCGACGGTCACGGACGCGAACCTGGTCCTCGGCTACCTGAATCCCGCCTCGTTCTGTGGCGGCACGATGCGCCTCGACGTCGCCGGCGCCCATGGCGCCATCCGCGAGCGGATCGCGAAGCCGCTCGGCGTCTCGGTGGTGGAGGCGGCGGAGGGCATCTTCCGCATCGTCAACGCCAACATGGCGAACGCGGTGCGGAAGATATCGGCGCGCCGCGGGGTCGATCCGCGCCCGCTGACCCTGGTGGTCTTCGGCGGCAACGGGCCGGTCCACGCCGGCATGCAGGCCGCGGAGCTCGGCATCCGGCGCATCTTCGTGCCCAAGCTGGCGCCCGCCTTCTCGGCGCTGGGGCTCCTGCTCACCGACCACGTGGTCGACGAGATGCGCTCCTACATCAGCCCGGTCGGGGGCGCGGACCTGGCGCGCGTGAACCGCCTCTTCGCGCAGATGGAAGAGGCGGCGGGTGCCGCGCTCGGGGCGCGAAACGGGCGCCGCGGGCGGCGGCTCCGGTTCGAGCGCATGGCGGCGCTCTGCTACCCGGGGCAGACCTTCGACATGCCGGTGCCGCTCGCCGGGCGCGCGGGGCCGGTGACGGCGCGCGCGCTGGCGGAGACGGTGGAGCGCTTCCACCGCCTGCACGAGGAGCTGCACACGTACGCCTGCCGCGACGAGGAGCCGGTCCTCCGCGGCCTCCGCGTCAAGGCGGTCGCCGAGGAGGAGAAGCCGGCCTTCCCCCGCCTCCCGCGCCGCGCCGCCGGCAGCCCGCGCCTCGGCGCGCGGAAGGCCTTCTTCGACGGCCGCTTCGTGGCGACGCCGGTGTACGATGGCACGCGTCTCGGCCCGCGCCAGGCGATCCTCGGCCCCGCGATCGTCGAGGAGCCGTTCACGACGATCGTCGTCTACCCCGGGCAGCGCGCGACGGTGGACGCCTTCGGCAACTACACGATCGCGCGCGGACGGGAGGAGTAGCGCCGTGGCCGCCACCACCGACCTGACGTTCCCCTCCTCGACGCGCCACCTGATGCGCGCCGCACTGGCGCTGCCTCGCGCGACGACGCCGCGGCCGGCGGTGATCGTGATCCATGAGATCTTCGGGCTGAACGACGACATCCGGAGGATCACGGGACGCTTCGCTGACCTGGGCTACGTGGCGTTCGCGCCGGACCTGTATGACGCGGGCGGCGCGCGCCTGCTCTGCATCGCACGCACCATGATCGCGCTCCGTCGCGGCGACGGGCAGGCGTTCGCGGATCTCGAGGCGGCGCGCGCGTGGCTCGCGACGCGGCCGGAGGTCGATGCGGCGCGGATCGGGGTCGTCGGCTTTTGCATGGGGGGCGGATTCGCGCTCCTGTACGCCGTGCGCGCGCCGCTGGGCGTCGCGGCGAACTTTTACGGCGACGTGCCGACGAAGGCGGAGGAGATGCGCGGCGTGTGTCCCGTCCTCGGAGGCTACGGCGGGCGCGATCGCTTCTTCGGCCCGCAGGGAAAGCGGCTGGAGGAGCATCTGAAGCAGCTCGGCGTCGCCCACGACGTGCGCGTCTACGAGGACGCGGGGCATAGTTACATGAGCAAGCACACCGGGCTCTTCGCGCGGCTCTCAGCTTACGGGCCGATGGCGGTTGGTTTCAATGCGGACGCCGAGGCCGACAGCTGGGGGCGGATGGAACGGTTCTTCCAGACCCACCTAGGGTGAGTCCGTGCCCGCCGGCCGCGCGCGAAGTTGCGTGGCTATGCGGGAGTCCATTGACCTCGGAAGTCGTTAGGCTGCGCTTGAGCGAAATGCGACGAGCGATGGTGGTCGGTCCAAGTCTCGCGTTCCTTGTTTTGCTCATTCTCAGCGTCCCTTCTACTGCTACCGAGCGATTCGTGAACAAGCGAGGAACACCTGAAGAGCGGTCGCAGGGCATCGATGCCATCGCCAAGCGCGACCTACGGAAAGGTATGACCCCGAACGAGGTCCGGCGTCGTCTCGGAAGCCCGGAATCCCGGGACAGCTATTGCGGTCGCGCGGAGATCTGGACCTATGTGACTTCCACCAGCGGCACCTGGGCTTACATCGTCGCTTTTGTTGACGGGAAGCTGGAGGTCTTCGGCGAAGCCAATCCTCAGTGGTTCGGCTACGAAGACTACAACTACCCGGGTGCGGAGCGCGTCCAGGAGGTTGTCCGAGCGGCACAGAGGGGCTCATGCGACAAGCCTGGTGATCCGCATGGACGGTCACGACGCGGGAAGCGGCGCGGCCTAACCAGCGGCTACAGCGCCCCGGGTCCCACTCGACCCGGACCGCTGCGTGCCGTGGATGAAACGGCGGAAACGGTGCGCGGCCGCTGAGCCGCCGAGCCGTTGAGCGCTCCGGGTTACTGCGAACACCGCGGATCGTGCTGCAAGGCGCGGATCGTCTCCTCGGACCGACCCAGCGTCGCGCCCGGGAGGCCGAGCGTCAGCGCGAGGGCGAGCGCGCGGGGGAGGGTCACGCGACCAGGTCCCGCAGCACCTCGGCGGGATGATCGCGCGCGGCGACCTGCGGGTAGTAGCGCAGCACCCGCCCTTCCTCGTCGATCAGGCACGAGACCCGCTTCGCGCTCCGGGCCGACGCATCGTCGGCGGCGCCATACGCGATCGCGAGGCTCCGGTCGCTGTCCGAGAGCAGCGGGAAGGGGAAGGAGAACTTCTTCGCGAAGGCGGCGTTGTCGGCCGGGGTGTCGAAGCTGGCGCCGAGGATGGTCACGCCCAGGCTCTCGAAATCACGGATTCGATCACGGAATCCGCTTCCCTCGGCGGTTCAGCCGGGGGTGTCGGCCTTGGGGTAGAACCAGAGGAGGACCTTCTTGCCGCGTAGGTCGCGGAGACGGATGGTCTTCCCGTCGTGCGCCGTGGCCGTGAAGTCGGGAGCCGTGTCGCCGGCCTTCAGCATGCGCTCAGCTGATCACAGCTCGCGCGAAGGCGTCAATCCTCACCTTCCCTGATAGACCACGACACCGTCGCGCTCGGAGCGCAGCGCCCGTCCTTCGCGCCGGAGCAATTCCAGATGCGCGAGTGTCTCGTAGGTCGCGGCCATCACCTGGAAGCGATTGTCGGGCGCGATGGCGAACGCGTCGAGGGCGACCTCGTAGGCGGTGAGCGCGCGGCGGCGGATCAGCTCCAGCATGTTCAGCTTCCGCACGCGGTGGAAGTCGATCAGCTGGCGCGCCCGGCGGCGGTGGTCCTCGTAGATCGGGCCGTGCGCCGGGCAGACCAGGCGGGCGTCGAAGCGCTGGATCTTCTCGTGCGAGGCGAGGAAGTCGCCGAGCGGATTCTCCGGTCCGTTCGGCCAGAGCCCGACGTGCGGTGTGATCTTGGGCAGCAGGTGATCGCCGACGAAGAGGATGCGGTCGGGCTTGAGAAGGAGGCAGCAGTGGCCCGGCGTGTGTCCGGGGGTCCAGATCGCCTCGAGCGTGCGGCCGTCGCCGAGCGGGATCTCGTCCTCGTCGCCGAGGAGATGGTCCACCTCGGCCGGCATGTAGAGCTTGCCGAAGTACTTCATGGGGGACGGGAGCTGCCGGTCGAGGGGGACCGCGGGGACGCCGTGTCGCCCCATGTACTCGGTGTTCTCGCCCTCGATGTGGGTCATCATCATGACCCGGTCGGCCTCCAGCGGATGGAGGTAGACCTCGGCGTGGGTCAGCTCCCGGTACGGGCCCGAGGTGCCGAAGTGGTCGACGTGGTGGTGCGTGCCGATCAGCCGGGTGATCGATCCGGGCGCGATGCCGATCTCGGCCAGGGCGCCGCGGAAGGCGGCGACGCTGTCGTCGGTGTTCATGCCCGTGTCGATGAGCGTCCAGGTGGCGCCCGCCCGCACCAGGTAGACGTTGATGATGGTAGGGCGCATGGGGAGCGGCAGGTAGACCTGCACCACTCCGTCGGCGATCTCGCGCGCCTTGGCTGCCACGTCGCGCATGCTACTCGTGGAGCCGCTCCTGGACCGAGAACGTGAGCCGCAGGCGGACGCGCCAGGCGCTCACCGCGCCGTCCTCGATCATGGCGGTGACGCCGGCGATCTCGGCCTGGCGGATGCCGTCGATGGTCGCCGCGGCGCGATTCACGGCGAGCCCCACCGCATCCTCGATCGAGTTGGTGGACGTACCCGTGAGTGTGATCGTCTTCTCGACCATCGAAGTGCCCTCCCCAGACTCCCATAGTCGTGGTCCGCGCAGCCGATGCAAGCTATGGTGGCCCGCGTGACGACGACGCTGATCGCGCTCGTGCTGCTCGCGCTCGCCGGACCGGGCCGCGCGCTGGCCGTCGATCCGTCAGCCGACGGTCCGTTCGCGGTCGGCGTGACGACGCTCACGATCGTCGACGCGTCCCGCGGCCGATCGCTCGTCACCGAGGTCTGGTACCCGGCGCGCGCCGCCGGCCGCGAAGCGCCCGTGCGCCACGGCCACTATCCGCTGGTGCTCCTCGCGCACGGGTACTGCGGTTTCCGCACCAACTACGAGTTCCTCGCCGTCCCGCTCGCGGGCTGGGGCTTCATGGTCGCGGCGCCGGATTTTCCCGGCGTCACCCAGGCCGCGTGCGACGCCGGGATGACCGGCGACCTCTTCCGCGAGCCGCCGCGCGACCTGGTCTTCCTGCGCGCTGCGTTCCACGACCGGAGCGGCCCGGCGAGCGCCTTCGTGCCGCTCGTGCGCGGCCAGCGAGCTGGCCTGGTCGGCCACTCGCTCGGCGGCGCCGCGGTGGTGAACGCGAGCCTGTCCGACCCGAAGCTGACCGCGGTCGTGGCGCTTGCGGCCGTCGTCTCGGGGCCGTCCGGACAGGACTTCCACGGCCTCCGTCCCCGGCGCGCGGTGCTCGATGTCGGCGGCACGGCGGACGCGACCGTCCGCTTCGACCTGTTCGCGGCGCCGTTCTTCGCCGCGCTCCCGGCGCCCGCCTTCCTGCTCACGCTGGTCGGCGGGACCCACAGCGGCTTCACCGACGAGGACAGCGGCCTCACGCCGGCGGCGCTGGCGCGCCAGCATGAGCTGACGCGACGCTACACGACCGCCTTCCTGCGCCGCTACCTGGCCCACGACCGGCGCTTCGCGCGCTTTCTCACCGCGGGCGACGCCACGCGGCAGGGAAGCGACGTCGCGCTCAGCGTTCGCCGCTGAGGCGCGCCAGCAGCGCGGCGTCGGTCGGGAAGGCGAGCGGCGGCGGGTCCGCCGGATCGAACCAGGCGGCGGCCACCGCGTCGTCGCCCGCCATCGGCTGGGCGGCGGGATCGACCAGCGTCGCCGCGAACCAGATGCCGACCGTCGGCTTCTCCGGCTCGTGGAAGTTCGACGCGACCTGCACCGGCTCGCCGATCACGACCTCCACCCCCGCCTCCTCGAGCGCCTCGCGCGCCGCCGCGGCGCGCACGTCCTCGCCCCACTCGACGAAGCCGCACGGGAAGCACCACCGCCCGGCGCCGAACTGCCCGGGCCCCCGCTGCACCAGGAGGAGGCGGCCGCCCCCGTCGCGGATGACGCAGGCGGCCCCGACCCCCGGGTTGGCGAAGAAGACGAAGCCGCAGCCGGGGCAGACGGGACGGAGGGTGCCACCGCGCAGCACGCGCTCGAGGGCGCCGCGGCACCTGGGGCACGCGAGCCAGTCGTCGCCGGGGGCGGCCATCGGTCGGGCGAGGATGTTTACAGGATGGGGCGGAGCGCGCTAGGGAGGCGACGTCCCCCCGAAGGAGGTCCCCTCATGCGCACCTACGCCTATGACCGCCTGAGCTTCCTCGACAACTCCTTCCTCATCACCGAGAGCCCCACCAACCACATGCATATTGCGGGGACCGCCACCTACGAGGCCGGCCCGCTCCGGCGGCCCGATGGCGGCATCGACGTCGACCGCATACGCGACTACGTGGCCTCGCGCCTCCATCTCATCCCCCGCTATCGTCAGGTCCTCGCCTGGACGCCGATCGAGGGCCACCCGGTGTGGGTGGACGACGAGCACTTCAACATCGACTACCACGTCCGCCACACGAGCCTGCCGCGTCCGGGCGACGCCGGGCAGCTGAAGCGCCTCTCGGCGCGCATCATGTCGCAGCAGCTCGACCGCTCGAAGCCGCTCTGGGAGATGTGGATCGTCGAGGGGCTGGAGGGTGGGGACCGCTTCGCGGTGATCACCAAGATCCACCACTGCATGATCGACGGCATGTCGAGCGTCGATCTGCTGGAGGTGCTGCTCACGCCGCAGCCGACGGAGACGATCGAGACCGGCCCGCGCTGGATCCCGCGGCCCGCGCCCCGCGGGAGCGACCTCCTCTGGGCCGAGGTGCTCCGCCGCGCGAGCATGCCCTTCGACATGATCCGGGGCTTCCGGCGCTTCTTCGCCGAGGCGGAGGATCCGCGCTCCGACCTCCGCGCCATGCTGCGCGCGGCGCGCGACATGGTGCGCTCGACCCTGCGCCAGGTCTCCGACACGCCGCTCAACCAGCCGATCGGCTCGCACCGCCGCTTCGACTGGCTCGCCATGGACCTCGAGGAGGTGAAGGCGGTCCGGAAGGCGCTCGGTGGCTCGCTGAACGACGTGGTGCTCGCGGCGGTGACCGGCGCGGTCGCCCGCTTCCTCGAGCAGCGGCGAGTCAATTGCGAGCTCCTCCACTTCCGGGTCATGGCGCCCGTCAGTGTGCGCGCGCGCGAGGAGCGGGGCACGCTCGGCAACCGGGTCTCGGCCTGGATGATCGAGCTGCCGCTCGCCGAGCCCGATCCGCGCCGCCGGCTGGAGAAGATCCGCGAGCAGACCGAGCGCCTCAAGGAGTCCAAGCAGGCGCTCGGCGCCGAGGTGCTGACCCGCGTCGTCGAGTGGACGCCGTCCACGCTGCTTTCGCTCGGCGGGCGCATGGTGACCCGCGCGCTCCCCTTCAACCTGGTGGTGACCAACGTCCCGGGCCCGCAGGTGCCGCTCTACCTCCTCGGCGCGCGCATGCTCGACAACTTCGGGCTGGTGCCGCTCACCGACTACCTGGGGCTCGGGGTGGTGCTGTTCAGCTACGCGGGCACGCTCTGCTGGGGCTTCACCGCGGACTGGGACCTGGTGCCCGACCTGGCCGAGTTCGTGGACGGCGTCGACGCGGCATTCGCGGAGCTACGCGCGGCTGCGGCTCTCCCGGTCGACGGCGCGCAGGCCGCGCGTCGAGCGGCCCGTCCGCACGCGACGGAGGCGCACACCGGAACCGCGTGAGGGATCCGCGGGCCCCCGCGGCGCTCCTCCTCTGCGCCTTCGTCGCCGGCTGCGCCGGCCGGTTCGCCGCGCGCGACGAGCCCTGCGATCTGCCGGGCGTCGTCGGCGGCCGCGTCGAGCCCGGCGCCCGCGTGGTCGTCGTCCCGGTCAGGAAGAAGGCCTGGGAAGCGTCGCTCGGCGGGGAGGAGGCCGCGAAGCCGTACATCAAGGCGCGGCTCGCGGGCTGGCCGACGAGGCTCCTGGTCGCGCGGAGCACGCTGCCGGGCACAGATCGCGCCTTCGTCGCGCGCCTGGCCCGCGACACGTGGCGCGGGCTCGAGGCGTTCACGGACCGCGAGAGCCAGCTCCCGGTCGACAACATCCGTCTCGGCCGGACTACGGCCGATCGGACCGAGGCGCGGGTCGGCGACTACACCAACATCACCAGCGTGGGCGTCCGGCTCCTCGCCATCGTCGCGGCGCGGGAGCTCGGGTTCGTGACCGCTGGCGAGGCGATCGCGCGCCTCCGGGCGCTGCTCGCCACGCTCGCCACCCTGGAGACCCATGAGGGCTTCTTCTACAACTACTACGACACCACCTCGCGCGAGCGGACGAGCAACCTGATCTCGTTCGTCGACTCGGCCTGGCTGACCGCCGGCCTGATGGTCGTCCGCGCGAGCTTCCCCGAGCTGCACGACGAGTGCACGCGCCTGATCGAGCGCGCCGACTACGGCTTCTTCTACGACCGGCGCCTCGGACGGATGACGCACGGCTACTGGGCGCACCTCGAGGCGCGCTCGCGCTACCACTACGGCGTGCTCTACGCCGAGTCCCGCCTGGGAAGCCTGATCGCCATCGGCAAGGGCGACGTCCCCGAGGAGCACTGGTTCCGCATGGTGCGCACCTTCCCCGCGGCGTGCAGCTGGCAGACGCAGGCGCCCGTGGCCCGCGCCCGGAAGGAGGTCCGCGGCCACACGCTCCTCGGCGGGTACTACGAGTGGAAGGGGGAGCGCTACGTCCCGTCGTGGGGCGGCAGCATGTTCGAGGCGCTCATGCCGACCCTCGTCCTGGACGAGCCGCTCCTGGCACCCGCGAGCCTCGGGCAGAACGACCGCGAGCACGTCGCGGTGCAACGCCGCTTCGCGCTGGAGGAGCTCGGCTACCCCGTGTGGGGCATGTCGCCCAGCAGCACGCCGGCCAACGACGGCTACGCGGAGTTCGGCGCCCGGGTGCTCGGTGTCCTCGGCTACCCGGCCGGCGCGGTGACCCCGCACGCCGCGGCGCTGGCGCTCGCGGCGGACCCGGACGCCGCGGCGGCGAACCTCCGTCAGCTCGCGGAGCGCTACGACCTCTACGGCGAGTACGGCCTCTACGATGCCGTCGACCCGCGGACGGGCGAGGTCGCGCACGCCTACCTCGCGCTCGATCAGGCGATGACGCTGGTCGCCGCCGCCAACTACCTGAACGACCACTGCATCCAGCGGCGCTTCGCGTCCGACCCGATCGCGCAGCGCGCGCTCCCGGTCCTGGCCGCCGAGCGCTTCTTCGAGTAGGGGAGCGCGATGGGCTCCGTCGAGCTGGAGCACGCGGAGAAGGTCTTCCCGGGCGGGACGCGCGCGGTGACGGACCTGAGCCTCGCGATCGGCGAGGGCGAGCTGGTGGTCGTGGTCGGGCCGTCGGGCTGCGGGAAATCCACCGTGCTCCGGATGATCGCCGGCCTCGAGGAGCCGACCGCGGGCACGGTGCGCATCGGCGGGCGAGTGGTGAACGGCGTCCGGCCGCAGGACCGGAACGTCGCCATGGTCTTCCAGGACTACGCGCTCTACCCGAACCTGACGGCGCGCGGGAACCTCGAGTTCCCCTTGAAGATGAAGAAGCTGGCGCGTGAGGAACGACGCCAGCGCGTCGAGGCGACCGCGCGCCTGCTGGAGATCGCCCAGCTTCTCGAGCGGTTGCCGAAGGAGCTCTCGGGCGGGCAGCGCCAGCGGGTTGCCATGGGCCGCGCGCTGGTGCGGGAGCCGGGCGTCTTCCTCCTCGACGAGCCGCTGTCCAATTTGGATGCCCGCCTGCGCGTGCAGGTACGCGCCGAGATCAAGGAGCTCCAGGCGCGGACGCGGACGACGATGATCTACGTCACCCACGACCAGGTGGAGGCGATGACGCTCGCCGACCGGGTCGCGGTCATGAACGAGGGACTGCTCCAGCAGGCGGCCCCGCCGCGGGAGGTCTACGACCGCCCGGCGAACGTCTTCGTCGCCGGCTTCCTCGGCAACCCCCCGATGAACCTGTTTCCGACACGGCCGTCCGCCCGGGATGGGCGCGTCGTGGTCGAGCTCGGAGGACAGCCCCTCCCGGTTTCAGCTCCGGGTGCGGGGTTGCGCGACGGCGTGACGCTCACCGCCGGCGTCCGGCCGGAAGGTGTGCGGCTGGCACCGAGCGGCCCGGTGCGGGCGACCGTCGAGCACGTCGAGAACCTCGGCCACGAGATGCTCGCGTACGTCGTGGTGGAGGATGGAGTGCGCCTGGTGGCGCGCGTCCGCGGGATGGCGGAGCTGGCGAAGGGCGCGTCCGTCGGAGTCGAGGTCGATCCGGCGGCGGTGCACCTCTTCGGCGAGGACGGACGATCGCTCGCCGGGTAGCTAGAGTGGTGCGGCGGACCTGCGCTCTCGCTCAAGGGCAATCAGGATCCCGCCCGGGAGAAGCCGTCGTGGAAGTGGGTGAGCGCGGCGCCGGTGGACCTGACCGACTACGGCACGCCGCTCGCGAGCACCTCGCTCACGCTCTGCCTCATCGACCAGCGGAACGCCACCCCGACGCTCGAGCTGAGCGCGACCGTTCCCCCCGCGGGCCACTGCGCGGGGAATCCTTGCTGGCGAGGGAGCACGACGACCCTCGCCTACGCCGACAAGGCGGGGCTGCAGCACGGCGTGCAGAAGCTGCAGCTCAAGGCGGGTGCGGCCCGCAAGGCGAAGATCGCGCTCAAGGGCGCCGGCGCGTCGCTCGGCCTGCCCGGGCTGGGGCTCACCACCCCCGTCATCGCCCGCCTGATCCGCAGCGACGGCCCGCAGTGCTGGGAGTCGAGCTTCACGAACCCGACGCGCAACGATCAGGGACAGTTCAAGGCGAAGTATTGAGCGGTCAGGTCTCGACGCCGAGCGTGACCCGGACCCGGTGCGGCCGCGCGTCTTCGGACAGCGCGACGACGGCCGCGCCCTCGCGTATGGAGCCGGGCTTGCCGTCGATCGAGACGTCCTTCACGGCGACGGCCTTCCCCGTCGGGTTCACCACCTCGATCTCGTACCGCGTCCGCCCGCCCGCGAGGTTTAGGCGGACGCCGAACCGCTCCCAGCCGTCGGGGACGCAGGGCTTCACGCGCAGCGTCCGTCCACCCTCCAGCGTCAGCCCCAGCACCGACTCGAGCGCGACGCGCAGCATCCACCCCGCCGACCCCGTGTACCACGTCCATCCGCCGCGCCCGACGTGCGGGGGCGCGCCGTAGATGTCGGCGGCGACCACGTAGGGCTCGATCTGGTAGCGCGCGACGTCCGCAGGCGTGCGCGCGTGGTGCACGGGACCCAGCATCTCGAGGAGCGCCGCCGCGCGCTCGCGCCGGCCGAGCTCGGCCTCGGCGCGGACCACCCAGAGGGCGGCGTGCGTGTACTGGCCGCCGTTCTCGCGGATGCCGGGGACGTAGCCCTTGATGTAGCCGGGGTCGTGCGTGGTCCGATCGAAGGGCGGCCAGAGGAGGCGGATCAGGCCGTCGGGCCCGGAGATCAGCTCGCGCTCGACTGCATCCATCGCCTGCGCGGCGCGGGCGCGCGGCGCGGCGCCGGAGATGACGGCCCAGGCCTGCGCCAGCGCGTCGATGCGGCACTCGTCGCTCGCCGACGAGCCGAGCGGGGTGCCATCGTCGTAGTAGGCGCGCCGGTACCAGGCGCCGTCCCAGCCGGCGTCCTCGAGCGCGGTGCGGAGCCGCTCGCGGTGGGCCCGGTACCGCGCGGCGCGCTCGTGGTCGGCCCGCCGCTCGCAGAGCGGCTGGAAGTCGCCGAGGATGGTGTGGAGGAAGAAGCCGAGCCAGACGCTCTCGCCGCGGCCCTCGCGCCCGACGCGGTTCATGCCGTCGTTCCAGTCGCCGGTGCCCATGAGCGGCAGGCCGTGCGCCCCGAGCGCGAGCGAGCGGTCGAGCGCGCGGCAACAGTGCGCGTAAAGGTCGGCGGTCTCGGCGGCCGGCGACGGCAGCAGGTAGGCCTCGTCCTCGCCCGGGGCGAGCGTCCGCGCGGTGATGAAGCCGGTCGGCTCGTCGAGCACGCCCCAGTCCCCCGTCGTGCGGACGTAGAACGCCGTCAGGTAGGACAGCCAGAGAAGGTCGTCCGAGAAGCGCGTGCGGGTGCCCCGATCGGCCGGCGGATGCCACCAGTGGAGGACGTCGCCCTCGACGAACTGGTGCGCGGCGTGGAGGAGGAGCTGCTTCCGCGTCAGGTCCGGGCGCGCGTAGACGAGCGCCGCGGCGTCCTGGAGCTGGTCCCGGAAGCCGAAGGCGCCGCCCGACTGGTAGAAGGCCGAGCGGCCCCATATCCGGCAGCTGAGATCCTGGTAGGCGAGCCAGCCGTTCACCATGACGTCGAGCGCGGGGGCCGGCGTCTCGATCTGCACGGCGCCCAGCGTCTCGCCCCAGAACGCGCGTACCTGGTCGAGCGCGCGCGCGAGCGCGCCCGGCTCGCGGTAGCGGCCGACGAGCGCGCGCGCGGCGTCCGCATCCCCTCCCTCGCCGAGCAGGAATGCACACTCGGTCGTGCCGCCGGGGGGAAGCTCGACCGCGACCTGCAGCGCGGTGCAGGGATCCAGACCGGTGCCCGTGCGGCCGTCGAGCGTCCGCGCGGTGCACAGCGCGGCTGGCCTGCCCGGCGTCCCGTTCCGCCCGATGAATGCCGTGCGGTCGGCGGTGAAATGCGTGGGGCTCCCCGCATGCACCGCCGCGGCGAACACGACGCCGTCCTTGAAGTCGCCGGCCAACGGGTTTCGCGCGAGCAGCACCCCCGTCGTGGCGTCGAGCTCCGAGACCACGCCGGGCGAGGGCACGAGCCGGAAGTAGGCGAAGAGCGAGAGCCGGCGCTTCCTCCCCCCGGTGTTCGCGAGCCGCAGGCGCACGACCTTCACGGGATCGTGGCGCGGAACGAACATCGACACCTCGTGCTCCAGCTCGTGGCTCGCGTGGCGCCAGCCCGAGTGGCCGAAGCCGTGCCGGACCTCGCAGGGCGCGCCGGGTGGCACGGGTCCGGGGAGGGGCGACCAGAAGACGCCGGCCTCCTCGTCGCGCACGTAGAGCGCCTCGCCGTGCGGATCCGCGATCGGGTCGTTGTACCAGGGCGTCAGGCGGTGCTCGTGGCTGTTCCGGCTCCAGGTGCAGCCGGCGCCGCTCTCGCTCACCAGGAATCCGAAGTCCTCGTGGGCGATCACGTTGACCCAGGGCATGGGCGGCGGCGGGCGGTCCGGATCGAGGCGGATCACGTACTCCGTGCCGTCGGGGGTGAAACCGCCGTGGCCGTTGTCGAAGAGAAGCGGAGTGGCGGGAGACGCGACGCGCGACCGTTCCGTCGAGGGACTGGCGAACGCGGCGGGCGGGGTGACGTGCGTGGTGAGTCGCTCGGGCAAGCGGACGACCGCGGCGTCGAACCGTTTCGCCTGCCAGTACGACCGCGCGTTCGGCACCTCGCCGGCGCGCAGGCCCGGCAGGCCGTAGGCGATCGCGCCGGCCAGCTCCTGGAGCTGCTCCGCCTCGTCCTCCCCGATGCCCAGGCGACGGAGCAGCGCGCGCTCATGCTCGGCGGCGCCCGCGAAGACGTCGCCGGCGGCCGCGGCGTACCGCGCGGCCA
>JACXTT010006107.1_pt1 | contig 17291 bp, 14 predicted proteins | sample 9270951 | NCBI WGS metagenome assembly JACXTT01 (sample SAMN15532306, study PRJNA645909) | rock metagenome | isolation source: weathered quartz diorite | place: Puerto Rico | collected 2017-06-21 | reverse complement strand
GCGAGGGCGTCTGCGACCACATGCTCGCGCTCGGGCGGGAGGACGTCTGCTACTCGCCGATGGACTGGTCGTTCGCCTATCCGCTCGGCTGCGGCCTCCTGTTCCCGTTGTCGCGCGGAGCGAGCCTGGTGGTGGCGGAAGGCCGCTTCGATCCCGAGAGCGCCTTCGAGACGATCGCCCGCTGCGGCGTGACAGTGATGGCCGCGGTGCCGACGATCTACCGCATGATGCTGTTGGTCGCAGACGCCGAGCGCCGCTTTCCCACGCGGTCGCTCCGCATCGGCATCAGCGGCGGCGAGGCGACACCGGCCGACACCGTGAAGCAGTGGCAGGAGCGCTTCGGCGTGAAGATCTGCGATGCGATCGGGCAGACCGAGAGCTTCATCTTCGTCGCCAACCGCCACGACATGGCGATCCGTCCGGGATCGATGGGAAAGCCGGTCCCCGGCTGGAACGTCGCCATCGTGGACGACGACGGTAACGTCCAGCCGGCCGGAGAGACCGGGCATCTCGTGATCCGAAACGATCACCCCGGATTGACCGCGGGCTACCGCAAGGACCCCGAGCGCTGGGCCGCGACGAATCGCGGACCGTGGTACTACACCGGCGACCTCGCGTACGCGGACGACCACGGCTACTTCTGGTACGTCTCGCGCGCCGACGACCTCATCAAGAGCCGCGGGTACCTGGTGTCTCCGAAGGAAGTCGAGTCGGTGCTGGTCGAGCACCCGGCGGTGCTCGAGGCCGCGGTGATCGCCGTGCCCGACACGCTGATCGGCCATCGCATCAAGGCGATCGTGGTGCCGAACCCCGGACACGAGCGCTCGGAGTCGCTCGCCGAGGAGATCCGCGCGCACGCACGCGCGCGCATCGCCCCGTTCAAGGTCCCGGCGGAGATCGAATTCGCGGACGTGCTGCCGAAAGGCCTGACCGGCAAGGTGTTGCGGAGGGTGCTCCGCGAGGCTCAGAGCGGCTGAGGCAACGGCGCCTACGTCGCGAACCCGGCGGCGACGGCGAGCGCCCAGGCGATCCCCAGCAGCACCCCGCCGAGCACGTCGCTCGGGTGATGAACTCCGACGTAGACGCGGCAGACGGCGAGCAGCGCGATCACGGAGACGAGGATCGCGAGCCGCGCCGCGTGCGCCGTCGGGTCGGGTAGGGCGCGGCCGACGATCGCGACGAGGGTCGAGTAGATCGCGCTCGCGGTCGCGAGATCGCCGCTCGGATAGGAGAAGCCGCCGAACCACGGGATCAGGTACGGGCGGGCGGGCCGCGGCCGTGCGACCGTGCGTTTGATCCAGTCCGTCAGTGTCCCCGCCCCGACCGCGGCGATCGCGAAGCGGGCGGCATCCGTGCGGCTTCCCGTCACGAGCAGCAAGGCGAACGCGACGATGGCTTGGAGCGCGAGCGGCTCGCGCGTGGCGAAGGTCGAGAGCGGTCCGGCGACGCCGTCGGTGGCGGGCGATCGGATCCGCGCGAGCAGGCCGCGTGCGACCACGTCGAAGCGCTCGATGAAGAGCGCGCGCGAGACCACCGCCGCGGTCCATCCCGCGAATGCGACGGCCGTGACGACGGCACCCACGATGACGACCGGCGAGGCGCTCACACGGAGCGTTCCGCCTAGCATTCCCGGCTCGCCCGCACGAGCCCACGACTGGCGGGCGGACGCGCGGCGGCGCATACATCGAGCCATGGCCGCGCGCAGCGAGCGGGTCGTCCTCGAGGTGGACGGGCACGAGGTCGCGATCTCGAATCCGTCCAAGGTCTATTTCCCGGAAGCGGGGATCACCAAGCTCGAAGTGGTGCGTTATTACCTCGCGGTCGCGGACGGAGCGCTCCGCGCCGCCGGCGGCCGCCCGAACGTGCTCGTGCGCTACGCCGACGGCATCCACGGCGAGTTCTTCTTCCAGAAGCGCGCGCCCACGTCGCGCCCGCCCTGGATCGAGGTCGTCGCGCTGCGATTCCCCTCCGGGCGCGAGGCCGAAGAGGTGGTGCCACGGAGCGCCGCGGCCCTCGCCTGGATGGCGAACCTCGGATGTCTCGAGCTCCATCCGCATCCGGTCCGCGCCGAGGACCTCGATCACCCGGACGAGCTCCGCGTCGATCTCGATCCGATGCCCGGCATCGAGTGGCCGCAGATCCGAGCGGTCGCCGAGGTGGTGCGCGCGGTGCTCGCCGACTTCGGTCTGGTCGGCTGGCCGAAGACGTCGGGCTCGCGCGGCATCCACGTGAACGTGCGGATCGAGCGCCGCTGGTCGTTCCCGGAGGTGCGTCGCGCGGCGCTCGCATTGGCCCGCGAGGTCGAGCGCCGCGCGCCAGGCGCAGCGACCAGCAAGTGGTGGAAGGAAGAGCGTCACGGCGTCTTCCTCGACTACAACCAGAACGCCAAGGATCGCACGGTGGCCGCGGCGTATTCCGTGCGTCCGAAGCCCGACGCGCGCGTCTCGGCGCCGCTCTCCTGGGAAGAGCTCGAAGCGTGCGCTCCGGAGGATTTCACGCTGCGGACGATGCCGGCGCGCTTCGCCGCGGTCGGCGACCGCCACGCGGCGATCGACGAGAAGGCATGCTCGCTCGACTCGCTGCTCGAGCTGTCCGCGCGCCACGAGGCCGAAGGGCTCGGCGACGCGCCCTGGCCCCCGCATTTCGCGAAGCAGGAAGGAGAGCCTCCCCGCGTCGCGCCCTCGCGCCGCAAGGAATCCGGCGCGAAGGCAGGGAAGCGCGTGCCCACGAAGCCGCTCGTCGAGATCGCCCGCAGCGCGCAGCGCGACGACGCCCTCGCCGGGCTCGAGCGCTGGAAGGCGCGGCACACCGAGGCCGCGGCGCATCTCGAGACCGCCGACGTGCTCGTCGACTCGATGCGCGGCCGATCGACGACGTGGACGCGCATCCGCATCAACCTGGAGCACGTGCCCGAGGCGACGCGGCCGCCGCAAGAGCCGCTCGATCCGGATTACGATCCCTGGGCAGGAGCTAGGCGCGGAAGATCTCGGAGAGCTCCGCGGGAGGCGTGACCTCGAGCTGATCGTAACCGCACGCCGCCGGCGGCTTGTCCGGCCGCCAGCGGAGGAAGATCGCGGCGTGCCGAAAACGATCGCCCTGGAGGTGATCGTACTTCACCTCGCAGACGCGCTCGACGCGAAGCGGCTCCCACGAGAGGTCCTTGCCCGCGCTCCAGCGGCTGTGGCCTCCCGGCATGCGCACGGCCTCTCCCGAGGCTTCCGCCCAGGATCGCCAGGGGTGTGCGGCGAGCGCGTCCTCACGGAGCGGAGCGAGCTCCGCCGCGAGCCGCCCCCGCGTCTCGGTCGTGAACGACGACGTGATGCCCACGTGGTGCAGCGTGCCCGCCTCGTCGTAGAGGCCGAGCAGCAGCGACCCTACGAGCGTGCCCGGCCCGTTCTTGTGCCAGCGGAAGCCCGCGACCACGCAGTCCGCCGTGCGCGCGTGCTTGATCTTCAGCATCGTGCGCTTGCCGGCCTCGTAGCGTGCGGCCTCGTGCTTCGCGATCACGCCGTCGAATCCCGCGCCCTCGAAGCGATGGAACCAGTCCGCGGCGGTCGCGCGGTCGCGCGTGCACGGCGTCAGGTGGAGCCGGGGCACTTGGTCCGCGAGCAGGCCTTCGAGAACGGCGCGGCGTTCCGCCTGCGGCGCCGCGCGGAGATCGCGCGCGCCGTCGGCCAGCACGTCGAACGCGACGAACGAGGCCGGCGTTTCGGCCGCGAGCTTCCGTACGCGCGACGCGGCGGGGTGGAGACGTAGCTGGAGCACGTCGAAATCGAGGCCGCGCGCGGTCGCGACGACGATCTCGCCGTCGACCACGCAGCGCTCGGGAAGGCCGCGACGGAAGGTCTCGACGAGCTCCGGGAAGTAGCGGTCGAGCGGCTTCGAATCGCGGCTCTGCGTGAACACGTGCTCGCCGTCGCGGAACACGAGCGCGCGGAAGCCGTCCCACTTCGGCTCGAACAGCCACCCGTCGCCGTCGGGAAGGGCGTCCGTGAGCTTCGCGAGCATAGGCTCGATCGGAGGTACGAGTGGATACCGAGCGTCGGCCATGCCCGCATCAACCGCGGCGCGCGGCGATCCGACCTTCCGCGGACTTCCACCCTGCATCGAACGGCTTCCCGGGCTCGTCGAGGTCGATCACCAGGGGAGTGTGGTCGGAGGGCAGGGGCTTGCCCTTTCGCGCTTCGCGGTCGATCTCGGCGGCGATCGTCCGGGCCGCGACCGGCTTCGTCACCAACAGGTGATCGATGCGCATTCCGAAGTTCTTGTGGAAGTTGCCGGCGCGGTAGTCCCACCACGTGTAGCGCCCCGGCTCCGCGTGGTGTTGGCGGTAGGCATCGACGAGCCCCCAGCGGCGGAGCTTCGCGACGGCCTCGCGCTCGGCCGGGGAGACGTGGGTGCCGCCGTGGCAGGCGACCGGGTCCCAGACGTCCTCGTCCTCCGGCGCCACGTTCAGGTCGCCGCCGAGCACCAGCGCTTCGTCCGGGCTCGCCTTCTCCTCGAGCCAGCGGAGCGCGCGCGCATACCACGCGAGCTTGCCGCGATAGAACGGAGAGTCGACGACCCCCCCGTTCGGAGCGGAGCCGCAGACCACGCGCACGCCACCGCAGACGGCCGAGATCATCCGCGCTTCGGCGAGCGGCTCGTCGTCGCCGGTGTCGGCGACCTTGCTCGCCGCGAGCGGGTCCCCGAAGTTCGTGATCACGTCGGCGATGCCGATACGGCTGACCACGGCGACTCCGTTCCAGCGTCCCTGGCCGTGGTGGGCGACCTCGTAGCCGCGCTCGCGGAACGTGAGCGCGGGCATGTCGGCGTCGCCGAGCTTCGTCTCCTGCAGCAGCAGGACGTCGGGCGCCGCACGATCGAGCCACCACAGCACCTTCTCGATCCGCGCCTTCAGCGAGTTCACGTTCCAGGTCGCGATCCGCACGTCGTCTGCCTCCTCGCGCCGATGAGCACCTCGGCCCCCGCGCGTCCCGGATCTATCCGAGCGCGACCCGATTGCAAGCCACGAATCGCAACGCGAAGACGCGAAAACGTTCAATCCCGGGCAACCGCCTCGCAACCACCGAGTTGCGAATCTGATGCACGTGATGCGGCGTCCCGCGGACCCTGCCCGACCCGGCCGCACGCGGCGCGAGTTCCTGAAGACGCTCGCCCTCGGCGGGGCCGCTTCGCTCGCGGCCTGTGCGGGCATCGCTGCGCCGAGCCTACGCCGCGGGGGACCCCGTGCCGGCCGGGTCGACCACGTGATCGTGCTGATGCAGGAGAACCGTTCGTTCGACCACTACTTCGGATGGCGGACGGGTACGAGCCGGCGCCGCTACCGCGACGACGAGGGCCGCGAGATCGAGACCCACGCGCTGGCCGAGAACTTTCGCGGCTGCGGGTTCGCGGATCCCGATCACAGTTGGGAGGGCGGACGCCGCCAGCTCGCGCGCGGCTTTCGTGCCGGTGCCTGGGACGACTTCGGCCTCGGCTACTACACGGAGCGCGAGGTTCCGTTCTACGCGGCGCTCGCCGAGCGCTTCACGCTCTGCGACAACTACTTCGCGTCCGTGCTCGGGCCGACGTACCCGAACCGCTCGTACATGCATTCCGCGCAGTGCGGCGGGCTGAAGGACAACTCGACGCCCGCCGACCTGGGCTTCCGCGAGGGATTCCCGTGGCCGACGATCTGGGACCGCCTCGAGGAGCGCTCGATCTCCTGGGCCTACTACTTCGTGGACCTCCCGATGATTGCCTTCTGGGGACCCCGCTTCGCGAAGGGTACGCGCTCGATCTTCGACTTCTACCAGGATGCGGCGACCGGCCGGCTGCCGAGCGTCTGCTTCGTCGATCCCGGCTTCACGAGCCCGCTCCACACCGACGAGCACCCGTGCGGCGACATTCGAGTGGGTCAGGCGTTCGTGCGCGAGGCGGTCGCGGCTCTGCTGCGGTCTCCGCTCTGGGAGCGGCTCGCGGCGTTCGTCACCTACGACGAGTGGGGAGGCTTCTTCGACGGCGTGACGCCGCCGCGCGTCGCGGACGATCGGTCGAGCGATCGCCTCGACGACGACTTCGGGCAGCTCGGGTTTCGCGTCCCGTGCACGGTCGTGTCGCCGTTCAGCGCCGGCGGGCGCCTGGCGTCGGAGCGGGCTCCGGCCGGGCGCGTCTACGAGCACACCTCGATCCTGAAGTTCATCGAGCGCCGCTTCGGCCTCGAGCCGCTCACGCGACGCGATGCCCACGCCGCAGACATCGGCGAGTTGCTGCGGCTCGACGCGCGCCGGACCGACCGGGACGAGATTCTCGCGTCGCTACCGGTGCCGGCGATCGACTCGGCCCGCTGCGATGCCGATCCGCCGGCGCGCGTGGCTCCGGTCGCGAGCGACTTCGAACAGCTCCGCGACCGCGGTTTCTTCGAGCACATGGGCTACCGGCCGCGGCAGCCGAAGCTCTCGCAGATCTTGGCGGCCTGACGGGCCGCCCGTTACGGGTGGGCGGTGTCGCCGTCCAGCGCGGCGATGGCCTTCGTCTCGCGCTCCACGATGGACTTCGGCAGCGGCGCATACGCCAGCGCGCTGGCGAGCCGTTGGCCGTCGGCGATCATCCAGCGGAGCAGATCCGCGAGCGCCTTCCGCTTCGCGGCGTCGTCGCCGCTCGCCGGGACCAGCAACCACGTGAAGCTCGAGATCGGATACGCGTCCTTGCCGGCGGCATCGACGATCGACATCCGGAAATCGTCGGCGACCTGCGCGTGCGCCCCGGCGGCCGCGGTGACCGCGGGCAGCGTCGCCTTCACGAACGCGCCGGATCCGTTCTTCACGGCGCCGTAGTCGAGGCCGTTCGCGGTCGCGTAGGTGAGCTCGACGTAGCCGATCGAGCCGGACGTCTGCTTCACGAGCGAGGCGACTCCGTCGTTTCCCTTCGCGGCGAGACCGACCGGCCAGCGCACCGAGATGCCGCGGCCGACCTTGTCCTTCCAGCCCGGGCTCACCTTCGACAGATAGTCGGTCCAGACGTACGTCGTCCCGCTGCCGTCCGAGCGATGGACGACGAGGATGTCGTCGTCGGGGAGCTTCACGCCGGGATTCGCCGCGGCGATCTCGGCGGCGCTCCAACGCGTGATCTTGCCGAGGAAGATCCCGGCGAGGATCTCCGGCGTATAGCGCAGCGCCTTGGTCAGGCCGGGTACGTTCGCGATCGGGACGACCGCGCCGAGGACGGTCGGGAAGTGCAGGATCTTCACCTTCCCCGTCGCGAGCTGTTCGTCCGTCATCGGGCCGTCCGAGGCGGCGAAATCGACCTTGGCGTCGAGCAGCGCCCGGATGCCGCCTCCGGAGCCGACCGCGTCGTACGCGACGCGCACGTCCGCATGCGCCTTGTGGTACTCCTCGAACCACTTCGCGTAGATCGCCGCCGGGAACGTCGCGCCGGCGCCGCGGAGCTCGAGCTCCGCCGCGGACGCGAGCGACGCGCCCGGGAACGTGACGATCGCGAGTGCCGCGATCGATGCCAGCATGATCCTTGCGGGTCTCATCGCTCTCCTCCTCAACCGACCTGCGAGAACGCCCAGAAGAGAAAGCCGGCGAGCAGGATCGATACCGGCAGCGTCAGCACCCAGGCCATCAGCAGGTTCCGCACGGTTCCCCACTGCAGACCCGAGCGATTCGCCGCCATCGTCCCGGCGACGCCGGACGACAGCACGTGCGTGGTGCTGACGGGGAGGCCGAACGCGTCCGCCGCGCCGATCGTGGCCATCGCCGTGATCTCGGCGGCGGCGCCCTGCGCATACGTCAGGTGATCCTTGCCGATCTTCTCGCCGACGGTGACGACGATGCGCTTCCAGCCGACCATCGTGCCGAGGCCGAGCGCCATCGCGACGGCGACCTTCACCCATCCCGGGATGAACTTCGTCGCGCCGTCGATGTGCTTCTTGTAGTTCTTGATCTGATCGCGGTCGGCGGTGCTGAACTCGGGCTTGCCGGACTTCTCCATCAGCCGCAGCGCCTCGCTCACCAGGTACATGTCGTTGCGGAAGTTGCGCGTGCGGTCCGCCGGGACCCTCGAGAGCTCCTTGAAGATCGCGAGCTCGTCGCCGATGTCCCCCACGAGCTGGCGGAGCGCGAGCATGGTGTTCGGCTTGAACTCGCGGCTGCGCACGTAGGCGGTCACGTCGTCGCGTGGATCGCCGACGATCGCCCCGGGCGACGTGTAACGGTCGAAGAGCTGCGCCGTCTCGCGCGACACCGCGATGAAGTCTTGCGTCGCTTTCGGGCTGACGGCGTGGTTCAGCGCGTACGCCGTGGGCACGGTGCCGATGAGGATCAGCATGATCAGGCCCATGCCCTTCTGGCCGTCGTTCGAGCCGTGCGCGAAGCTGACGCCGGTGCAGGTGAGCAGCAGCAGGCCACGGATCCAGAACGGCGGCGGCGCGTCGCCCTCGGGCGCCTTGTAGAGCTTCTCGTTCGGCAGCACGACCTTCGTCAGCATGAGCAGCAGCGCGGCGCTCACGAAGCCGACGAGCGGTGAGATCAGCAGCGAGCGGCCGATGTTCGCGGCCTGTCCCCAGTCGACGCCGCTCGTACCCGACTGCGCGGCCATCAGTTGGTTCGCGATGCCGACGCCGATGATCGAGCCGATCAACGTGTGCGAGCTCGAAGAGGGGAGACCGAACCACCACGTGCCGAGGTTCCAGATGATCGCTGCGACCAGCAGCGCGAAGACCATCGCGAAGCCCGCGCCGCTCCCGACCTGCAGGATGAGCTCGACCGGCAGCAGCGAGATGATGCCGAACGCGACCGTCCCGCTCGACAGCACGACGCCGAGGAAGTTCCAGAAGCCCGACCAGACGACCGCGATCTGCGGATCGAGCGAGTGCGTGTAGATCACGGTCGCGACCGCGTTTGCGGTGTCGTGGAAGCCATTCACGAACTCGAAGCCGAGCGCGATCAGCAGCGCGACGCCGAGCAGCAGGAACGGGAAGATCGAGGTTTGTGGAACGACCTGCAGGTCCGAGATCAGATGCCACGCCGAGTAGGACACTCCCGCCAGGAGCACCCCGGCGAAGATCAGCAGGCCCGCGACGCCAGGACCTTTCGAGAGCTTCTCGGAGACCGCCGCCGAGGGGCTGGCGATCTCGGCGGGAGTGGTTGCGACGGCCATTGGCTCACCTCCAGTCGAGCGCCGACCCTAGCGCCTTGCGGCTGCGCCGGAATTATCCGGCGATGACTTCTTGGTGACGCGACCGGGATTCTCCGACGAGCCATCCCGGCCGCGTCCCGTCGCCGTGCCCTCAGTTCGGTGCGTCGACCGATCGGCCGTTCACCGGGTGCACGGCGCCGTCGTGCTCGTGCTCTTCCACGATCACGATGATGGCGGCGGCGGTACGGCGGACCGAGGTGACGACCTCGATCGCGACCTCCGCCGTGACGCGGACGGCGGTGCGCGACAGACCGCCCGCGATCTCGATCACGCCGCCGAGCGTGGTGCGTGCGAGGTACGTGGCGCGCTCGCTCACCTGCGCCGCCGCCGCGAGCACGCGGCCGATCGATCCGAGCACGCCGATGCTGGATTCCTCGAGGTGCACGGCCGTCTCGCGCACCGCCTTCGATACGGTCGCCGCGACTTCCGAGGTGAGCTCGCCGCCCGACTGAACGGCCGCCCGCGAGATCTGCACGAGCGTTTCGATCCCGTCCTTGCCGATGGCCTCGATGCGGTTCGTCTCCATGAAGAGCCTCCTTGGTTGAGATACGTCCGAGGAGGGACGTTAGACGACGCGTCGTGTCAGAAGCGTGTCGGAGCGCTGAAGATGGGGAGAAGACTCTCGGCGCCGATCAGTGCTTACGGCGCCAGCTCGCCTGCTCGACGCGCACGTCCTTCGCCATCGTCTTCGACGCCGCATTCAGCCACCCGGAGCCGCGCCGCTCGAGATCGCGCTGGATCGTGGCCACGGTGCCTTCGGTGCCGAGGTGGACGTTCGCGCACTCCCAACCCATCGCGTAGAGCAGCCGCAGCGCATCGGACGAGCGCGCCAAGCGGCGCAGGCCGAGGCGCCCGCTCTCGGGACCGTAGCGGCGCACCAGCCAGCTGCGCTCGAAGCGCAGGAACGGATCGAGCGATCGCACGGCGCTGCGCATCGTCGCCTCGCACGAGAAGTCGTCGTTCGGGCCTTGGCCGACCGCCCACAGACACGCGGACGACGTGAGTGCCTTGGCCTCCCGGCCGATCAAGCTCCCGCGCCACTCCAAGGTGACGACGTAGCGCGGACGGCCGAGGCTGCCGATGCCGCCGTAGCGCGAAGCGATGCGGTAGGGCAGCGAAGGATCGGGCAACGCGTGCTCGAGGGCGATGCGCGCGGCCGTCGGCAGGCGATCCTTCGGCTTCGGCAGCGCGCGCGCCTGCTTCCAGAAGGTACGCGGGTCGTCGCGCTTCTTGTCGTAGAGCAGGGCGTGCAGGCGCGACTCGCGCTCGGCGAGGATCACCGGATGTCCCCCGCAATCCAGCGATTCGCGATAGCCGTCGAGCACGGCGGCGGAGGCCTCGCGAGGTCGGAGCGGGATCGTCTGCTCGTCGCATGCGAGTAGCACGCTGGTCGCGAGCCGCACGAGATCGACCGTGTAGGGCAGGCTGAACGCCTCGTCGAAGTCGTTGATGCCCCAGACGAGGCGTCCTTCGCCGTCGCGCCAGGTCCCGAAGTTGTCGACGTGGAGATCGCCGATCGCCCACACCACCGGGGCGCCCATCAGGTCGGGCACCAAGACCGGGAACTTCTGCATCCAGCGGTAGAACGTCCCGCGCAGGAACGAGCTCGCGTCCTCGGCCATGCGCTCGTGCTTCCACGCGAGGTGCTCGTCGACGATGCGAACTTGGCGCGCGACCCAGCGCTCGTAGTCGCGTGTCGCCTCGTGGATGTCACCGATCGAGGCTTCGTCCTTCCGCCGCTCTGCGGTTCCCATGACCGTTGCCCGTCGCGTCGCCGGACCTGCTTCATCCCCGAAGCCGTGCGCGTCCGGCAAGGGGGGTCATGGAAACTTCACGCCTCGGAGTGGGCGTTCGGAGCATGAATTTCCCCGGGCCGAGGTCCGTCGGACTCGCCGAGCTCACGAGGAGGAGGACATCCCATGGTCGATCCCGACGTGTTCAACGACGTGCCAGTGTTCGCGTTGCTCGACGCCGAGGAGCGAAGCGTGCTCGCGCAGCACGTCGAGCACCAGCACTTCGAATCCGGCCAGACCCTGTTTTCGACGGGAGACCCCGGTGGCCACGCGTATCTGGTGTGCAACGGCCGCGTTCACGTGAGCCTCCAGGACCTCGCCGAGGAGACCGTGCTGGTCGACGTGGTCGCGTCCGGCGGAGTCTGCGGCATGTCGTCGCTACTCGCCGGGGCCGAGCACCTGACCACGGCCGTCGCCGTCGAGGCGACGCAGGCGATCCGCATCGACCGCGAGGACATCGCCCAGCTGCTGCAGAAGAAGCCGCTCGCCGGGCTCGACATGATGACGATGATCGAGAAGCAGCTCCGGGCTACGCACGAGCTGATGCGTGCGCGCGTCGCGCGCAATTCGAATGCCGAGTTCGAGGCCACCGAGACCTGGGGCGAGCGGCTCGCCGACGGCGTCGCGAAGTTCGGTGGATCGTGGACGTTCGTCGCCTGCTTCGGGGTGTTCCTGGTGGTCTACTCCGGGATCAACATCGTGATCGCGAATCCCTGGGATCCGTACCCGTTCATCCTGCTGAACCTCTTCCTGTCGATGCTGGCCGCGATCCAGGCTCCGGTCATCATGATGAGCCAGAACCGCCAGGACGCGAAGGATCGGGTGCGGAGCGAGCTCGACTACCGGGTGAACTTGAAGGCCGAGGTCGAGATCACCGAGCTGCTCCACCGCATGAGCCGGCTCGAGCAGCTGCTGACGGACCGCCGGCGCGGCTGACCGAGTCTTCACGGCACGGGCCGCCCGCTCGTTCCGAGCGAGCGGCCCGTGCGTTACGCGGTCGGATCAGTTCTGGTTGCCTTGGTCGCCGTCGTTGCCGCCGAGGTCGAGCGCGGCGGTGAGGTCGCCCATCGGCTGCGCGCCGTGTGCCGCGAGCGCCTGGTCGCGGTCGACGAGGCCGGGCAGCGAATCGAGCCCGAAGCGGCGGGTGATCAGCCGCAGGATCGAGCCGGTGTCGTACGGCGTGTGATCCACGAAGCCCTGCTTCGCGAACGGGGAGATGATCAGCGCCGGGATGCGCGTTCCGGGGCCGATCTTGTCGCCTTGGGGGACGGGGGCGTGGTCCCACGCGCCGCCGTACTCGTCGTAGGTGACGACGATCACCATGTGGGCCCACTGCGGGCTCTTCTGGAGCTTGTCGACGAGGTCGGCGATGTGCGCGTCGCCGTCCGAGGCGTTCGCGTAGCCGGGGTGCTGATTCACGTACCCGGTCGGCTTGTAGAAGGAGACCGCCGGCAGCGTGCCCTGCGCGGCCTGCTGCACGAGGGCCGTGTAGTCCTTGAGATGTGCGGCTCGCTCGTCGGCGTGCGCAGCCGGGTCGAAGCGCGCGTAGTAGTTGAACGGGTGGTGGTGCGCCTGGAAGTCCGGGTTGCCGCGCGGAGTGGACGGCGCGTAGATCACGGAATGCACCGAACCGGCCGCCTGCCGGCCGTCCGTCACCGCCCTGTCCCACGAGTGCGCGTACCACGCCCAGTCGACGCCCTCGTCGCTCAGCAGGTCGCCGATGTTGGTCTCGGTGACCGGCGGGAGGGTGGAGGCGTTGGCGGCGTTCGCGTAGCGGAGGTCCGTCGCGCCGGTCGCGGGGAAGTTGCCGCTCGGCTGGTAGGCCGGCTGCATGGTGTTGACGGCGCGGTAGCCGTCGCCGGCTGCGAAGTAGTCGAGCGGAGCGACGTTGCCCGTCTTGAACGACGGAGGTCCGTCGAGCGCCGAAGCCGGCGAGCTCGCGTTCACGGCGAGCTGCGGTACGCCCTTCGCGTTCGGATTGCCGAGCACGTTCAGCGACGGATGGATGGTGTCGACGAACGACTTCGGCACCGGCGGCGCACACGCGCAGATCAGGTACTGGTGGTTCAGGAACGACCCGCCATACGCGGCCTGGTAGAACTCGTCGGCCAGCACGTAGCGGCGCGCGAGCTTGGTGAGCGACGCGTCGTCGTAGCTGTCGAAGTGGCCCATCGTGAGGCCGCCCGCGTCGAGCCATGCGGCGAACATGTCGTTGGTGCCGCCGTTGATCTCCATCGCATTCTCGAAGAAACGATGCGCGAGGTCGCGGGTCACGTCGGCGGTCGAGAGCACGAGGTGCGATGCCGGAGTGAACGCGGTCTCGATCGTGAACGGGGCGTTCGGCAGGCCGTCGCTCTGCGCTTGCGTCACGGTGCGGAGGTTGCCTTGGTCGTCGGCGTTTCCGGCCGCGGTGACGCCGTTCCAGGTCTGCGGCAGCTTCGGCAGCACCGTGACGCCGTCACGATCCTTCTGCGGGACGTAGTTCTTGTCCGGTCGACCGTTGCCGAGCGTCACCTCGCGGAGCCCGTGCGCGCCCGGGAAGCTTCCGTACAGGCTGTCGAAGCTCCGGTTCTCGGCGTAGATCACGACGATGTTGTCGACCTTCTGCCGCAGCGCCTCGGTCTTCTTCCGCTCCTGCACCGGGTTCTGACGATCGGGCTGGCGCCACGCATCCAAGAACGCGTCGTGGCCGGTCGCATGGGCCTCGTAGCCCGCGAGCAGCGCGACGGCGAGGATGCTGCCCCCGATCCGTGTTCCTCTCGATCCGATCTTCATGATGCTTCTCGCCTCCCTCGTCCCGCACAGCGATTGGGTGTGAACGGCGGGACGATCGGGGTATGGCGTGGAGCTCGTGAAGCGCCCGATGCCGTCTCGTGACGCTTCTTTGACGATTCGAGCCGAGCATCGTAACGCTCTCGTCATCTCGCTCTGCTAGAGCCGCACGCGATGACGGACGCCACATGGGCTCGGCCTGCGGCCGGCAAACCGCTTCGGCTCGCCGCCACGGCGGGCGCAGTGCTGCTCGCTTCGGTCGCATGCGCCGCGGACGCGCGCGCTCCGTTCTACGCCGATTCGTTTTCGACCCGCCCGACGGCCGAGGCGATGACCGAGCTCGGACGACGCCTGTTCTCCGATCCATCGCTCTCCGCCTCGGGCAAGATCTCGTGCGCGACCTGCCACGATCCCGAGCACGCCTACGGGCCGGCGAACGATCGCCCGGTGCAACCCGGCGGTGCGGATCTCCGCGCCACGGGCCTTCGCGCGGTGCCCTCGCTCCGCTATCTGCAAAACGTGCCGTCGTTCACCGAGCACTTCGCCGAGGACGAGCAGGGCGGCATCGATCAGGGACCGGCGGGCGGCCACACCTGGGACGGACGCGCCGACACCGTGCACGACCAGGCGCGCCTGCCGCTGCTGTCGCCGGCGGAGATGGCGAACGCGGATCCCGACGCGATCGTCGCGCACCTCGAGCACGGCGAGAACGCGGCGCGCTTTCGCGACACGTTCGGGACCGACGTGTTCGCGGACCGCGCGAAGGCGTTCAAGGGATTGTTGCTCGCGCTCGAGGTGTTCCAGCAGAGCCCGGCGGACTTCTACCCGTATACCAGCCGCTACGACGCCTGGCTCCGCGGGAAGGGGACGCTCGACGCGCGCGAGCAGCGCGGCCTCGCGTTGTTCGACGATCCGAAGAAGGGGAACTGCGCGAGCTGCCATCCGAGCGGGAAGCGGCAGGGAGCGCTGCCGACGTTCACGGACTTCGGCTTCGCCGCGCTCGGCGTGCCGCGCAACGCGGCGATCCCGGCGAACCGCAATTCCCGATTCCACGATCTCGGGCTCTGCGGCCCTGAGCGGAAGGACCTCACCGACCGCCGCGAGTACTGCGGCCTGTTTCGCGTGCCGACGCTGCGAAACGTCGCGCTGCGAAGGACGTTCTTCCACAACGGCGCGTTCCACGATCTCGCGCGCGTGCTGCGCTTCTACGTCGAGCGCGATCTGCGGCCGCGTGAATGGTATGAACGTGGCCGCGACGGCAAGACGCGTGCGTTCGACGATCTCCCCGCGGAGTACCAAAACAACGTGAACCACGAGCCGCCGTTCGATCGCGCGGCCGGCGAAGCGCCGGCGCTCTCCGCGGGCGAGATCCGCGACGTGATCGCGTTCCTCGGGACGCTCACCGACGCCGACCTCACGCCGCCGCATGCGGAGAGAAATCGGAGGCGGTCGCGTGCCGTGGAGAATGAACGACGCACGCCGCGCCCCCGGCGACGACCGTCGGATCTCTCGTGAGCGCGGTACCGCCGCATCTCGAGGTCGCAGCGCTCGTCTTCGCGCACCGCTTCGAGCGCTTCCTCCCGAAGGGCGACCTTCCCGCGGCGCTCGACGAAGACGGTACGCGGCTCTGCCGCTGGTGCCGGGCGCGCCTCGACCGACGGAGCATCGCCTGGTGCTCGGACGAATGCGCGGACGAGTTCTGGATCCGCACGTCGCGCCTGCACGTGATGCGCATCGTGCACGCGCGCGACCAGGGCGTCTGCGGACGCTGCGGCCTCGACACCGAGCGCTGGCTCCGGGTGCTCGCGGAGCTGCGCCGGCGATCGGAGCGCCGGCGGCTCTCGTCGGGCACGCTGCACGAGCCGACCGATCTCGAAGCCGGTCGCTGGGAGCGGGCGCGCCGCGCGCTCGGCGAGCGAGGCTTCGGCGCCGCCGACGCCTGGCACTTTCCCCGGCTCTGGGAGGCGGACCACGTGGTCGCCGTCGTGGAGGGGGGAGGCTGCTGCGGAGCCGAGAACTACCGGACGCTCTGCGTACCGTGCCACCGCGAGGAGACACGGAAGCTCCGCGGGAGGCTCCGAAGCTGTCGCGTTTCGCACGCGGCGAATCGGCCGTGATCGGAAGCGGCGGCGAAGAAGTCTGCCGCACTCACTTGCGCCGGATTCGTTCCTGGATCCGCGCGAACGCTTCGTACGCGGGGCCGAGAATCCGCGGCGGCAGAAGCTCGAGAGCGAGCTCCTTCCACGAGCGCGCCTCCCACCGACCCCACTCGTCCACCGTGCGACGGAGCGCAGCGACGGTCGCGTCCGGCAGCGCGCCGCGGCTGGCGAGCCCGACCACCGTGTGCGGCAACTGCGCGAGGCCGTAGGCCTCGATCGCGATCGCGTCGAGATCGCGAAGCAGCTCCCGGAACGCGCTCGCGGTGAATCGCCAGTAGTCGTCGGGGTGGGCGTGGATGGGAAAGAAGAAGACCGAGGTCATCAGCACGAGCCCGCCCGGCCGAAGACAGCGGCGGATCTCCGCGAGCGCGCGCACCGGATCGCGCACGTGCTCGATCGTGTCGAACAACAGCGCCGTACCGATGGTGCCGTCCGCGATCGTGAGGTGATGCAGATCCTCGACCTCGTCGACGCCCGGCCCGGGACGGAGATCGCAACCGACGTAGCGCTTGCCCACGAGGAGATCGCGGACCGGCGGGAGGTGGCGCTGCGCGGGGACGCGGAAGGCCCCGAACTCGTAGATCGGCTCGGGTAGATCCGTGGTCGTGGCCACGCGCTGGATGAGCTTGAAGAGCGTCGATCGCACGGTTCATCCACCTCTCGCCGGCACGGGGAACGGCTCGCGCGGATTCTGCCGCAGCCGCTCCAGGACCTCGGGTGCGAGATGTCGATAGAGACGGAACACGCCGAGGCTCGTCCCCTCGAAAGCGAGCGGCGTCTGGGAGAGATAGCGGTCGAACGAAGAGCGGTCTTCGCAGCAGAGCACGAACGCCGGATCCTTGGCGGCGCTGAGGCGCGCGAGCGCGCCGAGGTCCCGAACGTATCCGTGCGTGGCGCTGCCGAAGGGGCTGCCCACGAGCTGCCCGTGACTGAGAAAGGTGGTTCGGTACACCAGCCAGTACGAGCCGTAATACTCCGTCACCCCGCGTCGTCGAAGCTCGGCGGCGACGCGGTCCCACGGGCCGTCCGCCAAGTCGCGCAGCGGCGGCGCGGATCCGAGATTGAAGAGTCCGAGCACCGAGACGATCGCGACGAGAGGAACACGCGACGAGGGGCGGTCCCAGGCGGAGTCGAGGATGATCCCGACGAGCGCGGCGAGCCCGAGGTAGCATGCGAGCAGGTAACGCGGCTCTCGGAAGTCGGTTCGCCGCGCGAGCAAGCTGATCGCCGCGGGAACCACGACGAGCGCGATCGACAGCACGATCCCGAAGCTCCGCCCTGGATCGCTTTCTCTCCGCCAATGGATGGCCGCGGCCGCGAGGATCGAGAGCAGCAGCCCCGTCGCGAAGACCACCGAAACCAGGGGAGGACGCAGCTGCCA
>JACXTT010006106.1_pt1 | contig 17295 bp, 14 predicted proteins | sample 9270951 | NCBI WGS metagenome assembly JACXTT01 (sample SAMN15532306, study PRJNA645909) | rock metagenome | isolation source: weathered quartz diorite | place: Puerto Rico | collected 2017-06-21 | reverse complement strand
AACCTCCAGGTCCTCCCGGCCGGCACGAACCCGATGACGTTGCCAACACCGCCGGGCGCCTGAAGATTCGTTGCGTTGTCTAGGGCACCTTCGACAGGTTCCAGTGCAGGCTGCCGTCGCTGGTGAGGGCTAATCCGTAGTCGCCCTGACGTATAGCGACGCCCATGCATGCATCGAATCGAGAGTGTCGATGGAACTGAACTACAAATTCGACGGTTTCGTGGCGACCTGCCTCCGCGACCGCCCGCAGTCAGCCGACTTGAAGATGGCATTCCCGCTCGACGACCACCAATGAACCGATTCCTGGTACGCGACCTCAACCCGGCCGTGAGGGGATCTGCCTCCAGGTGACACCGCGCCCCCTGAGGCATCGCGTACGTATGGCGCCATGAGTAAGAGCTGCGGCTCGTCGGTGCCAATCCGCCAGTCTGGTTGTGCCGGCGAGTTGCATCTATAGCCTTTGATCTCTCTCTCCCTCTCTCTCTCTCTCAGAAAGCGGAATGGCTGGCCAACAGAGTGCCTTTTACGTCAAAAATCTCTGCAGTCGCCGGCACATCGACGCGGGAATCGGCGATCAATAGAACGACCCCATCGTCGACAGTATCCTCAAGCATCGGTCCACCTCGGAAGCGCAGGCGGACGCGAGCGGCCGCCTGAGAGCCACTGCCGATTACCCAGCCACCGCCGCAAAACCTGCGAGGCCAGCCCCAGCCGCAGACATTAACCCACGGCTGGTCGCGCGGGGGATCGCCTTCTCCGCCGCCGGCTAGACCGTCAACCGCCCAGCTGCCATCAGAGCCCTCGGCGACGCCAACGAGGTATCGATAGCGCCTCCCATCTCCATCGGCAAAGGCGACGGCATGCAGTTCGTGACCGCGTATCCCGCGCTTCTTGACAAAGCTGACGGTGCTTGGATCGGCGTCATGGCCACCGCCGCGGGAGATCGCGCTACGCCAGCCACCCGGCGAGGGGCGACTTTGCCAAAAAGGCTTTCGTCTTGGCTGAGCCAGCTGCGCCACAATGGCTTGCTGGGGATCCGGATAACGCATGGCCCTCGCCCAATTCTGGTCTCTTGCCGACGCCCCGGCAAGCTCAGTTCAAATAAGGAACATTAGGTCGGAAAAAGTCGGGGGCCCGGGATTTGAACCCGGGGCCTCACCGTCCCGAACCGTCTTGATTGCATGTCCTCGACTGTCCGGCCGGCTCTGCATAAGCCCTCATGAACTCAAGTGCCGATGCCTTCCTGTCCTCTCGTGACCTTCTGGAGCCGCCTTGTGCCGGGAATTTGTGATACGGCTGTGATCCGGCGACGGTCCGAATCAGACCAGCGAATACATGAAATTGCTGGCTCAGACGGTGCCCGGGTGGGCATGTCAAGTCAATGCGCGGTCCTCCTGTCGATGGTTACGCATAGGTACGGTCGGCGACTCCGGCGTCAGAATTTTCCAGCGCCCGCGCGGATTCGTTAGCCACGAGCGCTGGTATTCGGTGGCCAGATGTAGCGTCGACGACGACAGAGCGTACCGCTACGCCACACTAACTCCCAGTGCAGTATTAGAACCTTGATCGAAACCTGGGCTCGCGCTGAAGTCGTGAGGACGGATCGCCGGCTGCACGAGCACTATCCCTTCCGGATCCTCGTCAGCACGCCACACCTACCAGCTTTCCCAGGTGGAGGTGCAGTTCGAGGTCGGCCAGCGCTAGGTATTGAGACTCCGCAGCAGCGCCCCAACGTTGATGACCTCACCTGCGCATCCCCGACTTTGAGATTGACCGAGGCGACCAACCGATTCCGTCGTCGCTACACACCGGGGAGTCCGACCGACTACTCATGGAAATTGGCGTCCTGACCCATCACGAACCTCTGGCGGTCCACTAAGTGGCAGCGGTTCGCTGCCGGGCCGGTCGGTTGTGCCCCGGAGCGGGTCCGATCCCACGTGATCGCATACTTCGCCGGTACCGTCGGTAGCCGGATGCTGCCTTCCCGTTGGCACCGAAATCGAAGGCGGGCTTCGTGACTAACGTGTCCAAGCCGCGCGTCTCGCTTGGGGAGGCCGCGTACCGCCGGGTGCGCGACGACATCATCGCGTGCCGGCTCGCCCCTGGACAGCGCCTTACGGAAAGGCAACTCGTCGCCGACACCGGATTTGGCATCTCGCCAGTGCGCGACGCGCTGGCCCGGCTCCGCCACGACGGCTTGGTCCGCAACCTTCCCCGAAAGGGCTATCAGGTGACGCCGCTCACCCCGAAGTCGATCGACGACCTGTTCGTCCTGTGGGAGATCGTCGGGCCAGAACTGATCCGGCTCGGCATCAGGCACGCTACCGACGAGCAGATCGCGGCCGCGAAAGCGGCCTTCGAGGAGATAGACCGGCTTGCGCTCGAGGAAGGAGGCACCAAAGCCGCGACGCGAGTTATCGAGGTTGTGAACGCCACGTTCCGCATACTGGCCGAAGCTGCTGGGAACACCTACCTTGTCACTCTGTTCCAGGGGCTTATTGGAGAGCTGAGCCGGATCGGGTCCTTGCTCATGACTTCCGATGCCACGGCTATGCTCGCCGAGCCCGCGGAGCACTGGGTGCGCCAAATCCTGGCGGAGCGGGACCCTGACGAAGCCGCTGTGAGGGCACGACGTTACATAGAGGAGGTCCACAGGCGGGTCCTCCAGGCCGCGGTGCGCTGGCCGTCAGTCATGACTAGCGAGGTCGTCGTCCCGACCGTCCGTTGACGGCCGCGGACAGGCCAGCATTTCAACTTCACCCGTTTGACATTTCAAAAGAGCATCGATAACATTTCACAGATGATTCGCCAACTGCCTGCGAGTCCCAACGACGGGAGCCCGAGATGAGCACGTCCGATCTCGCTGTACGGGGAGTCTCATCCAGCCCGGGGTCTGACGAAGCACCCGGAGGCAAGCTGCCTGAGATCACGGCCCTGTTCTGGGTGGTCACCGTGCTGATAGCCGGTCTGGGGCAAGCGACCGCCGACTGGCTGATCGGCACGGGTGACGGACTGCCAGGCCTCGGTCTCTACGGCGCGCTCGGGATCGAGGTGGGACTGTTCGTCGTCGCACTGGCGCTGCAGCTCGCCATGCGCCGTTACATCCCTCCCGTGTATTGGCTCGCGGTCTTTGGCGTGGCTGTCTTCGGCACCCTTGTCGCTGACGTGATGCATTTCCTTATCGGCATCCCATCCTGGGCCCTACCGCCCATTTTCGCGGTGGTCCTAGCGGTGAACTTCTTGGTCGCGTACCTCACGGAGCACTCGCTGTCGATCCAGACGATCCGCACCCGCCGACGGGAGATCTCGTACTGGGTCGCGGCGCTGTTCATCTTCGCTCTCGGCACCGCTGTCGTGGACTTGGCGACGCTCGAGTGGCACGTCAGCACCCTTCTCGCGGCGGTCATCTTTCTCGTGTTGATCCTCCTGGTCGGTGCCCTGTTCACTCGGTTCCGAGCCGCGGCAGTGCTGTTGTTTTGGGTGGCGTACGTCCTCACCAGGCCACTGGCCGGCGCGCTGTCGGACTGGCTCGTCGACGACCTGGGCCTCGGAGCCGGCACAGTCACACTCGCGACGGGGGTCCTCGCTGTTGTGGTGGTCGGCTACCTGACGGTCGCACACCAGCGCACTCGCGGCTGGCTCGGCGCCACACGAGACACGAGTGACGGACGCTGACGAAGGCGCCCCTCTTACACGGCGCGCCCGGCCCGGCATCCCGACCGCGTCGCAGAAAGGGTAGCCGTGTCCTCGACGGCGACGCACGAGACACGGTGACGGTTCCTATTCCGGATTCGTCCGAAAAGCTCACAAGGATCCTGAAAAAGGTGCGTGAACTTGGACCTACATTGCGAGAGCGCGCACTTGCGGCCGAACGCGCGCGCCGTCTTTCGGACGAGACCATCGCCGATCTAGATGGCACCGGCGCTTTCAATATCGGCAGTCCTGCTGAGTTCGGCGGCGACGAGCTCTCAGTTCGGCAGCAGCTGGACATCGTATCCGAAGTGGCCAAATGGGACGGCTCGTGCGGATGGACCGTGTGGGTGGCAGCCTCCACGAACTGGATTCCTGGGGGTATGGGCGCTCGAGTCGTTGAAGAGGTATACGGACCCAAATGGGTTGGGCCTCGGGTTGCAGGTTCGAGCCACTTTCCAGCCTCCCGCGGTCGCGCCAAGCGCGTCGAGGGTGGCTGGGTCATTTCTGATGGTCCGTGGACTTTTGGCAGTGACTCGCTGTGGGCGCCCTACACGAACCTCGGATGCATTGCCGACGATGGGGAGGGACCCCATCTCGTGGGCGTTCAGGTTCCGCTCAGTGAGCTTCGGTTTCTTGATGACTGGCATGTAGCCGGCATGCGCGGCACGGGCAGTGTTTCCATAACGCTGGCGGGAGACGAGCTTTTCGTTCCCGATTACCGCGGTGTCGACTTCCAGGACGTTCTCCGCGGGTCGCTCGATAACGGCCTCAAGGGGTCGCTTTGGAAGGCGCCATCGCTCGGCTGGGCATTCAGCCTCATGGCGGGAATGTCGATTGGTATCGCCCAAGGTGCCCTGGAGCGGTTCCTTGAGCGATCGTCCGGCCGATCTATTCGTGGCACCACATACAAGAATCAGTTGGAGGCTCCACTCACCCATCTGATGCTCTCCGAAGTTCATTCCAAGATCCAGTCGGCAACGCTTATGGCCCGCGCGAACGCCGACGAAACCGACCAACTTGGTGTGCTCGCGGCCGCCGGCACCCCGGCCGATCCGAAATATCTGCAAGTGTTCGGCGCTCGAGTCCTTGTAGAGACTGCGTATGCGGCCCGATGGTGCGCCGAGGCGATCGAGCTTCTTCAACGGAACTCGGGCTCGACGGCGATCATGGATTTCGAGCCGATTCAGCGAGCGTGGCGAGACGCCCGCGTGATTACCTTGCACGGCGCGCTCAATCTCGAGGCTCTTTCTGAGAACTACGGGCGCCTGATGGCGGGGTTGCAACCACATCGATTTGCGGGAATAACGACGCTCGACCGCTTCGCGCCGACTGCGGCGAAGACGGCAACCTAGGTCGCCGGCTCCGGTCGGCCGCTCCCTACCCGAGGGCGGCCTTGCCTGTCAAGCGGTGCCACCCGCAGGTGCCACGGTGTGGTCATGCGCGACGTGGTGTTGAATCAGAAGGTCGGCGCCGAAGTCGTTGGTGGGGTCGCGCCACACGCTGTGCACGTGGTTCGCGTTGTCCTCGGCGTTATCGAACTCGATGAGGGTGACCGGGCCCTGGATTCGGAAGTAGTGGGGCTGGTCGATTGAGCCACCGCCGGCCCAGGCGAAGTGCAACTCTCCGACTCCACCAGCGGCCTCGATACGGTCCATCTCGAAGCGAACCAACCCCGGGCGGGTACGCTGGACAAACTGTGCCAGTAACTCGTCGAATAGCCCGCGCTGAGTAGCCGAGAGGTCACCGACGCGAACCCCACGGGGATGGGCGCGGAAGTAGGCCAAGGCCTTGCGGTCTTCGTCGGTGATCATGGCGTCACGTCGGCCGACGCCGTGATAGGCGGGGTATTCAACGTCGCCGATGGTTGCGACGGTGCGCGTGACAAAGTCCGCCGGCGGTTTGGAGTGGATGATCGCCTGCTGCTTTTGGGGGCCGGTGAGGTTGTCCAGCAGGACGAAGGCCGCGTCCTCCTCCTCACCGAGGATTCGGAACGGACCGAAGTGGGCGGGTTCGGCGCCGAGCAGGAATGGAGTGGCGCTTACCAGCTCGCCGTCGAGGACGGTGATGTTGATCGACAGGTGGTGGCCGACCAGCCGCCAGCCCCATGTCGTGTCCGGCTGGGGCTGGCCGAAGAAGCTGAGGAAGTAGCCGCGAGCATCGCGGAAGGTGGCAGCGACGTGACCGAACACGGATAGATTGAGCTCGCGGAGCACGTGCTCATTGGCCATTACCTGGACCACTTGGGCATAGGCCGGCATCGACATCGACTCAGCGATCAGCCGATGCGCCAGCACCTCTTGGCGGCGATCGAGCTCTCCGAGCATGAGACCGTGCCGGCCGGACTCGGGCAGGAAGTTCCAGTGCGTCCGGCCGGGGTCCGCGTAGGCCAGCAGCACCCGCCCGCGCTGATCGGGAGTCAGAGCGTCGAAGAGACCCATCGCCGCGAAAGTGAGTCTGGTTGCATCGAATGAGCCGCCCTGTCGAGGCCGGTGCGCCTCCGGCAGTTCACCGCTCGGCTGCGGATGCTGCGTTGTCGTCACGAATGGACCTCCAGGTTGCTCGTCGTGGCCTGGGTCCGATTCTGCGCTTTGGAGCGCCTGCCGCAGGCACGACACAAATGCTGGTATGTCGGCGTGCTCACCAGCCGCGAACACGTAGAAGTCCGGCCGGGCGAGAAACGCCTCGCATCCGTGCTTCGCGAACCAGCGCGCGTAGCCGCCATCGACGTCCTGCACGGGACCGGTGCCTGACACGTCGGCGACAACGCCCCCGATCTGCCTGAACCAGGACACGTCATCGTCGCCCAAGATCTCGGCGGGATCCCCGGTGCGGCTGATCAGTTGCCAGCCGCCGCCGACGACGTCGTCGAAGAGGCCCACCCGGTCGAGAACTTGGACTCGCGCCTGTGGCGCCAGTCGACCATCAGCCCCATTGCTCACGATGGTCAGCGAGGGTTCGCCCAGGCGGGGGTGCGGAGGCTCGCGGGTGATGGCATCGGGATCGCGTGCGCGCTTTTTCATCTCCGCGTCGCGGACGGCGGCCCGATCGACATCAAGTTCGCAGATGACCAGACCGGCGGCCACCGCCTCGTCGATGATCACGCGGACGTGGCCAGTGCGTTCCGGCCCGTACGTGTCCAAGACGGCTGGCGTCGCCAGCCCACGATGCACCATGCCCAGCCGCCAGGTGAGCGCTCGAGCGTCCCGCAGGCCCGCGCAGAGCCCCTGCCCCATGAATGGAGGCATGAGGTGAGCCGCGTCGCCCGCAAGGAAGGCGTTCCCTTTGCGAAACGTTTGCGCCCACCGTCCCTGAAAGGTATAGATGGCGTGCCTTTCCAGGCGGGCAGTCTTCGGTGTCACGCCCCACGGCGCCATGAGCTGCCAAGCGGTGCTCTCCTGGCCCAGTTCCCCAACCGTCACGTCGGCGCGACGCATGAATTCGAACCGCCGCCGCCCCGGGCCGCTGTTGACTGCCGTGGCCGGTTGTGCTGGGTCGCAGTATTGGGTGACGAAGGCACTCCACTGCTCCGCAACCAATGGCTGGTAGTCCACCACCAGCCAGTCGGCCTGGAAACCCGAATCACTGACCTCGATGGCGAGCTGGGTGCGGACGGCGCTGTTCGCCCCATCGGCGCCGATGAGCCACCGCGCCTGAAGCTGCACGACCTCGGTTGGCTGTGCGGTGGCAGCGACCTGTACGGACACCCCCTCGCGGTTTTGGGTGAGGGCGTGAAAGTTCCATCCGCGGTGAACTGTTACGCCCGGCGTCGCGACCGCCAGGTCTTCGAGGGCCGCCTCAAGGTCGGGTTGGTAAAAGCCGTTGGTATTCGCCCACCCCGACTCAGCGGTTCTGTTCCAGTCGATGGCCTGGAGGAGGTCGCCGTCGCCATTGCGGAACTCGTAACCGCCGCGTTCACCCCTGGACGGTTCGAACAGGTCGGCGTGCTCGGCCATGAGTCCCGCAGCTTGGAGAATGCGCAGAGCCTCGTGGTCGATGGTGCAGGCCCGCGGCAGCGGATACCGCTGCGGCTGGCGTTCAACGACCGAGACCTGCAAGCGGGCCTGGCCGAGGAAGATGGCGGTCAGCAGGCCTACGGGCCCGCCGCCGACCACAACGCAGTCGACGACCGGCCGGGGAGGCGATACGGTGCTCGACTCTGGAAATGTCGTCATGGGGTTCGGTTCCGACTGTTGAGTCATGTCGGTCGCTCAGTTGGTGTGGCGGTGTGTCTCCGCGGCCTGCTGCGCGGCGGCGACATCACCGGCGGCGATCGCGGCCACCAGGTCGGCGTGGACTCGTAGCCGCTCCTCCATGTATATGGTGTCGCGGGGCTGCGGCTTCACGACCGAGACCTGGTTCACGAACTCATAGAGGCCGATATAGGTGCTCCGCAGCACTGAGTTCGGCGAGATGGCTGCGATCCGCTCATGTAGAGCCCAGTTGAGGGAGACAAATTGGGCAATGTCGTCCAAGTTCCGCCTCATCGCGGCGAGCAGCGACTTGAGCTCGCGCACGTCCTTGGCCGTGCGGTGCTTTGCCGCGTGAGCGGCCACAAGCGGCTCGAGCTGCTCGCGGACTTCGATAGCCCCCGCGACCGCCAAAGGCTCACCAAGCACCGTGAGCAGCGTTCGCCCGAGCCGCACCACGGGATCTGCCGGCGCGACGAAAAGTCCTCCGCCTGGGCCTGGTCGAAGCACGATCCGACGCCGCTCTTGCAGCAGCCGGATCGCCTCATTGATAGTCGCCCGCGCGACACCGGTCTCGCCACGCAGATCGCCCCTGGTGCCTATGTGGTCGCCGGGCCGTAGCCCGCGCTGCTCGATCGCGCCCTCCACATAGACGACGACCTCCTCAGCACGACTTCGGGGAGCAGGCAACGCCATCGAGATAGAGCCTAACGGATGGGCTCAATTCCGACCATTGGTCGGTGGCCAGTCCACGGGTGCAGCGCGGCCCGGACCTTGACGGAGCCGCTCGTCAGTCGCATTATGTCAAGCCTAATGGTTATGCTTATTTTGGGCAAGCCGCGGGCATGAGGTTGGTCGGATACCGAATGGCGGACGGTGACTGGATTGGTCGCCTCGACGGCGAATCCCAGCTCGTGACGATCGGCAGCGTGGAGCAGTTCTGGGCCGATCCCGCAAAGGCCATCTTGCGGTCATCGGGAAAAGTCCTCGACCTCGCCAAGCTCACTCTGGTCCCGCCCGTGCCGACCGCCGCCCGTGTCCTCTGCGTCGGTCTGAACTATCCGGCGCACGTGGCAGAAGGCACCTTTCAGCGGCCCACCCATCCGGCTGTCTTCGGCCGCTGGACCAGGTCACTCACAGTCTCCGGTACGCCGGCGCCGGTCCCGCCCGGCGAGCAGGGCCTGGACTGGGAGGGGGAACTCCTAGCGGTTGTGGGCCAAACTCTGAAAAACGTCTCGGACGTGGACGCTCTGCAGGCCGTGTTTGGTTACGCCGCGTTCAACGATCTCACCGCGCGCCAGACCCAGCACCGCACCACTCAGTGGACCGTCGGCAAGAATGCCGACCAGAGCGGCCCGATGAGCGAGATCGTCACCGCCGATGAAGTGGGTGATCCGAGGGACGGCTTGCGCATCGTCACCTGCGTCAACGGCGAGATCATGCAGGACGGGAACACCGCGGACATGATCTTCAGCGTCGGCGAGGTCCTGGCCTACCTGAGCGAGACGATGACTCTGTATCCGGGTGACCTCGTCGTCACCGGCACCCCCAACGGCGTCGGATACGCCCGTCGACCACCACGCTTCCTCCATCCCGGCGACGAAGTTACGGTGGAGATCGAACGCGTCGGATCCATCCGCACACCGATCGTCGCAACACTGGTGCGATCGTCATGACGCCGCGGCTGCACCGAGGCGCCGATGCCCTGGCGTTCCAACCCGAAGGGCACACTGGTGTGTCGCCCATTCGGCTGACGGGAACGTCTCCGGAAGAGTCCATCAGCGTCGTGCTTTCCAGCTATGAACCAGGCGCGCATGCCGAACGATCACCGGTGCCTGTCGACACCGTCTATGTAGTCCTCACCGGGCGCTTGACCGTCAGCCTCGACCACGAGCAGATAGACCTGTCCCACCTAGACTCGCTGTTTCTGCCGGCAGGCTGCGTCCGCGCAGTCGCCAACGTGACGACGGAGCAGGCGACGATGTTCGTCATCCGGCCGAATCGATGACCGTTGCGCTCACCCCGGAAAGCGGTACTCCGGCGGCGATCATCGACGCGCCCGGCGCCCAACCTCGGCTGGGCTCGGTCGTGCTGCCGCCGCGGACGGCCGGCACCACTTTGCTGTCCGTTGAGGCGGCGCCACTGAACCCGCTCGACCTGGCTATTGCCTCTGGTACTTTCCACTCGGCGCGCCACGATGGCCCCTACGTGCCGGGCAGCGAGTGCGTGGGCGTGGTGCTCGAATCCGACCGCTATTCGCGAGGCTGCTTGGTCTACGGCGAGTGCCACGCTTCGCCAGCCAACCCGGGGTCCTTCGCAAGCCGGGCGCTCATCGCCGACGATGACCTGCTGCCGGTGCCCGAGGGTCTTGATCCGGTGCTGGCCGCTTGTGTCGGCAACTCCGGCACAGCCGCGTTCATGCCGTTGGTCGAACAGGCGGGATTGGCGCACGGAGAGACGGTTCTGGTGCTCGGAGCGACGGGCGCGGTCGGACAGCTCGCGACCCAGGTGGCGCACCTGAGCGGTGCTGCACGAGTGATCGGCGTTGCTCGCGACCGCGAAACGCTCCAGAGCTTGCTTCGGCTCGGCGCGGATTCCGTTGTCGAGCTGCGCGCCGACGAGAGCACTGAAGAACTCGCGACCAGGTTGCTGGCGGCAGCAGGCCCGGTCCACGTCGTTTTCGACGGTCTTTACGGCGCGCCACTGGAGGCGGCGTTGCGGGTATGCGCGCAGAGGGCACGCGTAGTCAACGTCGGCAACCCCGCCGGAGCAACCGCACAGGTACCTGCCGGGCTCCTGCGCGGCAAGCAGCTGACTCTGTCTGGCTTCGCAGGCCTGCACACACCACTGCGGGACAAGCGGGCAGCGTTGGCGTGGCTGTGGAGCGCCGTCGGCCGTGGCGAGTTGCAGATCGAGCTCCGCACCTTTCCATTAGAAGAAGTGGCGGAGGCGTGGCGGGCCCAGTCCTTCTCGCCGCACGCCAAGTGCGTGATTCTGCCCAACTCCGGCGCGGCCGACCTGAGCGCAAGTCGTGCTAAGTCGGTGACATCTCGCGATTCACAACGGAACTAGGCTGCATGCCCAAAGCCATCGACCCGGCACTGTTCCGCGAAACGTTGGGACACTACCCGACCGGCGTGGCTGTGGTCACGGCCGTAGCAGAGGAGGGCCAGCCCATCGGCATGGTCGTCGGCACTTTCTCCTCAGTCTCCCTCAACCCGCCACTAATCGCCTTCCTTCCGACCACCAACTCGAGGCGCTTCGCGAAGATCAGGACCGCTCGGTCGTTTTGCGTCAACGTCCTGGCCTCTGATCAAGAGCCGCTCTGCCGGCGACTGGCAACCGGCGGAGCGGGCAGCCTCGACGGCGTGCGCTGGCGGCCCGGCATGCTCGGTTCTCCCATCCTTGAGGAAGCGTTGTCCTGGATCGAGTGCACGTTCGAGGACATCAGGGAAGCGGGCGACCATTTCATCGTCCTCGGACTCGTTCACGAGCTCGCTGTCGCGCGATCAACGCTGCCGCTGCTGTTCTTCCAGGGCGGCTACGGGCGCTTCTCCCCCGGATCATTCATCGCCACACCCGATCCTGACCTCATCCAGGCAGCGCAGCTGGCCGAAACGATCCGATCCCAGGTCGAGGACCTCAGCAGCGAGCTTGGAGTCAACTGCGGCGTCCTAGTCAAGATCCGCTGGGACTCGGTGCAGGTGCTCGCGGCGAATCAGGGATCGATCCCTGAGCTGTTCCCGCTCGGCCATCGTCAACCGATCATTCCGCCACTTGGAGCGGCGTTCCTGGTGAGCGCGACACCTGCAGAAGTCGACGAATGGCTAGGGCGGGCTCCGGACGACAGCCCCGAGCGCCGCGATCTCAACCGCGCCAAGCTCGACAAGGTGCGGGAGTGGGGCTACTCCATTCTCGCCGCGGGGCCGGACCTGCTCCAGCGTCAGCAAGATGCGGTGACCGCTTTCGAGCTATCGGACCGGCTGCCGCGACACGAGCGCGTGGTACGGCAAGCGACCTCCGACCTGGCCGATCGCTTCTGCCCTGACCTGGTACCAGGCGAGCTGTACGACCTCGCTTCGATTGTCGTATCCCTTCCCACCAAATCAGATCTGCCCGTGCTGGCGATCCGCATGAGCAGTCTGCCCCCATCCCAACCGACACAGCAGATCGAGTCCTGGGTTCACCGGCTCAAGCAGGTCGCGGCTACTGCCGGGACGACGCTGACGGGTTCGCGCGGGTCACCGCCACGAGCACCAACTCAATTCAAGACCGGCCAGTGAAATGGAGTTCACCGCATGACTGAGTACGAAGACAAATCAGCCATCGTCGAAGTCCTGAATCTCTACGGCTTCGCGCTCGACGCACGAGAGTGGGACCTGTTTGACCGAATCTTCACGGCCGACGTGATCGCGGAATTTGGCCCGGCCGGGGCCGCATGGTCAGGCCTCGCCGAATTCAAGCGCTCCTTCGCCGAGTTTCACGACCGGCTCGACAGCCACCAGCACACGATGATGGGCCAGTTGGTGCATGTCGACGGCGACAAGGCCAACGCATTCAGCTACGGCAACTGGCTGCTCGTGCGAAAGGCGGCCGAAGGCGGCGCCACGTGGCTCGGGACGGGCTGGTACGACGACGAACTTGTGCGAACCGACCGGGGCTGGCGCATCCAACACCGCGTCTGCCGGCTGCAGTCCTGGAGCGGCAATCCGCTCGTTCCCGAGCCGCACAAGGAACACAACCCGGACATGAATCTGAACGTGCTTAGCCAGCATGCCGAGGCCGGGAAGATCGCCTTTCTGAAGGCCATCAAGGCGAGATGACCAAGATCAATCCGGTCGCAAACACGACGGGCCTCGCCACCGGCGTTTTCGCGGGCCCGACTTGTGGTCTCAGGTATCAGACCCCGACCACGAGCGGTATGACAAACGAACGCGGCGAATTTCAATATGGAGAAGGCGAGTCGGTCACCTTCCTCGTCGGCAACCTCGTGCTGGGATCAGTCCAGGGCGCGCCACGAGTAAACCTGGCAAAGCTCGTCAACCGCGTCGACGGCAAGGTCGACAGGCTCAATGACCCGATCGTGACCAATCTCGCGCGATTGATTCAGACATTGGACCAGGACGGCGACGTTGAAAACGGCGTCACGATCGCGCCCATCGTGCATGGACTCATTGAGCCCACGTTCATCAACTTCAACCAGGCCGACACGGACGCGGCGAAGGTGGCTGACTCAGCGATACCCGGTGGCCCATCCACCAACCAGATGGTCGCGTTCGCCGGCGATCAAACGGTCACTTTCGCGAGCGATCCAATGGTCACGGGGCTCCTGACGAAGCTCAACGCGACCGCTGAAGTCTTCTCCGCGAACAGGCCCCGAATGCTCCGCAATGCAGCGGCCGCGCGCAACGAGCTTAGGCGCAACATCCGCGGCATCATCAAGTTGACAGACGTAAAGATCCCCTTGCGCGATGGGTCTTTCGTCTGTGCCGACATCTTTCGCCCGGCTGACGACGACCAGCACCCCGTTGTCATGAGCCAGGGCTTCTATGGGAAGAGCTTCGATCATGGCTGCATCTGCGGTGAAGAGGACGCAGCGCGCAAGGAGCAGATCGAAGACCGCTACTTCACGGGCAACCCGGACGGCCTTCAATACGAGAATCACGAGAGCGTCGACTCATCGGTGTGGGTTCCGAATGGCTACGTGTGTATTCGAGTCGACGGACGCGGCGTCGGGAACAGTCCCGGGTTGCAGGCCCCCTTCAGCGTCCAGGAGGCACAGGACTATTACGACGCCATCGAGTGGGCCGGAGCACAGCCGTGGTCCAACGGCAACGTCGGCCTGTGGGGGATGTCGTACCTGGCGATCACCCAGCACACTGTGGCTAGCCTGCAACCGCCCCACCTCAAAGCGATGATTGCCCTCGGCACCGACTCCGACCTGTACAACGAGGCGATTTACGGCGGCGGTCTCTTCGGGGAAGGTTTCTGGAACTGGTGGCGGGCGGTGATGGCCGGCCACAACTACTGTGGCGAACGGCGGGAGACGGACTGGCGCACCCGCATGTTGGCCGCTCCGTTCAATGAGCCCGCGGAATATGGCGCGCATGGGTCGATCTTCATGCGTCCGGAGGTCGAGAAGGCGACAGCCCCGGTGTGGATCGTTGGTCCCCAGACCGGTGTCGTAATCCACCAGCTCGGCAGCAGCGAGACGTTCATCCATTCGACCGGAGCACGGGCGAAAAAATTCGATTTTGTCGATGCGTGGTTCCCGCACAGCTACAAGGCTTCGACGATCGCGGAACACATGCGGTTTTTCGACCACTGGCTGAAGGGGTTGGACAACGGCGCGATGGATGGGGCACCGGTTCGAGTCCAGGTCCGGTCTGGAAACGGCGCTCACTACGTCTCCGAGGAGGCGGAATGGCCCATCGCTCGGACCACCTACCGCCGCTGGTACCTGGAGGCCACACCCTCGGACTGGACGGGAGACGGGCGGCGCAGTGACTTCTTGCGGATTCGCGAGACCATCCCCGCGGCTGAAGCGTCCGCGAGCTACGACGCCCATCTCGACCGTGGCCGGCCGATTCCGGCCCCGACGGGATTCGCTGGTGGCACTCCGCGCTGGTCAACAGGCATCTCATTCGTCAGCGATCTCCTGACCGAAGAGATGGTCCTGGTCGGGTACATGAAAGTCGGGTTATGGGTGTCGTCGACGAGTAACGACATGGATGTCTTCGTATCCCTGCGCGTGATCGACGAGCACGACCGGGAAATTCGCTACGAGTCCATAGTGCCGCCGATCGATCCGGCGAACATCCATCCAGTCGGCCATGGGTTGCTCAAGGTGTCGCACCGCAAGCTGGACAAAACGAGGTCTACGAACTACTGGCCGGTCCACACGCATCTCGAGGCCGATCACCAACCCCTAGGAGAGGGCGAAGTCGTCGCGATCGAGGTCGGTCTGAATCCGAGCAGCGCAATCATCCGCAAAGGGTGCAGGCTGCGGATTGACGTTCAGCCGTATTCGCCTGCAGGCCTGACCAACCGCAGCTATGACGAGAGCTACCACGCCGGCGCGACCAACGCGGTGTACACCGGGCCCGAGCATCCAAGCTACGTGCAGCTGCCAATCGTGCCGGCGAAGCGAGGCTAGTGAACGCAAATGGTTGAAAAAGATCAGGCTGTCTTCGTCCCTGCCTCGCCCTATGACGAGGACGGCGAGCAGGGCTTGTTCAGCCGTTTCGAACAGGGCACGCGAACGCTGCCGGCGGGTTTCCAGGTGCAGCCTCGCTTCAAGCCGCTTCCCGTCGAGATCGTGCTGGAGAAGGATGTCGCCGTCACCCTGCGCGACGGTGTGACCATCTACATCGACGTGCTTCGCCCAGCCGGCGCCGAGAAGGTGCCCGTGATCGTGGCGTGGAGCCCCTACGGCAAGAGTCGGGGGAATGCGCCGATGTACATCGAGCTCTTCGGGTTGCTGGGGATGGATACCGGGATGGTTTCAGGTCTCAACAAGTTCGAAGGCCCCGACCCAGCCTACTGGTGTGCCCACGGCTACGCGGTCTGCAATCCCGACCCGCCGGGCTCGTTCAACTCCGAGGGCCATCTGCGCGTTTGGAGCCGCCGAGAAGGCCAGGACTACCGCGACCTCGTCGAGTGGCTCGGCGTCCAGGACTGGTGCAACGGCAAGGTCGGGCTCAGCGGAAACTCCTATCTGGCGATCTCGCAGTGGTTCGCCGCGGCCGAGCAGCCGCCGCATCTCGCCGCGATTGCACCGTGGGAAGGCATGAGCGATATCTATCGCGACCTCGTCATGCGCGGCGGGATACCGGACTACCCCTTTTCGCGGCGCCTCGTGAGCAATTTCGTTGGCAAGAACCAGCGCGAGGACTTCGTCGAGGAGGCGGACCGCCATCCCCTGATGGACGCGCTCTGGGAGTCGAAGATCCCAAAGTTCGAGAACATCACGGTTCCTGCATACATCGTTGCGAGTTACTCGAACATGATCCACACGCCTGGAACTTTCCGCGGCTGGCGAAGGATCGCTTCCACCGAGAAGTGGCTGCGCATTCACAACACCATGGAGTGGCCGGACTACTACGAAGAGGCCAACATGAACGACCTGCGCCGCTTCTTCGACCACTTCCTTAAGGACATCGACAACGGCTGGCAAAAGACGCCGCGTGTGCGCTACGCGGTCCTCGACCTGGAAGGCAAGGACCGCATCAACCAGCCGGCAGGACAGTTCCCACCCGAGGGCGTAGGCGATGTCAAGTACTACCTGGATGCAGCCGCTCACGCGTTGAGCGTCGATGCGCCCACGGACCGGGCCACCGCGAGCTACGACGCGGAATCGGAAGAGGGCCGCGCGTCATTCACTGTACGTGTCGACTCGCCGACCGAGTTCGTCGGGTATCCGAAGGTGCAGCTCTGGGTTGAGGCGGACGGGTCGGACGACATGGACCTCTACGTCTTCCTCCAGAAGCTGGATGCCGACGGCCAGCAGCTCGAGCAGTTCAATGTCCCCAATCACGGACCGCAGATGCAAGCGCTAACACGGCAGGGCGCGGCGATCCTAAAGTACAAGGGGTCGAACGGTCGCTTGCGCGTGTCTCTACGGCATCTCGATGGGGCGAGCTCCACGGACACCCTGCCGGTCCACAGCTTCGACCGCGTCGAGAAGCTTGCCCCCGGAGAGATCGCTTGCGTCGACATCGACCTTTTCCCAATCGGGCTGGCGCTGATGCCGGGCGAGCAGTTGCGGCTCGTCATCAGCGGCCACCATCTCCTGGGCGGCGTGATGCCCGGAGTCGACAACGTTCCATCCCACAACCATGGCCGGCATGTCATCCATACCGGTGATGGTCACGCTTCCTACCTTCAACTTCCTCTAAAGCATGATCGGCGAGACCCGTAGTAGGCGCGAGAAGAAGACATGATTGGTCCAAGGACCGCCACTGCCGTACTCCCGAAGTGTTGATCTGACTCGGGGTCGACGCCTTGGAGCGCGCTCAGCGCGCCAGCCTGTGATTTTCGAACCGAGTGCCTCACGGTCCTGTCCCGTGCGTCCGCCGCCTAGGACTCTGCCTACCCAACGATTCCCGGTCGCGTGATCTCAGATTGCCCGCCACAGACCCTTTACCCCGCCCCGGTTTCGTAGGTCTGCATGAAATTGTGATACGGCGGTGTGCGGCTGACCTCCAAACCACATAGGAAATCGTCGATTTTGAATACAAAATTGGTCGGGGGCCCGGGATTTGAACCCGGGGCCTCACGGTCCCGAATCACACGAGGTTCCGTCCAACGGCGTCGATTTCTGCCGTTTTCAGTTTGAAATTTGCGCTCCGCACGTGTAGCCCGTCCAGATCTGAGTCAAATTTCAGCCGGATTACTACACGAAGTACTACAGGCT
>JACXTT010006105.1_pt1 | contig 17297 bp, 13 predicted proteins | sample 9270951 | NCBI WGS metagenome assembly JACXTT01 (sample SAMN15532306, study PRJNA645909) | rock metagenome | isolation source: weathered quartz diorite | place: Puerto Rico | collected 2017-06-21 | reverse complement strand
CGCAGGCTGTGGCCCCGTCGCGCTGTCCCGGGCAGATTCGGGGTACAGGTTTCTTGCGGCGGTAGACCGCCCCCGGCCCCACCGTACCCGCGATCCACTCCTGCAGGGTTAACCCCACAACGTCCACGCCCAGGCCATCAACGCTCAGTTCCACCTTGCCCCACGAATGCGCCGAATCCACGACCACGTCCACGTTGCGCGCCCGGGCCATCGCGACAATCTCCGCCACGGGAAACAAAAGCCCGGTCTTGTGGCTGCAGTGCGTAACCAGCATCATCCGGACATCCTTGTTTGCGTCGAGCGCCTGCGCGTACGCGTCGACGAGGCTTTGCTTGGTCGTCGCCGGTTCGGGAATCGTGAATCGCGCCACCCGCGCGCCGCGACGCACCGCCAGCCACTTCATCGCATACTGCATCCCCGGATAATCGAGATCGCTATACAACACCGCGTCAACGCCGGCGCGGAGGCGATTGTATCCCCCAATCAACGCCTGCATCGCTTCGGTGGCCCCGCGTGTGAATGCGAGCTCCAGGATGTCGGCGCCCAGAGCCGCGGCCACACGGCCCCGTGCGGTCTCGAGGTGCTTCGGGTACGATCCGCGGATGTACGTCACACCCTCGGAATTCACCCGGTCGATGTGTGTTTTGTACGCTTCGAGCACCGGTTGCGCCATCACGCCCCACATCCCGTTTTCGAGATTCGTCGTACCCATCGGCATCCGGTAGTGAGAAGCAATCCGGCGCCAGAATGCCTCGTCGCGCGCTGTCTCCTGCACTATGGCGGTCGCTACCGCCCCCGCGGAACCGGCTGCCACTGCTGCAATTCCGATGGCCCCGGCCAACTCCCGGCGGGAAAAACTTGGCAAAGCCCCCAGAGTTTCGTTGTCCATGGAGCGATCCTAACATTGACATTAGATCGGTGCAATATAATAATTGCTATCGGTGCAATATGCCAACCTATAAGGCCATCGCAGATCAGATACAGTCGAACATCAGCTCGGGACGCCTCCGTCCCGGCGACAAGCTCCCGACCCAGCGCGACTTCGCGGACTCCCGCAAAATCGCCATGTCCACCGCCACCCGCGTCTACGCGGAACTGGTTCGGAGAGGTCTGATTGTCGGCGAGGTCGGGCGAGGCACCTTCGTCCGCACCGGCGGACCCCCCACCACGGACTTCGCCTTCTCGCAGGGCATCGGCAACCGGGTCAATCTCGCCACCAACGTGCCGCTTCTCTCGAATCAGGCGATATTGCTGACGAAATCGACCGCGCAAATGACACGGCGATCGAACGTCATCGCATCGGCCATGGAAACGGTCGTAGCGAGCGGCACGCCGGCCGCCCGTCGTGAAATTGCATCGTTCATTGCGCGCGGAAACTGGCGGCCCGACCCCGACTGTTTGAGCTTCACAGGCAATGGACGTCAATCCCTCGCTGCGACCTTCGCGGCTCTCGTGCCTCCGGGTCAGCGCATCGGTGTGGAGGCGCTCTCGTATCAGTCCGTCACTGGCATCGCCGCGCGCCTCGGCATCGACGTCGTGCCGCTGCCCATGGATTCCGATGGCCTCCGCGTGGACGGTCTCATCGCCGCCCATCGCCGGACCCCGCTACGAGCGGTCTACGTGCAGCCGACACTCCACAACCCGCTCGGCATCACGATGCCGCCGCCCCGACGGAGGGAACTCGTGCAGGCCTTCCGCGATCTGAACATCGTCGGCGTGGAGGATCACGTCTACGCCTTCCTCCTCGACGACCCTTCGCCGCTCGCCTCGCTGGCGCCGGATCATGTGGTGCTAGTCGACAGCCTCTCAAAGCGCGTCGCGCCTGGACTGACCCTGGGTTGGGTGCTCGCCCCGAAGAACCTGGCGGCCACCATCGCAGAGGCAATCCGCGCCAACGCCCTCACCCCCTCCGGACTCGCCCTCGAACTGAGCGTCCGCTGGATCGCCGACGGAACGGTGGCCCACCTGGTGAAAGGCAAGCGCCGCGACGCCATCGTAAGGCAACGGATCCTGCGAAAGGCCTGCCCCAGCCTGACCATCCACGCGGACCCGCGAGGCTACCACGCCTGGGTCGAGCTCCCCGGAACCGCCTGGCGCGCCGAATCCTTCACCGCCGCCGCCGCCGAACGAGGCATCGCCGTAGCGCCGGCGACAGCCTTTGCAGTCGGACCCAACCACGCACCAAACGCCGTGCGGATAGCATTGGCCAGCCCGCCCCACAAACTCCTGGCCGAAAGCCTCGCCGTGCTGCACGCATTAGCGCGTTCGAATCCGAGGGAACTGAGTCTCGAATAGCAGCCGACTAGCTAGTTTCTGTCGCGAAACAGGGCTGTTTTTCGAGCAAGAGATGCTGAGACACTCAGATTTGCCCTGTAATTCGTGGATGCATCCTCGACTTGGTACAGAAGAGTACTTTGTGATTGCATTTTGACGAAAAGTGGCACCTTCAAGAGACACTACTCCGAGGGGTGGTGTCTCTTGGTTTGGCGATTGCGGTCAGAAGAGCTATGCCGCTGCTTTTCGTGCAGACTCCGTTCGCCGCGACTCTGGCTTTGCCCCTTTGGCTCTGCGCTTCTTGGATTTTTCTTCGAGCAATTGTGCGATGCGAAGTAGATTGTTGGTCAGCACGGCTGATCCAACCAGGACTTCGAACCCCACCGGCCCCTTGGCGAGACAGCGCTTCATGCCGCGGCCGCGGAACAGAACGGAGATGCGGCCTTCTATGCCGGCGCGAAAGCGTTGGCCTTGTTTGAAGGTCTTCGTGCGTTCCGTCTCGATTTGTTCTGCGCTCTTGCCGCCGCCTTTGTGTGGAATGCAGATCTGCTGAACTCCGGCTTCCTCGCAGGCCTTGACATTCTCCGAGCTGAAGAAGCCACGATCGGAAGCATAGAGTTCGGGAACGCATTGAAACGTCGTCCGGTGACGATCCAAAGACCCCGCAACGTGCGAACCATCGCAGGGATTGCCGTCCAAGATCCGGTAGTCGGTGATCAAACCTCTGCCACTTTCGGCCAGAAACACCTTGCGGCCAAATTCCACGGGCTTTTGTGCTTTTCCGCGCTTGATCAAAGCGGTATGCGATTCGAAGACCGAGTAGATCTTCTTGTCGCTGGGAACTTGTTCTCCTTCAAGCACTCGGCGGCGTGTTTGGCTGACAACTTGCCGGCCGCGTTGGCAGTACTCTTCCAGTTCCTTGCTGAACTTTTCGATAGGGGTTGCCGTGGCCTTGGGCAAGGGGCGTTTTTCGCGAGCCAGCGCTTTCTGCGCTTTCGCGATCAGTCCTTCGCCGTCAGCAAGAACGGCTTCCACGATTCCAATCATCTCCCGGTACTTGCGGACTTGGCTTTGGCTACGTTCCTGCGCAGTCATTCGTTGTAGTTGTTGCATTCGCCGTCGGGCACTGGTGTTGCGATTGCGGATGCGTGCCCGCTTTCCGGGTAGTTTTTCACCGAGCTTCTTCATCAAGCGCTGAATCGTGCGCGCGGCGTCCCACAACAGCGTGGCATCGGTTGGGTAGTGAATGTTGGTCTCCACAACCGTCGTATCCACACGAAGTTGCTTGCCATCCTCCAACCCGATCTCCACCGCCGCGCGAATCACACACTCGTTGATCATCCGCAATGTTTCGGCTGTTAGGCGTTTGAACGCTCGATTGAAGGCATCGTGCTTGGGCACCGTCACCGACTCGAACCCACTGAAGAAGCGCAGCGATACGCCATCCTCGATTCTCTCCTGCAACTCGCGGTAGTCCCAGTTCTTGATCCTCATCAACACCAGCGAGCGAAGCACTTGCGATGGATTCATCCCGATCCGGCCTACCCTGGCTTTCTTCAATCCACGTTGAAGATCTGCTCGTACCAACTCCACCAACTCGCCGTGCTTGTCCAGAACCTCGTGCACGGCCTTCAATGCAGGATTCATCGGAAACTCCGTCCGTCTCTCCAAATCGGCAAAGGTGGGTTGCGAAGCGGTCGGTCTCATACAGGGTGAAACACCATCGCCCTCAACAAAGACGCACTCTTTACAACATTTTCGTCATGCCGCGTTGCATGCCGACTTCCGTCCAGCCGCCAATTCTGTCCTGTAACTACTCGCGGAAACAATAGTTTACGAATTTCGCGACAGAAACTAGCTAGATCTTCGAGCGCGAGTGTCGAATCCGAGCGTTCCTAGATCACCACGATCAGACTCCTTGATAGACAAGGGCGAAGGAAGGTCCCGCACGTTCACGAAATTACAGAGAGCAGTTTTCGAGCACGGGTTGTATTCAGGACTTGACCCCACAATCACGCCGATTTCCATCTGTCCCCTGTTCACCATTCTGTCCCTTCGAACTGCGCGAGAATCGTAGTTATGCTTGTCAATCTTCGGGGGAGAGTCAAGAACGTCAAGCTTACTCCTCACCACTGGCTTCATCCGCTCTTTGAAGCCGTCGTGAATTCAATCCACGCCATCGAAGAAGCGCGCCGCCCGGGCAGAATTGATGTAATCATCCGCCGTGACCTTTCCCAAACAGCACTGGATCTTGGTGACTATTCCACCGAGCCGATCACCGGATTTGAGATCGTTGACAACGGGATCGGCTTCACAGATCAGAACTTCCAAAGCTTTTCGACCTCAGATAGTATGTACAAGGCTGATCGGGGGGGCAAGGGCATCGGCAGACTACTGTGGCTCAAGGCTTTTCACGGCGCGGAGATTACTAGCCACTATGAACAGGATGCGCAATGGCGGACTCGAAGCTTTAGATTCACCCTGGATGGGGTCAGACGCCAAAGGGCAGCAGCAGTTTCGGACGAAAACAGTGTTCCGCAAACCATCGTACGTCTGCACGGCCTCCTAGGCGATTATGGTGATCGCGGGCCAAAGGCTGCGGAGGCAATCGCCAAACGGATCATCGAGCATTGTTTCGAGTATTTCCTGCTCAACACCGTGCCGCCGGTTTTCGTACACGACGATAGAGACAATGAGATTCACGATCTCAAGCGCATCTTTGACGACGACATCCAGCCCAACGCCAAGACGGAGACCTTTGTGATCCAAGACAAGGAGTTTCGGGTAACGCACCTTCTTGTCGGTACGAGCTACGAATCGCAACACCGCCTGCACTATTGCGCTGACAAGCGTACAGTTCTCACCGAGCAACTCACAGGTAGAATTCCAGACCTGCCGCACACTCTAAGGCTCGAGAGTGACAAGCGGTCCTGTGTTTACGCGGGATACGTTGCCGGGGCATTTCTTGATGACGCAGTGACTCAAGAACGAACCAGTTTTGAGATCCCAAATGATGAATACACCGCCGTACTGCCATCACATATCCCGTGGAGCGAAAGCTCCGACGCAGCCGTCGCGCGGGCTCAAGCATTCCTAACGCCCCACACAGATCCCATCAAACTGGCCAAAGAAGAGCAAGTCCACAATTACGTCCGTTCGCAAGCCCCACAATACCGGGCTCTCGTCAAGCACCGTCCCGAGATCATCGACAAGATACCGCCGAATCTCTCGACTGACAAGCTCGACCTCGAACTCTACAAACACGACCAGTCGTACAAGGCACAACTCCGCGCCAAAGGGCAGTAGATCCTCGCCAAAGCCGAAGTGCCGGGCGATCTACATGAATTCGACAAACGGCTCGAAGCATTTCTGGAGGAATGGAACGAGGCGGGAATGGCGGAACTCGCGCGATACGTTGCTCACCGAAAGGCAATCCTGTCGTTTCTAGAGAAAAGTATCGAACGCCAGGACGATGGCAAATACCAACTCGAAAAAGCCTTGCACAGCGTAATCCTGCCGCTCAAGGCGACATCGGATGATGTACCAGCCGAGCGCATGAACCTCTGGGTTCTCGATGAGCGGCTGGTGTACCACCACTATCTTGCCTCCGACATCCAACTGCGGCGGTTGACGTCGATCGACTCCGCTAGTGCCGATCGACCCGACATCGTGATATTCCATGGACCAGCCGCATTCGTCGAATCGGCCCCGCCGTTCAACAGTGTAACGATTGTTGAATTCAAACGACCAGTTCGGGACGACTATTCCGACGACGATAACCCGATCAGCCAAGTCTATTCCTACATCGATACCATCCGGGAAGGAAAGGCGACAGACCGTAAAGGCCGCCCGATCAACATACCCGATAGAACGCCATTCTTTGCCTATATCGTTTGCGACATCACGATGACCTTGCGACGACAAGCCAAAACCGCTGGCCTACGGCAAACTTCAGATGGTGCCGGTTATTTTGGGTACAACGAAAACTACGGCGTGTACGTTGAAATCGTCTCGTTCGAAAAACTACTAGGTGATGCCAAGAAACGTAACGCCGTACTTTTTGACAAACTAGGCCTGACGACGTAGCAATTTCAGTGCTCGGATGTAGCATCAACTGGTACGCGTTCGAACCTCGACGAGCATGGGGCAACTCATTCAATCGTTTAATCAACCCGAGCTGATAAATCCCTCAAGAAGCGCCCTGTCTTATCCGCGCATGCGACGAAACACTCGAAAACTCGGTGACTGCTTGTAGTCGCTATTCAGGCTGAATGGGAACTGCGCCGCTTTGGAGCAGCGCCAATAGGTACTTAGAGGCATTGTGTGTAGCGAGTTTTCGGTACGCACCCGCATGTGTCTTCTCAAGTGACGACTAGCGTTCAGCAGGCCCGAGTTGAAACATGGCCATGTCGGCAAAGCGCGATCTGGTTTCCGTCCGCCTCATGCGATCCTAAGAGCAATGCCGCCGCCCGCTTCAGACATCGTGACCAAGGAAGACCCTCGTTTCGAAATCTTGATTCGCAGCCGGAATGACCGCTGGCCCGCCAGCCCGGCTGAGGCCGCAACCCAGATCGACGTCCCTGGCTCCGTCGAGGAACTTCGCGCCGGATTACAAAAATGCATCTCCGCCGGCAAACGCCCCACCGTGCGTTCTGGAGGCCACTGCTACGAAGATTTTGTCGTCAACAACCCTGGCGGCGTGATTTTCGACGTCAGCCAATTGACCAGCCCCGAACTGGCAGGTCCGTCACAAGGCCGTTACATCGTTCCCGCCGGGGCCCAATTGGGAGACCTGTATACGACGCTCTACAAGAAGCACGGCGTGTGCATCCCCGCCGGAACCTGCTATACCGTCGGCGCGGGAGGCCACATCAGCGGCGGCGGCTATGGACTCCTCGCCCGCCGCGACGGCCTGACGGTCGACTACGTCTCCGCCGTTGACATCCTCACCGTCAATGCCAAAGGCAAAGTCGAAATGGTGCATGCCACAAAAAAGTCGCACCCCGAACTTTTACGCGCATGCCGCGGCGCAGGCGGCGGCAACTACGGCGTGATCACCGCCTTTTACTGCGACGACCTGCCCAAGGCGCCCAGCCAAGTGGCGTCTTTCGGCCTGAATTTTCCCTGGACCGGCATGACCGAGGCCAAGTTCGTCAAACTGCTCACCACCTATGGCAGGTATTGGGAAACGCGCGGCAAAGACCGGGATACCTGGGGACTGTTCACCATCATGGTTTGCTCGCATTCCTCCGGCGGCAGCATCGGAATGAGCGGGCAGTTCTGCAATCTCGACGGATCCTGCAACGATCTGAGTGTCCTCTATGAATTCTTGGACCAGTTCCTGGAATGCAACCCTCGTCCGGCCGTTGCCGTGAATCCACCCGAGCGCGCATTGCCTGCCCCGGACCGCAATGCGCCACCCTGCGGACCCGGATCCTACAATCTGCGCATGCGCCACTGGCTCGATGCGACTGTGGGCCGGGGAGGAGGCGGCGGCGGTGGCCCGCAGAGGGCAGATTATAAGTGCTCGCACATGAAGAAGAACTTCACCGAGGACGAAGCCCGCGTGTACTACAAGCATCTGACTCGCAAGATGGGGAATGCCGACCTTCGAGGCGCCATGGTGGCCGTGGATTCGTACGGCGGCAAGGCCAACAATCGCCAAATGGCCCGCGAGACCGCAAACTGGCAGCGCAATTCGATTCTGAAGCTGCAGTACCAGAATTACTGGCAGCGCAAGGAAGACGATGCCGCGCGGCTCGAGTGGTTCCGCGACTTTTACACCGAGGTCCATTCCGGCCCCCGCCAGGATCCGAAGTACGCGGGTACGCCGTTCGACAGCCCGCACTACGAAGGCTGCTACATCAATTACCCGGACATCGACATGCTCGAAAAGCCGTACTGGGAACAGCTCTACTACGGCACGGGCGATCTCTATCCAACGTTGCAGAAGGTCAAGAAACAGTACGATCCGAACAATGTCTTCCACCACAAAATGTCAATCCGCCCCCCGCGTGGTTAACCGGCGGAGCTTTATCGGAGTAGGCTTCGCGGCGGCCGCCTTTGTCGCGGCCAAAATGTCAAAGGGTTTTGAGTACCACTTGGACCGCAAGGGTAGCGCAATTTCGATACGCCGCCGCAGCAGAAGCGACAACGGCGAATGGATCCAGCGCATCGAGAGCCCTTCGCCCGCCGCGATCGCTCTGAGTCCCAATGGCCGCTTCGCCTATGTCGTCAACGCGATCGGCGAGTACGAGTTCCTGCCTCGGGGGACGGTCGAGTCCTACGAAATCACCGATGGCGGAAGCGGTTTGCGTCTTCTGGGCGTCACGCCGCTGTCGCTTTCGGGCACATTCCCGAGTGACATCGCATTGTCGCCGGATGGCCGCTATGCCGTGGTCGCGATTGCAGGCGGCAGGGCCTACAACGTTTTGCCGGTGAAAGAAGCGGACGGCGTACTGGATGCGCCCGTCCAAATCGTAAAGCGCTACGGAGTGGCCCCCGAACGAGTGGCGTTTGCTCGCACGGGCCAGACGCTGTATGGAAGCGCCGGAGAAACATTCCGGTTCGAAAACGGCCGGATAGAAATATAGCCATCCAACGCTCGTGCGGAACTGAGGCGCAGTACGCTAGACGCGTTCATTGACAACCAGATCGAGGTGACTGATGCGAATCCTTGGTTATCGCCGTTTCGCACGCGAGTCATCGGATCGAACTCAGCCAAGCAAAACTGAGAAGGAACCTCACCCCAAGAGACCCGGCGCCGTCCGGGTCTTTCCATTTCAGAAGCCAAAAACGCAAAGCCCCGCGCAACCGTCCAGGGCAACTGTAATCCAAAGGCCAGATCGGCAGCAGTCAAAAATACTTGTAACTCCCGCCGCCTTGCTCCGTATACTCCTGTGGCGCCACCACATGAGCGAACTCGTCACCACTGCAAGGAAACAACACCGCCTCGAACCGCTCCTCGCGCTCGAGACCAAAGGGGCGCAACCGACGAGACAGGTGCAACCATCCCAATGACGAAAAACACGACACTGCGCCAGATCCTCAACCGCCTGGCCTCCACGCTCTTCAACCGCAAACCCCAGGACTCGGACCTCGCTGCCGAGATAACCTTCCACCTCGAACAAGCCATCGAGGACAACATTCGCGCCGGCATGTCTCCCCAGGAGGCCCTCCGCCAGGCCCGCGTCCGCTTCGGCAACGTCGCGCAGGCCAAGGAACTCCAGCGCGAAACCCGCAGCCTCCCGTTTCTCGAGACCTTCCTGCAGGATTTAAAATTCACCTCCCGCACCCTGCGCCGCGACCGCGCCTTCGCCGCCGTCGTCATCCTCGTTCTAGCCCTTGGAATCGGAGCCAACGTCGCCGTCTTCGGCGTCGTCAACACCATCCTCCTGCGCCCGCTCCCGTTTCGCGACCCCGATCAGCTCGTCTGGTTCGCCGCCAATCAGGGCCGCGGAGGCCTCTCCGAGCAGACCTACACCGTCGCCGCCTACGAGGAATTCCGCAAGCACAACCAGTCCTTCCAGGACGTCACCAGCTACCAGACGTTTTTCAATTCCATCCGCTACAAGCTCACCGGCAATCAGGGCGGAGGCGAGCCGCAATCTGTCGTCGGCGTGCAGGTCGCCGAAAACTTCTTCCCGATGCTCGGCGTGGAACCCGCCCTCGGCCGCCTCTTCCAACCCGAAGAGTGCCGCAAAGGAGGTCGCGCCGCGATTCTCCTCAGTCACGGCTTCTGGCAACGCCAATTCGCAGGCGACCGCTCCATCATTGGCCGAACCGTTCACATCGAAGGCAACCCCGTCGACATCGCCGGACCCTTTACCGTCGTCGGCATCCTACCCGCGTCCTTCGATTTCGGGGCCGTATTCTCACCCGGAATGCAGGTGGACTTCTACACACCCGCCATCATGGACTTCTGGCGCACCTGGGGCAACACCGTCGCCATTGTAGGCCGCCTGAAACCCGGCGTTTCGGTGGCCCAGGCGCACTCGGAAGCCCGGATCCTCTTCCCGCAACTCCGCGCAGCCAACCCCAACTGGTATTCCGACTACAAGTCGAAACTGTCCGCTTTGCGGGACCACGTCAGCGGACGCCTCAGCCGATCGCTCTACGTACTTTGGGCCGCCGTCGGACTCATCCTCCTCATCGTTTCCCTCAACGTATCGAACCTGCTGCTGGCCCGCGCGATGGCTCGCGGCAAAGAGTTCGCCATGCGCACCGCCCTCGGAGCCGGACGCGCACGTCTGGTCGCGCAACTGCTTACCGAAAGCCTCGTGCTCACCGGCGCCGGCGCGCTTCTCGGTCTCGCCCTCGCCTGGACCCTCACCGCGTACCTCGCACGCCAAAGCTACATCGCCCTGCCTCTTCTGTCCACCGCGCACCTCGATGGAGCCATGGTTGCCTGGACCATGCTCGTCGCCATCGTGGGCGGTCTGATCTTCGGACTCGCGCCAGCCCTCAGAATCGCAAGCCGCAACAACTTGCAGGACGTTCTCAAAGATAGCGGACAGGGCGTGAGTCAGGGCAAAGGCCAGGAACGGCTCCGTTCCACTCTCGTGGTGTCCGAAGTCGCCTTGGCGTGCGTTCTGCTGGTTGGCGCCGGCTTGTTGCTGCGCAGTTTCACGCGTCTCCTCGATGTCGACTTGGGTTTCCATCCGGCGAACGTCGCGGCCATGAAAATCGAACTCAACGACGGCGGCAAAACCGAGCGCCGGGGACCCGTGGTCCGCGAGATTCTCGAACAGGTCCGCGTCATTCCTGGCATTGAGGCGGCGGGCTTGTCGGACATGCTCCCCTTGGACCGCAACCGCAGTTGGGGCCTCGTCTCCAAAGAAAACCTCACCGTCAAATCTGTCGATCGGACCGCCTTTGTCTGCATCGTCTCGCCCGGCTATCTCGAAACCATGGGCATGCGCCTTCGCCAGGGTCGCGATCTGGATTGGAGCGACGGCCCGGACGCCAGGCCCGCACTAGTCATCAACGAAGCCGCTGTCAAACGCGAATGGCCCGGTGGAGATCCGGTCGGCCAGCCCGTCCCGAACTTCGGCCGCAAAGAAGGCCATGTAGTCGGCGTGATTGCGGACGTTCGCGAAAGCACCCTCGAAGATCGCGCCAGCGTGCAAATGTACCTGCCAATGTCGCAGTTCGAACCCGAAGGCGCCGAACTCGTGATTCGCACGCGCATGCCCATCGAACGCATCGAACCGGCCGTGATGAACGTGCTGAAAAGGCTGAACCCCGGCCAGCCGCGCGCCCAATTCCGTCCGATTCAGCAAATCGTGGACCACGCGGTCTCGCCTCGCCGTTTCCTCATGATCTTGGTTACAGCCTTCGCTGGCTTCGGACTGCTTCTCGCCTCGCTGGGCATCTACGGGGTGATCTCGTATTCGGTTTCGCGCCAGGCTCAGGAAATTGGCATCCGCATGGCTCTCGGAGCGTCCGCCGGGCAGGTCCAACTCGCCGTCGTGAAGCAGACTCTCAAGTTGGCCGGAATCGGAATCGCCTCCGGCAGTCTGGCCTCTTACGGCGCAGCCAGAGGCATCGCCTCACTGCTCTTCGGAACCCAACCCGCGGACCCGCTGATCTTCGCCGCTATGGTCGTGCTGCTGGGGTTCGTCGCGCTGCTGGCAGGTCACCTTCCCGCCCGCCGCGCCTCCCGCATCGACCCGATGCTGACCCTGCGTGGAGTCTGACACAGATACCAGCCCTCACTGCCGTGCCGCGGTAACGCCGCACGGGCGCTCGTTTTTCCGAGTGTCTATCAGGAGGCGAATTGCCTACCCACCCTGAGTTTCCCCATACGACACGCCGAAGAAAACACGTGCGAGCCACAACGATGCTCCAGGGCAATCTCATCGGACCTGCCGAACCCTGGCTGGATTTCATCCTCGACCACCGTCGCCGGCGAGTTCCCGGAAGCAATCCCTGTCCTCCGGCAACGCTTCAGAACAGTTCATTTTACGGGGCGGGAGACGGCGCTCGCACCCGTAACGTCCGACTCGGGAAGACGACCATCGATTGGAAACACAAGACATTGCGTATTCCTGAACCACTATCTATCTAGCGATAGCGTTTTCGCTGATTCCGCCAACCTCCATCCTTCGCAAACCAAAATCGAGCACAATAGAGCCCACACCATGGGCGGTATCCTCAAAATATGTACGTTCAGCTTCCACTGCCGTCGCCGGTACAGCCGGGCGACATTCTCATCCGCCCGAAGCACTCCGGGCTCGGCTATCACTATGGGACTGGCCTAAGCAACGGGCTCGTCAAGGACAACACACCCGAAGGTGGGAAGCACGTCACGACCTTCGCGGGATTCCAGGACGGCCTGCCCGCCTGGATCATCCGGCCCAACCGGACCCCGATCGAGAACATGATGGTCGAGCAGCGCGCCCTCTCGAACGTCGGCGATGCCTACGGGTACACGAACGACAACTGCGAGCATGACATGACCTTCGCGCAGACAGGCATCGCGACGAGCTCGACCGTTAACGCATTTCTGGGCCTCGGCGCCGCACTCGGTATCGGTCTCCTGATCGCAAATCAGTCGAAGCCCAAACCGAAGGCCAGGAGACGGCGGCGGTAACGCCCCATCCGCGCGGAAAATTCCTTCATTCTCAGCGGTTCTGCTTGGTATCATTGGAGCTTACCTAATGGATCAAGCCGCTTCGCAGCAGGAGTGCCCACCGTTTTTACGCTGGGCCGGTAGCAAGCGGCGTCTGCTGCCCACGTTGCGGTCGTTCTGGAATTCGAAGCATACCCGCTACGTTGAGCCCTTTGCAGGGTCTGCGTGCCTCTTCTTCGCCCTCAAGCCCCCGAAGGCGATTCTCGGCGACCTGAATCCCGAGCTCGTCGCAACCTATTTAGAGGTCAAGTATCGGCTGGCAGCCGTCCTTGAGGAGCTCCACAAGATCCCACAGAACAGCGCCGACGAGTACAAGCGCCTGCGGGCCACGCCGCCGACAGACTTGACGTCGAGCGAGCGAGCAGCGCGCTTCATCTACCTGAACCGCTACTGCTTCAATGGCATCTACCGGACGAACCTGCTCGGTGAGTTCAATGTCCCGTTCAGCGGTCAGCGGTGCGGTAGCTTCCCCGCCGCCGATGTGTTCGCGAAGTGCTCGCGCAGACTCCAGAAGGCAACATTCGTCAACGGCGACTTCGAGAAGGTCCTCGAAAAGGCAGTTCCCGGAGACCTCGTCTACATGGACCCGCCCTTTGCCGTCCGAGCCCGCCGTGTCTTCCGACAGTACGACCCCAGCACGTTCACGCACGACGATATCAAGCGGTTACGCTCCTGGATGGAGCAACTCGCGACCAAGCGCATCGCCTTCGTGGTTAGCTACGCTGAATCGGACGAAGCAGACGTCCTCAAAAAAGGGTTCGACTATCAGACGGTATCGGTCCGCCGGAACATCGCTGGATTTGTCACGAGCCGCACGTTGAGCAACGAAGTCATTATCGCCAATTGCTAGGTATGCCGAGGGAAGAGCCCAACCCAGCCGTTGTGCTCCATGTGCAGGATCGGCAGCGTATTGTTCGGCGCGCGGTGCTGAAACACGACAAGAAGGCCGCACTCGCCGAAGCCCTTCGGGTTCCTGTTATCCGCCATCTTGCCATAGTGCACGAGCCGCCCGCGTTCCTTGGGTGTGAAGTGCGCGCAATTTGTCGAGAAGACGTTATCTCCATCGTGGAGTTGATGAGCTGGCGCGAGCGTGATCGACGTCTCATCGGCGATCTTCTTCTTGGCAGCCTGAGACGCGGCAACGACAATCAAGTAGACCTTCCCGACCCCCGCGAGAAGTGCGCCGAACGACGTTTCGGGATCGTTCCAGGCGTCGCAAACTTGCTTCCCCGTCCCCGTGAAGTCGTCCAGTAGAACCACGACGTCATTCCTCCCGAGCTTCTTCTCATCCCTATCGGCGAGCAAGGTCCGACGGAAGAGTTCGCTGCGCTCGACGAAGATGCTGTTGTGCTTTTTTGCGTCCAGACCGTTCGCCAGGCGGAACTGGTACAACATCGCATCGCCACTCTCTCCGGCACTCCCTGACATCGCCGCGAAGCACCACTTGCCCTTACGTTTCGCGGGGTCCTCATTCCATCCGGGGAGCGCCTGCAACGCTTGACGGTAGGCTGCTTGAATTTGCGTCTGCCCGTAGAACTCAACGGAATCAAGAATCCGCGCTGCTAGATCCTTATCGGGATGCTCGAACTGTTCCAACCAACTGTCAATGGTGACGTTGATGATTCCGGCACGATATGAGCCGAAGCGATTGATCCATTTCTTATACCGGCGAGCATCGATCGCCGTACCCCGCACCGAAGGCACTCTCACTGTTACGCGTCCCTCCGACCAAGAGCCTTCAGCTTTTCCCTGATGAGGTTCGCGAGGGCTTCCAGGCGTTCCCACATGTCCTCTTGGCCATAGAAATCATCAATGTCAATGTCGTTGATCTGCGTGTAAAGGACGTCGGATGATCTGAGGATCTTCTTCGCTTCCGCCGCGACCTTTGCCGACTCGATGTTGAGGTGATCGGGGTTCAGGGTTACTTGATCCGCGAATTCCCGCAGACGCTTCGAGATCGTGGCTGTCTTGTTCGCCTTCACTGCGTTGTTGATGTACTGCTTCACGACACGAAAGTCCGTGACAGACTTGATGCCGCCCTGCTCGAACTTGTCAAGCATGGCGTCCGTAAATCGGTCCTTATTGAACCACTCGAACTTGGAGACTTCCCGGTCGTTCCGGACAGGGTACAACTCGATGAAGAAGTCCGCCTTGACTCGTTTCTTCGGGTCCGCATCGAGCATCATGTCCTGATAGCCCTTCTTGTAGGACAGAAGCTTCTTGCAGCGAACGACGACTGCCTCATCCAATCCGGTCAGTTCGGCGAGGCGCTTTTCCTTTTTCTCGCCGAGTTCGCGCATCAGCAGTTCGAGCTTGATCGCAGTCGGCATTAGTTCCCAATCCTTGCGGAGCTTATGGATCTGGAACATCGTGACGATGTTCTGTACCAACGTCGGCTCGGCAACCTCGTTGACCGGGATCTTTGTGACGTTGGCCTGCTGCGCACACATCCAGCGACGCTGACCGTCCAGGATCACGTACTGGCCCGTGCTCTTCTCCCGGTAAACGGTCAAAGGGACGAGGATGCCGACGCGAGCGATCGACTGCCGGAGGACGTGCATGTCTTCCCTGTCGAAGAGCGTTCGTGGGTTATGGGGGTTTGCTTTGAGATCGCTCGGCGCGAGCGTTTTGACTCCTATCGCGTGAACGCCGAACTCGTCCTTGGGCTTTCCTGGCATTTCTGCTCTCTTTTGTCGATGAATCGGCACAACGTAGCGAAAACATTGGCCAGCTATCTGTGTTTCTTCAAACCTATCAAGAATATCAGGAACCTACGAATCGTTCCTATGCCCACGACAGGCGTCGCACGATACGCCATTTGTTATCTGAACACTGCTCAGTGCCTCGCAGGCGGCCTAGCCAATTTCATGCGGCCAGGGCGGCTTCGTTGCTTTGCGGGCGGTCGTCGGTTCCGATGACCCTGTACACCTTCCGCGAGTACGTGATTGCCGTGGTGGGCTTCTCGTTTCTCTTCTCGAATATCACGAATGCTCGCGTTCCGAAACTGGCCGACCACGGGCCGAGTGGAGGAACATCCAAAGAAGAAATCGGAGATTCAGCCGCCCCACCATAGAGAGAGCAGAGTAAACTGCTCACCAGTTGTCCCGCTCCCGCGCCAATTCCGGTGCCAATCAACACGAATGGCGCTAGCGCCATGGTGAGTACATTCGTAAGCAGCAACTCACGAAAAAGCGCGCAATAACCTTATGATGTCACCCAGTCTCCCAGATGAGTGTCTCTCCGCCCTGTTTGTCGACCTCAAGAATTCTGCATTTCAGGTTCGGCAAACTTTTGACTCTCACCTGGGGGCGAGCATGTTCCCAATTGGCGCTAAGGTGACCCGGTTTGTCGCCGGTCCGAACCGCCATTCCAAGACGCGCATTCACTCCCGTCTTCGTCGCCAGGTTCCAGAAGCCATCAAACACATCTGCCGCTAGCCTAACCAGGGAGGCCCCCCGGCTCTGCCGGGGTGGCAGTAGCCGTTTGACATTTCCGTCAGTCCACCGGGAAACTCCAGACGTGAGCCGCCAAGCACACAGAGGAGAAATCCCGATGGACGAGTATGGAAGTTTGAACCACACGAAGTGGGAATGCAAATATCACGTGGTGTTCATCCCGAAGTGTCGCAGACGAACACTGTACGTGCAACTGAGGCAGCATTTGGGCGAGGTGTTCCGGCGCCTTGCCGAGCAGAAGGAAAGTCGGATCGAAGAAGGACATCTGTTGAGCGATCACGTCCACATGATGATCGCGATACCGCCGAAGTACTCGGTCTCGCAGGTGGTTGGGTACATCAAGGGGAAGAGCGCCATTCACCTGGCGCGCGTATATGCAGAGCGGAAGCGGAATTTTGTCGGGCAGCACTTTTGGGCACGAGGATACTTTGTGTCTACAGTGGGTCGCGACGAAGCGGTGATCCGCGAATACATCAAGAATCAGGAGAAGGAGGATGAGCGACTGGATCAGTTGAGGCTGCAGTATTAGCCTGCCACCGTTCCGGTGGCTCAGGTAGCCGGGGCCGCGTCAGCGACCCCATCTAAGCCGCTTTGAGCGGCTCACACTCATCAAAAGCCCCCGGCTTTGCCGGGGGTAAGCGAAGCGTTACTTCTAGTTCTTCACAGCATTGCAACAAGCAGCCTCCAATCTGACGATCCCGCTCTTTTCTCCGGCAAAGTAGACGGGCACCGTATGGAGCAATCGATTCCCGCCCACTAAGGCGATTATGTAGTTACCTCGAATCGCCTCAAATTCGAACTCCCCACTGTCTGAGATCCCGCACCTCGCGCTCCACCACCTCATGGATTCCCGCCACATGCTTGCCGCATCCTGAGCAGATCAGCTTCTTCGTGCCGGCTTTTCGCCGCACCCAAAGCTTCAAAGTCTTGGCCTT
>JACXTT010006104.1_pt1 | contig 17299 bp, 15 predicted proteins | sample 9270951 | NCBI WGS metagenome assembly JACXTT01 (sample SAMN15532306, study PRJNA645909) | rock metagenome | isolation source: weathered quartz diorite | place: Puerto Rico | collected 2017-06-21 | reverse complement strand
GGGAGCTCGGGGGCAAGGCCGACACAGTTTCGCACCGCACACCTCGGGCTTCGTGTGACTGAGCCCTTGCAGCGACTCGGCTTTTCACTCATGGGAGCGACTCATTTGCGCCATCCCCACAGCCGGCGGCCGTTGCATGAGGAGCCCCCAGTTCGTGTCGAGGCAGTGCGCGACGACCTTCTCGTAGGTTTCCGCGATCGGCGGCAGCGTGTCGAGCAGCGGTCGGATGGACGTGTTGTCGAACGCCTGCGGCAACGCGAGGTGGGGAAGATAGAGCCCGAGGACGCGCACCAGCTCCTTCAGCAGCGGATCGCGCGTGCTGAGCCGCTTTTCGAGGTATTGCTCATACTCCCGCATGGTCACCAGCGTGGGGACGCGTAGCGGCAAGAAGCGCTGCGCTTTCGGATGGCGTTGAAAGACGCTCACGGTGCGATCGATCACCTGGCGGACGGTGAGGCTCCGCTCGGCTCCGGCGCAGATGTGATGCACGCGGCCGGCGACGAACCGCGAGTGGAAGAGGACGGCCAGCGCTCCGACTGCCCAATCCGTCGGAATGAGGTCGACCGGCGCCGTTGCGTCGCCCGGGACCACCGGCATCACGTTCCGCGGCAGGAGTTTGATCAGTTGATGCACGTAGTTGAATTGCTTCACTTTCCCGGTGAACGAGTCGCCGATGATCGAGCTGAATCGATAGAGCGCGATCGGTAGGTCCTTCATGGCGCGGACGACACGTTCCTCCGCCTCGTGCTTCGACTGCTGATAGGTGTTGACGTAGCCGTTCTGGTGATCGAGGTAGCGCTCCTCGATGCGACCTGTGGTGCGGCCGGCGACGTAGGCCGTGCTCACGTGCGCGAACTTCTCGAGGCGTCTGCAGCGCTGGGCGAACCGAAGCAGATTCTCCGTCGTGGTCACGTTGGCCGCGCGCGCCTCGGCGAGGGGGAGACCGAACCGGGTGTCGGCCGCGCAGTGGATGATTTCCGTGACCACCGCCGGATCGATCCCCAGATCCGGCTCGCGCAGGTCGCCCTCCACGACCGTGATCTGCGGGCTGATCGCGCAGTCCGAAAGGCGGGCGCGTTGGCGGGTCAACAACAGCAGGCGGCGATTGGGCCTGGCGGATAGGAGAGGTTGAATGAGCTCTCTACCCACCAGGCCCGTAGCGCCGGTCAGCAGAAGTGTCGGCGCCGAGGAAACCATCAGGCGGCGGCTTCTGCCCGCAACGGTTGGAAGGTATAGCCACCGGTCATGCAGACCTGGTGAGTCTGGCCGCCGAAGGCTTGGGGCAACACGATCGAGAGACGTTTTTGATCGGGGATGAAGTGCCAGGAGACGGAGCGGCCGAGGGATAGATCCTCGCGGACCTGGGCTCCCGACCGGGAGCCGGCATCGACCTGTCACGTTCCTGGCAGCACGCACGCCGCCGCCTCGTCAGGGACGAACATCGCGTGCGGCCGCAGTTCGCTCACACCGCTCAGAGCGAAGCTGTGGTCGTCGAGGATCCTCCCTTCGGAGCGCAGCACCGCGCGCACCGGCTGCGTCATTTCCTCCGCCACTCCCGTCGATTCGAGTAGAGAGGCCAGCTCGGGGAAGCTTACCCGCACGTGAAACTCCACGCGCGCCTCGCGGCGCTCGTAATCCAGCACGCCGCGGTTCCCCCCTTCACCCTGGCTCTCGTCGAGCTCGATCCGGAGCGGGCCGGAGTCTAGCTTGGTCTCCTGCCACTCGATCGGAATCCCCTCGGGCACTTCAGCCGAGAGGTTCGTGACCTGAAACTCGATCTGATTCGTATTCATCGTTGTCTCCTTGTGTGGGGTGACAAAGTCCTACCGATCGTGCGCGAGGCGGACTTCGCGCCCGAGAGCACGGCAACGAAGACCTGTGCACGCGGTAGTTCCCTCCGGCTGGGTTTCATGAAATATGTGATCCAAGCCGGACGATGTCAAGCGCAGCCGGCGCGAGAGCGCGTCGCAATTCGTGCATGCCCGCCGCGGGATGACGCAGTCGTACCGGCATTGAAACCTCGGCGGCGGTCGGCGTGTAAGGACGATGGTATGACGCACAGAATCTTCGCGGTTGTCCGCGCCGCCATCATCGCCCCGCTCTTCGTCTCGATTTGGGTGTACTTCGTGCCGCGGTGGCTCGGCGGTCCGAGGGCCTTCGCGGATCCGCGGCCCGCCGGGTGGGTGGTGGCGGCGGCCGGAGCCGCCGTCATGCTGGCCTGCGTTTGGGAGTTCGCGTGGCGCGGGCTTGGAACGCCGGCGCCGTTCGACCCGCCGCGCAGGCTCGTCGTCAGTGGCCTCTACCGCTACGTGCGCAATCCGATGTACGTCGGCCTTTTGCTCGCGCTCGCCGGCGAGGCCCTGCTCTTTCCGCAGATCGCGCGCGGCCTATTGCTCGAGGCGGCGGCGTTCTGGGCCGGCGCAACGCTTTTCGTCCTCCTCTTCGAGGAGCCGGTCCTCCGCCGCACGTTCGGAGGGGAGTACGACAACTACCGTGCGCGGGTCCGGCGCTGGATTCCGCGACTCACCCCGTGGTACGCTGCGCGGCACCTGGAGTGATTTGGGGCCGCTTGCAACCAGGTTAAAAAAAGCTAAATAGCCGGCAGGAAAACCGACTCGCAACTGGCCCCGCGCGATCGCGGGGCTTTTCTTTTTTTGGGCCATGAAGAAACTGATCGACGCGCTGCAGAAGCGAATCCTCATCATCGACGGCGCGATGGGGACGATGATCCAGCGCTACAAGCTGGACGAGGCGGGCTATCGCGGCGCGCGTTTCGCCTCGCATCCGCGCGACCTCAAGGGGAACAACGACCTCCTCAACCTGACGCGGCCGGAGATCATCGAGAAGATCCATCGCCAGTACCTCGAGGCCGGCGCCGACATCATCGAGACCAACACCTTCAACGCGCAGGCCATCTCCATGGCCGACTACGGCTTCGAGCCGTTCGTGTACGAGATGAACGCCGCCGCGGCGCAGATCGCGCGGCGGGCGGCCGAGGCGTACAGCACGGAAGAGTGGCCGCGCTTCGTAGCGGGAGCGATGGGGCCGACAAACCGCACCACATCGCTCTCGCCGGACGTGAACGATCCCGCCTTCCGCGCTGTGACCTTCGATCAGGTGGCGAATGCCTACTACGAACAGGCGAAAGGCCTTGTCGACGGCGGCGCCGAAATCCTTCTGGTCGAGACCATCTTCGACACCCTCAACGCAAAGGCGGCCATCTTCGCCATCGAGCGCCTTTTCGACGAGCGCGGCACGCGCCTGCCGGTGATGATCTCCGTCACCGTCACCGACGCCTCGGGCCGCACGCTCAGCGGACAGACGGTCGAGGCGTTCTGGAGCTCCGTGTCGCACGCGCCGGCCATCAGCGTCGGCATCAACTGCGCGCTCGGCGCGAAGGAGATGCGCCCGCACGTCGAGGAGTTGGCCACCATCGCGCCGCTCTACCTCTCATGCTATCCGAACGCCGGCCTGCCGAACGCGCTCGGTGAATACGACGAGACGCCGGACAGCATGTCGGCCATCATCCGCGACTTCGCGGCAAACGGCTGGCTCAACATCGTCGGCGGCTGCTGCGGCACCACCCCCGATCACATCCGCGCCATTCGCGAAGTGGTGCGCGACTTCCCGCCGCGAAAAGTTCCAACCGTCGAGCGGCACCTGCGCCTCTCCGGATTCGAAGCGCTGACCGTCCGTCCCGACACGGCCGGCGGGAACTTCGTCATGGTCGGCGAGCGCACCAACATCACCGGCTCGCCGAAGTTCGCGCAACTGGTGAAGGCGGGCGATCTCGACGGCGCGCTGGCCATCGCTAAGCAGCAGATCGACGGCGGCGCGAACATCCTCGACGTCAACATGGACGAGGGGCTTCTCGACTCCGAGAAGACCATGACGCACTTCCTCAACCTGGTCGGCGCGGAGCCCGACATCGCCCGAGTGCCGATCATGGTCGACAGCTCGAAGTGGAGCGTGCTGGAGGCGGGGCTGAAGTGCCTGCAGGGAAAGGCGGTGGTCAACTCCATCTCGCTCAAGGAAGGAGAGGAGAAGTTCCGCGAGCAGGCGCGCCTGGTCAAGCGCTACGGCGCGGCAGTGGTGGTGATGGCCTTCGACGAGCAGGGGCAGGCCGACACCATCGAGCGCAAGGTGGCCATCTGCTCGCGCGCGTACCACATCCTGGTGGACGAGGTCGGCTTCAATCCCAGCGACATCATTTTCGATCCCAACGTCCTCACCGTGGCCACCGGCATCGAGGAGCACAACGGGTACGGCGTGGCCTTCATCGAGGCGGTGCGGCAGCTTCGCGAGAAGTTCCCGCTCACCAGCACCTCGGGTGGCATCAGCAACGTGTCGTTCTCCTTCCGCGGCAACAAGAGCGTGCGCGAGGCGATGCACGCCGCGTTTCTCTACCACGCCATCAACGCCGGGCTGACCATGGGCATCGTCAACGCCGGGCAGCTCGCCATTTACGAGGAGGTCCCGAAGGACCTGCTGGAGTTGGTGGAGGACGTGCTGCTCAATCGCCGCCCCGACGCCACGGAGCGGCTGCTGGCGTACGCCGATTCGGTGAAGGGTGTAGCGACAGCCGCTTCGGCTGTCGTCGAAGAGTGGCGCAGCGCCACCGTCGAGGAGCGACTGTCGCACGCGCTGGTCAAAGGCATCGTCGATCACATCGAAGTGGACGTGGAGGAAGCGCAGACGCAGTATCCGAGCGCGCTCTCCATCATCGAAGGGCCGCTGATGGACGGCATGAACGTCGTCGGCAACCTCTTCGGCGCGGGGAAGATGTTCCTGCCGCAGGTGGTGAAGAGCGCGCGCGTGATGAAGAAGGCGGTTGCCTATCTCTTGCCGTACATGGAGGCGGAGAAGGCCAAGGCGGGCGATGTCTCCGCGCGCGGCAAGATCGTGATGGCCACGGTCAAGGGGGACGTGCACGACATCGGCAAGAACATCGTGGGCGTGGTCCTCGGCTGCAACAACTACGAGGTGGTCGACCTCGGCGTGATGGTTCCGGTGGACAAGATTCTGGCCACCGCCGAGTCGATGAAAGCGGACATCATCGGTCTCTCCGGCCTGATCACGCCCTCGCTCGACGAGATGGTGCACGTGGCGCGCGAGATGGAGCGGCGGCACCTCACCACACCGCTGCTCATCGGCGGCGCGACAACGTCCAAGCTGCACACCGCGGTGAAAATCGCGCCGCGCTACTCGTCGCCCACGGTGCACGTGCTCGACGCCTCGCGCGCTGTTGGCGTGGTCAACGCCATCCTCACCGAGAAGCGCGACGACTTCGTGCGCGGCGTGCGCGCGGAGTACGAGAAACTTCGCCAGCAGCAGGACGCGAGGGCCGCCGACCGCACCATCCTTCCCATCGAAGAGGCGCGCCGCCGAAAGCCGGTTCTCTCGTTCGCGCCAGTGAAGCCGCCGTTCCTCGGCGTGCGCGTGCTCGACGACGTGCCGCTCGAGCGCATCGAGCCGTTCATCGACTGGACGCCGTTCTTCCAGGCGTGGGAGCTGCGCGGGCGCTATCCGCAGATCCTGAGCGAGCCGCGCGCCAAGGAGCTGTACGACGACGCGCGCAAGCTGCTGGCGGAGATCATCGACAAGCGGCTGATCAAGGCGCGTGCGGTGTACGGCTTCTGGCGCGCGCGCACGGAAGGCGACGACATCGAGCTCCCCGACGAACGGCGCGTGATCCACACGCTGCGGCAGCAGCAGGAAACGAGCTCGGGCGTCAACCTTGCGCTTGCCGACTTCGTGGCGCCCGATGCGGATGCCATCGGCGGCTTCGCCGTCACCGCGGGCATCGGCGTCGACGAGCTGGCGGCGCGCTTCGAGCGCGATCACGACGACTACAACGCCATCATGACCAAGGCGCTGGCCGACCGGCTGGCGGAGGGTCTCGCGGAGATGCTGCACAAGGAGGTGCGCACGGCGTGGTACGCGCCGGATGAGGACCTCTCGGCCGAGGATCTGGTGGCCGAGAAGTACCGCGGCATCCGTCCGGCGCCCGGCTATCCCGCGTGCCCCGACCACAGCGAAAAGCGGACGCTCTTCGATCTACTGCGAGCCGAGCGTGCCGGGATCGAGTTGACGGAGAACTACGCCATGACACCCGCCGCGTCGGTCAGCGGCCTCTATCTCGCGCATCCGGAGGCAAAGTACTTCAGCGTGGGACGCATCGGGCGCGATCAGGTGTTCGACTACCACCTGCGCAAGGAGATGCCGTTGCCGCAGGTGGAGCGGTGGCTTGCGCCGAACCTGGCGTATGAGCCGGCCGAAGCGGGCGATCCTCATCCGTCCTCCGGGCACCTTCTCCCGCTGACGCGGGAGAAGGCCCACATGCCCCCTCTCCCGCTTGCGGGAGAAGGCGGCTGAAGGCCGGGTGAGGTTTAGTCTCCGGAGCTCATCGTCACCCGCTGCTGCGCGATGCTTTGCACCTTCCCCTCGGGGGAGTCGAACAGCGCCTGCGCGCGGATGGCCACCGGCGCGCGCGATTCGTATCCCATCGGGTCGTTGACATAGGCGGTGGTGACGAAGTCCACCGAGCGCGTCTCGCCGGGGGCGATCTGCACGTTGTAAACGCGCGTCTTGGCCTCGATGGTGAAGCCGCCGCCCGCCATGGCGTTGAGGTCGACACGCTTCAGCGTGACCGGCACCGCCGCCTCGTTCGAGACGCGGATCTCGTAGTGGACGGCGATGCCGGTCGGGAGGCTGCCGGGAATGTTGGCGAGATTGGTGTGCGAGATGATCTGCAGCTTCGGCGCAGGAATCTTCGCGCTCGGCATCGAGGCCGATGCGCAGGCGGTGGCGAGAAGGAGGACGAGGAACCTCATTTCACGTACTTCAGCATTTCCTTCGCCGTCGCGGCTTCCTTGCCGTTCGGCTCGAGCTCGAGGTACTTCTGCAGGTTCGCCTTGGCGTCGGCGTTCTTGCCGGTGCGGACATACAGCATGCCGAGCTCGTAGTACGCCGGCGCCATCTTGTCATTCGCGGTGATGGCCTGCCTGAGCAGTGGCTCGGCCTGAACGTCTTTCCCCTGGTTGATCAGCTTGGCGGCGTCATTGAACAGCGAGTTCGCGTCGGCGGGAAGCTTCTTGCGGAACTCTTCCGCCTTGTCCTTCTGCCCGAGCGCCGCGTACGAGTCAGCGAGCACGGCGAACATGTCATTGTCGTCGCCGGTAATGGCCAGCGCCTTGTTGGCGGCCTCCACCGCCTTGTTGTAGTTCTTTGTGCGCATGTAGAGGCGCGCGAGCGCCTGTTCCGCGGCGGCGAAGTTCGGCTTGAGCGAGGCGGCCTCTTCCATCTTGGCGATGGCCTCGGCATTCTTCTGGTCGTTCGCCAGCGCGGCTCCCTCGTTGTAGGCCACGACACCGGGATCACCCTTCGAGGTCGCGGCGGCAGCGGTGGACGTTTTCACGGCGCTGAGCGGCGTCAGCTCGATGTCGCGCGTGATGATGTCGCCCAGCTTCAGCTTCAGGCTTTCGGTGGTCGGCTGATAGCCGTCGGCCGACCAAGTGAAGCTGTACTGCAGCGTGGCGTCGAGAACCAGGAAGCGGTACTCGCCGTTCTTGTCCGTCTTGAACTCGTTCTTAACGGTGCGGCCGGTGGTGGCCTCGTACTTGACCGACGCTCCCACGATCGGCTTCTTCGTCACGGCGTCGGTCACCTTGCCCTGAATGCGCCCTTCGCCGAGGGCGAATGCGTTGGCGGCCACAACCAAGAGCGCGAGCAGGGTCAGCGCGAGCGTTCTACGCATGAGATTCTCCCGTTATTTTGAATAGTCCGCGGGTGGTAACACCTCCACGCAGACCGCGATTTCACTCAATGCTGAGGTAGGTTTGGTCCTTGAGTCCACGCTCGAATTCCTGCAGCAGACGCATCCCTTCGGTCGGCTTCAGAACGTCGGCCTTGATGGCCGCGTCGATCTGCGACTTCATCCGCTTCTCCAGGTCGCGCCAATCGTACTGCGTCATGGCCAGCACCTCGCCGATGGTCTGGCCGGGGATCTCTTCTTCGATGTAGAAGCCGCTCTCTTCGTCGGCGTCGAGGAAGACGTGCACCTCGTTCACGCGGCCGAAGAGGTTGTGGATGTCGCCCATGATGTCCTGATAGGCGCCGGTGAGGAAGATGCCGAGGTAGTAGGCCTCGCCGTCGCGGATGACGTGGAGCGGGAGGGTCTCGCGGACGTCGCTCAAGTCGATGTACTTGGAGACCTTGCCGTCGGAGTCGCAGGTGATGTCCACCAACGTCGACTCCAGAAGCGGCCGCTCATTGAGGCGGTGGATGGGGACGATGGGGAAGAGCTGCCCGAGCGCCCAGTGATCGAGCAGTGATTGGAAAACCGAGAAGTTACAGATGTGCTGATCGGCGAGCTCGATCTTCAGCGTGCGCACGTCCTCCGGCACCTCGGCCGGGTCCATGTTGCGCACGATCTGCTCGAGCTTCTCCACCACCTGCCAGTAGAGCGTCTCCACGCGCGCCTTCACGTCGAGGTTCAAGAGGCCGAACTCGAACATGGTCTGCGCCTGCTCCTTGATCTGCTGCAGGTCGTGCCACGACTCGTTGAGCGAGTCCTCGCTCAGGCGCTCGTCGATGTCGATGATCTCGCGGGTGAGCTTGTGGTCGGCGGCGCGCACGGCGATCGGCTCCAGCGGCGTCTTCTCGATGGCGCCGAAGGCCTGCACGACCAGCACTGAATGGTGTGCCACGATGGCGCGGCCGGACTCCGACACGATGTTGGGGTGCGGCACGCCCTCCTCGTCGCAGACGTCCATGATGTTGTAGACGATGTCGCTGGCGTACTCCTCGATGGTGTAGTTCATCGATGAGTGGAAGGTGGAGCGCGAGCCGTCATAGTCGATGGCCAGGCCGCCGCCGACGTCGAGGTACTCCAGTGGGTGCCCCTGCTTGGTGAGCTTGGCGTAGTACATGGCCGCCTCGCGCACGGCACGCTTGATGGTCAGGATGTCGGGGATCTGCGAGCCGATGTGGAAGTGGAGCAGCTTGAACGACGACTCCATCTTCGCCTGGCGCAGGATCTCGATGGCCTCCAGGATCTCGGCGGTGGAGAGGCCGAACTTGGCGTGCTCGCCGCCCGAGGTGGCCCACTTGCCAGCGCCCTTAGAGAGGAGGCGGACACGGACGCCGATCCACGGCTCGACACCCATCTCCGCCGCGATCTTGGTGATGGCGCGAATCTCGGAGAGCTTCTCGGCGATGACGATGACCTTCTTGCCCAGCTTCCGCCCGAGCATGGCCATGCGGATGTAGGTGGTGTCCTTGTAGCCGTTGCAGACGATGAGTGATTCGGGATCGCCGTGGATGGCCAGGCCGGCGAACATCTCCGGCTTCGACCCCACTTCCACTCCGTAGTTGAACGGCCGGCCGGCGTCGAGGATCTCCTCCACCACTTCGCGCAGTTGATTGACCTTGATGGGAAAGACACCGCGGTAGCTGCCGCGGTAGTTGTGCTCGCCGATGGCGCGGGCGAAGGCGTTGTTGAGGTTCTCCACGCGGTGGCGCAGCAGGTCCTGAAAGCGGATGAGCAGCGGCGCGTCGAGGTTGAGCACTTTGGCCTCGCGCAAGGCATCGATGATGGGGATGGCGACGCCGTTCTCCTGCAGCGGCAACACGGTCATGTCGCCGTTGGCATTGACGTCGAAGTAGCCGGCGCCCCAGCGGTCGATCATGTAGAGCGCCGCCGAGTCCTGCGCCGTCCACTGCGGCTGCTCGTCAAATTGTTGGAGGTGCGCTTCCACTTCGTTGCGAAGGATAGAGCAAATCTCGGAGTGCGGCGGCAAAGCCGCCGCTTTCAAAGCGGCGGCTCCGCCGCCGCACTCCTAGAGGCGGGAGAGCTCCGTGGCGTCGATTTGTTCGATTTCGTCTGGCGCAAGGCTCACGTCAATCGACTTTGCACTGTCCACCGCATGCTCCACGCGGCGCGCGGCGGGGATGGGCACCACCGTCGAGCCCTTCGAGCGCACCCAGGCCAGCACCGCGGCGTGCACGGAGCAGCCGTGCGCGGCGGCGATCTGCTGCAGCAGCTCGAACTGCGGCAGCTTCCTGGCCAGACGTCCGCCGCCGACCGGGCTGTAGGCGAGGAAGGTGATCCCGCGGCGCGCGCACTCCTCGGCCACGGGGATCGACTCGTGGAAATACGGATTGAGTCTGTTCTGCACCGACTGCACCGCGACGATGCCGCCGGCGCGGTCGATCTCCGCGACCGACACGTTGCTCAGCCCGACGTGCTTGCACTTCCCCTCGCGCTGCAGCGCGGCGAAGGTCTCCACGCTCTTCTCGAACGGCACGCGCGGGTCGGGGGCGTGGAACTGGTAGAGCCAGATCTGCTCGGTGCCGAGCGCGCGCAGGCTGCCCTCGCACGCCTCGCGGATGTGTTTCGGCGAGCCGTCGTTGGTCCATGAGCCGCGCGGCCGGCGCAGACCTGCTTTGGTGGCCACGCGGATGCGGTCGCGGTCGGGTCGCTCGTTGACCACGGAGGCAATCAGCCGCTCGTTTTGCCCGATGTCGTTGTCGTCGAGGCAGTAGACGTCCGCGGTGTCGATGAGCGTCATCCCGGCGTCGATCGCCGCGTGCAGCACGCGCCGGCCGACCTCCTCTGGCGGGCGCCCCTGGATCGACAGCGGCATGCCGCCGAAGCCGATGGATGGGATTGGTTCGTTTGTCGTTCCTAGGTTCATCCTGTCATTCCGTCATCCTGACAACCCGTCCCGGCGGCGTGTCGCGCGTAAACATCTCCAACGCGGCGCGGACTACGCGCTTGTGAAAAGCGCGGTCGCCGGCGCGGCCGACGACGCGCCCGATCTCGGAGCCGTCGAAGGTCATGGCGCGCGGCGGGCGGACGGACTCCGTCGCCGCCGGCGAGGCGCTGATGATCAGCGTCGGCACGCCGCGCGCCTCGATCTCCCGCGCCAGGTTGGCGATGGTGCGGTGGCACGTCTCGGGGCAGCCGGCCGTGAGCAGGACGAGCTTCGTCTTCGAGCGCTCGATCTTGTCGGCCAGCTCGGGGAACGTGGTCTCGTACAGCTCGCGCAGGCGCGTGGTGAACCCGTAGCTGTAGTGCTTGTCGTTGATTGCGGCGATGACGCCGTCGCTGGCCAGCTCGCGCAGCGTGTCGAGCGGGAAGACGATGTTCGGATCGGCGTCCGCTTCGCTGTGATCGTAGTGGTGATGCGCGATGGAGAGCGCGCTCGTTTCCGTCGCCGCCTCGATGACCCGATGGGTCACATCGCCGGGATCCTCCGTGGGAAAAGGCTCCTGGCCCGGCGCGTAGACGCCCGTCGCGGAGACGAGCGCCACGGTCGCCGTGGCCAGGTCCTTCTCGAACGGAGTGAACGGCACGCAGCGGCGTGCGATGGTCAGCATGAGTTGCCAGTTGCCCGTTGCACGTTGCCAGTCGGGCAACCGGCAACTGGCCACGGGCAACGCTCAGGGAAGCTCACGAAGCACTTCCAACACCTGCGCGTTCTCCGGCGCCTCGCCGATGTTGTGGACATCGATGTAGCGGACGATGCCTGCCTTGTCGACCACCACGATGGCGCGCTCGCAGTGCCCTTTCTCGTCGATGAAGACGCCGTATTTCTTGGAGACTTCCCCCTTCGGATGAAAGTCCGCCAGCAGCGGGTACTTCCCGATCCCGCCGATGGACTTGGCGAAGGCGATGTGGCTGGGAACGCTGTCAATCGAAATGCCCACGACCTGGGCATCGTACCGGTCAAAGTCGGCCATCTCGGCCTCATATCCCGGCATCTGCACGGTTCAGACAGGGGTCCAGTCCAGGGGGTAGAAGACCAGCACGGCGTTCTTTTTTCCGCGCAAACTGCTGAGGCTGAACTTTTCTCCGCCGCGGTGGCCGGTGAGCTCGAAGTCGGGCGCCTGGTCGCCGACCTTCAGTGTTTTCGTTTTGTCCGATACGGACGTTCTCCCAACAGCGACTGCCATTTGAAACCTCCTCGACAAAATTGGGCGCACTCTACAGCTTATCCTTGCGCGAAGCGCAAGGATCTGGTGCCCACTTGTGCAGGTAGGCGCGAGATCCTCCGGCGCTTCGCGCCGAAGGATAAGCCTCCGATCAGTGCTGCTTGCTTTCCTGCTCCAGCTTTTTGCCCGCCTTCTCCAGCCCCTGGCCCGCCTTCTTGGCCAGCTTCCGCGCGCCCTGCTCCACCTTCTTCGCCGCCTTGTCGATCTCGCTCCTCGCCTTCGCGGCGTTGTCGTGCGCCTTCTCCTTGGCCGATCTCGAGGCGAAGGGATTCTCGATGCGGTAACTTCCGTCGGCCTCTTTCTTACACGCCGCCGCGAACAGCAGCAGCACGATCATGGCAACTCGTCTCATCGCATCCTCCGGTTCCGACTGGGGGAAGCAAGCGCTGAGCCTGTTCGTTCTCCTTCCGACCATGAACGCGCCCGACCGGCTGATTCAGGGGATGGCGGAGGGGGGAGACTTCCGCATCATCGCCGCGCAGACCACCAATACAGTAGAGACCGCGCGCAGCCTGCTCGACCTCTCGCCGGTCGCCGCCGACGCGCTGGGGCGCGCGCTCACTGGGTCGCTTCTGCTGGCGCGCCTGCTGGCCAAGGACATCAAGCACCAGTTCGTGACGCTGCGCTTTGAGGGCGACGGTCCCCTCGGCGCGGTGATCGCGGAGGCCAACGCCGCCGGTGGGGTGCGGGGCTTCGTAGAGAACCCGGTGCCGCTCGACACCACGCTCGACGTCCCCCGCGCCATCGGCGCCGGCATGCTCAGCGTCGTCCGCGGCACGCCGCCGGCGGGCAAGCCGTGCACCTCGCAGCTCTCGCTCACCGGCAGCGGCATCGCGCAGGAGCTGACGCGCTACCTGGCCGGCTCCGAGCAGATCTCCTCCGCCGTGCTGCTCGGCGTCCTCAACCGGCGGGAAGGGGTGGCCGCGGCGGGCGGCATCGTCATCCAGGCCTTCCCGCACGCCAGCGAGGAGTCGATCGCGCGCGTGGAGCAGCGCATCAAGGAAGCGCCGCCGCTCAGCACGCTCATCGAGAAGATCCCCATCGAAGACGTGGTGACCACGGTCCTGCAGGGGTGCGACTACAAGCAGATCGACGCCAGCTTCAACGTGCCGCTGAACTACACCTGCACGTGCAGCCGCGAGCGCGCGCTGGCGCCGCTCGCGCTCTTCTCGTCCGAGGAGCTGCAGGAGATGATCGAGCAGGGCGGCTCCGACGTCACCTGCCAGTTCTGCGGGCGGAAGTACCGCTTCGCCGCGGACGATCTTGTTGCGCTGACGGCGAAGCCGGATGCGTAAAGTGTGGCGGCGCCCGCTTCGGGCTCCGGCGGCCGGAGCGGCAGCCGCTACACCGCTGTATCCTGTCCGCCGCGCATGAAATCGGTCATCACCGGCACCGGCATCGGCATCCCGAACAACGTCGTCCCCAACGAGCGCCTCGGTCTGATCATGGAGACGAGCGACGAGTGGATCCGCACGCGCAGCGGCGTCGTCGAGCGCCGCTACGCGGATGCCGGGCAGGGCTCGGCGGAGCTCGGGATGTTGGCGGCGGAGGCGGCGCTGGCCGCCGCGGCGCGGACGCCCGCCGATATCGACGCGGTCATCTTCGCCACCATGACGCCGAACTTTTTCTTTCCCGGCAATGGTCCGGTGGTGCAGGCCAAGATGGGCTTCCCCGAGTCGATGCCCACCTTCGACATCCGTCAGCAGTGCTCCGGATTTCTCTACGGCCTCGAGCTCGCCGACACGCTGATCCAGAGCCGCAAGTACCGCCGCCTGCTGCTCATCGGCGCCGACGTGCACACGCCGTTGATGCCGTGGAACAAGGGGTGGGACATCGTCCTCGGCGTCGAGAACCGCGATATCACGCCCGAGGAGTACGAGTTCAACAACAAGTACCGAGACCGCACGGTGCTCTTCGGCGACGGCGCGGGGGCGTTCGTCATCGAAGCCAGCGAGAACGGCGGGCGTGGCTTCGTCACCGCGCGCCTCTTCACCGACGGGTCGGACATCGACGCGCTCTACATGCGCGGCGGCACGCAGCGGCGTCCTTGGGTGACGCCGGAGCAGGTGGAAGCCGGCGATCTGATTCCCGACATGCAGGGGCGCGAGGTGTTCAGGCAGGCCGTGTCGCGCATGCCGGAGGCGGTGCGCGCGGTGTGCGACGCCGCGGGCGTGACGGTCGCCGACCTCGACTTTCTACTCATCCACCAAGCCAACCTGCGCATCGTGGAAGGGGTGGCCAAGCAGCTCGCGCTGCCGCCGGAGAAAGTACCGCACAACATCGAGCGTTACGGCAACACCACGGCCGGCACGCTGCCGATCCTCTACCACGAATGCGCGGCCGACGGCCGCATCAAGCCGGGAATGCTGGTCTGCTTCACGGCGCTGGGGAGCGGGCTGCATTGGGGAGCGGCTTTGTACCGGACATGAGGTTCGAGGTGCGAGGTGCGAATGAAGAATGAAGAAGGGAGCAAAGCGCCGCGCGGTTCTTCGTCTTCTTACTTCTTCGTTCGCACCTCGCACCTCGAACCTATGGTTTTCGTAGTTCTCTCCCTTCTCGCGGCCAATGTCACTGCTCAGTCGCTTCCCTTTCTCAGCGAAAAAGACACCGCCGCCATGGCCTCGGAAATCTCGGGGGAATCGGCCAAGCGGCACCTGGAAGGCTTCTCGCGCCACCACCGCATGCGCGGCTCTCGCGGGTTTCACGCGGCGTCAGAGCAGATCGTGGGGATGCTGAAGCAATACGGCTTCGCTGACGCGCACATCGAGTCGCTGCCGGCGGACGGGAAGATCTTCTACGGCACGCAGCGCTCGCGGCCGGCATGGAACGCCGACTTTGCCGAGCTTTGGGATGGAGAGATGCGCTTGGCGAGCTGGGACGCCGCGCCGATCACGCTGGCGCAGGACAGCGCGAGCGCGGACGTCACCGCGGAGCTGGTCGACGTCGGCGACGGCACCAGCGAGCAGGATTACGCGGGGAAGAACGTCGCCGGAAAGATCGTGCTGGCCGCGGCGCAGCCGGGGGCGGTCGCGGCGCTCGCCGTGGCCAAGCTCGGCGCGGCCGGCATCGTCAGCTACGCGCAGAACCAGAAGACGGCGTGGTGGGGCGAAGATGAGAACCTCGTGCGCTGGGGCCATCTCGACACCTTCGCCTCGTTCAAGACCTTCGGCTTCATGGTCTCGCCCAAGACCGCGCGTGCGCTGCAGAAGCGGCTTGCCTCCGGCGAGACCATCCGCCTGCACGCGATCGTCAAGGCGGGGCAGGAGCCGGGCGCCTACGAGATCGCCACCGCCACCATTCCGGGCACCGATCTCCGCGACGAGGAGATCGTCTTCAGTTGCCATCTCGATCACCCGCATCCGGGCGCGAACGACAATGCCAGCGGCTGCGCCACGATCCTGGAAGTGGCGCGGACGCTCTCGAAGCTCATCGCCGAGAAGCGCCTGGAACCGCCGCGGCGGACGATCCGCTTCGTGTGGCCGGCCGAGATCGAAGGAACGCTCGCGCTGCTCAACGGGCGGCCGGAGATCGCGCGGCGGATCAAGGCGGCCATCCACCTCGACATGGTCGGCGGCGCGCCGGCGGCGACGAAGGCGATTTTCCACGTCACGCGCGGCCCGGCCAGCCAGCCATCATTCATCTACGACGTGGCGCAGACCGTCGGCGAATTCGTCAACGAGCAGACCGACGCCTACGCCAGCACGGGCACGGCGAAATATCCGCTCGCCGCGCCGGAAGGCGGCAAGGAGGCCTTGCAGGCGTCGATGGTGCCGCTCACGCTCGGCAGCGATCACGAGGTCTACGCCGACAGCACCTTCGGCATCCCGGCGATCTATCTCAACGACTGGCCCGACCGCTACATCCACACGAACTTCGACCTGCCGGCGAACATCGATCCGACCAAGCTGCTTCGCGCCGGATTCATTGCCGCGGTGAGCGGCTACGTGCTCTCGCGCCTTGATTCGACGAGCACGCAGGCCATGGTGGACATCGTCCAGACGCGCGGGCTGGAGCGCGCCGCAGCGGCGATGCGCAAGCGCGATGCGAACGCGCTGGAATTCGCCATGTGGTACGAGCGCGCCATGTTCCAATCGTTGGAGCGCTTCGGAATGCACACCTCCGCCGAGCCGCTCCTGAAACTTCCGATCCGAAAAGACCGGCCGAGATCGGGACCTATCTACATCCGCAACAAGAGCGTCAAAGGTCCGATGAGCGTCTTCGGCTACGACTACTTCGCCGACCACTATCGGAAAGCGAAGGAGCTGAAGCTGAAGGACGACGCCGCGTACGAGGCGCTCAACTTCGCCGACGGGCGGCGCACCACCTCGGAGATCCGCGACGCGCTCGCCGCGATCTATGGCCCCATCCCGCTCGACGACGTCGAGCAATACCTCGCCGCCGCCGCGTCGATCGGCATCGTCAACAAAGTCATCGGAGGTCAACCATGAAGAGAGCTCTTTCCGCTGTCGCTGCGCTGCTGTTCCTCGTTGCCGCTGCCGAAGGGCCGAAGGCGCCGGTGGCGAAGAAGGTGGCCAAGTCGTCGACGATCCATGGCGACACGCGCGTCGACAGCTACGCGTGGATTCGTGAGAAGAGCAATCCCGACGTCATCGCCTATCTCAACTCCGAGAATGCTTATGCCGATGCGATGACGGAGTCGATGGCCTCGCTGCGGAAGTCGCTCTACGACGAGATCCTCGGCCACATCAAGCAGACCGACACGAACGTGCCGTATCGCGATCACGGCTGGTACTACTACTCGCGCACGGAAGAGGGAAAGCAGTATCCGATCTTCGCGCGCAAGAAGGGCTCCACCAACGCGGCCGAGGAGATCACGCTCGACATGAACAAGCTCGCCGAGGGGCAGAAGTTCATGGGGCTTGGCGCGTATCAGCCGAGCGATGACGGCAATCTCCTCGCCTACTCGACCGACAACACCGGCTATCGCCAATACACGCTGCACGTGCGCGACCTCCGCACCGGCAGCGACGTCGAGACGACCGTCGCCGAGAAGGTCGGCTCCGTCCTCTGGGCCGCCGACAACAAGACGATCTTCTACACCGTCGAGAATCCCGCCAAGCGGCAGTGGCGACTCTACCGCCACACCCTCGGCGGTAAAGACGACGCGCTCGTCTATGAAGAGAAAGACGAGCTGTATGACCTCAGCGCCGATCGCACCCTGAGCGGCGACTGGATCTTCATTCACTCCGACAGCAAGACCACCACCGAAGAGAGCGTGATTCCGGCGAACGATCCGACGGCGGCGCCGCGCCTGATCCTGCCGCGCAAGGAAGGGCACAAG
>JACXTT010006103.1_pt1 | contig 17299 bp, 17 predicted proteins | sample 9270951 | NCBI WGS metagenome assembly JACXTT01 (sample SAMN15532306, study PRJNA645909) | rock metagenome | isolation source: weathered quartz diorite | place: Puerto Rico | collected 2017-06-21 | reverse complement strand
TGTCGTTTGCGGGGCTGATCCTTGCGGCTCGCTCGAACTGGATGGATTCGCTTCCGCTGGTGATGTGCCTCGTGCTTTTCCCGATCCCGTATTACATCACGCATACCGCGCTGCGCTACCGGCATCCCATCGATCCGTTCATGACGATTTTCACGGTATACGCCGTCGCGCAACTCGCAGCCTTCATCTCGAAGCGTCCCACGCCGCGCGCTTCCGAGCCGCGCCCGTAATCAATACGAATCCCCATCTCTACGAGAGCGAGCATTTCATCTCCAGGCAACGCTACCCTAGCTTCGGAGCTTCACATAGTTCGGAGTCGTTTTGGGGGCCGTTTATGATTCTTGGACTGCTCGTATTCCTCGCGGTAGTAGGAGTAGCGTTGTTGCTGCGGCCGTGGCCTTTTTTCCTCGCAACCGAAGAGCCGCACTCTTACACCGAGCGAAATGTGGCTGTGGAATTCGTCAAGTGGGTCGAACGCCAGGCGCTTGCTCGAGGGCTCTCCGTGCGCGGCGTAGCGCGTCCCGTGCCGCTCGAATGCCCCAAGTGCGGGAAGTCTTCCAACTATTTCGTCTATCCGGACGAAGTGTGCGAACGCTGCTGGCGCGCCAGCCTCAAACCAGTATCGATTCCCGCGAAGGAAAATCACTCCTAGAGCCGCACCGCAACCCGGCAGCCCGGCGGGTAGAATTTCCGTGTGTCGCCGGCAGACTGAACTGGGCTTGTTAACGGCGCGTTTGTGGCGCCGCGTCCGTGTCCCCTGGCAGATTCCAGCAGGCTGCCATTAATAGAATGCTGCCAAGCACCACCAGCAAATGAACCGCTCTTCGTTTGCTTTTTAACATAGTGGTGTCTCAGCGCCCGAACAGGGACAACCCAACGGGCCTCTCCGCCGTGGTTTCCACTGGGGCGTGAATTTCGCGTTCGGCGGAGATTCGCTCCAGCGCATCCGCGATGCGGCGAAGATTGAAGGCGATCAGCTCCGTTTCTTCCGATCTCCTGATCGTGATGAAGTGCCGCCGGCTGAACAGGGAAGAAAGCCACAGCGCGAGCAGGATAATCACTACTGCGGCACCGGCAAACAACACTCCCGCAGGCAGGGAGAGAAGCGAATGAACAAATGACATGGGAAAAGCCTCCCGGGCGGGCTAGGTCCAACCTACCACCGATTCCATGCAGCGCGCAATAAGGCAATACGAAGGAAAGCATGAGGGCTAGGGCTCGGGATCGCTGCTCAACGTGGCTCAGGCGCCAGTGATTTCGCGCAACCTCCCGCTGGTCACATCGTAGACGAATCCGCGCACGGCGACTTCCTTCGGCACCCAGGGGTGAGTGCGCAGTTTTTGCAATTGGTGGCGCACATTCTCTTCTATGTTTTTGAACGCATAGAAGAACGCGGGCGCGATGGCGGAGGTCCCGGCGCGGTTCTGGATCATGGTGCGCAAATTCTCTTCGGTCGTGTGCATCAAGCCGCAATCGGTGTGATTGATGACCATGAATTCCTCAGTGCCCAGCAAGTAGTGGGACACCAGCAACGAGCGCAGGCTGTCGTCTGTCACAATGCCGCCCGCGTTGCGTATGATGTGCGCGTCTCCCGTCTTGAGCCCGAGCGTGCGAATTGAAAGCCTCGTATCCATGCACGTGAGAACGGCAAGTTTCCGTTCCGGACGCGGAGTCAGCCTACGCAATTCATGCGTATGCGAATAAACCTCATTGGCTTGCAGAACTTCATCGATGACACTCATGGTCGGCACAGTCTAGCAAAAGACGCGGGATTAGGGCTGGCGGGGTGGAGCGGAATTTCCCGGAGACTACGGCGCCATGGCAAGTGGGAGATGCCGAGGTATTTCTTATTTCTTGTTTCCTTTTGCGGGTGCGTCGCCGACGCCGACAGAATCGACGCCACTGAAAAATCCGGCCGAGTCGGACCAGACGCAGAAATCTTCGCGAAGTTCCTCAGTTTCACTGCGGGGTGATTTGGGCACCAAGTTGAAGATTCTTTTTTCGCTTGGGCCCCAAGGACGCGTGTACGTCATCGGGTCGTCGACCCTGACAGTCCACTCCAGATGGTCGTGGTCCACGCGGCGGAAGGTTTCCTTCAGGCGCATTTGGTCGCTATGGACGTCGCCATAGGGATCAAGCCAGGTTCGCTCGTCAAAGCCGTTCGAATCGACGACAAACGTGTCCCCGTCCCAGCGCCCTATCGAATATCCGTAGTACCTCGGCTCGGGATCGTCGTGAAGTTTCCGGCCGTCGGTCCAGATGTCGCGCCAAGTGTGGTCCCACTCAAAAAATTCGATGACTTCGTCGGAAGTCTGTACGAATCTCATCAATTCTCCGAAGATTTGCTGCATGGTGCGCGGGTAGCCTGCCGGGTCGCACTGGAAAAGCGGGTCATTCCAATCTTTTTCCGGGAACGCCTTGATTCCCAGCGCCGCGTTCGTCCAGGACATCCTTACCTTGCTGAACTTTTCCTGTCCCCAAGCCGTGAGTGGCGGGCGGTCATCGCTGATCGCGAGTTGCTTGCGGCGAGCGATATTCCAGATTCCATTCAGGTCGTGCGGGTCAAAGGCCTGCGCCTTTTCTGGCTTGGCCTGAGCCTTGCCTGACGGCTGGCTTGCAGCGGGCTGGCTCGTCTGAGCGAGCGCCATAGACGACACTACCAGTGCTGCTGCAACTGCCATGGGCGAAACAATGAAGCGGTTCCACACTTTGAAAATCCTCCCGCGCGTTCCGATCCGCACGCTCCGACAAGAACCTATTACTAATCGTTGCGCTCGCCGTGGTGCGCACTCAAGGCCTAAACGCAGAGCTCGCCAAGAACGCAGAGCGCAGAAGGGAAGACTCGATTGTACCGGGCTGCGAATATTCGCTACTTTTTGTCTTGCTTGTCCTGTGGGTACAGTTCCTTGAACGTCCCCTCTTGTTCGCCCGAGCAGCCTTGACTGGAGTGCAGCTTTCGCCCATCGGCGAACGCTACGTCCACGCATATGCCGACAGGCCTGCCCTCCTTGCCTGGGCTAAACGTGACGGTGACCTCATCTCCGGCCTTCACGGACGAATGGGTCCAGCCCAGGCCGACCAAGTTGCCTGGATTGTTCAATTCCATGGCCCAAGTTGCGACGGTGCCCTTCTCGTCCTTCACGTCGACATAGATTTGTGCATGGGGATTTTGCCAGGCGAACCGGCTGACCGTCCCCTTCAACGTCTTCCGCGCAGTCAAGTCGTAGCCCTGCGACCCGTGGTGCGCCATGACAGGACCGCAAACCATCGCAAAGCTCATCACAAAGAGACAGGCAGTTGCCAGAGCGCGTTTCATTGGCCCCCAAGTGCTTATCGGTAGGCTGACGGCGAACTGCGCAGTACAATGATGCATCTTGGAGGGCAAATCAAATGGAAGTTTTTCTGACTGGAGCTACGGGATACATCGGCAGTGTGGTTGCTGAAGCGTTGCAAAAATCAGGACACAAAGTCACGGGTCTGGCGCGTTCAGAGGAAAAAGCCAGGCAGATCGAAGGGCGCGGCATTCGGGCGCGAGTGGGCGACCTTCTGAAGCCCGACACGATCGTGGAAGGCGCACGAGCAGCCGAAGGCGTGATCCATACGGCGAGCACAAACGATGCCAACGCGGCATCGGCCGATACGGCCGTCGTGCGCGGTATCTTGCAGGCGCTCGAAGGCACGGGAAAGCCTTTTGTCTACACTAGCGGCGTGTGGGTTGTGGGCTCCACGGGAGATAAAGTCGCGGATGAACAGACTCCGCCCAATCCCACGCGTCTCGTCGCGCATCGCCCGGGCCTGGAACAGGAAATCCTTGCCGCAAAGGACCGCGGCGTGCGCCCGGTGGTGATCCGGCCTGCTGTGGTCTACGGGCAGGGCAGGGGCATGCTCGCGATGTTTGTGCAGTCCGCCCGCGAATCGGGGGCGGCTCGCTACGTCGGAGACGGCCAGACCCGCTGGGCGTTTGTCGATGTCGACGACCTCGCGCGGCTCTACGTGTTGGCGCTCGAGAAAGCGCCTGCCGGATCGGTCTACATGGCTGCGCACGGGCCTTCGTATCGCGTTCTCGCACTGGCGGAGGCCGCCAGCGCCGCCGCGGGAGCGAACGGCAAGACGCAAGCATGGCCGCTCGAGGAGGCGCGGAATAATCTTGGCCTATTTGCCGACGCGCTGATCCTCGACCAGCAAATCAGCGGAGAAAAAGCCAAGCGGGAACTGGGCTGGTCACCGCACGGCGCGCCCGTGCTCGAGGAATTGAAGACCAGATCGTACGCGCGCGCCGCGAACGCGTAGAGGCAGAACAGCCGACTATCTGACTTCACCCACGACACGTTGGATTGCCCCACCCAACGACGCTCGCTGTCATCCCGAACCCGGCCCCGCCTTGCGGGGACGGCGGTGAGGGATCTGCTTTTCTTGCTCGTTGGTTCTAGCTCTCCCTGCCGCGTTCGAACGGATTTCGCATTCGAACTATTTCCAAATTGTTCCACGTGGAACATTTTTGTCGCGCCGATTGCCAGTGGGACAGAGCCAGTCTGGTGCTCATTTGAGGCAAGAGCAAACCAGACAGGCTGAAGCCTGTCCTACTAAACCGCTACGCGCGCTGCAGCAGGGGCCGAAGCTCGCGAATGCTCTTGGTATTTTCGAGGTCGAGCATCCTGTCGATCAGATTCTTGCTGTTCACCGCGCCGAGAACGGGGTCCATCAGGTCCTTGCATTTGGCAATGACGTCCTCGCGGCTCATCGGGTTCTCGGGGGTGCCGCGCACGGCTTCGACGCGCTCGCTCAGTTTCGTTCCATCGTTCAGCGTGACCTCGACGATCGCCACTCGCTTCGGGATCAGCTTCTCAAGTTCTTCGTCTCCGATGAGCTGCACCTTCGCTCGCTGGCGCAAAACTTCCGGGTCTTGCATGCGCGGCTTGTCATGAGCCGCTTTGAACGATGCCGTCTTGTCGATCATCATCACCGCGATCATATGCTGGAGGCATATGTCCGGCATCTCGCGATTGTTCACGGTAAACGCCGCGCTCGTGGCCGCGCGGACGACGACTTGCTTCACCTGATCCGGCTCGAACGGATGCTTCTTCAGGATGAGTTGCAATGCGTCCAGCGGCGATTGGATAGGGCCGCCCGTCGTCCACCGCTTGATGGTGGTTAGCGTCACTTCGTAGCGCTCGCCGAGCTTTTCTGTGAGAAGCGCGGGATCCGCTTTCGGGGAGTAAGACTGAAAGAAATTGTCAGAGCCGGACAGAATGTCGGCGACGCCGGTCCAGCCCTGTTGCACGAGCATGGCGGCCATGACGCCGTTGCGCGCGGACATACCGGCGAACACGAAGCCCTTTTCGATGTGCTCGGTGTCGCGGCGCCAAGCGCCGATGCCGGCGCCCGCCTGCTGGGACGCGTAGTCGATCAGCCACCGCATTTGTTGCGGATTCAACCCGGCAATGCCGCCGCCCGCCGCCGCGGCGCCAAACGTACCGATCAAGTTGTGCGTGTCGCGCAGCACCATGTCGCTGCCGAGCGCTTTCATCGCGCGCATTCCGATGTCGTACCCGAGCGCCACGGCGCGCAGGAAGTGCGCACCGCTGATGTCGAACTGCTCCCCGAGGGCGAGCGACGCCGGGACCACTGCGGCGCCAGGATGCGCTCCGCCGCCCGTGTAGTCATCGTCAGTTTCATCGGAGTGGGCGAGGACACCGTTCGCTACCGCCGCTTCGATCGGGCCGCAAATCACATTCGAGGCGACGACCGTGGCGACCTTCTCGCCTCCGTAGGAGCGCGCGAATTGGATGGCCTTGCGTCCGGGCGGGAGTTCGGAGCCCGACACCATCGCCGCAACTGTATCGAGGGCGTGATGCTTGGTTTCTTCGAGAGCTTTTTCCGGCAGGGCGCGGTTGCGCGCCTCGCTCATGTAAGCGCTCAGCGCGATCATCACGGGGCTGACTTCTTCCGCGGCAAATGTCGCGGCGTGTGGGAAGGCCGCGGCTGCGGCTACCCAGCCTGCGCGTTTGAGCAGGCCGCGCCGGGTCAGGCTTGCGTTTCTAAACTGCGGTAGAAGACGCGTTTCTCGTTCACTTCTCATGGCTGAATCCTCCAGAACTCTCGACGGTTCTGCGCTGCTGATGCCGTGCAATTTTGGGGCGCAGCGGCATTGTAACCGAAATACTTCCTCGCAGCGGCGGCGCTGCAATTTGCTCATTCACGGCGCACGTAGCGTCGCGTATGCTAACGAGCCAGAAGCAGCGCGCCTCAAGCAGCACTGGCAAGGAGCCGCATGAGCTACGTCGAAAAGCACCTGATGGATGGAGAGACGGTTGTGTACGCGACGCGGTTGCACTGGATTGTGCTGGCGGGCCCAGTGCTCGTTGGATTGCTGCTCGGGTTGCCGGGGCTTGTGTTGCTCGCGCTGTCGGGGATTCACGCGGGCGATGCGCGCAGCACGACCGAGGCAATGCTGGCCGGCGGAGCAATCCTGGTCGTTGTGGCGCTGGCCATTGTGGTTCGAGGAATATTGAACCGAAGCGCGACGGAAGTGGCTGTGACGAACAAACGTGTGGTTGCGAAAGTCGGAGTCGCCGCCCGCAGAACGGTCGAGTTGATCCTGTCGCGAGTGGAAAGCATCGGCGTCGAAGAAAGCGTGATGGGGAGAATGCTGGGCTACGGCACGGTGATCGTGCGCGGGACAGGCGGAACTCCGGAATCATTCCAGAAGATCGCCGATCCGCTCCAATTCCGTACGCGGGTCCAGCAGCAAATCGATAAGTCGCAAGCGAAAACGTGACCTCGCACTAATGGCGTCTTTGGAGGCGGGGATGGAGGCGGGGATTTTCGCGCGAGGAGCCCGAACCCCCCGCCTCTGAAGAGGCGGGCGACAGCAGTCACCAGACAACGGTGCGGAAGAAGAGGAGCGCTATTTCTATTTCACGACTTTAATTGTCCCGTCGACCCGAATCTCGTATGTGTGCTTGCCGGCCGTCACCGATTCCGGAATAGGCGGCTTCCTCCACAAGACGTAGAAAACGTCGGTATCTTCTGGAACATCGCTGAGCACGTGGGTATGAAAACCTGCGGCCACTCGTTTCGACCCTGAGGCTTCGGATTTCCTGTCGAGGATATCCTTGTGCAGCTGCCGCTTTTCGACAATGGTCAAACCGTCAGGCGACATGAGATATCGCGCATCGCCGCCGAGGGGGTAAATACCCTCGGTCATTTGCGCAGGAAAGATGTAGACATAGATTTGGTTGGGTTCCGCAGGCAAGACTGAAATGTTGTAGTCGCGATTCTCGCGTGGGAAATCCCGCAACGCTACCTCGATGCCTCTCGCGGCGAAGAGAAAAAACCCGCCATCTTCGAGCGGGGGATCGTGCTTTTGCACCGTGAACTTTTCGGGGGTGTCTCCCTGCCGCGCTTCGTACACAACTAGAAACTTGCTGCCGCCCGGACTAAAGCGCCCGTACGCAACGGTCCACTTGGCTCCTGTCTTTTTGGCGATATATCGACTGACACTTCCCTCGTCTGGATTCAGCGCCTTTACTGCGTCCGTGGAATACGAAGCGGCAACGTCGTATTCAGCAAGTAGCCGGCCCCGGGCGGTGATCGCTGCTAAGTCCGGATTTGCTGGCTTGCCTTTCTGGGCCTGAAGGGGGCTAGGGAGTTGGAGTCCTCCGAACGCCAAGGTGAGCAGGCCAAGTGGCAGCGCGGAGCGCCTTGCTGTTGACGTGAAAAATTTCATTTTGAGAGGCATTTTAAGGCAAGCCTTGCGCGGAAGCTAGGTCGAGCGGACGCTGGCGGGCGGAGCGGGCCAATCGGTGGGGACAAAATCCACGCCCCAGAAATGAGGCGCGGGCGTGAGAAATTCAACCCCAACGCGCTGCCCCTTGTCGGTGGCATCGCCCAGATAGACGACGCGGCATTCCTGCTCTTCCTGCGTAAAGGGATTTGTCAGGACGACGATCATGTCCATCGCCATCGGCTGGTTCAAATACATCAAACCGCCATGCGCGTTGATGACGATCGTTTCGCAGGCCTCGCGGAAGCGGCGATTGTCCGCATTCTTTCCCGCAACCACGACGCGGACGCGCATGAACACGCGGGTGCTGCGGCGAATCTTGTCGAATTCCGTTTCCGGCATGGTAAATCCATGCTGCGGCACTTCAAGGGTGCCGTCAACGATACTGTGACGCGTGTGTTCTCTCTTAGCAACGTGCGGGAGCGGAGAGGAATCGGAGCAGGTTTCCATGTGCCAGAGAAAGGAATACGCGCTATGATTTTGCGGCCCATGCAAGCAACTACTGGCGATGGCAAAGGAAGCAGGAAATGAACCTCACCGAGTACATCGAATCCAAGCACGATGAACATCTGAGCGACCTTTACGAATTCTTACGGATTCCCAGCGTCAGCGCGCAATCCGAGCACAAGCCGGACATCGAGCGCGCCGCGCAATGGGTCGCGTCGAAGCTGCGGGCGGCGGGCATCGAGAAGGTGGAGATTGTTCCGACCGAGATGCACCCGCTGGTGTACGGAGAATCGCTTCGCGCGCCGGGCAAACCAACCATCTTGTTCTATGGCCACTACGACGTGCAGCCAGCGGAGCCGCTCGAACTGTGGACCTCGCCCGCGTTCGAGCCTACGGTACGCGGCGGGAACCTGTATGGACGCGGTACAGCCGACGATAAAGGGCAGGTCCACATTCACATCCGCGCGCTCGACGCCATCATGAAAACGGTGGGAAAGCTGCCGGTCAACTTGAAAGTGATCGTCGAAGGGGAAGAGGAAGTCGGCAGCGTAAGCCTGTGGAATTTTGTGAATGCGAACAAAGCGCGCCTCAAGGCCGATGCTCTGGTGGTTTCGGACACAGGCATGCTCCGGCCAGGCGTTCCGTCGATCACGTACGGGCTGCGTGGCCTCAATTACTACCAGATTGAAATTACTGGGCCGGCGCAGGACCTGCATTCGGGGATCTTTGGCGGGGCGGTCCCGAACCCGATCACGATCCTTTGCGAGCTGTTTACAAAATTGCACGACAAGGATTCTCGCGTGGCGATTCCCGGCTTTTACGACGACGTCGCGAAACTTTCGGCGGCCGAACGCAAGGCATTGAATTCGTTGCCCTGGAAGGCGAGCGAATTCCGAAAGACTGTGGGCGCGCCAGGATTGTCGGGAGAGAAGGGCTATTCCATTGTCGAACAGCTCTGGGCACGGCCAACGCTCGAACTGAACGGAATCTGGGGCGGGTACACCGGAGAGGGCGCGAAGACGGTCATTCCGTCGAAGGCGTACGCAAAGTTTTCGACGCGGCTTGTGCCCAAGCAGAATCCTGACAAAATCGTGCGCCTCGTTGAAAAGCAAATCCGCAAACTGTTGCCCAAGACCGTGAAATTCAAGCTCGAGGTCCTGAGCCAGGGCAAACCGTGGGTTGCGCCATACACGCACCCGTTCTTTGAAGTCGCGCACAACGCCCTCGAGGAAGGATTTGGCAAGCGCGCCGTGTTCGTGCGAGACGGCGGATCGATTCCGTTTGTCACGCAAATGTATGACACGTTCAAAGTTCCTTGCATTTTGCTAGGTTTTGGTCTGCCAGACGAAAACGCGCACGCCCCGGACGAGCACATCGCCCTCGAAAATTATTTCGGCGGGATCAAGGCCGTCGCGCAGTTCTATGAGGGATTAGGCAGCCTGTAGCGGATGTCATCCCGAACCCAGCCCCGTCTGCGGGGCTGGTGTGAGGGATCTGCTGTTTGTTTTTCTTGGCGCCCGCAAATGACGCACGCCTACTAAGTTTACATCCTTCGCCAGCGGTCGCGGACGCTCCACACCGGCGTACCGAGTGATTTCCAACGTCGAATGGGACCCGAAAAGCAGATCCCTCACCCATCCCCGCAGACGGGGCTGGGTTCGGGATGACAACGACTGAGTTTACGGTTACGTCATAAATAGGTGCCCGCCCTGACGGTTCGCCCGCGGCAGCGGGCTCACCGCAGGGGCGGGCGCTCCATGGAATGCGGATACACCTAGATTGTCGAAAGAGATGCTTGTCGTGCACGCGCGTATTGTTCGAGCGCGACGTTTGCGGAGGCAATTATCCCCAGCGCGTCCGAGACGGCTTCGAGCTTCGCGCCTGGCACGACGACGTACAGCTCATCGGCGCCGAGGTTTGTGTATACGCGATTGCCGATGCAGCCGAGGCTCGACACGGTGCCATGCTCCAACGCGGCAGGAATCGCCATGCAGGACGGGCGGCCCAGGAGCGGCATCGCGCTGCTGGCGCCAGCGCGAATCGAGGCTTCGTTGAGCAACATCGCCACGGAAGTCTTGCACGTAAAGAGCACCACGCTCGGAGGCACCGGCGCGTCGCCCAGAGGCGCGAACACAACGGCAGCAGGCTCCTTGGAGAGGCGGGGGATACCGGGAACCTCCTCCGGCCGAATGTAGCCAAGATTGAACATCCTACCTAACGTCGCGTCGGTTTCCCCAGCGCGCTCGGGCGGAAGCTGCACACCATGCGTGTAAGCGCCCACAGCGCAGTTGAAGTGATCTGCGGGGACTGTGTAAAACGTCTGCCCCGCTGCGGCGAGACGCCAGAAACTGCATCCAGCAGGCTCGACACCAGAGAATCTAGGGATGTCTGCAGGTGCCGAATCAAGAAACGTGATCGCGATGGGGCGGCGTTCGAGAGAAAGCCGCTCCGAGAATTGCATTTCAAGTCCTCTCCAGTCGCTCATGTGCCGATCCTCACAAAGTTTCTTCGAAGCTCGGGATAGACAGTGCCTTCCAGGTGTCCCGCATCCGAAAAGTGAACGGCAAGGATAGCACACCGGCTAGCCCGCCTTGCTGACCCGCGCGGGCATGCCGCTGGAAACCGCGTCAAATCGGGGTTTTCTTACGTTTTTGCTTGCGTTGAACAGGGCTTCGCCCGTATAGTGCTCGCCGGTGCGCGGGTCGCAGGTTTTGAGCGGGCCGGCATATCTGCATTCTCAATTCTGAGGAGGAGAACGAAAATAGATGGCAAAACCACTGAGCAAGTCCAAGATCGTCGCACATATGGCCGACAAAGTTGGCACGCCGAAAAAAGTCGCGGGCCAATTCTTTGACGAGCTCTTCAAGCTGGCGGTTAAGGAAGCCAAGGGCGGTGCGGGCAAGTTCGTCATTCCGAATATCGGACGCGTCGTGAAGGCGCATCGCAAGGCGCGCATGGGCCGCAACCCCCAGACGGGCGAAGCGATCAAGATCAAGGCGAAAACCGTGGTGCGTCTGCGCGCTGCAAAAGCGCTCAAAGACGCAGTGCTCGGTTAAGAGGGACTTCACGAGCTCGAATTTTCGAATTAGCGTGCGAGCTGGGTGTCTCGCCTCGGTTCCGAAACGGCGGCAGCTGTCGTCGGGACCTGGCCCCTCTGGCCGATTCACCCAGCAACACACTTGAAGCAGGGCAGCACTAAGCGTGCTGTATTTCCGCTCCGGTCCCCCCACCGGGGCTTCGTTCCTAATTCCCGATTGTTACCAATATTTCCGACCGAAATTCCCGGGCGCGCGGGCCGGAAGTTCGAAGTGTAGACGTGTGCTACAGTTCCTCGGTCCGGGAGGAATTTCATGCCGTCTTCGTACTGGGACGAGTCGTTCACGGCAAAATACCGCTCGTTTCAATACCACTTTCCCGACCGGTCGCTCGAAGGGCGCGCGTTCATCCTCGCCGGGGGGACGGGTGGGCTTGGCGCGGCTACAGCGATGCTCCTCGCAGGCGAAGGCGCAAAACTCGTTGTGGGATTCCGTTCGAATCGCGCTCGCGCCGAGGCGCTGCGTGCCGCTGTGGCCAAGGAGACCGGGCAGACAATCACGCTTGTGGAAGGGGACCTGGCGGCAAGCCACGTCCGGCGCGCATACCTGGAGGCCGCAGCCACCCTAGGCTCGCTCGAGGGCGGTGCGATATTGTCCGGCGCGGCCGCACGCGTTGCCTGGGAATCTCTGGATGTGGAGGCGCTGCGGAGTTCCTGGGAAGCGAATTTTGCGGGGCCAATCCTGTTCGCGAAGGATATCGCGGATTCGCTACGGGGAAGCGGCCGCAGCGGGAGCATCGTGCTTCTGGCCACGATGCAAGCGATTGCGCCATTTGCATCGAGTTTGAGTTATGCCGCGCCGAAGGCCGCGCTGGTGCATGCCGCGCGCATTCTGGCGAAGCAATTTCGCGGCGTGCGGGTAAACGTGGTTGCTCCTGGAGCCACCGTCGCGGGGCTGGCCGAAGCGAGCGTCAGCAGCGGGAAGTACGACTCGTATCTGGCAAATGGAGCGATCCCGCGTTTTGGCCGGCCCGAGGACATCGCGAGGGCGGTGCGGTTTTTTCTCGAGCCGGACGGATACGTGACGGGGCAAGTGCTCGTCGTGGATGGCGGGTTAACTCTGTAGGGCGCCCCGCCACCGGATCTATCTGATTTTGATAAACGTTGTCCGCACGAAACCCCAATTGAGACTCTACCTTCCTTTCAGGTGCCTAGCACCCCTGTTCCGACGAATGGCATAATAGCAGTGGTCGCATAATGACTCCTACCTCCAACCACCCTCGCCACTCTGGCCTGCTGACCGATTTATACGAATTGACAATGGCCGCGGGCTACCTGAAGACCGGCTTCGATGCCTGCCTCACTTTCGAATTGTTTGTGCGTTCGTTGCCTCCGCGCAGAAATTTTCTGGTCGCCGCGGGACTTGACCAGGTCCTCGATTTTCTCGAAGGGGTTCATTTTTCGGACGAAGACATCCGATATTTGCGCGCGCAGCCGGTTTTCCAGCGAGTCGGGAACGAATTTTTCGAATATCTGTCCCGGTTCCGGTTTTCCGGCGACGTTTGGGCGATACCGGAAGGCGCCGTGTTCTTTCCCGGCGAGCCGGTGTTGCGCGTCACAGGTCCGGCGATCGAAGCCCAGATCGCTGAGACCTTCTTGCTCTCAGAAATTAATTTTCAGACGATGATCGCCAGCAAGGCCGCGCGCATCGTCCATGCGGCGGGCGGGCGCCCCGTGATTGAGTTTGGCTCGCGCCGCGCGCACGGGATGGAGGCGGGCGTGCTCGCCGCTCGCGCTGGTGTGATCGGCGGCTGCGAGGGAACTTCGAATGTGGCCGCGGGCAAGGAGTTTGGCATTCCTGTGTACGGTACCCAGGCTCATTCCTGGATCATGGCGCACGAAGACGAAGAAGACGCGTTCGCAAAGTTTCTCGACATTTTTCCCGATCAGGCCGTCTTGCTCGTGGACACATACGACGTGCGGGCGGCGATAGAGAAACTGATCGCCATGGGCCGCAAGCCGCGCGGATTGCGTCTTGATAGCGGCGACATCGCCGCGGACAGCATTTGGGCGCGCAACCGATTGAATCGAGCGGGCTGGTCGGACGTGATCGTGTTCGCCTCGGGGGACCTCGACGAAGACAGCATCTCCGCGTTGTTGGCCGAGGGCGCCCTGATCGACGGATTCGGCGTAGGCACTGCGCTAGTTAATTCGAGTGATTCGCCGACGCTCGGGGTGATTTACAAGCTCGTGGAGGCGGAGGACCGGGGAGGAGTGCGTTCGGTGGCAAAATTCAGTGCGGCGAAAGTGACGTACCCCGGTAAGAAGCAGGTCTACCGCGCAATTGATTCTCGCGGGCGGTTTGCGGGGGACACGATTGCCCTGGCCGAGGAAAAATTTCCCCCGGCGGAAGCGTTGCTCGTTCCTGTGATGAACAAGGGTCAACGAATCGCGCCGCGAACGGATCTCGCGGGGGCGCGAAAGCGGTGCAGCGAGCAGGTCGCCCGGTTGCCAGAGGCGTTGCTAAGTACAAAGCAAGCGGCAGTCGCCTACCAGGTGCGGCATAGCGAGCGACTCGAAAACCTGATGAAGGATGTGCGGCAGCGGCTGGAGCGCGCAGCACGGATTTGAAGCATCGAGGCAAAGAGGCAAGGAAGCAGGGAGGCAGGGAAGGAAGTAGCTACAATGGTTTCACGGTCGGTGATCTTTTGGGATGTTGACACGCAAGCGGATTTCATGCTGCCTGGCGGCAAGCTTTACGTTCCTGGCGCTGAAAAACTGATTCCCAACCTTGCGCGTTTGACCGACGCAGCCCAGCAAGGTCGCGTGCTCATCCTTGGAGACGCTTGCGTTCATTCCCCGGACGATCCGGAGTTCCAGCAGTTTCCGCCGCATTGCGTCGCCGGCACGCCTGGTGCCGAAATCATTCCCGAAACGCGCGCGCATCGAGTGCTCGTGATTCACAATCGCGCAGGCGCGGTGATTCCTCGTGACCTGTCTCCCTATCAGCAGGTGATCCTCGAGAAACAGACGCTCGACGTATTCGACAATCCCAACACGGAAATCGTGCTGGATCGAATTGGGCGTTTTACGGATGCGGACGCCGCAATTTTTGTTTATGGAGTGGTCACAGAATACTGCGTGCGGCTGGCCGCGAAAGGGCTCCTCGAGCGCGGGCGGCACGTGGCCTTAGTCGGCGACGCGATCGAAGCACTGAATCCCGAGGAGGGCGCGAAGACAATCGAGGAGTTGAAATCCCTCGGGGCACGCCTTATCACTACAGATGAGGCCCTCGCGGCTCTCGGCCAATCGAAGTCTCGATCTGCGTAGTTTCGGAAGTGCCACGACGGTGTGCCTTAGCGGTTTGGCGCGTAGGGTGGCGATGATTCCAGGCGCCTCAAAATTTCCTGGGCTTGCGCGTCGCCGGGGTCTAGGCGGAGGGCCGTTTCCGCATCGGCGCGTGCATCAGCCAATTTGCGCTGGGCGAAATGTAGATCCGCGCGATTTGACCACGCCGGCGCATAGGAAGGCGCTTCTGTGATCTCGCGGTTCAGAAGATCGAGGGCCGCGTCCGTGTGATTGGTTTTCATCAAGATCGCCGCGAAATTCACGACCATGAAATCGTAGCTGGTATTGCTCCTATCGCTCATGCGGAATGCCTTTTCCATCATCACTCCGGCGGCCTGATAGTTTCCCCGGCGATATTCGAGCTCCGAATAGAACGCCAGAGCGTCGGGAGAGTCGGGATTGATGCGCAACGCGGCTTGATATTCCTTCTCTGCTAGATCCAGTTGATTCCGGACCATGTATTCGCCCGCGAGATTGGAATGCATTTTGGCGTCGTTCGGCACGGCACGAACGGCCGATGAGTAGAGAGCGAAGGTGTCTTTCCAGTCGTGGTTGCGTGACACGGTTCGCACGGACAAAGCCAGAACGAGGGTTCCGAGCAGTCCCCAAGCCAGGAATTGCTGCTTATGTTTGAGCCAGCTCCAACCTAACGCCACCATAAGGCAAAACCCGGCGGACGGAAGATATGCCAGCCGCTCGCCCATGATCGTTCCTGTGGACGCAAGGATGTTGGCTGTCGCAGCAAAGCCAGCGAGATAGATGCCGCCCGCAAGAGCCCATTCACTCTTTCGCTTCCAGAGCGCCAAGACCCACGCGCCGATGGCAACAGCGGCAGCTAAGGCTGCGGGCAGTGTGTGCCGGAAATCGCGGTAAATTGGAATTTGGTTGAAGGAGTAGTCGCAGGACAACGCCGCGGGATAGACTTGCAGCGCGACATATTTCCACGCCACGCGCAGCGCGTTGAGGATTCTCCATTCAGCAGGAAGATGCGCGAGCGCATTGTCGACGACGGGAATGTCCGCCGGACCAAAGCGGCCTCCCTCCGCTTTCCAGACCAGCCCGAGATAGAAAAGCGTGGCGCCGGCGGCGAGCGCGTATCGAGGGCCAGGCTTCCACTTGCCCGTCGCGTAATCGCCTAACAGCAACAGCGGAAGGAAGGCGACGGCCGATTCTTTTGAGAGCATCGCCAGCACGAAGCACGCGAGCGACGCAGTTGGTTGGTCGCGCAGGTGCAGAATCCATCCGGCAAACAAGAATCCTGCGGCAAGCAGTTCTGCGCGCCCTACCACCCAGGAAACGGCTTCAGTGTGGATGGGATGCACTGCGAAGAGCAACGCAGTCGCGAACGCGACGGTTTTTCCTTCGGGCAAGGATGCCAGTAATTCCTGCAAGAGGATGTAGAGCAGCCAGGTCACCCCAGCGTGCAGAAGGAGATTGAGCAGATGATATCCGAACGGCTCCGGCCCACCGAGCGCCCAATTGAGCGCGAGCGCGCCAAAGGCGACCGGCCGGTACACGCTGCTGACCGGGTTCGGCGAGAAGAGCCGGGAAAGGGAAGGGCTGGTCACCTGCGCGTTGCGCATGATGTAGAGCTCGTCGTCCATGGCGAACTGGTTCCCGAGCGTATTGGCATATACCAACACCACGGCCGCCAGCAGCAGTCCGACGAGGAAGCGTTCGCGCATGTAAGCCCATCATGGAGTGGATGGAAAGCGAATGCGCGGAGCTTGTTGGAGGGGTGTCGTCTTTTCGTTACTTCGTTTGCGTGCGGTCTAAGACCCGGAGGCGGGCAGTTCTGTCTTCACCGCGAAGTGGTACAGCCATAGGAGTAGGGTCGTCCCCACTCCGATTCCCGTGATGGCCCACCAGACTTGCGCGGGATGCTGCGCGACTTCGCCGAAGTGATGCATGAGACGGCCGCCCACCCATCCTCCCACGAGCGATCCAATTCCAATCGGCAGGAAGGCGAAGCCCATGTAGGTTCCTTGCTGGCCGGAGGGAGCGAGTCGCGAAACGTATTCGTAGTAGCGCGGCGAGAGAATAATCTCGCCGATCGCCACGACGAAAATCGACAGCACGACGGCCCAGACAGCGGGATGAGCCGCAACAATCAGCCAGCCGAGCGCGGAGACGAGCGTTCCAATGGTGATGGCGCGGAACGGCGGAATCTTTTGTGTCAGGTAAGTCGCTACGAACTGCAGGCAGATGACCGTCAATGCGTCGGTGATCAGGATCAGCTCGACATCGGCGTGCGGATCGATATAGCCGTGAACATAGATCGGCATGACGATGTATTCCTGCCAGAACACGATCCAGTAGCCCGAGAAAATCAACAGAAACAGCATGAAACGCGGATTCGTGATGACTGTGAGAAAATTTCGCGCCGTTTCGGCGAGGCTCGCAGCCTGAACTTCGCCGGGGCGCCGTGGCTCCTTGAAAAAGAGGAGCACAGCAAAGAACATCAGCAGGACGCTCAGCGCGGAAACGCGGAACACGTTTTCGACTCCAAGCCGCCTGTGCGCCCACGAAGCCATATAGGGGCCGGCGGTGCCTCCAACGTTTACCAGCGTGTAGTAAATGGAGTATCCGATCGAGCGCACGTTTTCGTTTGATGCGCGCGCTGTCGTGCCCACGACGCTCGGCTTCACCATCGAGATGCCGAGCGCCGGGAGAACGAGAACGAA
>JACXTT010006102.1_pt1 | contig 17300 bp, 6 predicted proteins | sample 9270951 | NCBI WGS metagenome assembly JACXTT01 (sample SAMN15532306, study PRJNA645909) | rock metagenome | isolation source: weathered quartz diorite | place: Puerto Rico | collected 2017-06-21 | reverse complement strand
CCCCGTCGCGGTCGCGGACCATGATCGACATCTTTACGTCGTCCGAGGGGTTCGTGTACGAGCACGCACCCAGGTCGTAGACCTCCCAGGGGACTTTGAAGGTCGCCTGAGCCGACGGGCTCCCGCTCGCGTAGGCCCAGGCCGGCTCCGTGGAGTCCGGAAGCATGCGGAGCAGGTAGTCGTGCCGGACGTTGTCGCTGAAGTTGTAATTGTTGATGTCGTACGGGCTGATGTAATTCGACAGGAGGAGGGTGCCGGTGCTGTCCACCTGCGAGCCTCCGGACATGTCCAGAGAATCCCTCGCCCCGAGGAGCCCCGCGCCTCCCATGAGCTGCGCGATCAACGAGGGGTTGTTCGGCGCGGGTTTGACCGTGGCGATGAATCCGTCGATGACGGGCGACGTGAACCCTCCGTCTGCGTCCGCCGGCACGACGCTGAGCGTGTCCCCGGTCTTCATGTTGATGATCGCCCAGCTCGCTCCCCCCGGCCGCATCACGGCGTGGTACAGGGTGTCCCCGATCGCCGCGCTGTTCACCTGGTCGACCGAGATCGAGCCCCCCACGAAGTCCCCGGCGACCTGCTTGCCCGTGACAGTGTACACGGCATTGCTTCCTTTGGGCGTCGCCGAAACGACGTTCAGGGCGCTCTCCAGCACGTCCGTGATCTCGCCCACCTGATTCACCCCGATGACGTAGGGCTTTACGTTGAGCGTATCCAGGGAGTAGGCGGTAACCGCGAAGAAGTACGTCCGGTTGTTGGACAGCGATCCTCCTCGGAAGGCGTCGGTCGAGACGTCGAACTGGAACTGGAGCCCTTCGTTCGGCCCCCGGACGATGAGGAGCCGCTCGACGCCGCCCACCTGAGCGTTGAACTGGTCGCTGTAGAGGTTGTCGAACTGATTCGCGATGTCGAAGGTGGCGACGACCTTCGCCTGGGAAAATCCGCCCTTCGAGGGAAGCTGCCAGACCCGATATCCCTCGAAGACGAAGTCCTGGCCCAGAACCGCGTTGGCCGAATGCGTGCCCACCGCCGACTTGTCCCAGATCAGCCGCACTTTCTTGTCCAGCTCCTGCGCATAAACTTGGGGAGAGGGCGGTGGCGCCGGGATGTCGAAATTCAGATTGAAGACGATCTGCGCCTGATCGTCCTTGTTCTTGAGGTCGGTGATCGAGGAAAGGCGGTCCGTCCCCTGCCCCACGATGATCGCGATCGTCACTTCCTGCGAGTCACCGGGAGCCATCTTGAACGGCCCGCTCGAGAGCATCAGGCGCCGGTCCGCCGGGCTGGAATCCAGCCACCCCGTTCCGGCCACCGGATCTCCCGGGACCTGGAATCGGGTGACCTGGGTCGTGGTCGGATCGACCACAGGCGTTCCGTCCGCGTTCAGACCCTTCATGTAGTTGTAGGTCTCACCGGCGCTGTGCGGGTCCGTTCCGTTGATGTATTTGTTGAAGGACGTCATTCCGAGTGTGTCGAACACGCCGGGGGAGCCGGTCCTCGGGACGATCGGCCCCCGGAAGAAGTCCCAGCCGACCGACGGCGGGGTGGCACCGTACTGCGCGTCCGCGTTCGTCGCGTTGTAGACATAGCCCAGCGAGCGCGTCGTGTCGCAGCCCACGAGGTCGTCCGTGAAGCCTCCCAGGTCCGGGTCGGCCCACGCGGAGACGTACATGCTGTCGAGCTGGTTCCCGCCCTTGTTGATCATCTTGTAGCGGACGAAGATGATGTTCCCCAGCGCGCCCGCGCGGTTGTAGGCGAACGTGGTCTGCTGGATCTCGACCCCGAGCGGAGCCGTGGACCCGGCGGTGTTCGTATGTGAGCTGGGATCGGCGTCGTTGTAGACGCTCCAGATCATCGCGTCGCCCAGGAGCGCCGGCTTGCCCAGGGAGTCGACGGGCGCTCCGTCCCCCACCGGCCAGTTCAGGTAATCGGGGTCCGTCGTGTTGCCCCGGACGATCTTGTAGTTCTTGAACCGCGGACTGTCCGTCTGGAACGTTCCGCCCGCCATCGGGCCGGGAACGAACTCCTGCGAGTATTCGCCGATCGCGATCCGGGTCTGCCCGTTCACCTTGGCGCCGATCCAGGGCCCCGCCGCGAAGACGGCGGTCTTGGTCGAGCCCTTCGGATAGACGAACCCCGCGTTGCCGGTTACAAGGTCGTAGGCCCACGACCCGTGATTCGTCACCACCATGTCGATGTTGTTCGCGTCCATGTGCGTCGTGTTGTCGATGGTCGCGGCAGCCCGATGGGGCCCCCTGCGAGCGGACCCCGACGGGGTCTTCGCCGGGGCCGCGCCCGGGACGGCGAGCGCCACAACCATGCCTATCGCTCCGGCCCAGTGCAGAAATCGCATCGCGTTCCCCCTCCTTGGCTCCGAATCCATGTGGACCGCTGGAATCAACTGGGCCATGGCTAGAAGCTCAGTTTCGCGCCGAACCGGATCAGACGGCCTGCGTCGTGAAGCGTGGGGCTTCGCTCCGCCAGCATGTAGCGCTGCTGCGCGTCCGCGGTGCTGTAGGTCGCTTGGCCTTCCGCAGTGTTCAGGAAATTCGTCGTCTCCCCGTCCCCCGTGCCGGAGTACACGGTGCGGATGTTGTCGCGATTGAACAGGTTCATCACCCAGACGTAGACATCCAGGTCCTGTCCTCCAATGGCGATCCCCTTGTTCGCTTTCATGTCCAACGTGATCGTCCAGGGACCGTACCGCGAATTGATCGGGCCGGTCGGCTGCGCGGCCACGTTCGCGAGCGTCACCTCGTTGTAGACACGCGTCGGCGTGTAGGGAAACCCGCTGCCGGCGTTGAGGAGGAAGTCGATGCCGCTGTTCTCGAGCAGCCGGGTGCCGTGCCAGGAGGGCCCTTCACCTTTCCCGAGGCGGTAATCGAAATTGCCGGAGATCTTGTGCCGCTGATCGAACGCGAGCGGCGTCGCGATCTTTGGCACCTGGCTCGCGGTCCACGCGATGTTGCGTTGGGTCTGCGACACGGATCCGGTGCCCACGGCCCATGCCAGGCTGTACGAGGCGGACATGGCAACGTGGCCGACCCGCCGGAGCGTGTAGGCAAGATCGAACCCCTTGACGGTCGCGAAATCGCGGTTGCGGTAGGAAGAGAACGCGTTCGGCTGCGAGGGGATGTTCGTGATCTCGACCAGATCCTTCACGTCCTTGTAGTAGGCCGCGGCCTCCACGCGCGAGCGATCCGTCGGAGTGTGCGCGATCCCGATCTCATAGGCGGTCGTCCGCTCCGGCTTCAGGTTGGGATTCCCGAAACCCACGAAGTAGCCGCCGGTCTTGATCTTGTGCTCGAGGAAGGCGTAGCTCACGTAGAGGTCCTGGAGATTTGGCTGCTGGAAGAACTGCCCGTAGTTCACGTGAATGAGCGTCTGGTCGGTGACCGGGAATCCGACTCCCAGACGCGGGCTGAGGCGCCGGTACACCTTGGAGCTCGTGAGGTCCTGGGGATCGAGGCGCGTTGGGAGGTTGGTCGTATCCTGCGCGTCCGACTGGAGCGGCGTGGTCTCGCTCCGTAGCGCCTGCGTCGAAGGGGTCAAGTAGTCGAACCGGAGCCCCGCGTTCACCACCAGCCCCAGACGCTCGTACTTGGTCTGGGCGTAGATGGACGCCACTTTCGGATGCTTCGGTCCGTCCAGCCCTCCGTTGATCTCCTTCCCGAACGCGTCGTATCCATAGCGATCGACATCGAGCGTGTTCTTGGCCCGGTACGCGCCGGTGCTGTCGATCTCGTAGAGCTGCGTCGGGAAGTAATGGTCGTAGTAGCGGAGGGTGTGAGCCTGGTAGTCGCCTCCGAACTTCACCTGGACGTCCTTCCGGATCTGATTCGCGTAATTGGCCGCAAAACCGATGTAGGACGACTTGCGGTGCAGGAAGTCGTCCCAGATATGTGCCCCGGAGGGGTTGTCCTTCCCGAACCAGAAAATCGCCTCGGTCGGGTCGAAGGTCGGATCCGCCTGGCCCACCGGGAAAGCGTATTTCTTGAGATCGTCGAACGCGACGCCATCCCCGCGGATGCGGTCGGTCAGGAAGTAGTTCGCCTTCAGCTCGTAGTACGAGCGCGTGTTCAGGCTGTGGTTCCACGTGCCGTAGAACGAATTGTTCTGGTCGCGGAACCGCGGCGCGTGCTCGAGATCGAACCGGTAGGGGTTCTGGTACTGCTGCCACTTGTCCTCGTTGAACGTGCCCCCGAGCTTGAGCGTCTGAAGCGGCGATGGCTTGAAGGAGAGCTTGCCCACCGCCGACCAGGTCTTGCTGCCGTTCGAAGGAAGCACGCCGCTCTCGAAGAGGCCCGGCTGCGAGGGATCCCCTACCTTGTCGGTGAGGATGCTGGGCCTGCGGTCCGCGATGTCCCTCCGCTCACCGGCGAGATAGAACGTCAGATTCTTCGTGGTCGGCGTGAGGGGGCCTCCCAGGGAGGCGCTGAAGTTCTTGTACCCGCGGCTCCGCTTCGTGTAATCGCCGAGGATTCCTTCTGCGGATCCGAAGTACTTGTCCCGTCCCTCGCGGGTGACGATGTTGATCGCGCCGGAATTCACGCGGCCGTATTCAGCGTTGAATCCGCCTGTCTGGACCACGATCTCCTCGATGGCGTCCGTGTTGATGGCCGTCGTGGAGACGCCCGTGAGCGGATCCTGCTGGGAGAACCCGTCCACGTAGTACGCGACTTCGTTGGGCCGTCCGCCGCGGATGATCAGCGTGTTGTTGTTCTGAGCCTCATTGTCGATGTTCAGCTTGAAGTTCACGACGCCGGACTGCTGGGCCACCGCGTCCTGATAGCCGCGCAGCGGCTGATATTTGATGTCGTCGCCGGAGAGGAACTTGGCGGAGCCGGTGTTGTCCTTCTGAATGAGCGGCCGCTCGCCTTTGATGACGACTTCCGGCACGTTCGTCAGCACCGTGGACTCGAGGTTGAAATCGAGCCTGGTGTTGAAGTCGGGGATGATCTCGACGTTCTCCCGCACCAGAGGCACGTACCCCAGCAAGGAGACCCGCACGGAGTACTTGCCCGCCGGGAGGTTCAAGATGACGAAGTTCCCCTGGGCGTCGGTCACCCCCCCGCGTTTCAGTTCCGGAACCGCGATGCTCGCCAGAGCTACGGGCTCTCCGGTCTTGGCGTCGTGGATGACGCCGGAGAGCTGCGCCGTTGTGCCCGCCCAGGCGGCTCCGGAAATAAGAATAGCGCCCGCCATAAAGATGGCTGCGCTAAGAACCAACCCGTCCCGAGGCCGGAGAAACATGGTTCGCCTCCTCTGAAATCCACCGAATCGCCAATTGCGGGGTCTTGGGCGCTTCCCATAGTTGGGTCGCACATTCCATTCGACCCAACTCCAGTCGAACTTTAGCGCTCGACTAGATCCCTCAAGCCCACGCCTTGTGAGGCACCCCTCACCTGGCAACCGAGGATTCTCCAGATTCCGGCTATGTCGTGTTCCACCTCCTGGTTACGGAGCCATGCGGCCTACACGGCTCGGAACTCCTGAGCCGCAACACGTTGTACAAGGACGAAGTTAGGTACGTATCCGAACTGTTGTCAACAACTTTTTTGCACAAACGGAAGGGGCCGCCCGATTTCCGGGCGGCCCCCGATATTCACGATCCGCGAGGATCTCCGCGGATCCCCGCAGTTTCTAGTAGTGGTACGTGGCCGAAGCGCGGGTAAACGGCGTCGAACGATCGCCCGAGAGGATGTACCCGCCCGATAGCGGGAACTTCTCGTTGAGCGTCATGTCGATGTCGAGATTGTTCCAGCGGAGGCCCGTGCCGAGATTCAGGTTGAACGCCGAGGTGCGCTCCTTGGTGGTCGTGACCGTGGAGGGCGTACCGAACGTCGTGTCCTCGATGTGGCTGCTCACCATCGAGCGGGTCGCGCCCACGCGAACCTTGAGCCACCGGGTCGCATCCGTCTCGATCGCCGCGAACACCAGCGGCAGGAACGTGGTCTTGTCCTCGAGAGCCGCCTGATTTCCCGCGGCCAGCCCGTTGTCCGTGCGCTTGAACGTGTGCTTCGCCTGCGCGACCTGGACGCCCCAGAGGAGCAGGTTGTTGTCGTTCACGCGCATGTTGTCCGAGATCCCCGCGCCCAGGGACTTGTACTTCTCGTCCGCCGAGCGAATGTTTCCGGCAGCCGGAACGTTGTTCACGCGCCAGCTGAGGTCGTCGTTGGTGTACCAGGCCGCAGGGACCCACACGTGGCGGTCGCCCTGGTTCAGGAAGGCGCGGCCGAGGATCGCGTAGGAGGCGGACCCGTCGTCCTTCCAGCTCTCGCCCTGGACGCCGCCCGTGGTGGCCGTGCGGTCGAGGGTGTACTTGCGATACGTCACCGCGCCCTCGACGCGGTTGTCATTGCTGAGATGAATCGTGATCCCAGGCGTGATTCCGAACGTGTTGATCTCCACGGGCCCGAGCGGGCTCGCGATGATCGCGTCCGGGAAGAAGGCGCCGCCGAAGGGATACGGGTCGAAGGGGTTGATGCCGTCTCCGCGCGCGCGGTTGAACGTCGCGGGAGCCGCGGTGTCGGTCTGCTCGAAGCTCGAGTTGGTGATGTCGAGCCGGACCGCGAAATCGAACTGGCTGAAACCCTTGCCCCAGATCGCGTCCAGCTGCTCGTTGTTCAGGGATCCGGACGCGAGCGTATTGTTGAGCGAGCTCTGCTTCATCTGGAACGCGATGGCGCCGATACGCGGGAAGTTCCGGATGACCGTGTAGCTCTGCTCGTCGTGGGTAACGGTCGAGGAACCGAACAAGCCCAAATCGGAGAGCCCGCTCGGGTTGTTCCCCAGCTCCGAAAGCACGAGGTTGTTCTGACGCACGACCGAAGCCGGATAGTAATAGATGTTCACGTAATCGTCGGTGAACTGACTCAGCGTTGGATTCGTCAACGCCATGCCTTCCACGCGCGACTTCGACGCCTGGCTCTCTACCGCCGTGAGCATTACAACGGCGGCGGCCAGACCCAAGACTGCCATCAGCTTTCGCTGAGACATCTCTTATAGCCTCCTTTGTTAGGTGACCCCGAGCGCTCCAGAGTCGCTTGCCCGGACTCAGGCCAGCAACAGATGAATCCATCCGGTCCGGTGCATCGGGAGAGCATTACAAGCAGATGAACGGTTTCCTGCCCCACCCCCTTTCGGTTTGGTCTGTTAGGAGCTCCTTGACCAACCATTCCTCCCCCGCCCTACGTCCATGGGGGCGCAAAAATTTTCGGCGCAACGTAGTCGCTTCCCGCCTGGGCTGTCAACTCAAATCTGCGGATTTAGACCGTAGTGCGTTGTGGCGCAGCGGATTACGAGATCACTGGCCGGACGGCGTGGCGACCAGCTCGTACCTACCGAAACCGTCGTGATCCACGAAGACGAACGTGCGGCGATCCCGATAGTAGTACCAGATCTCCTCGGGAGGGCGGTCGAAATTGAAGGGATTTCGAACCACCTCGTCCGGTCTTCCATACACGATGTAGATGCGTCCCATGTCGGATTTCCACCCGGGACCGCCGGTGGAGAAGTGCTGGTTCGCATACTGGACGCGCTGGTAGAAGGCGTCGCGCGCCTCGTTCTCGGGAGTATCGGGCGTGGGATCGCGCCGTTTCCAGAAGACGTCCCAGTACGCCTTCCGGGATTCCTCGTCGTGCAGCTTTCCGATCTCGTCGATTTCCTGCTGCGTGGCGATGTAGCGGAGGACGTCCACCGACTGTGCGGACGCGAACCCGAGCGTCGCGCGCGATTGATCGACCTCGAAGGCCTTGTCGCGGCGGACGGTCGCGGTCTTCCGCTCCTTGGTCCCCGGAGTCGGGGGCACGTTGATGGCGACGGTGAATCGATAGGTTCCCGCCCCCACATTGACGAGGCGCGGCTGGAGCAGGAACGAGGTCCTGCCTTGAAGCCTCGGGAACACGGTGTCCCCGGCCGCCACCTGTTCGCCGGTCTCGCTCGCGACCTTGTAATAGAGACGGTAGGTGGAGTCCGCGACTCCGGCGCGGCGGTCGAAGATCTCCCCGGTGATCGCGAAGGAGGCGATGTTGTCTCCGTAGCGTCGTGAGGGATTCGGAACGAAGTGATGATCCGGGTCGTGGGTTGGCTCGACCGTCCCGAGGGTCAGATCCGAGAACCACACGAGCCCAGGCGGTCCCGACGGGACCTCGAAGGGAATCGCCGTCGCGGATGTCCGTTCCGCCACGAGATCGGTGATCGCGACCTCGATCCGGTACTTCGCGGGTGGAACCGTGAAGTCCAGGTGGTCATTGATGTCCTCGCCGCGCTGCTTGGTTTCGGCGTAGGTGGTCGCGTGAAGGTCCCGCGTGAAGGTGTCCCCGGTGATCTGACGCTCCTTCTTCTCGCGGTAGAAGATCACGCGCACCTCATACCCGGCGTGATATCCCGCCGGAGGGGTGCGCTCGAAGAGAAGCTCGCTCCGGCTCATCCGATAATCGAGGCGAACCGTGGGTTGACCCGATGCCCCGAGCTGAAGCGTCGCGTCCACGGAGAAGCGCGGCCGGTCCGCGCTCGTGCCGGGCACCGGCGCTTCGGGCTCCGTGGGCGGGCCCGGGTTCTGATACTGCGCGAGCCCGACGCCGGACCACATGCATGCGGCGCAGAGGAGAAGCGCGAGCCAGCTTGAATGCGTGCTATCGAAGCAGGATGAGCCTTCGGGCATCTTTGATTCCGGGTCCTTCGAGCTTCAGGAAATAGACCCCGTCCGCGAGAAGACGACCCTGGCCGTTTCGTCCGTCCCAGGTCATCGACCCATAGCCGCCTCCCGGGGCCGTCGTGTCGGTGATCGTGCGCACGAGGCGGCCCCCCAAATCGTACACGCGGAGCAAAACGGATTTTCCTCCATCGATCGACAGCACGCGATAGGGAATCTGGACCGCCAGCCCGTTTCGGGGTCGGTACGGGTTGGGATAGGGGCGCCCCAGGGCCGAGTTGGAAGGAATGTAGATGGCCCCTTCGGCCGCCTTCCGGGACGAGCCGTCGGGGAAGAAGGCGTCCAGGCGGTAGCGGTAGGTCTGACCTCCCTGCACCGCCCGATCCACCGCGCCCCGCGCTGCGGGATCCAGGAGTTCGTCGTTCACGCGGTACTCCGTCGTTCCGGCCATCCCCTGCGTCGCGGCGCCAGCTTCGCGGTAGACATTCCAGCCGATGGCGCCCGGAGGCGCGGGCACGCTCCACGCGATCGAGACGTGCGGGAGGACGGAGGCGGGTTCGATCGAAAGGTTGAGTGAAGGATCGCTTCCGATGCTGGCGCTCGCCAGGAAGCGCTCAAGACTCAGGCCTGCCGCGACGAGGAGCGTGTCGCCGACCCAGAACGCTTCGCGCGCGAATCCCGGAACCTGGATGAGGCCGCGGGCTCGAGGAACGGAGGGGACGCGAAGATCGATGGCGAGCGCGCCCCCGTCCCCGAGGAGCGCCACGGCGCTCTGTCCCAGCTGCGCCACACCGTAGACCGTGGGCGTGGGCAAGGAGCCCATCACCACCACCGAGACCGGGTCGGAGACGTCGACGACCGGCACGCCTGCATCGTTGGTGCCCACGAGGAGCCGCGTTCCGCTGAGATCCAGATCCAGCGCTCCGAAGCCGCTGGGCGCGCCCAGAAGCGACGGAGCGCCGGGATTCCGGAACCCGACCAGCGTGAGCCCGAGAAGCTGGTCGGCCACGTAGGCCACCGTATCCCGGATCGCCACCGAGCGCGGATCCTGGAACACGGGGTAGTTCAGGCTCCCGCGCACGAGGGGTGCCAGGGAATCGGAGACATCGATCACGCTGACCCCTACCGAGGCGCCTCGCCGAGTGGCCACCGCGGTCGTGCCGTTCACGGCCACCGCCACCGTTGTTCCGGCGAGCGACACCGTCGCGAGCGTCGCGGGCGAGGTAGGATCCTTCACGTCTACGACCAGGAGGCCCCCCGTTCCCGCCGCCACGTACGCAAGGCGCCGCGCCGGGTCCAAGGCGACGTCGAACGCGCGTGAGGTGCCGCCGAGAGGAAGCGCTCCCACGAGCGAAGTGTCGGCCGGAGCGACCCGGTACAAGCGCAATCCTCCGCTGTAGTCGGCCACGTACGCGAGCCCCTGATTCGCGACCACGCGTCGGACCCGCCCCGTTCCCGCGAATCCGATTCGCCCTCCCGAGGCGGATGTGGCGTCGAAGGTCTCGATCAAGCTCCGTCCTACCTCGTCCGGCTCCGGAGGAGGACTCCCGTCGTCTTCCGAGACGATCGCGCGCCCGCCCACGATGGAGACGTGGAAGGGCTCGATCGCGGTGAGCTGGTCGGACTCGGGGCCCAGCGTCGCTCCCTTCGGGCCGCCGCGGAGAAAGGCCGCGTACGTGCGAGACTCACCCACGGCGATCACGCGCGCCGCGTCCGCGCTCAGGCTGCGGATGAATTGCCCCGACGCGGAGGACACCCCCGCGAGCAGGGTCCGGGTCTCGGTGTCGAAGGGAACGACCCCGGTGTTCCCCGCCGCGACGAAGGCCACTGCGTCCGGCCATGCCAGGTCCTCCACCAGAACGCCGTTCGCTTGAAATTCCCAGAGCGACTCGGGGGCCGCGCTGCTCCGGACGCGATAGAGCGTGAGGATCATGCGAAGCGTGGGCGCCGTCCGGAGGCTCAGAACCAGGAAGGAATCCGCGCGCGCCTGGACTCGGACAATGCGCCGTCCATCTCCGTACCCGCGAGTGCTGACGAGATCCAGGACGCCGGGCGCGCGTTCGTGGAAGAAGAAGAGATCCGCGTCGGTCGTGGCCGCGAGCGTGGCGCTTCCGGGGGCGAAGGCACCGTGCACGATCACGCCCAGATGGTCGTGGCTCTGGATGGCGGCGGGACGGGTCGAGTCGCTCACGTCCAGGGCCACAATTCCCCGATCCCCCGCGAAGAGATACGCCGTGGTTCCGGAGACCGCGACCTCCTGGGCGATCCCGGCGGTGCGGAAGGATCCATACAAGGTGTCGCGGACCGCGTCGGTGCCCCGGACTTCCACGCCGCTCCGGGTCGGGATGACGTAGGTGCCACCCGGCGACATGGCGTGCACCGCGGCCGCCGATCCGAAACGCTCCGAAAGGGAGGATGGCGCCAGGCGTGTCGCCACGATCTCCGTCGCGGCCCGCGCGTGCGACGGCGCGACGAGGAGGCAACCCAGGAGCACGATGTGGCCGGGGGTGCGCGGGGAACGGAAGGGATGAATCATCCGGAAAGAAGCTATCACGGCCCGAGGAAGCGCCTCAAGACGCTTCTCCCCGTTCGCCTTGCGCTCCCTGGGATCCTGCCCTTTCCGCTTGTCCCTTTCGAGGGGCCAATGCTATAGAACCGCATGCTCGAACGCGTGCTCGCCCCCATCACCGCCTTCATCCTCGCGGTCATCTCCGGCTGGGGCTATGCCGGCATCGTCTTCTGCATGGCGATCGAGAGCGCGTGCATCCCGCTCCCGAGCGAGATCATCATGCCCTTCTCGGGATATCTGGTCACGACGGGGCGCTTCACGCTCTGGGGCGTGGCGCTCGCGGGAGGCGTGGGCAACGTGCTCGGGTCCTGGGCAGGCTACTGGCTGGGTTCCTTGGGTGGCCGGCCGCTCGCGGAGCGGCTTTCACGATGGAGGGTCCTCCGGATCAGCGAATACGACCGCGCCAACGGGTGGCTCCAGAAACACGGCATCCAGGTCGCATTCTGGACGCGGCTCCTTCCGATCGTGCGAACCTTCATCTCCTTCCCCGCGGGGGCCGCGCGCGTGCCCTTCGCGAGATTCACCGCGTATACGTTTCTCGGCTCGGTACTCTGGTCCTTCGTGCTCGCCTACGTCGGCGTGATCTTCGGTGAGCACTGGGAATCGATCCGTGGCGTCTGGCGCGGCTTCGACGTCGTGGTCCTCGCCGCGCTCCTCGTGCTGTTCCTCCTCTGGCTCCGGTCGCACCTCAAGTCGGCGTGAGGAATGAACCCGGCGCCTCCGAGGCGCTCCGAACCGAGGCGCCCGCGTTGACCATTCCGCCCGCGCGGTGGTAGTCTGGTCGTCCTTTTCTGGGGGATCGTCCAGTGGTAGGACACGTGGCTCTGGACCACGGTACAGGGGTTCGAATCCTCTTCCCCCAGCCACTTTGAAATCGAGAAATCCTCCACCGGATTTAGCCGGCGCTATCGTCTAGGGGTTAGGACGGGTGGTTCTCAGCCATCAAACCGGGGTTCGAATCCCCGTAGCGCTACCATTTCCCCCATGCCGGATTCGACGTGCGTCACGCCCTCCTGAAAGGAGTTTCTCCATGCGCGCTCCCTTCCGCTCTCCCTCGTGCCGCGCGGCAGCGTGTCTCGCGCTCGCCCTCTGGCTTCCCTCCTCCGCCGCCGCAGCTCCGCCGCGCGAAGGCATGTGGCGCACTTCAAGCCGGGAGGCGCGTGCCGGTGTCCCCGCGAACGTGGAATGGGTGGATTCTCTGGACGGCGTCACGCAGTACCGTCTCCGCTCGAACGGCATGACGATCCTGCTCGCCCCGAACGCGGCGGCTCCCGTGATCACCTTCGAGGTGGTGTACCACGTCGGATCGCGGAACGAGGCCCCCGGGAATACGGGCTCGGCGCACCTCCTCGAGCATCTTCTCTTCAACAAGAGCACCCAGAATTTCGGCCGCGCCAACGGACACAAGACGTTCCAGGAGGTCCTGTACCAGGCGGGCTGCGACTACGGCTCCACCAACATGACCACGTGGTACGACCGGATGAACGGCTACTCCACGCTGCCGGCAGACAAGCTCGAGCTGGCGATGAAGATTGAAGCCGACCGGCTGGGGCGGGCGCTGATCCTGGACAAGGAGCGCCAGCCCGAGATGACCGTGGTCCGGAACGAATACGAGATCGGCGAGAACAATCCGTCGGTGGCGCTGAACAAGGCGGTGATCGGCGCCGCTATCCTGGCCCATCCGTACCACTGGGACACGATCGGGTATCGCTCGGACATCGAGGGGGTCTCGACCGAGAAGCTGCGGGAGCATTACAAGACCTTCTTCTGGGCGGACAACGCCGAGGCGATCCTGGTCGGGGATTTCGATCCGGTCACGGCGCTCTCGATCTTCGATCGCGAATTCGGCGGATTCCAGCGCGCGCCCAGGGCGATTCCTCAGGTCATCACGGTCGAGCCGCCGCAGGAGGGGGAGCGGCGGGTCGTGGTGCGGCGTCCGGGGCAGGTGGGGCTGGTGGAGATCGCGTACATGCGGCCAGGCTCCCTCCATCGCGATTTCATCCCGCTCGACGTGCTCGCCACCATCTTGGGCTCGGGCATCAACTCCAGGCTCTACCAAGCGCTGGTGGAGAAGCAGCTGGCCACGGACGCGAGCGCGAGCAACTACACGCTGCGCGATCCCTTCCCCATCCTGATCGATGCGACGGTCGTCCCCGGAGTGAGCCACCAGAAGGTGGAGGACGTCATGAAGGCCGCGCTCTACGAGGTGGCGCGCCACGGCGTCACCTCCGAGGAGCTGGAGCGCGCCAAGCATCAGCTCGAGGTCTCGGTCATCCGCGCGCGCGACGGGACGTACCAATTGGCCTCGAGCCTCGGCGAAGCGGTGGCCTCGGCGAACTGGAAGTGGTTCGTGAAGTACGTGGACACGATGAAGGCCGTGACGCGTGAGGACGTTCAGCGCGTCGCCGCGACCTACCTCGTTCCCGACCACGCGACGGTGGGATGGTTCGTTCCCGCGCAGCCAGAATCGAAGAAGCCCCAGAAGAGCGCCGGGGCGGGCGGCTCGATCGAGTCGTCGGCGTCGAGCGGCCCGCCGGCCGGGGAACCCCCGCGGCAGTCCTTCGCGCAGCGCACCCTGCACCGCGTCCTTCCGAACGGCATCACGCTGGACGTGCTGGCCAATCATGCGGTGCCCACTGTGGCCGTGAGCGGGATCGTTCTGGCCGGACGCATGTACCGGCCCGCGGGCAAGCCCGCGGTGCCTGAGCTGACCGCGATGATGCTGCAGCGCGGGACCACGACGCGGGACAAGCGTGCAATCGCGGCGCGGCTGGACGGCGTGGGGGCGCAGCTTTCGATTTCGAGCGACACCTACGGCGCCACGATCTCGGGGGCTGCGCTGTCGCGCGACACGAAGCTCCTCCTGTCCACGCTCGCGGACGAGATGGAGAACCCGGCCTTCCCCGATTCCGAGCTCAAGAAGGCGAAGGCCGAGATGAAGACCGAGATCCTTCAAGATTTCGACAACACGCGGCAGCGTGCCTTCGAGCGCCTGACGCAGGCTTCCTTCCCGGCGGGCCATCCCTATCACGCGCCGACCAAGGACGAGATGCTGGTCGGCCTCGCGGCGACGCGCATGTCCGATCTCCGCGCGTTCCACAAGGAGCGCTGGGTCGGGAGCGGGACCTACCTCGCCGTCGTCGGCGACGTGGACCCCGAGGCCGTCGCGGCGCAGATGGAGGAGCTCTTCCGAGGAATCCCCAAGGGAGCGGCGCCTTCCGTGGACCTGCCCCGCCGCGAGCGCGGCGCGGGGGTTCACGAGGCGATCTCGCTCAAGGGGAAGGCGAACATGGACCTCATGTTCGGTCAGGCGAGCGGGCTCCGGCGGAAGGATCCCGATTACGAGGCGTGCCTCGTGGCCAACGCCGCGCTGGGACAAAGCTCGCTCTCGTCACGGCTCGGGAAGCGCGTGCGCGACACCGAGGGGCTGACGTACTCGATCTATTCGCGATTCACGATGACCGATTTGCTGGACGGCGTGTGGCTCGCGGATGTGGCCGTGGCGCCGCAAAATCTGGGCAAGGCTCTCAAGTCCTCGCGCGAGGTGATCGAGGATTACTGCAAGAACGGGATTACCGAGGAAGAGGTGGAGACGCAGAAGAGCTTCTTCGCCGGGAACTACCAGGTACAGCTGGCCACGAACGCCGGGATCGCGAACGCCCTCGTCGTGGCGGAAAAGTTCGGCTACGGACCGTCGTACCTGGACGAGTTCCCGAACCGGGTGCGGGCGGTGACTCGCGACCAGGTGCAGGCGGCGGTTCGGGCGCACCTGGATCCCACGAAGCTGAGCATCATCGTCGCGGGGGATCTGGACAAGTTCCCGGAGTAGTCAGCGCGCCAGCGCGCCATGGACAGGGGTCTTGGGTGGCTCCCGTAAACGTCTACGCATTTCTTCGTCCAGATTGACCCAAACCCGGCTCGTGTCTCATTTTCCCTCCCGATGCCGCGATCGCTTCCGGGCCGGACCACTCGGTCCTGCCCAGAATCTTGAACCGGCCACGACATAGAATATTGTCTCCAAGGGAGTCTCTCTCCCAGCATGCATAGGTTCGGTTCCGGTGCAAGTAGACCACAATGCTGCATCCGGGTGTTGATTCACGGAAGCCCGGAATCATCCCCCCTTCCGACGAGATCCACTTCCAGGCTCCGAAGAAAGAACGGCTGTCGCGGCGAGCATCCGTCGAGCACTCGGCTTCTTGCGCGCCGAAAGCGACAAGGATAGAAGCAGCGAGGAGACACGATCTCAAGCTGTGGCTCATGCGGGCCTTTGCCGACCCCTACTTCAGCAGCGTCATCGCCCTCACGCGAACCGTGTTCCCTACCGTGAGACGGTAGAAGTACCGGCCGCTCGCGACCGACAGGCCGCGGTCGTTCCTTCCGTTCCACCGGACGCTGTACGCGCCCGGACGCTGATCCGCGTCCACGAGCGTGCGCACGCGCTTTCCGGACGCGTCGAAGACACGCAGCGTCACGCGCCCTCCCGCACCGGTGTCGTACGCGATCACCGTCGACGGATTGAAGGGATTCGGACGGTTCTGGTCCAGTCGTTCCACGCGAGGCGCGGCCGGCGTCTCCACCGCCGTGACCGCCGGCACCGATGCCGGGTTCGCGGGATCGGACCCCAACAAGATCTCCCAGCGGTCGCGATATCCGTCGCGGTCGCGGTCGATGGCCATGCGCATGCCCGAGCCGGGAGGCACGCCGAGGTAGGTGATCTCTCCTCCCCCTGTCGCCCAGGACCGGAGCGTGTCCGCGGCGATGGTCCCTTCCGAGTTCAGGTCACTGATGAAATTGCGCCCGGGCTGATAGAGGAATCCCTTCATCACGCCACCGATCCTGCCGTGCGCGATGAGATCGCAGTTCCCCAGCTCGGCCTGCTGATAGAGGGTGTCGAGCAGCGCGATGACGGTTGGATCGTCCCTGTTCGCGGAGCCGATCGTCAGTTCGCGTCCGACCGAGGGCGCCGTGCCGGTGTCGAAGGAAAGCAGGAACGCCTGGATCGAGTACCGCGCGTTCGTGTCCGGGAAGCTGAAGACCGGAGCCCGGAGGAAGTCGACCAAGTTGTCGATCGATCCGTCATGGATGAAGCCGAAGCCCCTCTTGTTGGACCCAGGCCCCAGGGTGAATCCGCCCTTCTGATCCATGTTCCGGAGCTGGGGGACCTTGATGTCCTGGCTCTCACCGAGGAGCACCCCGGGAATGATCGTGCCGTTCGTTCCGGTGGGAAGCGCGTGGCAGAAGGCGCACGTCTGCCCACCGTCGTGCTGCCGCGTGGTGAACTCGATCCTCCCCTGCTCGGCGAGCCCCGCGAACGTGCGGTCGAGGTTCTGGTTCGGATTGGGCGGGTAGTTCATCGTCATGACAAAGGTGTCGTACTTCTGCATCTCCGCCGTCGTGAGCGTGTCGACGTTCCCCATCAGACCCACGAACGCCGGATTGAAGCGCGTGAAGTCCAGCCGGTCGCCTCGCCAGTGGAACGGCGGCGTGCCCGAGAGCCCCCGCAGCGACTGCGTGGTCATCGGCCCCTTCATCGGGTGCACTTGGCTCGGAAGCTGGAGGCTCCGGGCCATCTGACCCTGGGGATTGCCCAGGTCCCAGGCGATGTTGTCGAAGTCTCCGCTGATGTGGCAGCTCGCGCAGGCGAGATCGCCGTGCGCGGAGCGTTGCCCGTCGTAGAGGAAGGGGCGGCCTTCTTTCACCTCGGCCGGGGTCGGATCGAAACGCAGCGCCACCTCTCCCACTTTCGTCTCGGTGGAGGCATCGAGAATCGCAACCGAGTTCGTGAACCGGTTCAGGACGAAGACCTGATTCCGGGAGGCGTCGACCGCGAGGCCGGCCGGCCCGCGCGGCTCCGTCGGATCGATCCCCGTGGGGGAAGGCGCTCCGTCTGTCCGGATTCGGTTCGTGACGGTGCCGGTCAGATTGATCACGCCGACGCGGCTCGATCCCATCGCGGCCACGTATCCCTTCCCGCCCGCCGGATTCAGGACGATATCGGTGGGCTCCGCGAGGCTCAGGTCCTTCTCCGATTGCGGGCCCGGACGGATCGCGTAATTGATGTGGGAATTCAGGTGC
>JACXTT010006101.1_pt1 | contig 17301 bp, 14 predicted proteins | sample 9270951 | NCBI WGS metagenome assembly JACXTT01 (sample SAMN15532306, study PRJNA645909) | rock metagenome | isolation source: weathered quartz diorite | place: Puerto Rico | collected 2017-06-21 | reverse complement strand
TGCGGGCGTTTCAACCATTCAATCAACTCATCTATCTGTTTGCGGGTATAGCCGGCACAGCCTTTTGCGTTGATACCAACTACAAGTTCTGCATTATCAAATACGCCAAAGCCTTTACCTTTTACAATATCGTTCAGTTCAACAAACTGCATTCCAAAACGGATATCCGGTTTGTCTGAGCCATACAGGCGCATCGCATCCGCATATTGCATACGTGGGAACTTATCGAGATGTATATTCTTTACTGTTTTGAACAGGTGGCGGGTCAGTCCTTCGAAAATGTGAAGGATATCTTCTTGGGTGATGAACGAAAGCTCACAATCTATCTGGGTAAATTCGGGCTGACGATCGGCACGTAAATCCTCGTCCCTGAAACATTTTACGATCTGGAAATAACGGTCGAACCCGCTCACCATCAACAATTGCTTAAAGGTTTGCGGTGATTGCGGCAGGGCATAAAACTCGCCCGGGTTCATACGGCTTGGCACCACAAAGTCGCGAGCACCTTCCGGGGTCGATTTGATCAGTACCGGGGTTTCCACTTCGATAAAATTCAAGCCATCCAAATACTTGCGTACTTCCTGAGCCATTTTGTGGCGAAGCACCATGTTATTACGGATAGGATTACGACGCAAATCCAGATAACGGTATTTAGCGCGCAGTTCCTCGCCACCGTCTGTTTCATCCTCAATCTGGAACGGAGGAGTTTTGGCCTCATTTAATATTTGCAGTTCAACTACTTCTATCTCAATCTCACCGGTAGGTATCCTTGTGTTTTTGCTTGCGCGTTCAATCACCTTACCACTTACCTGGATCACAAATTCACGGCCAAGCGAACGGCTTTTATCGCGTAATGCCCCGTCGCTATCAGCATTAAATACCAATTGCGTTAAACCATAACGGTCGCGCATGTCGATAAAAGTCAATGCACCGAGGTCGCGTGATTTTTGCACCCATCCGCATAAAGTAACTTGTTCACCCAAATGGCTGATATTTAATTCGCCGCAAGTATGTGTCCGTAGCATAATGTGTATTTATAAAAGTTTGCAAACTTACGGTTTTGAGGTGAAAGCTAAAAGATGAAAGCGGAAAGGTCTTTGATCATTTTTAGAAGGATATTTTCTAAAAATGAATTACTTTTAAAATCTGCATACTGCCAACTCTTAACTGACAACTGAAAAGGCCGAAATTGTAGCTAAAAAGCCATTTTTTCTGAGACGATACAATCAATCTAAACAAAAATCGTTTAGCGGGTATTGATTCATAAGTTTTGGCTTATGGATTTTTTGTATGTAAATTTGATAGATACTCCAAAACCTGCGCATCGCAATTCATCTTGTTAATATTTAAAGTACTTGCCAATGAAATTGATTATTCATGGAGGCTTTTTTAGCGAGTGGAAGACCAACCAGGAGGTAAAGTACGCCAAGCAAGAAGCGTTGCGCGAGATTATTCAATTAGGTTACCGCTATCTTCAAACGCATAATGCTATTGAAACAGTCGTATATACTGTTGCTTTACTGGAAGATTGCGACCTTTTCAATGCAGGTACAGGCTCTCAGATACAAAGCGATGGTAAGATCAGGATGAGCGCATCATTAATGGACGGAAAATCCATGCAGTTTTCGGGCGTGATCAATATCGAGGGTGTCAGAAATCCCATTCGCGTAGCTGAAAAACTGATGGGTCGTGAAGATAAGGTACTAAGTGGTAAGGGAGCCATAGAGTTTGCGCGGTATAATGGTTTTCCTTATTACAACCCCGAAACGCCAGTGCGTCGCCGCGAATATGAAAAGAAACTGAGCGATTCTATACGTATGGGTACAGTAGGCTGCGTAGCACTGGACATTTATGGAGACCTGGCTGCTGCAACATCTACAGGGGGCAAAGGGTTTCAGATACCTTACCGTGTTAGCGATTCGGCTACGGCAGCAGGAAATTACGTAAATCAATATGCCGGGGTGTCGTGCACCGGCATAGGGGAGGATATTGTTAGTGGCGCTGTGGCCCCCAAAATAGTAACCAGGGTAACCGATGGAATGACAATTCAGGCAGCAACAAACAAAACCTTAGACGAATTAAAACCGTTTAATGGGTGCGCGGGCGTGATCGGGATTGCTGCTAACGGTGATACTTTTCATGCTGATACCCACCCCTATATGGTGTGGGCGCTGCACGACGGGCTGGCAGAGGTTTTCAATTAAACCCCGCAATTGCTTGTTAATCAATTTTATATGTATATTAGCAAAATTTAATTAGTAGCACCGGGATAGAATAAATGCGTACCAGACTAATCATTTTCTTTTGCCTGATCAGCTTTTCGGCGTCGGCCCAGATCTGGGAAAAGATAGGTTTCAAAAAAAAGCACATCATATTACCTGCCCTTCCGCCTGCGAAAGGGCATCAGTTTGTTAGCACCAACACGTTAAAGTTAAACAGTTTGCAGGCTCAGCCAATTGTACTGGAAACCTGCGAGTATACTTTGGTAACTACTTCAAAAATGGTAATGGAGCAGGCTAAACACAATATGCGTTTCAGGGTTTACAACGATGCCAGCTATAATTTCAGCGATCTGGCAGCTTTGTATGTAAAACTGCACCGCTGGTCTGAGGCTAAATGGTACTATTTACAAAGCAACAATATATCGCGTGAGCAAAACGACGACAAGCATACCGTGAGTAATTTGCTTGGCCTGGCAGGTATAAAAGTGAATATCGGCGATATACCATCGGCGAGGGCTGACCTGATTGAGGCACGCGATCTTTCACGCTCATTGGGTATGCAGATGCAAACGGCTGATATTGAAAAACAGATACTTTTATTGGCCCAGAATAACGGCCCAGCGTCAAAGCCTGATGTAAAATATGCAGAAGGCACCTTAAATGCTGAAAAAAAGGCACTTTAGCATACTGCTTTGAAACATTCAGCGTTATTAATCATCCAAATAAAACATAAATTGTAATATTGTTATTTCTATGACAGAGGCAGTAGTTACACTGTCTCTTTTTATTTACATTAGCAAGCTTATTATAGGCACGAGTATTGATGTCAAACTACAGATTGGATTTAAAGAGAGTTAAAGATATGTTCAGGAAAGTATATTTTCTATTGGTGCTTGCTGCCGTACTGGCATGCAAAGCATCCCCGGCTAACCAGCCAATGAAAAGGGTAGATGGATCAAATGATCTTCAGCCCGATGCACAGCAAAGTGTCGTATGTCAATATATAGCTACTATCATCAGTGAGCACAATTACAAAAAGGTGCCCTTGAATGATTCATTGTCGGAAGTGGTTTTTAAACGCTATGTAAAAGCGCTCGACGAAAACCACAATTACCTGCTTGCGTCTGATATTAAGGACTTTGATAAATATAAAGATGTGATCGATGACGACCTGAAAAGCGGAAATCTGTCTGATGTATTCTACATGTTCAATGTTTATCAGAAGCGTTATAACGACCGTATAAAATATTCACTGGCTCAGCTTGATAAAACTTTTGATTTTAATGGTCACGACAGTTTTACTTTCGATCGCGACAGTCTGCCATATTTTGCTTCGGATGATGAGGCAAATAAAGTATGGACGGAGCGCGTGGAATATGACCTGCTTAACCTGAAAATGGCTAACCCTGACCTGGCTAAAGACAGGGCAACCTTGAAGAAGCGGTACGAAAGCTTATTATCACAATCGAACAAGCTAAACAACCAGGATGTATTCCAGATATTTATGGATGCATTCACCAATGCAGTTGATCCGCATACCAACTACTTTAACCCTGCCAATGCGGCTAATTTCAATATCGAAATGTCGCGCTCGCTCGAAGGTATTGGTGCTACGCTGCAATCAAAAGATGAGTATGTAACTATTTCATCGATTGTTCCGGGTGGCCCCGCCGATAAGAGCAAGCAGTTATCTCCCGAAGACCGCATTGTTGGCGTAGCACAAGGTAAAGCAGGCGAATTCCAAAATGTAATAGGTTGGAGAATTGAGAACGCTATCGCACTTATACGTGGCACCAAAGGAACCATTGTTCGTTTGGAAGTATTATCAAAAGGCAGCAGCACCAGCAGCAAGCCTAAAGTAGTAGAGATGGTCCGCGAAAAAATAATTTTGAAAGACCAGTCGGCTAAAAAAGAAATACGCACCTATAACTCAAATGGTAAGGAAGTAAAGATCGGGGTCATTTCTATCCCGGCATTTTATATCGACTATAACGACTACAAATCGGGCAACCCGAATTATAAGAGCACAACCCGCGACGTGAAACTGATCCTGGATACCCTGAAACGCGAGAACGTGGACGGCGTAGTGATCGACCTTCGTGAAAATGGCGGCGGGTCATTAATGGAAGCAATTGACCTGGGTGGATTGTTTATAAAAACAGGTCCTATCGTTCAGGTTCGTGATGCACGCGACCAAACCGAAGTAGATAATGATGAGGACCCGGCTATCGCTTACTCTGGTCCGATGGCTGTGATAGTTGACCGTTTCAGCGCATCGGCCTCAGAGATATTTGCCGGAGCAATGCAGGATTACGGTCGTGCGTTGATATTAGGTACACAAACCTATGGTAAGGGTACCGTGCAAAATGCTATCGACCTGGATAAAGTGATCAAACCATCTGTGCTGGCCGAGCTGATGGCCAAGGCGAATAATAACAAGACCGATAAAATGGTTATAACCGGTAGTCAGAGCCGTTTAGGGCAATTAAACCTAACCATCGCTAAATTCTATCGTATCAGCGGCAACTCAACCCAGCATAAAGGTGTAACGCCGGATATCAAATTCCCATCAATTATACCGATGGATAAATTTGGTGAAGATACTGAGCCATCAGCATTGCCATTTGATATCATTGCAAAGAGCAGTTACACAAAGGTGGGTGACTTCACCGCCGTTGTTCCTCAATTGACCAAGCTGCATGAACAACGCATGAACACCAGCAAAAGTTATCAATACCTGATGCAAGATATTGCTGACTTCACCAAGCGCGAAAACGAAAAAAGTGTAACGCTGAACGAACAGCAATTGAAAAAGGAACGTGATGCCGACGAAGCTAAATCATTTGAGCGCGACAACGAAAAGCGTGTGGCTTTAGGGTTCAAACCATTGAAAAAAGGTGAAACTAAACCTAAAAATGAAGATCTGGACTTCCTGAAAATAGAAGCGGGTCAGATACTGACCGACTATATTAACCTGGGCAGTAAATATACCAGCACCCCGGTAAGTCCGCAGGCACAATAATTCCCTTAAAATCTGAAATACAATCCCGGCTTAGTCCGGGATTTCTTGTTTTTATAGGGTTTACACAATAGCTTTTAGAATACTCAATCGCACTTTGTTTCCGGCGCATCCAGCAGTAGCAGCAGGATAAGCCCCAAAGAAGAGTCCGATACTTTGGAGACCCTGAAAGCGTTATTTTGGGGGAATATAATCTTGATATATTTCCTATACGCTCTAGATGACACGATTTTTTATTTCTATCTCAAATGGTTATAATGGCCCTTCGCCTTTATCCTTTCACCTTTTCCCTCAATGCTTTATCTTTAAATTCTCATAAACTGCATTTACAATGAAGAAACTTACATTATTTATACTGTCGGTCTTCACCGGCAGCTATATTTTTGCTCAGAATATGAATATCAAAACGCTTCCCTATCCCCAAACCAAAAAAGTTGACACTGTTGATACCTACTTTGGCACTGTGGTTCCCGACCCCTACCGCTGGCTGGAGGATGACCGGGCTGCCGATACCAAGGCTTGGGTGAAAGAAGAAAATAAAGTTACCCAGGATTATCTGGGACAAATTCCTTACCGCGAAGCTATCCGCAAGCGATTAGAAGTTTTATGGAACTACGAAAAATATAGCGCACCATTTAAGGAGGGCAAATACACTTACTTTTATAAGAACGACGGTTTGCAAAGCCAGGCTGTTTTGTGGCGGCAGATAGGCGATGGACAGCCTGAAATATTCCTTGATCCGAATACTTTTTCAACTGATGGTACTACCTCTATGCAAGGTATCGATTTCACCAAAGACGGTAGCATGGCAGCCTATCAGATATCTGAAGGCGGCTCAGATTGGCGCAAGGTGATCGTCATCAAAACAACAGATAAATCGATTATTGGCGACACGCTGCAGGATCTGAAATTTACCGGCATAGCCTGGAAAGGTAATGAAGGCTTTTATTACAGCACATACGATAAACCGAAAGTGGGCAGCCAACTTTCGGGTATGACCCAATATCATAAATTGTATTACCATGTTTTGGGAACACCCCAAAACCAGGATAAACTGATATTCGGCGGCGAACAAACCCCACGTCGTTACATTGGCGCGTATCTGACCGAAGATCAGCGTTTCCTGGTTATTTCTGCAGCCACCACCACCACGGGCAACGAGCTATATATACAGGATCTGAGCAAACCGGGCAGTGAGATCGTCAATGTGGTCAATAATTTTGATAACCAGCACAGCGTGATCGATAACGTCGGAAGCAAGCTGTATATCCTTACCAACCTATACACACCTAACTTTAAAGTGATAACGGTTGATGCATCCAACCCAAAGCCCATTAATTGGCAAAACCTGATACCCGGAACCAAAAACGTACTAACTGTATCAACCGGCGGCGGAAAAATATTTGCCGAGTATCTAAAAGATGCCACGTCCTTCGTACAGCAATACAATATGGATGGCAAACTAGAGCGTAGTATCGAATTACCAGGAATTGGTTCGGCAGGAGGCTTCGGTACTAAAAAAGAAGAGAAGGAAACTTACTATACTTTCACTAATTACGTATATCCCCCAACTATTTTCAAATATGATATAACTACCGGGCAATCGACAGTATATAAAAAGGCAAATGTGAAGTTCGACCCGATGCAATATGAATCGAAACAGGTATTCTATAAATCAAAAGACGGCACCAAAATTCCAATGATCATCACCTATAAAAAAGGCACGGTGATGAACGGGAGAAATCCTTTACTGCTGTATGCCTACGGCGGTTTTGGTGTAAATCTAACTCCTGCTTTCAGTACCTCAAATATTGTTTTACTGGAGCACGGCGGTATATATGCCGTGCCTAACCTGCGCGGTGGAGGTGAGTATGGCGAAACCTGGCACAAGGCTGGTATCAAAATGAGGAAACAAAATGTATTTGATGATTTCATTGCCGCCGCCCAATATCTGATCAATAATAAATATACCTCAAAAGATTACCTCGCTATTTCAGGCGGATCCAACGGCGGTTTATTAATAGGCGCGGTGATGGCGCAACGCCCCGATCTTTGTAAAGTAGCTTTCCCTGCTGTAGGTGTAATGGACATGTTGCGTTATAATCAGTTTACCGCCGGTGCAGGCTGGAGCTATGACTATGGCACTGCCCAGGACAGTAAAGAGATGTTCGATTACTTGTATAAATATTCGCCGTACCATGCTCTTAAACAGGGAGATTACCCGGCTACCATGGTTACCACTGCAGACCATGATGACCGTGTTGTACCTGCGCATTCATTTAAATTTGGTTCGAGATTGCAGGAATACCAGCAGGGAAAGGCTCCGGTGCTGATCCGCATTGAAACCAAAGCAGGTCACGGCGCAGGGCAATCAACCGCTCAGATCATCAGCGGCCAGGCCGATAAATGGGCATTTATGTTTCAAAATATGGGTTTGGACTGGAAGGAGTGAGAGGCGAAAGGAAGTCAGAAATCAGAGGTCGGAAAATGGATTCATAAGAGACGCGATGCATTGCTCTTACGTAAAAACGGGGGTGTTAGACGGCACCCAAAGCATGGTGAACAGGGCCATTATGCCTGCACTTCGACACGGTTAGTGTCGCCCCACCACAACATGATTGATAATAGCTATGAGAAATAACAACGCATTATTTATAATATGGTTGATTTTAATAATTAGCCCATCCGCATTCGCTCAAAAGAAAAATCTCAACATCGTTTACATAGGCGATAGTATTACTCAAGGCGTACAACTAGGCGATCCGGGCACCGAAGCCCCTCCGGCTACTGCTACTGCGTGGCTGCGAAAACAAAAGGGCATTGGAAAGCTCGAATTTTCAAATCAAGGCGTGAGCGGCTTTACTACGGTCGATTTTCTACCTTCTACCAATTCCGTATTCCCCCGGGTAGATAAGGCCGCATCATCATTAAACAGCAAGAACGCTACGCTTGTATTTTTCATTATGCTGGGTACTAATGACAGTGCTATCACAGGTCCAAACGGTTCGCCGGTGTCGCCTGAAAAATATCACGATAACTTAAAAATCATCATTGACAGTCTATTGCAGCATTTTCCGGAGAGTAAATTTATAATTCAAAAGCCAATTTGGTACAGCCCGAATACTTATAACGGATCAATGTATTTGCAAGAAGGTCTGTCCCGCTTGCAAAGCTATTTTCCACAGATAAACCGGCTGGTAAGCGAATATAAAAAGACCAACCCCGGTCATGTTTTTGCAACTGATACCAAAGCCTTTGATTATTTCAGCGAGCACTATTTAACCGACCTGATACCCGAGCAAGGTCACGAAGGCATCTTTTACCTGCATCCCAATAGCAAGGGCGATATAATTTTGGGTCAATTCTGGGGCCAGGCGATTTTTAAACTTATCGTGAATTAACCCTCGATAGTGCACGTTTTACGACTATTTCTTTCAAATTATAAATAATAGTTAAAAATTATTTTAACTATTATTTGCTTTTCCTATAACCAATATTTAGATTTGGTTAAACCCCTATAAAGCAATTACTTAAACTTTATCCTAATGAAAAGCACCTCTAACGACAACGCTCCGTTATTTCTTTATCCATTACGGCTAAATCTCTTAAAAAAATTACAATAGTAATTTTCCGGACCACTAAAGTCGGGCCGACATTAAGGTAAATCATTTACTTGCGGGTAAGGGGTTTTCATCATTGAGTATTCTTAAGATCATTAAATCACTACGGAAATTATCTCAAAAATTATAATTGCCTAAACGGGTAATGAGCCATGTACCTATAATCAAACCGTGGCCGAAAAATCAAAAAAACCATGAAAACAAATTTTGGAAAACCACTAACAAGAAATGAAATGAAAGAAATTCAGGGCGGTAGAATTCAAGGCTGTGCACAATATATGCAGGTTGGTATTGCATATGTTGGCGGGTGTTGCACCGGCTTATCTGCATGTTACGTAGTTCCTCAAAATCACGACCTATATTGCGTTCCGCCTAGTGAATGCAATGATCCCAGTATGTAAGCTTCACTAACGTGGGCAGAAAGCTCATAATTAATCTAAATAAAAAGGCTCCCCTGTAAAGAGAAGCCTTTTTATTCTTAATGGAGTGAGTTTGATCGTTAATCATCATCATGACCGTGTCCATGTCCGTGACCATGCCCATGACCTTGGTCATCGTCATCACCATGTTTATACCATCCATTATGTTTGCCATTGTCATGCCAGTAATTACGGTATCGGTCGTCACGGCTGTCGCGGATAATTACCTGGTCTCTGCGCCCGCGGTATCCCTGATACCTTACGCGGTAATCATTATCATAAAGCCATGGATTTGCACGGTTGATCACTACCTTATACCCATGATACACATCATAGCTGCGCCATCTGTAAGGTAAATAAGCCCTATGTACCCACGCGCCATTATCCAGGTAAACATATTGGTGAACTGGAATATCATAATAAACGCCTATATCGGGCATATAATAATAATCAACATGATCATAGCCAACCGGGCCCCATTCAGGCTGGGCACCAATATTTACCCCTACGCTTAAATGTATCTGGGCATTGGCTAACTTAAATGACAAGCAGCTTATTAATATGGCTACTGTAAAAACTAACTTCTTCATCGTAATATATTGTTGTTTGGTATGTATGACAATATTAAACGGAAAAAGTTTAAATATTTTATAGCTTAAGTTTAATCATATATATAAAAAATATAATGCCCTCTGGTTCAGAGGGCATTATATTTACTAATTGCAGTAAATTTTTTTAGTGCCTGTGATGATATTGCTATTCCCGTTCGGCATGTTTTTGAAAGTATTACTGCTCGTCAGTATTGTTTTCTTTGTCTTCAACCTTTTTGGAGATCATGGCTAATTGAGGTTTACCGATTACCTTGTAGTTGCCGTCGCCCTTTAATATCGATGCAACCTGACTCTTGTCGGACATGGTTTTTATAGCTTGGGCCAATTCTTTATCGTACTTAAAGTTGGTTTCGTAGCGACCTTTTTCATAGAAGTATCGTGATGAAATTTCGTTTTCGAGCACTTGTTTAATTTCTTCCTTATTTTGCTGAAGATCGTTTTTCTTGCTCGCCAATAGTTTTGATTTCAACGCATCGTACTCAGCCTGTATGTCGGTAAACTGTTTCTCCTTGGTAGCTTCAGCTTTCAGGTTGGTTATTAATTTCTCCGTTCCTGTAGTGTAGCTGTAGTTTTTAGTGCTGAGGAATTTTACAAAATCGCTGTATTCGTTATCAGTCAAATGGAATGTCCTTACGTCGCCAATGCTATTATGTGTATTTCGGAACTGGGTAGCATAATCAAATATTAAAAGCTTTGAAACCAAAGTTTGGGTAATGTTTGCAAAATGTTCCTGCTTTACAAAAATGTCAGGATAAACCCCTCCGCCATCATAAACGGAACGATTAGCTTTAGTTTTAAACTCATGCATCAGCGAATCGGCAACTTTTACTACGCTGCCGTCATCTTTGCGGTGCGTATAATCAAGTGCCTGCACACAACGTCCGGAAGGAATATAGTATTTAGCAATCGTGATCTTCACTAAGCTATTGTAAGGCAGATTGAATGTTTGCTGCACAAGTCCCTTCCCGTAGCTGCGCTGTCCTATAATTACCGCACGGTCCAGATCTTGCAATGAGCCTGCCACGATCTCGGAAGCAGAAGCTGAACGGCTATTCACCAAAACTACCAAAGGCAGGTTAGGTTCTAATGGCGTGTTTTGGGTACTGTAAGTAAAGTTTTTGTCCTTTATTTTGCCTTTTTGGGATACAACCTCCACTCCTTTTGGTACAAACAGATTAACGATCTTCACAGCCTCCTGCAAAATACCGCCACCGTTCGATCTCAGGTCGAGGATAATACCGCCTGGATTATTCTTTTTAAGATTTGTTAGCGCCGTGGTTACCTCATCAGCTGAATTTTCCAGGAATTTATCAAGCTTGATATAGCCCATGTTGCCATCAACCATACCATAGTAAGTTACGTTGGGTTGTTTTATCTCATCGCGGATCAGGTTTTTTTCGGCAGCTTCAGCATCGCCGCGCCTGATCAACAGTTTAATGGCCGCGCCTTTTGAGCCTTTGAGTAGCTGGCTCACCTGGTCATTGGTTTTTCCGGTCAGGTCAACGTTATTTATTTTAACTAACCGGTCACCCGCCCTTATATCAGCTTTTTGTGCAGGGAAACCCTCAAAAACATCAGAAACATATACTTTTCCTTCACGGGCGAAGATACCGGCGCCAATGCCGCCGTATTGGGTGCTTACATAATGAAGCTTATAATCTTCAATTTCTGATTCGGGAACAAATTCAGTATAAGGGTCAAGGCCATCGAGCATAGCATCGACACCCGTTTTGATCATTTTTGCGGAATTGATGTCATCTACATAATTGATATTAACCTCTTTGTAGACAGACGAGAAAACGTCCAGGTTTTTGGCTATCTGGAACAGATCGTCCTGGAAGCCAAAGATCACGACAGCAAGTACTGTTATACTGGCCAGGAAACCCCACTTTTTATAAATACTTTTCATCACAGCACCTCTTGTTTACGAATAAAAAGAGACATTCAGATATGGAATCTAAATTTCTCATTACCAGAATATAAAATTACGACTTTGATATCAAAAAATGATGTGGCCACTAAAGTTTTACATCAAATCGAAAAATTCCGGTTCTGTGAGTAAACGCGGGTTAAAGGCGGTTATTGTCGATGTTGGCCAAAGCCTTTTTAAGAGTGAAAACCACGTACTTACGGTCGCGGTTTACCAACTCCATTATCCGGCTGATCAGGTTATCTTCCTGCCCTTCGTTATACTGCAATTCTTCGTCGGTGAGGTGATTGTATTTACGTTGTAATTTGATTTTTACACGTGCCCAGTCTTTGTTGCTGATACTGATCTCTGCCATTTCAAAAAATATATTTTAGCAAAAATAGAAAAAATATGCTGATGCCCTGTGCAATATTTTGGCTCGTTAATTGTTAAACTTTAAGTTAAATAATACATCAAACCTATCTGTAAAACTAAATTGACAATAAATGAAAAAGTTACTTTTAAGTGCCGCGTTGCTGGTAGCGGTTTGCATCAGTGCAAAGGCACAAGTTAGCCTCGGTATCAAGGGCGGGGTCAACTTCTCTAAAATCAATACCGACAACTTTAATGAATCCACAAAAACCGGCTACCAGGCGGGTATATTTGCCCGTATTGGTAATGCATTTTATTTACAACCAGAAGTTTACGTGAGCAGTAGTGGCGGTAAAATAACTGTTGCCAACAATGCTGACGCTAGTGCCGACATCAAATTTACAAATTTAAATGTCCCATTGTTATTAGGCCATTCATTCGGCTCAAAAAACCTCAATTTTAGGCTCATGGCTGGTCCTATCTATACTTATGTTCTAAGCAAAGATCAGAGCGTCACCAGTCAGTTTGGCGCTGCCTACCAGGATTTTGGCCATTATAAAAACAGCACCATCGGCTTCCAGGCTGGCGGAGGTGTGGATATCGGCCCAATCACAGCCGACCTGCGCTATGAAGGCGGCTTAAGCAAAATAAGCGATGACTTTGGTCAACGCCAACACCTTTGGGCGCTGAGTGTTGGATTTAAGTTCTTGTAAGCTGAATAGCTAAAAAGAGATAAGCCCCGGAGTATTAATTCGGGGCTTATTTGTATATAAAAACATACAAGTTTGTGGTGATTTTAGATAAAATCTAATCCACTAAAACTCTTATTCAGGATAGTTTTAGTGTTTACGTCAAGCCATTTATCGAGCAAGGTTGCATATACATCCCTGAAATCAATTTGATATTTCAGATCGCCATTTTCTAACAGGGTCAGGTTGGGCGCATCGTTAAATATGCCGGCTTTTTTAAGCTTGCCGCCAAAAACAAAAACATTATTTGCCGTGCCATGATCAGTACCGTTGCTGGCATTTTGTTCTACTCTGCGGCCAAATTCCGAGAAGGTCATTACCAAAGTATCGTCAAGTTTGCCGGTTTGTTTTAGATCTTTGATAAAGGCAGCTACTGCGTCACCATAAATTTTCAATTGCCTGCCTTGCTGGTTTTGTTGCCCTACATGTGTATCAAATCCGCTAAGCGATACATAATAGATTCTTGTCTGCAAGCCCGAGTTGATAAATTTCGAGACAATTTTCAATTGATTGCCAAGTGGAGTCGCCGGGTATTCGGCACTAACGGTGTAGGTTTTGGACTTTTTTTGAATATAATCGGCTGAGGAATATGTTTCGATCATCGTTTTATACAGATACCCCAAATTGTCCTCACTCAAATGCTCATTATTATGCTCGTGAATCAGATCTTTAAAAAATGGTTCACGGGTAGCCTGGTATAGTTTATTAGGATCCTGTACAGCTATGCCTTTCATATCTGCTCCTTTCATAGCTAATGATAAAGTATCATCTACCTCGACAGCTGTGTATGGATTTCTGCAGGTTTGACAATTCGAATCCAGGTATCTGCCTATCCATCCTGTAGTCAGAAATTGGTTCGAATCGCTGGCGGTTTGCCAAATATCCATCGAACGGAAATGGGAGCGATCAGGATTGGGGTAACCCACGGAATTAATAATGCTCATCCAGCCCTGGTCGTAAATCTCTTTTAAAGCATTCAGGTTGGGGTTTAACCCCTGTATATCATTCAGTTTGATCACATCATTCTGACTGATAGCAATAGAGCTGCGCTTTTGATAATAAATATCATTACCGAAAGGAACAATGGTATTCAAGCCATCATTACCGCCCGAAAGCTGTATGATGACCAGGCTTTTGTATCCACTGATCTGTTCATGGGCAATACCCTCCAATGGCTTAAGAAATGCAGGTATTAAAAATGCGCCAGACGCAAGGGCGGAGTTTTTTATGAAATCACGTCTCTTCATAATTTAATTAGTGAATGAGTGAATTAGTGATTTAGTGATTTAGCAATTGTTTTCTTTAGTGTTTAGCCTATCTACTCAATCACTAATTAACAAAGTTGATATTCCGGTGTCGAAACCAGTTCAATTACCAATGTTTTTATGTCTGCCGATTGCTCGGCAGTATTTTGTAAGCTCGCGCTCAGTTTAGGCTCAAGCATAAATTGCGCAATGTCTGTTTTTGATAAATTCTTTGGAATACTTTGTAAAAACTTATCCCAGCCGGGCTGCGCCTGTACTTTGGTGCTTACCGCTGATTGCCTGTTACGCATGGTTGCCAGGTAGGCTTCATCTTCAGGGTCGGTTTTACCTGCAAAGTCGATCAGACCGCCGTCAAGCACCATTGAAGGTATTTTAAGACGGTACATCAGGGATGAGCTGTCGATCCAGTTCCTGCCTCCCGGCCATCCGGCAACATTTGGCGGGTTAAACAGTACCTGGCCCAGCGCTCTCTGAAATTCAAGCAATACTTCCGGGCGCTGGTAACTAATATAAAATTGCCGGTTCAGTCCTACCAAAAAGTTTATTGGCGATTTGATCATGTTGCCTATGTTCTTGTCGTCATAAAACCAGTCGGCAGTAAAAACATATTCCAGCAAAGGTCTTATTTCGTAATTGGCCTTGAAAAAGACGTCGGCCATTTCGTCTATATGAGTTGCATCGGGAACCTCGTTTACCAGGTATTTATAGAGCTTGGTGCTGATAAAAATAGCGGTTTGTTTTTGTTCCAGCAGTCGGTTGATGATATCCTCGCCGTTCAAATTTCCCGTTTTGCCCATGAAGGTTTTTTCACCATCATCATGCTGAAAAGGGCGCACTTTAAACTCGCCATCTTTGTCAAAACCCCATCCGGTAAATGCCCGGGCCGATTCCTTAATGTCCTGTTCTGAATAATTACCCCGGCCAATAGTAAAAAGCTCCATCAGTTCACGTGCAAAGTTTTCGTTAGGGTGGCCTTTATGATTCTGCTGATTATTCAGGAACTGCAACATGGCCGGCGATTTGGATACTGCCAGTAACAGATCACGGAAATTGCCTAATGCATACGTGCGCTGAATGTTATTGAGTTGCTGGGCATAAAAAGCATTATTGGTACGGCAGGCAAAATGATTATGCCAAAATAACGTCATTTTCTCCCGCAACTGGGCATTTGTTGCACTCATCCTGTTCATCCATGACAGATTAAGATCCTTCTCTTGCTGCCGCTGTTGTAGTATGGCCTGTTTTTTTGCAAGCATATCGCCAGTCATCAGCATCATATAATCGATATTGCTCTGAACTATGGATAGTGGTTCGTTAGTTTCTGAGGTCTTGAATAATTCCTTTACTTCTTTTTTAACAGAGAGATGCTCTGCCGGCCTTTTGTCCGAAAAACAGAGGCCGAAGCCCGCCCTGGCATACAAGTGCTTTATCAGCTTAAGGTTATCCATGTGCATTAGTAAGACTTTGGTTTTTAGGAAGGGTTTAAACTTAAATCTATTTCGTTTTGAAATAATTGTTATATTAGGGCAACCAAACCATATTACAATTTGAATAAACTATTTACTTTTCTCTTGTTGTTGTGCTCTGTATTTATTGCAAAGGCGCAGGTTCGCGGCTTTGGTAACATAGATACCGCTGATCTAAGACTAACTACCTGCGATTTTGAAAAGGACGCTAACGCGATGGTATTGTTTGATCGCGCAAAGGTAAACTTTAGTTTCATGGGCACCCTCGTGATGGAGCGGCACAAAAGAATCAAGATATTAAACGATAAGGGTAAAGAGCAAGGGAATATCCGACTGGAATATGATAACGTTTATGGGGTTGAGCGTATTTACAACGTAGAAGCTCAAACTATTAACCTCGAAAACAATAAGATCGTAATCACTAAAATAGACCCCACGCTTTTTTATTTTCAGCATACTGACAAAAGGAAAGATGAACTCGTTTTTTCATTTCCGAAGGTTAAGGCAGGTTCTGTGATCGAATTCAGATATGGATTTGTACGAAATATAGCAGCCAATTTTCCGGCGTGGTATTTTCAAAGCGATATACCATCACGCTATAGTGAATTTGATGCTTATTTTGACCCGAGGTTGAAATTCACAGCTGCAACTAAAATAAGTAAGCCTTTTGCGAAAGATACGACGGCCCCAAACGGTCATATTTGGGTTGTAAAAGATATGGTATCGGCCAAAGAAGAACCATTTATGCGGGCCAAAGGAGATGCGCTTGAAAGTATTTCTCTGTCATTAAATGGCGTGGAGGATTTAAACGGCAAAACTATTCACTTTAATGATACATGGGAAGCAACCGGCAGAAAACTCGCGAGCGAAAAGGATTATTACAAGCAGTTTGACCAGCACCTGGGCGATGAGGATGATTTAATAAAACAGGCCGCCGTATTAAAAACGGATGACGAAAAAATTGCCTTTTTGTATAATAAGGTCAAAACAACCATGAGCTGGAATGGCTATGAGCATTGGGCCTCAAAAGATGGGATAAAAAGCGCATGGAAAAAGAGATCGGGTAATTCTGCTGAAATTAATGCAATACTCTATCATCTGCTGAAAAAATCAGGTATAAAGGCTTATCCAATGCTTGTCAGCACCAGGGAAAACGGTTTGCTGCAGTCCGATTTTGTGGACGTATTTCAGATAAATGACCTGGTTACCTATGTGCCTGTGGATAGCAGCAAATATTATGTGCTGGATGCCACCAGCAAATTTGAAACTTACAACCAAATTCCTTTTAATCTGCTAAATTCATATGGATTATGCCTGGATAAAGAACAGGATAGGTATCCCATGATCTTTCTCAAGACCAATGTGCCGTCGAAAGAGGTGATAGTTATAACCGGCGATATAGGTGCTGACGCCAAAATGCACGGTAGTGCCGATATTGTGAGCTATGGGTATAATAGAACCGGTAAATTGGAAGTATTAAAAACTATTGATGATAAGAAATATGAAGAATTCCTGACCGGGAAGGACAATAATCTAAAGCTGTCAAATCTGAAATCAGAAAATGTGGAGGCAGACACTCTGCCGCTGAAACAAAGCTTTAATTTTACATACGACCTGAACAATACCGATAATTATCTTTTATTCAGTCC
>JACXTT010006100.1_pt1 | contig 17303 bp, 17 predicted proteins | sample 9270951 | NCBI WGS metagenome assembly JACXTT01 (sample SAMN15532306, study PRJNA645909) | rock metagenome | isolation source: weathered quartz diorite | place: Puerto Rico | collected 2017-06-21 | reverse complement strand
TTTTCACTTGGACTTCGAGGATTCCCATCTATTCTGTAGCCCTCTTCAAAGACTACAGATGCTATTCACTCATCAGTCCCGGGGACACCTCCGGCCTTGTTCTAAAGACTATAAGGCGAACAAGACCGACCAAGAAACCTGAGACAATCATTCCCAGGCGTAACGCATCGTGAAAGCGATAATTCTAGCAGGCGGCTACGCAACAAGACTCCGACCCCTAAGCTGCTCAAACCCCAAACTACTCTTCCCGATCGTCGGCGTCCCCCTTATCGACCACATGGTAAATTGGCTCGGCGAAGCCGGAGTTGACGACATCATTCTAGCCGTGAACCACTTGTCCGACAGGCTCCGGACAGAGATTGGACCGGAACGGCTAGGCTCAAGGATCACGTTCTCAATTGAGGAGAATCCTCTAGGGACCGCGGGACCTATTCGCCTGGCCAAAGACCAGCTCGACGACGAGCCTTTCGTTGTCGTGAATGGAGACATTGTTAGCGACTTCGACCTCAAACATATGATCAAGAGTCACGAGAGCAGCAGCGCAAAAGCAACCATTGGTCTCACAACAGTTCGAGACCCACGACCATACGGAACAGTCGACACCAACAACTCAGGCATGATAACCAAGTTCGAGGAAAAATCAAAAGTCAGAAAACGGCACGAGATCAATGCAGGCGTGTATATCCTCGATCCCTCAGTAATCCAGCTAATTCCTCCAGCAATTGCCTGCAGCATGGAACGGATGATCTTTCCTAAACTGGTCGAAGAGAATCAGATCTGGGGATGGAAACACGCAGGCTATTGGTACGATATCGGCACGATCCCAGAATACCTTCGAGCCAACAAGGAACTGCTCAAGCATTATCGGCCCAAGCGCACATTGAAAACCGCGCACGAAGAAGCGACAACAACAGTGCAACGAGAGGCTGCTGGTCAAATGTCCGGATCTCAACTGCTTGAACGTCGATCCGCCCATGCCGAGACTAATCCGAGTGCGACGATCAAGGAGCCGTGCTATGTTGGTGAAGGATCCGTTCTTCATCGGGGAGCAAGCCTGGGACCCGGGGCAATACTCTCTAGGGGAGTAGCCGTTGACGGGGGAACGAGAGTGCGGGACTCGATTATTTTCGAGTACACCAGTCTAGGCAGAAACTGCGTGGTGGAGGGTGCCATTATTGGGGAACGAGTCAGCATCGGAGCTGGGACAAGAATTGGCCGTGGCGCGATAATTGCCGGCGAAGTGAATGTTCCCAGCCATTCGCTGATAAAACAGAAAGCAGTCATACTCAACTAGAAAAGAGAAACGTCAGAATCTTGCCTGTTCCACGTCTCTTTGGGACCAATGGAATACGTGGAGTCGTCGGTAAGGATCTCGACACCGATTTCGCGTTTCGGCTCGGCTCCAGCATCGGTGTCCTGTTCGGCAAGGGAAGCGTCGCCGTTGGCATGGACGGCAGGGTACACAGCCTCATGCTCCGAGAGGCGCTGGTCGGCGGAATCCTCACCCAAGGCTGCGAAGTCGAAGACTACGATCTAATCCCGACCCCCGCCCTCGAATATCTCGTCAAAGCGAACGGCAAGACCGGCGGAGTAATGGTCACAGCTAGCCACAACCCCCCAGAATACAATGGCTTCAAGATCATTGACAGCGACGGTGTCGAGCTATCGCGAAAAAAAGAGGTTAGAATCGAACAATTATTCGATCGAAACAAGTTCAAAGTTCCAAACACTCCTGGGATGCGCGCCCCAGCTGAGGCTGCTATACGCGATTATCTTCGAAGTGTCAAATCGCACTTCGGCCAAGACAAGAGCGACCTCCGCAACATCACTGTAATGGTCGACTCTGGCAATGGAGTCTCCTTCCTAACCACGCCGTACGCTCTCAAGCAGATCGGCTGCCGGGTCATAACGGTCAACGGGAACATCGACGGCACATTCCCAGCCCGTCTTTCTGAGCCGCGCCCTGAAACCCTAGCTGGACTGACCGACATGGTCAAGACCTCGGGCGCCGACTTTGCAGTCGCACACGACGGCGATGGCGACCGTGCAATTTTCGTCGACGAGACCGGGGAGATTCACTGGGGAGATCGAAGCTTCGCGCTCATCATGGACGAAGTTCTCAAGACGAACCCTGGCGGTAAAGTCGTCACACCACTAAACTCGTCCATGGCTGTCAAAGAGATCGCGCGAAGACGCAAGGGCAAACTGATTCTGACCAAGGTCGGCAGCATCGAGGTCTCACGCACCATGCTCAAAAACAAGGCAATCCTTGGGGGCGAAGAAAACGGCGGAATATTCTACGCGCCACACCACCCAGTACGCGACGGGACCATGGCCGCAGTCTTAGTCCTCAGAGCCATCGTCAAGAACAAGCTGCCCCTCTCCAGGCTGATCAGCCGCCTCCCAAAGTTTCCAATGGCCAAGGAAAAATACGCGGTCAAAAGTGAAGAGGCAAAGCACCGAGCCATGTCCAAGCTAGAGTCCAGACTCAAAGGGATGGTGTCCAGCAAGCTCGACGGTTTGAAGGTCGAGGTGAGGGGGAAGGGATGGGTGTTGATCCGGCCCAGCGGGACAGAAGCTCTGATACGGCTCTATGCGGAAGGAAACAACGAGAAGGACCTTCAAATCCTCCTGGATGAGTTCAAGCCGATGATTCAGCGAGCCATAGGCTAATTATACCATTTTGAGTTAAAACGCTCCATAACTGGATGGCGAAGTCCCCGTTAATGATGAACGAGAATAGTTGATTCAAGACAGTACCATTTTGCTAAGTCAAAACAGCGCCATAGCCAAAACCACCACGGCACCCCCCTGGAAACTAGAGAGTTCAGAAAAACATCAATCAGGAAAAAAAACACTATTTCTCAGAAAACATGCTCTACCCAAAAAACAATGTTTTCCCGAAAAAACACCGTTATCAGGAAAACATGGTCTGCAAGAAAACAAGAACCGGCCCCCCGGGGCCTACTCGAATCTCGCGCGAGAGAAAACTTACCCGTTCGGCCTTACAATCCGCCCCGTCCTGCCAGACTCCAAAACCGCATCGCACACCCGCAGCGCCGCTAGCCCGTCCTCGCCAGAAGGGCTCGGCTCCCGGTCCTCCCCGACAACCCGTGCAAAGTTCTCCAACTCCAGCCTCAACGGCTCATCCCACGCGTGAAACGGGCGCGTCAACCGCTCCGAATCCTCCAGCGTAACCTCCTGCGAAACATAATCCAGGTTAATCGTCGCCTCACTACCCGTAACAATCAACGACCGGACCTTCCGCGGCGTCAACCAGTTCGCATCCACAAAACCCGCCGGACCACCTTCCAGCCGCAACATGATCTCCGCATAATCCTCAAACGAATGCCGCAACGAGCCCACCTGCGCATAAACAGCCGACACCTCCCTGCCCAGCAAGAACCGCATCACGTCAACATCATGAATCGCAGTATCCTTCACAACACCAACATCATTAATCCTAGCCGGCCAACGCGACACCCGCCGCCCCGTCGCCAACATCACATCACCCACAACCTTCCGCCCCAACATCTCCTGAACCAACCGCACCCCCGGATTGAAACGCTCAATGAAACCCACCAACAACTTCCGCCCCGCCCTCTTCGCAGCAGCTATCAATCGCTCCGCCCCCGCAACCTCGCCCGTCAAAGGCTTCTCCACCAACAAGTCCAAACCCTTCTCCAACACACGCAACCCAACCTCCAAATGCGTACGCGTCGGCGTACAAACCGTCACAGCATCAAGACCCTTCACACCCAGAAACTCGTCAAGATCAGAAAAAGACCGAACACCATACTTCCCACCCACCTGCCCCGCACGGGCAGCATCAACATCACAAACGCCTACAAGCTCGCAGAAACCGTTCTGTCTCAGAACCCGGACCTGGTTCTCGCCCCAGAAACCAGTACCAACCACACCAACACCGACACGTTTCAACCCTCCAAACTGCCCCTGCCAATCGAAGCGTAGAGCAACCCTGCCCTCTCCACATTTGAAGCTTCCAAAGACCCGGTAAGATCACACAGAGCAGCCGGCCTACTCATCTCAGCCGCCAACCTAAACGGGTTCAACTCACCAACCTCACCCCCCTCCAATGCCACAACCGCACACTGCGCGCGCTCCACCGCTCGCACCATCGAATGCTCAACCGACACCCTTCCCGACCCAAAACTAGACCAGCCAACACCACTACCGGGATAAACAGACACAATCGCGCCACGTCTATTCAACGCCTGCAACAAGCCAATCTGCTCCGGCCTCACACCAGCATTCGCACCGAGACCATCCAAACCCAACACAGCAATACGCGAATGACGCAAGCGCAGACCACAACGGGCCAGTGCCTCCTTCACCATCACCATAATCCTCCGGTCCAGGTCACCGTTCACACGGCGCGCCATACGAACCAGACTGGGACCGCCCTTCTCACGACCAAGCTGACCCGCAATCTCACTAGCAATCGACCCACGACCCGGAAACAGTCTCAGCGAGCCCAAGCGCGACAAGCCCGTCCGACGGCACAAATCCAGAATCTCAGAATAATCAACACCCTCTCCAGCACAAACACCCGCAAGCTCCAGCTCCAAAGCACCCGAAATCTCGCGGAAAACAGGCCCAAACAAGCCAGCAGCCTCTGCAGCGCGAACATTCCCAACACCTGTTATCGAGGGAAAAACATGTAAGAAAAGTTCCTGCACCAGCTGCAATCGCCCCATATCCCCGCATGCAAGAATCCTAGGAGTCTCACGAAACGCCCTTAGCCCTTCACCTTCCCACAACAACGGCGCATAGCAAACAGCGACCCTTGACCCCGAGCCAGCCATCTTCTCAACCAAAGAACCAACAGACGCAGCATATCCCGGCCGACACAAACCAGTCAGCACGATACTCGTCTCCCCAGAGACACTCTTAGAGACAGCGCGGACCACTCGTTCCTGAGCAGCCAGAGTCTCAGCATTTCGAATATGAGAGGTCAAAACAAGATTCCTCATACCTGAAAGGACTGGACTGTCAAACCCGTCCGCGATAACGACACGCCCAGCGTCTACATGAGACCCCAAGAATCGCCGAGCCTGGTTCACCGGATTACTTGAAACCACCCGACCTCGCAACGGCTCAAATGGTCCCACCAAAACATTTCCAACACCAGCATCCGCGAAAAACACAGACAGCAACAAAGCCTCGGGTTGATCTCCGATAATTGCCAGATCGCGCAAAGGAGACTCGACTACCACTCTACAATCCCTACAAGCTGTTCGAGCTAACTCGAAACTCATTTACTACCTTAACCTATTGCCACTGGTACGTGTTAACAAGAGCCTGTCCACGACTGAGAACCTGCCAGAAGGGATTGAAGGACTAGTAATCCCGTCATCAAGAATGACCGAGCAAATACAGTAGACCACTAACAAGTCTCCGTCGAACAATCAGCGTTATGTATACACTAGCCTCGACCATTCGAGAGCCCTATCATGAGGGTATGGATCGACTCACTTACACCAAAACATGCACTCTTCTTCACGCCACTCCGACAGACTCTCAAAGCTCGAAAACACCAAGTCCTCGTAACAACTAGGAAGTACCGCGAAGCCGAACAAACGCTGGCTCTAAAGAGAGTTCCTTTCACAATAGTCGGTGAGCATGGCGGCGGAACCGCCTATGGCAAGCTCACAGCGAGTGCCCAGCGCATCACAAAACTCGCCGAGGTCATAAACGACTGGAGGCCGGACATTGCAGTCTCATTCTCTTCCCCCGAAGCGGCAAGGGTCGCCTTCGGCCTCGCCATTCCACACATCGCAGCCAACGACTCGCCACACGCCTGGCGAGTAGCAAAACTCACCGTTCCACTATCCCACTACCTATGCTACCCCTGGATAATTCCAAGTCGAGTCTGGACCGAGCTAGGAGCAAACAAGAATGCCCTAGCGCCATATCGAGCCCTGGACGCAGCCGCATGGCTCAAAGACTTCAAGCCCAATCCCAGAATCCAATCTGAGCTCGGACTAGATCCTGATCGACCAATAATATTCCTCCGTACTGAAGAAGAGTTCGCAGCCTACCTGATGGGCAGGGCAAAGGACACGTCACCGGTCATCCTACCCATCATCAAACAACTACTCAAACGCCAATTCGATGCTCAAATCGTCGTCTCAACCAGATACGGTCAGCAAGCCCCGACCCTCAAGAAAACCTTTCACGACAAGATCACAATACTAGATCGCATCATCGACTCGCCAAGCCTCCTAGCTCGATCAGCAATATTCATCGGCTCCGGAGGAACCATGACCGTCGAGTCCGCACTACTCGGAACGGTAGCAGTATCCTGTTTCCCTGGGCCAAAGCCCCTCTACATCTCCTACCTAGAGAAGAAGAAACTTGTTGTCACAATATACTCACCTAAACAGATCGCCTCAAGAGTCGACGATGTTCTCACAGACCCTGAAAAGTACTCTGCCCGTAAGGAGAACGGCAAAGCCTTGCTTGCCGAGATGGAAAATCCAGCCCAACGAATCCTAGAAAGAATCAATGAAGCATCTCAAGAAAAATCAGTAGAGAAAACCAACTCAAACTAGAGCAATGACGACCTCTCTATTCGTCTGTGACGTTTCCTCAACATGACGACCGGGATCAAACACAATACTCCCAGCAACCCCAGTTTTACGGGATCGCCTACTATCAACCCGAGGAGAGACCGCCCTGTGGTGACGGATTGGGACTGAGCACCCAGGACAGCGCTTAAGAAACCATACAATACCAGTATTACCACCCCACCGACTAGCATGAGACTAAAGGCGTACCTCCCCAGCGAGCCTCGAACAGCAAGTGGAGAGGGCGCTCGCATTCTGATGTCAAAGAAATCTTCTTCCTTTTCTCTATGCTCAGCCGCCTCATGCATGCTGAGCGTGTCGGCCAACTCGGTGTGCCTCCCGAGACTCTCGAGAATGTCATCGACGGTGGCCTCTCGGTCCATGCTCTCATGTTCGATAGAACCATGGAATCCGAACTTGTACCCTGTCCGCGGCTCACGTGACCCTCGCACGGCAAGAACCCTCGCATCATACAATATCGCATGACGCCAATTTGGGCATGAGTATACCGTCGGGACCTGTCAATGGAACACGTCAAGAGCCACCTCCACACGTCGGTCGGATGGAAGAAGTGGAGTAAAACAGTTTTCCGACAATGGAACAATCCAATAAGAACCATCCTAGAGCTCGAACTGAGCCGCGTTGATCACAGTCAGGTCTAGGAAACGATTGTATCAGACGGTAGCGCTCGGTGGAACTTTCGACGTCTTCCATAAGGGACACGAGCAACTGCTATCCAGAGCTTTCAAGCTAAGTGAGAGAGTCATTATCGGAATCACGAGCGACAATTTCGTCACATCACTTGGCAAGAGTCACCCCGTAGAACCCTACTCGAAACGAGTTCGCAGCGTTCGTAGATATCTCTCAAGGAATGCGTGGAGCCAGCGAGGGGAGATACATTCTCTCAACGATCCATTTGGTCCCGCCGCTGAACGAAAGAGCCTCGACGCGGTAATAGTCACGTCTGATACTCTATCCAGCGGTCGAAGACTCAATCAGACTAGGCGTAAACGCGGTCTCAGCAGAGTCAAGATTCAGACCGTGCCCTTCGCCATGTCGGAGGACGGAAAACCGATCTCATCAACAAGAGTAAGGAGCGGCCAAATCGACAGGGTCGGAGGAAGCCTCCACCCTACACCGCAAAGGAACGCGGTATTAACAAGAGTTTCCAAAAAAAAGCGCTAAAATCTCGTCTCTGAACCGTAGACTTTCAACATGGCCTCGAGCTCTTTCGTGAATCCCAAGCTCAAATGCCATTTCGACTCCTTCTTCTCGATGAATCCTGCTCCCACGAGACCGTGAATCATGTTGTAGAATTGGCCCACACTCATGTTCCTTTTCGCAATCCAATCCTTCCAAGTTTGTATGGGCAATCCGCCAGGCTCAGACCTTTGAACCTCCTTCCAGAAGCTATGAGCCTCCGAGGCGAGAAAGTCACTCTTCCAGAACACTCGCTTGAATAGGTCAGTTGCTGATCCGGGAAGATTTCCCGCCTTAAGTAGAACCGTGGTTTTTGGTTCGCCTGGGTGCCGTGTGGCTCTTCGGGGCAAGACGAAAATCTCTTCGCGAGCAACCGGAAATTCTGGCCCTTTTTATCTTTGTCTCCATGCATCAGTTGTGCTGGACTCAATTTTTCATTGGATCCAACTCCGAGGAGACGTTAAGTGTTTACCATAATGGCCGCAAGTATTTGGAACTAGATTGAGAAATTGGCCCGCGAATACTTCTGCAAGACCTCGTCCTCATCATGGTAATCAAAATAGTTACCCCGTGACCCGGGCAGCTTATGGCCCATCAGCGCCTCCTTCGTATCCTCATCAATTTCGGGAGTCGCATTGAGCACCTTCCTGAAACTCTTGCGGAGGCAGTGAACCCAAACAGATTCAGGCTGAAGCCCCGCCGATCTGGCGGAAATCTTCACGATGCGCCAGACATTTTCCCGCTTCATTGAAGTACCCACCCCATCACGCTCATTCGCAACGAATATCCTGTCGGTAGGCGCTGGTTTCCAGCCCCTTCTCTGGCGAACTCCCAAGTAGGCAACTATCGCGCATTTCGCTTCCGAACCCAAACATGTCACGTAGTAGCTAAGACCGTAAAGGTTCAGCTTCGAATCCATGTTCGGCGTAATCCGGACTCTCATCGGACCACTCTGAACTCGAAGTAGCTGATCCGCCAAGAGACCAAAAGTCCAGTTACAGAGACAGCTGACGCGCACACCACTCTGGAATAGCGAGAGAATGATGGCCTTGTTTCGTGGAGACCCACTGGCCTCCGACATCTGGAACACCTCTGACTTGGTCGGGACATGCTCCACGGCGATCTTCTTTCTAGGCGGGGTTCTGATTCGCTCCGACCGTTTCAGATCTAGAGATCTGTCTTGAGACTCCAGGAACCCTTTCATCGTAATGGTAATCTGCTTCGCCCAAACCCCCTTTCCTTGTTGCAAGTACCAGTTTGCCACCCGGCGAACGAGTACCTTGATCTCTCGATCTGAAAGTCGAAGCAGCTCCGCGGTATCCCTCATCCTATTGGCGAGGAGGACTTTCTCAAGCTGGTAGAGCTTCTTCTCTCGAGTCTCAGCCGAGGTGTACCCATCAATCCAGTCGTTAACAATAGGGTCGCTCAATAGCCAAGAATAGCTCTTGGACCCCGGGAGAAAACGGCCGGAAACCCCCCTCTTCCATGAATGCTTGCCCTTCTGAAGCAGAACTGGGTCGAAAGATCCGGTCAGTTCAGACATTTCCCGCCCCGTATATGGGGTAAGGGTTAACTAAGTAATACTTTCGGTTACATCCGAATGTATTCTTGGTTACTTTCGGTTCAGTCTGATGGCAGGATCAGCGCCCAGTCTGATGTCCAAAAAATTGGAGACATGCCATCTCTCCAATAAATTGGAGATGCTCGATCCTCGACGAATTTCTACCGTGCTTCTCAGATGTAAACTTTGACTGTATTAATACCGCGTGGACGAGCGTCCTGGACAACTAATGACCCAGTTTGGAAAATCAATCACCAGCTGACAGATCCTTCCTCCATTCTCGTCAGTCTTAATGTGACTAGGTCGTGTAACGCGAATCTGACCGTTTGACGCTCTGCTGCGCCGACTGTTCGACTGGCAAGCCCATTGGCGGAAGTGGCGGCGGAACGCCTAGACTCTTGGAAAGAAGTATGGCTTCGGCCATTGCGATGCTAGAAACTGCCTGTATGACCGCCGTTGAGGGTGGTTTGTTCTGCCTATGGTCCTCCAGCAATTGTGCAATCTCCGTCTTCTCAGCAGTCACTTGTGCCCTGCCCTTAACGCTCAGCTGCGCGATAGATGGAGCATAGGTCACTGTGAAAACAAATGGTGCCTCAGCTGAAAGATCCCCCTTCTGGTCCAAACCAACAATATTGATGTTAACCCCAATCTGGACCTGAGGCGGCAACTGGGCCTCGTATCCCCAATAGCGTTCTCCGGATAAGTTGGTAACTTGAACTGCGACTCTTATCATCGAAGGAATCCGACCTAAGTTGACCGACTCCTCTACTTCGTATTATGGCTTCCGAACCCTCTGAGGTATTATCTCGTCAGCAATCTGAGACTTGGAGGCTCGCTGAATCACTAGCTTTCTACCGTCAACCCTGATCGATAGAAGGTCATCTTCTCGAAAAGGAAACCTGGAGTCATCAGTGAGTTTGGTTGGCAGGTATATTCTTGGAGACCTGTAGACCGTTCCGTCCGATCCGTTCCTCTTCTTTGCGACCGCAAATTTCGTTATAATTTTCTTAACCAATTGCCCAACCATCTACGTACCTGATTACTGAACTATTTACATGACTGAACCCTTTTTAGAGGTTTCGGTTGCATCCCAAGCTAAGAGACAGCTGGAAAATCTTTGAAAGCTTTGACCCTCTGGGAGTTTGCTGCACAACTTAAGAGCGAGCCCCGGCGAGGCTGGAAGAACGTTTCAGGGATCAACCGAACGGAGTCCGTGGCAGATCACTCATTTGGGGTCGCTGTTCTCACTCTCTTCGAGAGCTCCAGACGTGGATACGACGTCAAACGAGCCTTGACACTCGCATTAATTCATGACCTAGAGGAAGCTCTCACCGGTGACTTGACTCCCGCCGACAAAGCGAAGATCAGCGAATCGAAGCTCCAATCCTTGAAGACGAAGGCGAGACTTCAGATCACCCAAATCATGCCAGCAAACCTGAGAAGTGATTATCGAAAAATGTGGAGAGAACTCGAGACGAGGGGGTCCAGAGAGGCGCGGCTAGTGAAAGACCTGGACAAACTCGAGATGGCGCTGCAAGCAAGGCGGTATCAAGATTTGGGAGGCCGGCCAGGGCAGTTGGCAAAATTCTACAAATCTGCTTTAGCGCAAATCGAGGATGCCGAAATAAGGAAAACCGCTCTACTTCTAGTTGAGCTCTAGCCAGCTAAACCGCCGAAAGGGCGACTCTGGTCTTTGCGGCTTTCTGCAGTATTTCCTTGTCGAACAAGCCTTTGAAGTCCCGTCCCAGTATGGACATATACTCGGAGGTCTCATCCTCGGTCATATACTGGAACATGTAGTTTCCTGCATACGGGGAGGCTTGACCTTCCCGTCGCATGAATTCAATGTGCATTAGCGGGTCTCCGCGTTTGATGGTGATTGGTTGTCGCTCATTGCTGAGGTTGACAAGCTCGAGAGCAAGCCTTCCGACGAACCCGCTGTGGACCTTGGCTGCGTTCAAGAAGGACAATCCCATTCTTCCGTATTTGCTTTTTGCTGTCAAGTGCGCGACGAAGGTGGGAGGAATGAATACTACCTCATTTGATATCAGATTCTGATGTTCAAGATAGTGGAGGGTTCGCTCTTCCTTCACCGTCAGAATGTAGCCGTCGCCATCGAGAAGATCATAGTCAAAGGGGTGGATACATCGATGATTCTTGATTAGGTCTATGACCTCGTTCTTTCCAATCACGCACATACGGCGCGGTGGACCTAAGGTCCAATTTGATTGTTTCGGTCTTAGAAGGAGGTCACTTGTGCCACGCTAGCTGAGATCGATGGGTTTGTCGAGATGAGAGAAGCGTAGTCCAGAGAGAGTATGAAAAGAACGTCTCCATTCCCGTTTGGAGGCACGGAGACACTTGTGTTCGCGGAGAGCGGGGCAGAGGTAGCCTGAAGTGGAGTGCTCTGGCCGCTGTCGAGGACAAGGGTCGAGTTAGAAAATGTCATCCGTACGGAGTCGTATCTTCCAGAGGTTATGGTTGCCGAAAGAATCTGTCCAGGAAGGGACTGGCTCGTTTGAGGGATTAGGTCGACGTTTGGCCCAATTGCTGTCTGGCCAACTTTCAGCCATCCCAGGGAGTTAGGCAACCCCGCGATGTGAAGTTCAACGTCGCTGAAACTTGCAAAAAGGTGGGCGACCGCACCCTTTGGGATCAGCGCGTAGACTCTAACATTGACCTTTCCCTTCGTCACGGATGGAGCTAGTGCAAGCACCAGGATAATCAGAAGCACCGCTACGAACAGGAGTCGACGCCAGTAGGGAAATCGGTAGTCTGTCACATCTGGGGCTTACGGATTTCTAGTTCTATATAACGGGCCCTTGCATGCCGTCCTGGCAGCAGCAAGTGTCGGTAAGCTACCTTGAAAGGGTCAACGGTTTTCGATCTTGGTCCTTCGAATGATTGAGCGCAAATAGACTGTGTCTCATGGCTCCCGTTCCAGGCTCAGTAAGTCTTTAAGAAAACGATTGCCGAAGAACCACAATCCTCAATCTTACGCCTTCCAAGTGTCTAAGAGTTGACTTACACGAATCGAGAATTGACGGTCTTAGCCCTTGGTGGGAACGCCATTCTTCAACATCGGGAGAAAGGTACGTTTGATCAACAGTACAGGAACGTGCAAGCGACCATGGCTCAAGTGGCCGATCTGGTTGCAGATGGTCTTCGATTGATAGTAACGCATGGGAACGGACCCCAGATAGGCGCAACACTACTAAGACATGAACTTTCGAAAAGAACGGTCCCCGCTCTCCCTTTACATGCATGCGGAGCGGAGACTCAAGGATTCCTCGGCTATATGATTCAGCAGACTCTCCAGTGTGAGCTAGCTCAGCGGGATCTCGATCGCACGGTTGCAACAATTCTGACTCAAGTCGAGATTGATAGAGAAGACCCGGCATTTCAAAACCCGACAAAACCGATAGGGCCATTCTACACCGAATCCGAAAAACAGGAGCTCGAAAGATCTGGAAAGGGATGGGTGTTTATTGAGGATTCAGGAAAAGGCTACCGGAGGGTAGTCCCTTCCCCCAACCCAAAGAGGGTGGTAGAAGGTGAAGCAATCAAGACGCTAGTTGGCGGTGGAGCAATCGTGATAGCGTGTGGAGGAGGCGGGATTCCCGTGACAAGCTCGGGCCATTCATGGTATGGGGTGGACGCCGTCATTGACAAAGATCTCGCCGCCGAAAGACTTGCCATCGCGGTCGGAGCGACCCGTCTCGCAATTCTAACTGACGTTCAAGGTGTTTTCTTGAATTATGGGAAGGAGAATCGACAGCTCTTGTCAAAAGTCAGTTTGAAAGAATTGGCAAAGTACCAGCGTGCTGGTCACTTTGCGTCGGGAAGCATGCGACCAAAAGTTGAGGCAGTGATGAGGTTCCTACAGAACGGAGGCTCTTCAGCCACAATTGCGTACCTCGGCAACTTGAAGGAAGCGCTTGAGGGTCGGGCGGGAACGCAAGTCAGGCAATGATCATAGGGAGACTAGCCGATTCACTATTGATTCAGTTCTTCGTCTCTAGGCTGACTATCTTCTTGTCCTGGAGTCTGTACATTTCTGTGACCTCCTTCGTAGTTGTCGCCTGCTCAGGCGACTTGTCGGGTCTATATTTCCCAGTGAACCGAGGGAATCTTATCGCCAGCCCCGCCCCAAGACGAATAGCGTTCATGCCGCAAGTATGAATGGGACTAAGAGTCACCTCTGAGCCAGCCACCTCGAGAACAACTGCTGGCACAAACCATACATCCGCTTGCAACTTGGAGTCCACTCGAGCGTGTCTGTGACCGACTAGATGTTGATCGAGAACTTCTGGGAACTTCGCGAGGTCCTTGTCCGTGAAGCCGGAGCCGCATTTACAGGCGGTACGAAATGTGTCGTCGTTCTCATCGTAAGCCGCCAGGAGAAGAGCGCCATATGCGCCACCACGTCTGCCGCGTCCTGCGAAGGCGCCTACAACTACGAGGTCGACGGTATCCTGCATTTCTGACTTATAGTCGCGTTTGTATTTAATCCAAGTCCATCCTCTTGCACCAGCTTGATAGTATGAGTCGGGCCTAGTCGACTTGACCACGATGCCTTCGCACCCCTCTGCGATTGCCTCTTCCATGAAACGGTCAAGTTCGTCGCTAGTCTCAGCAATGGTCTGAGTCGCGAGTCGAACACGGTCAGTCAATCTGAACACCTTTGAAAGCGCGTTACGACGCTCCGGATAGGACCGCAGGGTGTAGTCCAAACCGGTGGAAAATAGCAAGTCAAAGAGAAAGATAGTTACCGGGACTTCGTCGACCATCCGATCGACCTGGTGCTTCCTCCCGCGTCGTTGAGACACCAATTGAAACGGTAGGAGATCGCCAGTCGAGAGGTCTACAGGCACGGCTTCCCCTTCTACAATTACTTCTCTTGAGGTTGTGGTCTTGGTAAGAAGCTCACGAATGTCCGGGAACTGCTCGGTGATGTTTTCCATTCTTCTTGAGAACAACATCACCCCAGTGGGCGAAATGTGAGCCTGAATACGCAGTCCATCATACTTGTACTCCGCTGCGGCTTCTCCCCCCATCTTTGCGAGTATTTCGCCCGTATTGGAGAGTCGCTCTGCAAGCATGGATCGAATCGGTTTCCCTACCATTATGCTGAATGACTCAACCGCAGGGATCCCTTTTTCAGCTACAGTCTTTGCCACATAGCCCAAGTCAGAGCAGAGATTGTACGCCCTCTCCAATACGGGCCTAACTTGTTTGTTTCCAGTTTTAGCCCTAGCTAGAGCGTCAAGAATCGTCATGTCAGCTACCCCTAATCGTAGCTTGCCCAAAGCCATTCGAACAATGTACTTTGCTTCTAGCGGCGACGCCTTCCCCATAAGACCGATGAGAAATCTGACCTTCGTATCTGTCGACCCTGAACCTGAGGTTTTCGCAATTGTGTCAAAAATTGCGTATACCTCTTCAACCTGTAACTCGCTTGTGACTAATCTTGGCTTCACACTAAGGTATCTCTCAGCTACGATTCCTAGGTCTCCTTCTTTCTTGTAGTCCGCTGCAACTATGGCTTCGTTTGTTCCAGTCGCCCTTGCGATCCCTTTGATTACGAGTTTGTCCGCGATGCCGAGCTCAATACCTAGATAGTTGGGGTAAAGCTGGCCCTGAATCAGATAGACTACTTTGTCTATGATGGAGGACGGGGTTTCGGCTAAGAGCGCTACGAGGACTGAAGTGATTTCTAGCCTCTTTGTCGTGGCGTCCATTCTTGAAAAGGCATCCGCGAGCCTTGAGTATTGCATGACTGATCTACGATTCGTTCAAAGCGGACATTATTCGCTGGTGCGTTTCCTCAATTTTCTCGATTCTGGTATTCAACAGTATGCACTTGACCCCGAATTTTGAGATCATACGACGGAAGAACTCCTCTTGGCGCTGACTGTCGAGTCTTAGCAAGTATGGGTTGTACCAAGGCTCTTGGCCCATTTTTCCCCACATTTCCTTAGGGCCAGCCCCCGGCCGAATCATGTATTCGCCTCTTCTGAGGACGCTGATTGCACCGTCTGCGTCAAGTCTAACCTCATTTGGGCTTACCTCGTCACGTCTGAGTAGGACGAGTAACCTGACCCTTGCTTCGTCAGCTACCTTTGACGCCCCGAAGAGTCTCTCCCGAGGTACTAGCGCTCTACTGTTGCCGAACGCGTAGTAACACCAGTTGAGTCGTTCGTTGAAGACACACGTTGAGTGACTGAGCTTGCATCCGCTTGTGCCTTCTGTGAATTCACAGTCCTTCTTGTTCACTATTACATTCTCGCATTTGTTTTGATCGAAGAGCTCACGGAGCCAAGGTCGTTTCAACTGTGTCTCCGTTCGCATGTAGAGACTTTTTTCAGGCTGTTTCCCGATAAGATACCCTAAGCGGGCTCCCTCGTTATGATCAACGTAGACCCAATCATCCCCGACAATCCTACCCTCAGGAAGCTCCATGAGTTTGAACGCCTGGGTAGTCTTCCCAGTCCCTGTGGGAGCTACGATGATAACCCCCCTTCCGCCAACATCAACGCAAGCTCCGTGGATCGAATGAGTATTATGACGGGACTCTAGAGTCGCCGCAGCCATTCCTAATGCCCAGCTCTTGCACTGCCCATAGTACTCCGTGTTGAAGAAAACCGACTCGTTGGTGTCCGGACAATAGTGGGCTGACGGTTCAAATCCCGGAACTCCATTCGCAGAGAAGATTCTCGCATCTACATCATGAGAGGACGATTCGTTCCAGTTCAATTTCCAAAAATCGAATTGATGACGGCTATTTCCCCAAAACTCGACCGTAACCCCGTTCAGGTTTGCTCTCGACCGGAAGGAATTGTCGGCTTTGAGTTTTTTCTCCGCCTGATTCTTGAGTTCGGTGAATTTCCCCTTAGGTACGTTCTTGTCGCTTTTTGCTCGCGATGTGGAGGCTGTTATGTAATTGTCGAATTTCACCCAATTTTTCCTCTTGAATGTATCGCCGCAATAGCTTCGAAGATGATTTTTGCTCCCGCAGCAGCAGTCTGTCCCGTGTCGAGCTCGGGGGATACCTCAACTAGGTCAAAGCCAGCAAGATTTCCTAGCATTGAGGTGGACACGAGCGTCAAAAGTTCATCGGTGGAAATTCCATCCGGCTCGGGATTTCCGACTCCCGGTGCATATGCAGGGTCCAAGACATCGATATCTATCGTCACGTATGATTCACTGAATCCGGAAAGGAACGCCTCAATCCTTTTGCCCGCTTTAATCAGGCCGTCCCTGCGAAGTTCGATTGGAGTAATCATTTCAACCTTCGACCGCTTGCAAAAGTCCAATTCAGGCTTGGAGAAGGCTCGAACGCCTACTTCCATTATGTGATCGGGTCCAATTCTCTCGGAGACACGTCTCATGAACGTCGCGTGAGAAAGCTTCTCGCCAAGAAACTCGTCCCTCATGTCAAGATGAGCATCGAAATTGACCACTCCAATGTCCTCTGGCATTGACTCGATGGCTGGTTTAGTAATGGAGTGTTCTCCCCCAACCATGATGGGCATTTTTCCCCTAGATTTTATTTCGCTAACTACGGCCTTTACTCTGTCAAGAGTGTTCTCAAGTTTCTCAACGATGTCAACGTCCCCCATATCATGGACGGCTATCTTTTCAAGGTCCACTCCCGTTCTTATGCTGTATAGTTCCAGATTCGCTGAAATGTCCCTCAAGGCGCTTGGTCCGAGGCGTGAACCTGGACGAAACGTACTAGTCTTATCATAGGGAACGCCAAAAAAAGCGAATCTAGCTACATCGAATGCTGAGTTTACCCCCGTGAATGGGACTCGGGGAGAGAGGTAGAGCTCGGCTCGACTCATGGGGAGTATTCGAAAACTGACCCGAGATTGTAAAGCTTATTTCGCCGCTGATTTTGCCTCATCAACCGAGACTAGCAAGAGATGTCCGAGTCATCGTCAAAGACA
>JACXTT010006099.1_pt1 | contig 17309 bp, 14 predicted proteins | sample 9270951 | NCBI WGS metagenome assembly JACXTT01 (sample SAMN15532306, study PRJNA645909) | rock metagenome | isolation source: weathered quartz diorite | place: Puerto Rico | collected 2017-06-21 | reverse complement strand
GCGTCGTCCGGCGCGATCGTGTGCGGGCCGGTCGAGCCCTTGAAGTCGACCGGGATCCACTTCGTCTCGCCGGTCTTCGGATCGAGCCGGACGATGAAGTTGCGACGCACGTCGGCGCCCCACAGGTACGGCGATTTCGGAGCCGCCACGAGCTCGCGCACCAGCGCCATCTCCGGGAACGCGAACTCGCGGATGACCGTCTTCGCCGTGACCCCGAGCGGCGCGCCGTAGCCGTACGCCTCGCGCGGCAGCGTCGCGGTCGTGCGCGGGAAGTTGTCGGCGAGGTACTGGGCGACGGTCTCGCCCTGCTTCGCGTTGAAGAAGTTGTAGTCGGCGTTTTGCGCGGTGGTCCAATCGATCGCGTCGAGGTTCATCGGGCTCTCGAGCGGGAAGACCGCGTAGTGCATCGAGCGCATGTACTTGACGATCGTGCGCCAGGCCTCGTGGCGGACGACCTTGCGCCAGGCTTCGAGCGCCTTGGCGTCGCCCTCGGGGCCGCCGCGCACCGCCTCGATCTGCGCCGCGTACTCGCGCATGCGCGGGCTCGGCAACTGGTGGCAGCTCGTGCAGCTCGTGACGGTGACGCCCTTCTCGGGGCCCGCCGGCATCTTCACGAGCCACGCCGACGACGGCACCTGCCCGGCCACGTCGGCGATCGCGTCGAGATAGAGCTTGGCCTCGAACGTGCCGCTCTTCGCATCGGACGTGGCGTTCACGGCGCCGTTCGCCGGGCTCACCTGGCGGAAGCCGAGCTTGTTGGCGATCAGCGTCCCGTTCGTCGGCGCCTTCGCGAAGTCCTGCGGAATGCGGAAGCGGCCGTTCTCGTCCGTGAAGACCGTGGTCGCGCGCGGGCCGTGCGGGTTGCCGTTCAGCGTGAGCGTGACGGCCGCCTGCGGGATGCCACGGCCGTCGGCGACGCCGAGCACGCTGCCGGCGAGCTCGCCCGCACGCGCGGACGACGACCAGATCGTCGCCAGCGCGGCCAGCCCAGAAGCGAGCACGCGCATTCGGCGGCGGCGTGTCGCGAGGAAGTTCCGAGTCTCGGGTCTGACCACGGCGTTCTCCACTTTGTCGTTCGATCGACGGGCGGTTATCGGCCGCCGGCGCCCGCGGACGATATCGCCTGTTCAGGGGAGGCGGAAAGAACTGTTGGGGGATTGGAGCACGGCTTCATCGGCGCCCCGTCCTTTGCCATGGTCGGGTCATGCCGCGCTTACGAACCCGTTTCACCGAGCTCTTCGGGATCGAGCATCCCGTCGTCCAGGAGGGCCTCGGCCCGTACAAGACGGTGAAGCTCGCCGCCGCCGTCTCGAACGCGGGCGGGCTCGGCACGATCAGCATCCCCGGCATCACCGAGGAGCCCTCGCGCGGCGCGAAGATCCTCCGCGGCTACATCGAGGAAGCCTGTGCGCTGACCGAGCGGCCGCTGGCCGTGAACGTCCCCGTCGGTTCCGATGCGACCGGCAAGGTGCTGCCGTTCAGCGCCGCGTACGTGGGCGCCGTCGTCGAGGCCGTGCGCGACCGCGAGATCGCGCGACGCCTGCGCGCGATCACCACCTCGGCCGGACCGCCGGGCGCGGCGCGCGCGCTCATCGCCGCGAGCGGTTTGATCCACCTGCACAAGGTCGGCGGCACGCGGCAAGCGATGCGGGCCGAGCGCGACGGCGCAGACGTGATCATCGCCTCGGGCTACGAGGCCGGCGGGCACACGCACGCGCGGCCGGTCCACACGTTCGTGCTCGGCCCGAGCGTGACGGAAGCCGTGAAGGTGCCCGTGGTGCTCGCGGGCGGGGTGCGCGACGGCCGGACGCTCGCCGCCGCGCTGCTGATGGGCGCCGATGCGGTCGCGCTCGGCACGCGTTTCGTCGCCTGCCGCGACAACACGGACTGGGACGAGGGCTACGGGCGCCGGATCATCGCCGCGCAGGAAGGCGAGGACGTGGTCTTCCCCGCGACCTACGGACCGTCGCGTGCGCTGCCGAGCCGCGGCCTCGACGATCTGCTCGCGCTGATCCGGAAGGGCGATGCGGACGAGGATGCGCTGACCCGCTACAAGGACGAGCGCCTGCTCGTCGCGCAGCGGGACGGCGACGTCGAGAACGGCCTGCTCCCGGCCGGGCAGATCTCGGGTGCGATCGCCGATTGGATCGACGCGGCAGAGTTCGTGCCGCGGATCGTCGCCGAGGCGATCCGCGAGCTGGAGCGGGTGCGGGCGGGCGTGATCGACTGACGGTACCTACCCCATCGCCATGCCCGCGCCTTCGAGCGCGGGGCGCGCGGCGAAGCGCATGCGCCGGAGGAGCCGGTTCGTGATCGGCTTGATCGAAGGGTGGACGCCGCCGTTCTTCTCCGCCGCCGCTTTCCACGCGGCCGCTCTGCGTCCCTGCACCGCAGGATCGGCGAGCTCGCGGCAATCGAGCGCGTCGCGGTTCAGATCGACCACGATCGTGTCGCCGTTCTCGATCAGCGCGATCGGGCCGCCCAGGTAGGCCTCGGGCGCGACGTGGCCGATCACCAGGCCGACCGAGCCGCCGGAGAAGCGCGCGTCGGTCATGAGCGCGATCGTGATGCCCTTGGCGCGGCAGAGCGCGGTGATGCGGGACGTGGGATCGAGCAGCTCGGGCATGCCCGGTGCGCCGCGCGGCCCTTCGTAGCGGATCACGACCATGTCCTTGTCTCGGAACACGTCGGGCGTGGTCTCGAGCGCGTGGATGAGCGCCGCCTCGCTGTCGAAGCAGCGCGCCTTGCCGACGAACTCGCCGTTCTGGATGCCGCCCTCGACGCCCGCGACCTTGATGATCGCGCCGCCCTCGGGCGCGAGGTTGCCGCGCAGCAGGCGGAGCCCACCGGTCTTCTTGAACGGCTTCGCGACCGAATGGATCACCTCGCCGTCGGGCTTCGGGGGAGCGAGGCGGCGGACCTGCTCCGCCAGCGTCTCGCCGGTGCAGGTCACGCAGCTTCCCTCGAGGAAGCCGGCGTCCAGCAGCTCCTTCACGATCGCCTGGAGGCCGCCGTGCGCGTCGATGTCGACCATCGAGTAGAGCCCGAACGGGCGCGCGTTCACGAGCACGGGCAGGCGGTGCGACAGCTCGTTGAATTCGGCCTGCGAGATCACCTCGCGCCAGAGGTCGATGCCGGCGGCGCGCGCGATCTCCACGCTGTGCAGCGCGACGTTCGTCGATCCGCCCATGGCGATCGCCACCGTGAGCGCGTTCCGCAGCGCCTTCGGCGTGACGATGGTGCGCGGACGGATCCCCTTCTTCGTCATCGCGACCAGGCAGTCGACCAGCTCGCCCGGGAACGTCTCCGTGCGCCGCGGATCTTCCGAAGCCGGCGCCACCATGTGCAGCGGCTCCATGCCGAGCACCGCGATGAAGGACTGCATGGTGTTGTACGTGAACATGCCGCCGCAGCTCCCCTGCCCCGGGCAGGCGTGGAGCGCGAGGCCGGAGCGGTGCGTGGCATCGGGATCGGCGGCGAACTGGAACGCCGTGACGATGTCGGCGCGGTCGCCGGTCTTCGGATCGGTCCCGGGACGGATCGAGCCGTCGGACAGGAAGACCGCCGGCTTGTCGTGCTCGAGCACGGCCGCGAGCGTGCCGACCGGAGGCTTGTCGCAGGCGACGACCGCGACGAGCCCAGCGACCTCGCTCGCGTTCAGATGCGCGTCGGCGCTGTCGTTCGTGAGCTCGCGGCCGATCAGGGAAAAGCGCATCCGGTCCGTGCCGTTCAGCTGCCCGTCGGAGACGCCGAGCGTGAACGCCGGCGGGATCAGCCGGATCGCGAGGTCGTCCTTCCGCACTCGCGCGGACATGGCCGCCTGGATCGCCTCGACCTTGCGGCGAACGCCGACGTAGCACTGGCTGTCGCCGAGGTTGCCGATCACGGCCCACACCGGATCGTGGATCTTGTAGGGATCCTCGCCCATGAAGCGCGCGGTGCCGACGCGCTGCACGTCGCGGCCGGGGTTCGCGGAGTGGAACGGGCGGGCGGAATCGTCGGATCGGCTCATCGGGACCTCCGGAGTGATCCCCCCGTCTAGCATCCCGTGCGGGGCGACGAGAATGGGGCGGAGTCTCAGCTCCCCGCCGGCGGCTTCGCCGCCGGAGACGGGACCGCCGAAGGCAATTTCTCGTCCGGCCCCCGCTCGAGGAGCTCGACCTTGCCGTCCTTCGACGGCGGAGGGATCGGCGCGTCGCCCGAGGTCTTCGTGCCGCCCTGCGACGTATCCGCGTAGCCGTCGGTCACCGGCGGCGGACCGCCCTGGTACGGCGACTTGGCGGACGGCTTCGCGTCCTCCGCGGCCGCAAGGCCGACCATCCCGGGAAAGCCGGCGAGCGCACCGAGCAGCAACGTCGACAAGAGCGTTTTCCGCATCCCTGACTTTTCCTTCGCCACGCCGCGCGGGTCAACGCATGACACGGGAGCCCGCGACACGCCAACGCGGCCGAAACCGTGTCAGGGCTCTCGGACCGGCGAGGCGGGCACGTACGCCGCGAGTGCTTCGAGCAGAGCGCGCTGGATGACCCAATCTCCGGGCGCGAGCCGGTGCGAGAGGCCGTTCAGCAGCAGGAGCACGCGAACGACGAGACCGAAGTCGGGTGGCACTCGCTCGATCGGCGACTCCGCGAGCAGCGATCCCACGCTCGCCACCTCCGCCTGGCCGCCGAGGAGCGCCAGGACGAGCCCGGGAAGGGCCGCCGATCGCTCGCCGTGGAGCACGAAGCCGGCGCGCCTCGCCGCCGCGACCGCAGCCGGAAGATCGCCCGCGAGGCTTCGGATCACGAGCTCGGCGATCGCCGCGCCGAAGCCCGGCGGCAGCTCCTTCGCCAGACCGAAGTCGAGGAGGCCGATGCGCGTGCCGCTCAGCACGAGCAGGTTCCCGGGATGCGGGTCGCCCTGGAAGAAGCCGACCTGGAAGATCATCCGCGCGTAGACGCGGCCGATGCGGGCCGCAACTTCCTTCACGTCGTGCCCGGCGGCCGCGAGCCCGTCGACGTCGACGACGCGGATGCCGTCGAGATACTCGAGGACGAGAAGGCGCGGACGGGTCCAATCGGCATGGACCTTCGGGACGACGACGGTGGAGTCGCCGGCGAGGGCCGCGCGCATGCGCTCGGTCGAGTCGGCCTCGCGGACGAAGTCGAGCTCGAGCGCCACCATCTCGCGGATCTCCTGGATGATCGTCGCCGCATCGAAACCGCGGACGAGACCGCGCGCGAGCCGGACGACGATGCCGAGCGAGGAGAGATCGACCCGGGCGAGCTCGGCGACCTCGCGATACTGGACCTTGACGGCGACGGGGGTGCCGTCGCGCAGCACCGCGCGGTAGACCTGGGCGAGCGAGGCGGCGGCGATCGGCGACTCCTCGAAGGAAGCGAAGACCTGATCGAGCGGGCGCTCGAGATCCTCCTCGATCCACGCCCTGACCTCGCCGAAGGGCCGCGGCGGAACCGAGTCGTGGAAGCGCGAGAGGCGGCGGATGAAGGGCTCGGGAAAGACGTCCGCCCGGGCGCCGACGATCTGGCAGAGCTTCACGAAGAATCCGGAGAGGTCGATGCCGAGATCGTGGAGGCGATCGGCCACTCGCGCGTGGAGGCGAGTCCAGGTCTCGTCGGACACCGGCCGTCCGAGGCGCTCGCACAGGAAGAGCCAGCGGTAGCGGAGGAGCGCCGGACCGGCCACGAGCGCGACGCGGAGTCTCCGGTAGAGGGCGAGCCGGCGAAGCATGCGAGCTCTTCGATATCCTGCCTGGAGGCCAGAGCGTAGGCAGCGGGGCCGGGCCGCAGGCCGACGAGAAATGGGCGGTCTCGACAGCGGATTGTGACCGAACTACGTTCGGCGCAGTCGGACCATGCGAGCGCTGAGGGCGAGAACGATTCTCGGGATGGCGAGCTGCCTCGTCGCCGCGGTCGTCGCGCCTGCGCAGGCGGGAAGCCAGCCCGTGCTGAGATCCGGAACCGAGCAGCTCGCCAAGGTCGAGAAGCCCGCGCCGCGCGCGGTCGGTCAGGCGATCCTCGACACGCAGGAGCCGGGCGTCGTCGCCGATCTGCGCGAGTGCATGAAGGACAAGGACGTCGCCGAGGGCGCCTGGGAGCGGGTCTTCGTGGCCACTCCGCTACCGGCGTCGAAGGGCAAAGACCACGTCTACTTCGTACGCCCGACCGACGATCCCTACTGCCAGACGTTCTACGGCGCGCACGTCTTCCAGTTCTGGTTCGTCGCCGAGCGGACCACGGATGGTCACGCGTCGTATCACGTCGACTTCGCGGAGGCGGCGGATCAGGTCGACGTGCTACGAACGGCGCATCACGGCCGGAACGACTTCCTGATCCGGAACCAGACCGGCGTCGAGGCCTGGGACGCGACCATGCGCTTCGACGGAAAGAAGTGGCTCGCCGTCCGGTGCACGCGCGAGACCTTCGAACCGCAGACGCCACGGCACGAGGAGCCCTGCCAGTCACGATGAAACGATCGACTTCACCGACGACGGTCCGGACCCTGAACGCGCCGCTCGCGTCTTGGGTCGTGCTCGCCTGCGTACTTCTGGCCGCCTGCGCGATGCCTGCCCACCGGGAGAACGCTCCTCCGAAGCGGCCTACCGGCGAGGGTTCGATCTCCGCCATCGTGGTCGATCCGCAGCGCGCGCCGGTGCGGGGCGCGACGGTTCAGCTCACGCGGAAGGACGGCGGCACGGTCTTCCGGACGACCACGGAGCAAGACGGCACGTTCCACATGAAAGTCCCCGCCGGCGACTATTCACTGCAGATCGCGGGTGACGGCGTGGAGACGCCGAGCGCGCTCGACGTATGGGTGGGCGGCGGATCCGACTTCGCGCTCGGCTATCTCAGGACGATCATCGCAAAGGATGCCCCGCGCTGAGATCGGCATCGCTTCGACCTCGTACGACGCGAGCGCGGCCGACGAGAGCGATCCTCTGGACGGCAGGCCGTCTCGTCGCGATCGCCTCGATCGCGGTCGCCGCTCCCACACCGGTGCTGCAAACCGGAACCGCGGAGCTCGCGCCGGAGGAGAAGCCCGCCCCGCGTGCGCTCGCCCAGGCGATCGTCGACGCGCAGCCACCCGGCGTCGTCCAGGACCTGCGCGACTGCATGAAGGAGAAGTCGATCGACGACGGCGCGTGGGAACGGGTCTTCGTGGCTACCGCGCTGCCGGCCTTCGAGGCAAAGGAGCGCATCTACTTCGTGCGGCCCGCCCACGAACCGTATTGTCAGACGTTCTACGGCGCGCACGTGTTCCAGTTCTGGCTCGTCGCCGCACGGAGCACCGACGGCCATGATACCTACCGCCTCGACCACGCGGACGCCGCGGACGAGATCAAGGTGTTGCGGACGACGCATCACGCCCGCAACGACTTCCTCGTCGACAAGCAGACCGCCACGGAAGCGTTCGACTCGACCATGCAATTCGACGGCAAGAAGTGGAGCGCGACCCGCTGCACGCTCGAGGAATTCGCGAAGGGAACGCCGGCGCGTACGGTGCCCTGCGACTAGAGATCGACGAACGACTCAAACGCACGGAGATGGAAGGGGCCCGGCGGCCCCAGCGGTCTTCAAATACGTTGCGAAGGGCTGCGTCGAGGTCGACCGAGAGATAGAAGGCGCTAGAAGCCGTGACCCATGCGGCTTTCCGCAGACTCGTGAAAAACTTCGTCGTCGACCGTATCGCGTCGTATCTCTCCCTATCGCAGCTCGATGACTACCCGAATTACTACCGGCCAGACGACCTTGCCGCCGACGCTGGCGTTCTCGTGTCGATGGGCTGTGGCGAGCGCGGCCCTGTCGTTCCGGGCGAGCGGCCCGTAGATTGGCGGCCGCAGGATCCGGAGGGGACTATCCATCGAGAAGATGCGAACGATTTGCGACGACACCCGGTCTCGCGTGCAGAAGTTGATCGTCGACCACGGCGACGGGCGTCCCGGCAGGTAGCGCGTGCCCACCCTCCTCAGGCTCGAAGGCTTCCGATTCTTCTTCTACAGCCGCGAGGGCAACGAGGCGGCGCACGTCCACGTCGAGAACAGCGACGGAGTCGCCAAGTTCTGGCTTCGTCCCGTGAAGCTCGATTGGTCGCGGGGCTTGAAGGTTCGGGAGCTGTCGCGTGCCGAAGAGATTGTGGTAGATAATCGAGATGCCTTCGAGGCGCGGCGGAATGAGTACTTTAGCCACGCATGAAGAGCCGACGCCGCTCGCGACCCGCGTGTTCTTCTCGGGCGACGAGAAGATGGGCGTCGTGCTCACCGATGGCCGTGAGGTGGCAGCCCCACTCTCTTGGTTCCCGCGACTTGCCAAGGCCACGCCGAAGGAGCGTGCGAACTGGCGGCTCATCGGAGGCGGCGTCGGCGTCCACTGGCCTGAGCTCGACGAGGACGTTTCCGTACCAAGCCTGCTCGGTTTGCCGACGGATTGACCGTTCCGTCGGCGGCTCGTTCTTCGGCGGAGCGCGGGCCGCTCGGTGGCGGCCCGGCCCGAAGATCGTCACGTCGATTCCCTCCGGAGCGAGTGCCGGCCACCGGCGATGAGACTGGCGCGTTCGAGGCGAGAGATAAAGCTCGACTTCTTCTTATGCTCGTCCCGAACCGCCCGAATCCGCTTCCTCACCTCTGCAGCTCGACCGGAACGCCGCCCGAGATCGCTCAGGTCGGTGAGCAGCTTCACCGCGGCGTCGTAGTCCTTCGGCCGCATCGTCCCGATCAGGTTTGCGACCTGCTTCCACGTAGATAGCTCTCGCTTCGACAGCTCGTCGAGGTAGCGTTCACGCGCCGAGGATGCCTCATGCTCACGCTGCCGCCTCTGCTGCGCGGCTTGCTCCCGCTCCCTCGATGGCGTTCGTCGCTTCGCCTTCCTGCCGACTCGAGCAAGTGGCCGGCGGAGCGCAACCCGATCGCCTCGGAACCTCGTCTCAGGCCGTACCGCTGCAATCGTCCCATCAAGTCATGTCGGAGTTGGACTTGGCTCTCGGTCACGAGGCGGACCAGAAGCGCCGTCTTCTGCCGCCCGGGTAAAGCCTGCACCAACCGTTCGATTTCATCAGGGGATGGTTCTGCGTCCTTTCTCGGGCTTCGCTCTGCCGCCTCTTCGACCAGATCACGGTCGAGGCGGAGGAAGTCCGCAAAAGCTTGCAGCGATGCCGTCAACTGGCCCAACCCTCTGGGGACGGGTGGCTAGGTCACGTCATCTTCGATCTCCCCTGCTTGGACGCGATGCAACCAAGCCAAGTAGAGGGAGCGCAAGTCGCCCGAGACGAGGTCCGCTCGAATCGGGGTGAGGGACGATAGCCAGCCTGATCCATCGTCGTCCCAATCGTCGCCGCTCTCGCTCTCCGAGGAGAACGCAAGAAGCACGAAGGCATCCCGCCAGCGAGCCGATGCCATTTCGCCGCCCAGGTAGCGCCGAACGGTGTCGCGCCTGAGCGCGTTTCGAGGTAGCCGAAGTATGAATTCGCGCGTGCCCCAATTCGCCACATAGAGGAACGCGTCGAAGTATTTCTCCATCCACTTCGAAGTGTCGCCTTTGAAGTTCCCCCATTCGTAATGGTTGACGAAGCGAGTCGGAGTGATGGTCGCTCGGCTCGAGCTAGCACGAAGCGCCCGGATTTCCTGCTCGCCGAGCGGGCGATCGATGGCCTGAAACTCGTAATACTGATATTCGCTCACTTCGGCCTCGACCTCGCCGTTCCTGGGGCCCACCGCCGGTAGGCTTCGACCCACTCCGCACCCTTCGGCCGGGGCTTCCGCAACGGCAAGGAGAGGAGCGGCAGGACTTGTCGAAAGCGCCCGCGGCGGCAGATGGCGGCGATCTCTTCATCGGGCCCAATGTGGATGCGCTCGACGATCGCATGCACTCCGAGGACCGTGGACTCGAACGGAAGCTCGAGGTGTTCTTCGAGCATCGTATAGAAGCCAACTCGTTGTTCAGTCTCGTTGTGGGCATCGACCGTTGCCTCTTCGATCATGCGATCGAGCTCGGCCCTTGCCGGGCCTCGGTGCTTGCGTCTCTTGGATGCGGCCGATCTCACGGATCCCGCTCGAAGTGATGCAATCCTTCGGGGTCGTATTCGACGGTACGATCCTCTTCGAATGGCTCGGCGAAGCCCAGCGGCGCCTCGCCGCGCGCGTAGCCGATCGCGCGGTATGCACGAAGACGCTTCTTGAACATCCTCATCAGCATGGGGATCTCATGATCCACATAGTCGTAGATGCGCACCTCGGTCTTGGCCGGATGCCGCCGGTGAAGCCGCCCACTGTATTGGATCAGGGTTCCTTTCCACGAGATCGGCATCGCGAGAAAGAGAGTGTCGAGGCGAGCATCATCGAACCCTTCGCCGACGTATCGGCCGGTAGCGAGCACGAGTCGCTCCTCGGAATCCGGAATGGAAGCGAGCTGATCGGCGGCGCTACGCTGCTCCTTGGCGGTCATCCCGCCTCGCAGAACGACAAGATGCTTCACGAACCGGGCAAGCCGGTTCGCGAGGTAGTCGAGGTGGTCCTTCCTCTCGGTGAGCACGATCGGCGATCGGCCCTCGTGAATCGCCGCAATGACGTCGTCGAGGATCCGGGCATTGCGAGGCTCGTCATTCGCCAGCGAACGATAGACTTCTTGGATGCTCGCATCGGCAACATCCGCCGTGCGGAAGCAAGTCTCGCGGACGATCAGCCGGTGATCGAACGGCCAATGCGCGGCCTGGCTCTTGGTGTCGACGCTGAACCGGACCGGCCCGAGTTGCATCTCGGTGATCGGCTGATGCCCGTCTCGACGCTGGAGTGTCGCGGTCAAGCCGAGGAGGTACCGCGCCTTGACCTCCGAGAGTATGCGCTCGAAGGAAACCGCGGGCAGGTGATGACACTCGTCCACGATCACGTGCCCGTATCCAGCGACGACGTCGTCTACCCGGTCTTTCCGAACGAGGCTCTGGATCATCGCCACGTCCAGGCGACCGTTCGGCTTCCGCTTGCCGCCACCGATCTGACCGACCTCGCTCTCATCGATACCAAGGAACATCGCCAGCTGCGCAATCCATTGATCGAGGAGCGGTTTCCGGTGCACGAGGACCAATGTACTGCGCCCTCGCTGTGCGATGAGGTAGGTACCGAGAACAGTCTTGCCGATGCCAGGAGGCCCGACGAATACGCCGGTGTCGTGCGTCAGGAGCTCGCGAGCGGCATCTCGCTGGACGACGGTCAGGTCCCCAGCGAACCTGACGTCGAACGCCGCTCCGCCTTGGCGCTGGTCGTCGACCACGAGTACGGTGCCGTTGTGCCGAAGAAGAGCTTCAACAGCAGGAGCACAGCCGCGAGGTAGCGCAATGAACAGGGGCAGATCCTCGAAGCAGGCCACGACCCGAGGCGTCATCGCGGTCGAAAGCCGCATCTTCTGCTTCTTGTAGAATTCTGGATTCTGAAACGCGGCGGTCCGTTTCAATTGGTTCAGCAGCTGCGACGGTAGTCCCGCCTTCTCGACGAAGAGCCTCTGCGACAGGACCGCCTTCACTTGCCCAGGCAACGGACCCTGTACGCGTTCAAAGAGCCGAAGACGCGACGGCAGCCGAGTCCAAGGAGCGGCTGCCTCTTCCTGGTCGGTCTCTTCTGCGAACCGGACTCCGACCACGCGGCCTGTCCTGGTCGCCTCCCCCGCAATTGACTCGATCAACGTCGTGTCGAGGAGTGGCATCGACGCCAAGAACGCCCACTGGTCCGCGAACGGTTCGAAGTGCTCGTCAACGAAGACGCTGTTGCCCGCTTTCCTTGACTCGTGCTGAAGCGGGAGAGCGATCAGGTTTCCGAAACCTCCACGGGGCATGGTGTCCTGGTTCGGGAAGAGCCGGTCATAGGAGTCCATGGTGAGCTCGTGCCGGCGGCTCATGGTCTCGGTTATCAGGTAGCAACCCATCTTCCGCGCGACGTTCGACCGGACGGCCTCCCGGAAGAAGAACCACGCGTGGGCACCATTCCCGGATCTCGAGCGCTCGATCGCAACCGGGACGCCTACAGACCGACAGGTCTCGACAAAGGCCGACACGTCGTCCCTCCACGAGCTCTTGTCGAAATCCGCGGCCAGAAAACGGCAAGTCTCGTCTGAAAGCAGCGGATAGACACCCATGATGTGCTTGCCCTGGAGGTGGTCGAGAATCACCTGATCGCTGACGGGCACGAACGATTGGTTGGCACAGTCGCTACACTTGCCGCCGGTCTTCAGAATGCAGAAGCCGGGCTGGAACTTGTTCGAGCACGCTGGAGCGTAGCCTGGCTTCCCCGTTCGTTTGCTCACGAACCTGGTCGGGAAAACGTCTTGGCGCCCGTAGAAGAGAGAGCGGAAGACACGGACCTTCTCGGCCGACGTCCAGGGCACCGCCGCCCCGCCCGCGCGCGGGACGCGGTGGACCGGTGGCACCTCGACGCATCCTTCCAGCTCATGCCGAAGTACGCCGATCCTCGCGGTGGCCTCGGCCTGAGCGCGCAGGAGTTCCTCGACGCGGCGCTCTTCGCGGTCGATCTCTCGAAGGATCGCTTCTCTCGCTCGGCTCACCAGCGAAATCCCGTCGAACCAGGGCTTTCCTATCCGTTGAAAAGAGGCACTTACAACCAGGTCTTGCGGAGCCCACCCGCCGATAGTCGATAGGACGTCGTTCTCGAGAACACGTCAGGCCGCGGCACGCTTCCGCGTGGCGCGCAGAGCACCCCGCTGAGATCCCGGTCGTAGGTGGGACCCAGGTGGGGGATCATGCAGATCAAAGGTTGAACTTTTGATCTGCACATCCTACGATTTCCAGCCGGATGAGATTCGCCCCCCGAACGCTGGTCCGCGCGCTTCGACGCGCGCTCCGCACCTTCCCCGCCGTGCTCGTGACGGGCCCGAGGCAATCCGGAAAGACGACGCTTCTCCGGCACGAGTTCGGCAAGAGCCACCGCTTCGTTTCACTGGAACGGCCCGACGTTCGCGCCCGTGCCATCGAGGATCCCGTGGGGTTCGTCGCCGATCACCCTCCGCCCGTCATTCTCGACGAGATCCAGTACGCGCCGCAGCTGCTCCACTTCGTGAAGGACAGCATCGATGCCGATCGGCGGCCGGGCCGCTGGCTCTTCACCGGGTCGCAGAGCTTCCCGTTGATGCATGGCATCAGCCAGACGTTGGCGGGGCGCGTCGCCGTCCTCACCCTGGAGCCCCTTTCCGTCGCTGAGGCCTTCGGGAGGTCCGACCCGGCGGGAGTCGACCGAATCGTCGAGCGGGTATTCGCCGCCCCCAAGCTTCGAGCGAGACTCGCGAAGACCGTCGACCTCGGGGACTGGCTGCTGCGCGGCGGATACCCGGAGCCACGATTGAACCCCCGGGTCGATCGTTCGCTCTGGTTCGCCGGCTACGTCCAGACCTACCTCGAGCGCGACGTTCGAGACCTCTTGCGGGTCGGCGATCTCTCAGCCTTCGACCGGTTCGTGTCGCTGGTCGCCGCCCGCACCGGCTCGATCCTGAACTTGAGCGACCTCGGCCGCGATGCGGGTATCAGCCCACCCACGGCACGACAATGGCTCTCCGTTCTGGAGGCCAGCGAGCTCGTCTACCTGCTGAAGCCGTACTTCAGGAATTTCGGGAAGCGAATCGTGAAGAGTCCAAAGCTCTACTTTCTCGATCCCGGGATCGTCACGTTCCTCCTCGGGTTCCATAGCTCGGAGGCCACGTTGCTCGGCCCGAGCATCGGGGCTCTACTGGAAACGGCGGTGGTGTCCGAGTGGTTGAAGGCGTTTCGCCATCGCGGCGAAAGACCCGAACTCTACTATTGGAGATCGAGCAGCGGCGAAGAAGTCGATCTCGTCTTCGAACGGAACGGCCGTCTCCATGGAATCGAGGTCAAGGCGACGGCGACTCCGGTGCCGAAGCATGCGGCGGCGCTCGAGCGCTGGCTCACCCTCGCCGGCGCCAACGCTCGCGGAGTCCTCGCCTGCCGGACGGACCAACCGTCCTCCCTTGCGCACGGGATCCGCGTCGTGCCTTGGCACCTCGGTTGGTGCGGCGGCTGACTGACTGGGGACTACCCACCGTTTACTACCCGGATAACTAGCCGCCCCAGCAGCTTCGAAAGGCGAATTCCTAATCGCTTGAATCACGCGCGCGCGACGGTTTACTGTTTACCCACACTTTCGTGGAAAACCGTTGGGACACGGGCCGTAAGTAGCTAATTTTCAAGGAGATGGAAGGGGCCCGGCGGCCCCAGCGGTCTTCAAAACCGTATCAGGGCCGACGAGGTCCTGGGTGGGTTCGACTCCCATCCATCTCCGCCAACTCCTGCAGGGGCGCTGCTCCACCGAGAAGCGGCGCTAGGCCGGTAGGCCCGCTTTCAGCGCCGCCTCGCGATGGTGCGCGAGGTCGGATTCTTCCTGTTAGGGCGGGGTCGCGAGCACCGTCTTCCAGCTGAACGACGGATCGCGCTCCAGCGCTTCCTTCACGAGCTTTTGCGCGGCCTCGGTGTTGCCGAGCTGAACGTGGCAGGCTGCGATCAGCACAGTGGTCGGCCCGTCGGGGGCGCTCACGTGACCGAGCGCCTCGAGCGCCTCCGCGTAACGACGCGCGACGAAGAATGCCCGTCCCAGGTGGCTCCAGAATCGCAGCGGGTGATACGGGTTCAGCTGCATCGCCTTGCGGATCCAGGGAATGCCTTCCTCCGCCCGGCCGAGCCAGGTGAGTTGCTCCCCTTGCTGCACCACGATGAGGTCGTCGTTCGGGTTGAGCGCGAGCGCGCGCTGCTGGTGGTAGGCGGCCTTGTCGAGCTCGTTGCGCAGTACGTAGAACGCCGCCAGCACCCGGTGCACGTCACTGTCGTTGTCGTCCAGGGCCAGCGCCGTGCCGAGGTGGCGCTCGATGGTGGCTTCCGCCGTCGCCCGGTCGTCGCACCAGCCGTAGCCGTTCTGCTGGCCGACGAGGCAGGCCTTCCAGGCATGTGCGTGCGCGTATTTCGGATCGAGCTCGATGGCGCGCTCGACCAGCTCGCGGGCGCGCGCGTTGTCCGACTTGGTGGAGCGGTGGTGCAGCACCTTCGCCTCGAGCAGGTACTCGTACGCGGCCAGGCTGGCCGGTGGCTTGCGCTCGGCGCGCCCGCGCGCGGCGGCCTCCACCCGCCCCGGCAGGGTGGATACGATCGCCGCCGTGACCTCGTCCTGGATCGCGAAGATGTCCGCGAGGTCGCGGTCGTAGCGCTCGGCCCAGACGTGGTGGTCCGACTCGCCGTCGATGAGCTGCACGGTCACGCGCACGCGGTTGCCGGCGCGGCGCACGCTGCCCTCGACCACGTACTGAACGCCGAGCTCTCTCGCCACCTTCTTCACGTCCACCGCCTGGCCTTTGTACTTGAAGGCGGTGTTGCGCGAGATGACGAACAGCTCCTTGAAGCGCGAGAGCTCCGTGAGGATGTCCTCGGTGAGCCCGTCGGCGAAGAAGTCCTGCTCGGCCAGGCCGCTCATGTTGGTGAAGGGCAGCACGAAGATCGACGGCTTGGACTGCCGCGCGGGGGCGTGGGCGGATGGCGCCGGCTGCGCGGGAGCGGGCACCGCGTCCGCGGCGCCGGTCGGCACGCGGAACACGCGCACCGGGGCGGCGATGTTCTTGAGGCTGTGCTCGCCGAGATCTTCGAAGGCCAAGTTCAGCTTGTGCCGAACTTCCTCGTAAACCTTGCCCGACACGCAGATGCCGCCGGGATGCGCCAGCGACTCGACGCGCGCGGCGACGTTCACGCCGTCGCCGTAGATGCGGTCGCCCTCGACCACCAGGTCGCCGAGGTTCACGCCGATGCGGAACTGCATGCGCCGATGCTCGGCCAAGGTGGCGTTGCGCCCCAGCAGCTCGCCCTGCACCGCGAGCGCGGCCTCGACGGCGTCCACCGCGCTGCCGAACTCCGCGAGGATGTTGTCTCCAGGCGTGTCGACGATCCGCCCGTGACGCTCCACCACGATCGCGGAGATCACCTCGCGATACTCGGACAGCGTGCGAACGGTGGCGAGCTCGTCGTCGCCCATGAGTCGGCTGTAGCCGGCGACGTCGGCACTGAGGACCGCTGCGAGTCTACGCTGCACGGGCACGGGCATAGCTTACTGCCGATGATGCGCAACAGGCGAGCGGCGGAGGGCGCGTCCCGCCTCCGTTGACGCCCGCGAGGACGCGTTGGAGGATCGCCGCATGGCCGCCGGGGTAGAGTTCGACGTGACCGCGTGGCTCACGGCGCTCGGCCTCGACGGCTACGCCGCGGCATTTCGCGACAACCACATCGACGGCGAGACCTTGCCGGCGCTGACGATGGACGATCTCAAGGAGATCGGCGTCGTCTCGGTCGGCCATCGGCGGCGGATCCTCGGTGCGATCGCGGAGCTCGCGAAGCGCGAGCCCACGGCGCCGCCCCCGACACCGGCGCGCGCGGAGCAGGCTCCGGGCGAGCGGCGTCAGGTGACGGTGCTGTTCGCCGACATCGCCGGCTACACGAAGCTCTCCTCCGAGCTCGACGCCGAGCAGGTGCACGAGCTGCTCTCGAAGTTCTTCGAGCGCGTCGACGGCGTCATCACCGACTGCGGAGGGCGCATCGACAAGCACATCGGCGACTGCGCGATGGCGGTCTTCGGCGTGCCGACGGCGCACGACGACGACGTGAAGCGTGCCGTCACTGCGGCGCTGGCGATCCACGCCGCGATGGCGCAGGTCTCGCAGGCGGTCTCGCGGACGATCGCCGCGCACGTCGGCATCGCCAGCGGCGAGGTGGTGGCGAGCCGGACCGGGAGCGCGCACTACACCGAGTTCACCGTCACCGGCGAGACGGTGAACCTGGCCTCGCGCCTGACCGGCCTCGCCCACGACGGCGAGACGGCGGTCTCGTCGGACATCGTCGTCTCGCTCGGTGACGAGATCGACGCCGCCTCGGGCGGCGAGGTGCCGGTCAAGGGCTTCGCCGCTCCGGTCGGCATCTGGCGCGTTCGCGGGCTTCGCCCGGCCGGCGAACACCGTCCGCCCTTGGTCGGCCGGCGGACGGAGATGGCGCAGTGCGAGGCGGCACTCACCGCCGTGCTCGCGGGCGAGACCGGCGCGATCGTCTACGTCCGCGGCGAGCCCGGCATCGGCAAGTCGAGCATCGCGGACGAGACCGTGCGGCGCGCGGAAGAGCGAGGCTTCGTCTCCGCGCGTGCCACCGTCTTCGACTTCGGCACGGGGCTCGAGCGCGATCCGTTGCGGGCACTCGCGGCCGCGCTCCTCGGCGCCGATGCCGGCCCGGGCTTGGCGGATTCCGTCGTCGGCTTCGCCCCCCGCCGGACCCCCCAGCAA
>JACXTT010006098.1_pt1 | contig 17313 bp, 15 predicted proteins | sample 9270951 | NCBI WGS metagenome assembly JACXTT01 (sample SAMN15532306, study PRJNA645909) | rock metagenome | isolation source: weathered quartz diorite | place: Puerto Rico | collected 2017-06-21 | reverse complement strand
CAAGGGGGGGCTCAGATGCGCTGTTAAACGACGCCGAGGTAACTCGAAGGGGGGTGGGGTGTGGGTTCGCGGCCGCGGACATGCTGACGGGCGAGGGCGTGCACGGTGCGGGGCCGAACCTCACGTTCGTGGCGCTGGACGAGTCGGGCAAACCCACGCCGGTGCCGCCGATCGCGCCCGAGACGCCCGAGCAGCGGCTGCGCTGGGAAGAGGCGCAGGTGCGGCGGCAGCAGCGGCTCGAGCTGGCGGCGCGCAGGCGGCAGCTCGCGGCGAAGCACGACGGCCGATGACGCGCGCGCTGCTGCTCCTGCTCGCGGGGTGCGCGGTGGTGCCGCGGCCCGAGCCCGCTCCGGCGCGTACGCACGCCCGGCCCGCCGCGAGCGCGCCCGAGGCCGAGGCCGGCGAGCCGGCGAGCGCCGAGCCCGCGGAGGATTCGCACCATTACCACCTCGCGTGGCAGCGGCAGCTCCCGCCGTTCACCCGCGGGCTCGCGCTCGCGCCGGGGTACCTCGCGGTGCTCGGGTCGCGCCGCATGTCGCTCCACGAGCTGAAGAGCGGCAGCCCGCTCGGCGACAGCGACGTGTGCTTCACCGCGCCCGCCGGCTTCGCGTTCGTCGGCGCGGCGACCGGCGCGCTCGTGTGCGAGGACGCGATCAAGCTCTTCTCGTTGCCGAAGCTCGCCTACGCCGGGCGCAAGGCGCTGCCCGACAAGGCGCGCCTCGCCGCCGCGGGCGGGAGCTGGCTGGCGGTGGCGTTCGCCTCCGGCCCGCTGCGGATCTTCGACGTCGGCGACTGGAAGATGGTGCGCGAGATCGCCGTGCCGGCGCGGCCGACCGCGCTGGCGGTGTCGGCCGACGGCTCGACGCTGGCGATCGGCTTCGACAGCGGGGACGTCGCGCGCCTCGGGCTCGGCGACGCCGGCGAGCCGCGGACGATCCGCGTGAAGCCGGGCCTCGAGGTGGGCGCGGTGGCGCTGTCGGACTCGGGCGACCGCCTGTTCGCCGCGGCCGGGCCGGCGTTGGCGATCTACGACGCGCACGGCAGCGAGACGGCGACCTTCCGCGTGGCGCAGCACGTGACGGCGGCGCGCTGGCTCGAGGGCGATGTCGCGGTGATCGCCGAGGACTCGCTGCTGTTGCTCGATCCGAGCGACGGTTCGGCGCACGGTCTGCCGTGGACCGGCCCGCCGCCGGCGGAGCTCGCCGCGCTCGGCGACAAGGGCGTGGTGTGCGCGGCGTCGCACGACGGCGTCGTTGGCTGCGTGTCGCGCGGATCGCTGCCGGCGGTCGAGCTCCTCGCGCGCCACGCCGCGGGCGAGGGCAAGCGCCTCGACGGCCGCGTGCTCGGAGTCAACGGCGCGAAGCTCCAGCTGAAGGCGCAGCCCGGCGCGCCGCTGCCGGCGGTCGACACCGAGGTGCTGGTGCGCCGCTACCGCGAGCGGAAGAACGGCGGCGAGCCCGAGTGGATCGACGCCGCGCGCGGCAAGGTCTTCGAGGCGCAGGGCGATCGACTCACGGTGGAGCTCCACGCCGGCCACGCGCTGGTCCCGCCCGATCTGCGCGCGTTCGTCTACGACAGCCCGGTCGAGCTCGTGTGGCCACCGGGCGAAGCGGCCGAATAATCGCGGCGCGCCAGCCACCACCAGGCGATCGCCACGAGCGCTTGCGGCAGCCCCACGCATGCGAACCACAGCGGCACCAGCCCGGCGGGCGCCCCGCGCTTGATCGCGCGCCGCTCCACGGCCCAGCAAAGGACGCCGCACAGCAGCTGGATCGGCGCGACCAGCAGGACGAAGAACGCGACGCTCAGCGCCTCGCCGGTCTTCGCAAGCGCCACCGCCGCGGTCACCAGCGTCGCCAGCTGATGGACCGCCCCCACGGCCGCGAGGTGGCCCCAGCGCCGAGCTCTGACCCATCCGACCAACGACCCGGATGACACTCCCGGAGTCGAGAAGCCGCCCGCGAGGAACCAACCCGCCCAAGACCTCGGGTCTTCCCCCACTTGGTGCCGCAGTTGGTTCCCGTTTCGCCTGCCCCGCCCCCGCGCCCCCGCGCAAGTACTCGAAGTCTGGTCGGCCCCCCCAAAATGCCAGCGAAACCGCGGCCCCAACCCACCCAAGACCTCGAGTCTCCCCCCACTTCGTTCCTCAGCGATCGAGAACGATTATTCATTGATAACGAGTATCAGTTGATAGCGAGTATCAACTGATAGTAGTTCTTAATTAATAATCATTCTAATTTAGATTCGACCCAGCTCGGGTCGTTTTCCAGGGCGTCGCGGAGCATCTCGCGCTCGAGCGCTTCGTGCTCGCGGATCGCGGCGATGATGGACTTGAGCTCGGCGAGGAGGGCGTCCCAGTCGCCGGCGCGAGCGGCGGTGCGGGTTTCGAGCAGCGACAGGCGCGCGGCGATGGCGTCGTGCTCGGCGCGCAGGGTGTCGATCATCGTCAAGTAGCGCGGGGCCGCGGTGCACACGAACGCGAAGTAGCCGCCCGGGGCCTCTTCGCGCGCAAACCGCGCGCGCATGAACGCGCCGACGCGGGCCACGACCCGGCCGAGCTGCTCCGTCGCCGGGCACGGCGCGGCATTTTTGCGCGCCGCCCCGTCGATCGCGGCGCTGCGCAGCAATTGCTGGTGGGTCGAGAGCTCCGCGAACGCGCCTTTGGCCATGTCTGCCCGCCTCCCACCTGGTGCCGAGCAAACCGCGTGCCCTTCGCGCTGGAGCTTCCGCGCCGGAGCCGGTACCGTGGCTCGGTGCGGCTATTCCTCCCCACGCTGCTGGCGGTCGCAACGCTGTCCGCCAGCGCGTCGGCGCTCGAACCCTGGGTCGACCCCGATCCAGCCAAGCCGCCCGAGCGCTACCCCATCGGCGCCATCGGCCTCGCCGCCGAGGCGGAGTACCGCGCGCAGTTCATCGACGTCGATCCCATCTCGCTCACCACCGAGGACCAGCGGCGCTACACCGTCATCGAGCACCGCTTCCGCCTCGGCGGCACCGTCGACTACGAGGACAAGGTCAAGATCACCGGCTCGTTCGACATCCTCGACAGCGTGCTGTGGGGCGACAACGGCGTCCTCGGCGGCAACCCGCCGGCCGACAGCGGCTTGAAGGCCACCGCGCGCAACCCGAACATCTCCAAGGCGTGCATGCAGGCGCTGCCCGGCGGCGATCCTTTGAGCCCCAACGGTTACGGCCTCGGCCTGTGCGACGCGCCGCCGTTCAAGGTGCGCCGCCTCTACGCCCAGGTGAACACGCCGATCGGCTCGCTGCGCGTCGGCCGCCAGCCGGTCGCCATCGGCATGGGCGTGCAGAACACCGACGGCGACGGCCGCAGGAACCGCTTCGGCGTGGCGTACAGCGGCGACAGCGTCGATCGCATCCTCTTCGGCACGAAGCCGCTCGAGCTGCTCAAGCCCAAGGAGGCGCGCTCGACCAGCGAGAACGACGGCCTGCTCATCATCGGCACCTACGACCACCTGTCGACCTCGAGCCCCACCGTCTTCAGCGACGACGTCAACCAGGCGGCCGTCGCGATGCGCTACGTGCTGCCCGAGTTCAAGATCGGCGAGGACCTCGAGCTCCTCGCCTACTACGCGCATCGCTGGAACTCGCAGTACGACACCCGCATCAACACCGTCGGCGGCCGCGCCAGCGTGAAGCTGTCGAAGCTCCACTTCGGCTTCGACGTGGTCGGAAACGTCGGCACCACCCGCGAGGTCGCCGCCGCTTACTCGCTCATCACCAACGATCCGGTGGTGCCGCAGACCATCGCCCAGCTCGGCGCGCGCGCCGTCGCCCGCTGGGACGAGCGGCTCGTCACCGCCTACCTCGAGTTCGACTACGCCTCGGGCGACGGCGATCCGCAGTCGCGCACGCCGCTCACGCAGTTCCGCTTCTCCGAGGACACCAACGTCGGCCTGCTGATGTTCAAGCACGTGCTGTTCTACCAGTCGGCGCGCGCGTCGGCGGCCGCGGTGGAGATCACCCGCCGCCTCGGCGCCGAGACCTTCCCGGCCGAGCGCATCAACACCCGCGGCGCGTTCACCGACGCCATCGCCATCTTCCCGCAGCTCGACGTCCATCCGCACGAGACCGTGCTCTTGCGCGGCGGCGTGCTGGTCGCCTGGGCCCCGGCGCGCGTCATCGATCCGGTGCAATCGCTCACCCACAAGGACGGGCAGACGATCGAGGACGACCTCGTCAACTTCGTCGGCGGCAAGCCCGGCAGCTTCTACGGCGTCGAGCTCGACGGACGGGCGCAGTGGCGGCTGTACGATCACTTCGCGCTCGATCTCGAGGGCGCGGTGCTGTTCCCCGGCGACGCGCTCCGCGACGTCAACGGCAACGCCTCGAAGAGCATGCTGATCCAGGGCCGCACCACCTTCTTCTTTTGAGGTCAAACGATGCGCCGGCTCCTCCTCGTCCTCGCCCTCGGCGGCTGCTTCAAGGTGGACAACCCGCCGCAAGCGAGCATCACCGATCTCGCCGACGGCATCCTGCCCGACGCCACCAAGCCGGTGGTGCTCGGCTTCAACGAGCCGGTCGTGCCGGGCTCGCTGCGCGCGCGCATCATCCGCTACGAGACCGACGCCGAGGGCAACCTGTTCGACGAGGACGACGACCCGGCGACCGATCTCGCCGTGCTCTACGACAGCGCCGACGACACCGGCGGCAAGGGCGAGCTCGACGGCGCGCGCCAGAGCTTCACCATCACCCTCGCCAAGCCGCTGCCGGTGGGGCCGCAGCTGGCGCTGCTCGTCGATCCCGGGCTGAGCGACGATCTCGGCCACGCCTGGGTCGTGCGCCAAGTGCTGAAGTTCGGCTACCGCTTCAGCTGCAAGGGCGGAAAACCCACCACCTTCCCCACCAGCGGCAAGTACTTCTTCGTCATCGCCGTCGACAAGCCCGTGCCCATCCAGGTGCGCCTCTTCGCCGACATGCGCGTGGACGCGATGACCGGCGAGATGCTCGGGCAATTCACCAACGGGCGGCGCGACCCGATGATCGACTGCAAGCCCTACGGCCTGAGCTGCACCGCCGACGAGGTGTGCCGCACCTTGCCGACGCCCGCGTGCGTGGCGCAGTCGGAGAAGGCCGGCACGGTCGAGGAGTACCCCGACTTCTTCGCCGACGACGCGTCGAAACTCGGCTTCACCTTCACCGTGCACGGCTGCTTCGTCGATCAGCCGGACGGCACGTTCTCCTTCGCCAACTTGCCGGTCACCGCGGTCATCAAGCAGCCGGCCGTCACCGTCGAGGGCATCGAGCTCACCTCGTCGTGGAAGCTCGACGACATGAAGGTGATGCGCGGCGGCGGCAGCTTCGTCGCGTCGGGCGTGAGCCTCGGCCCCAACCCGAGCGGCAAGGGCACCGGCACCCACGTCGAGCGCAAGCTCCCGGACAGCTTCACCAAGCCGATCCCGCCGCCGCCCGCCAAGTGATTCCGGCGTGAACGGGCCTTCGCGGAGTGTTGAAGATTCGACGCACCTGCCGCTGTCGAATTTTCGTCACTCTTTCGCAGGCGCGACGTAAGCCAGCGAAACCACGAAGTTATCAACAGCTCCTTTCCGCTGGCTCGAAATTCGCCTACGACTCGCGGCTGGGGTAAGAGGGCAAACCGCGGGACATCCTATGCGAACGTTCGTCGAGGTCATTCGCGACAACTCGGTCTACACCGGCCACGCGCACACCTTCGTGCGGATGGACGGCTCCGAGCGGGTGGTGAGCTACCCCGAGCTGTGGCGTTGGGCGTGCCAGCGGGCCAGCCGCTTCCACGAGCTCGGGCTGCGCAAAGGCGATCGCGTCGCCCTCATCCTGCCGGAGCCGGACACGTTCGTGCTGGCGTTCATCGGCGCGCTCACCGGCGGGCTCGTGCCGGTGCCGATGTACCCGCCGATGACCCTGGCGAAGATGGAGGCCTACGGCGAGACCGTGCGTCACATCCTGCAGGCGTCCGGCGCCAAGGCGCTCGTCACCGTGCCCGGGCTCGAGCCGATGCTGCGGCAGAACCTCATCGCCGCCGCCGGCCGCGAGGACGTGCGCGTCATCCTCGACGCCGAGCTCGAGGGCGAGCTGCCCGAGCGCGCCGCGCCGCCGTGCGAGGTGGGGCTCGACGACCTCGCGTTCCTGCAGTTCACCTCGGGCAGCACGCGCAAGCCGAAGGGCGTGATGGTCACGCATAGCAACCTCAGCGCCAACGCCCACGCGATCATGTTCGACGGCCTGGCGGCGACGCCGCGCGACAAGGGCGTGAGCTGGCTGCCGCTCTACCACGACATGGGCCTCATCGGCTTCGTGATCGCGCCGGTGTACGCCCAGGTGCAGGTGATGTTCCTGCCGACCTTGAACTTCATCCGCCGGCCGGCGCTGTGGCTCGAGGCGATCCACCGCTTCCGCGGCACCATCACCTTCGCGCCGAACTTCGCCTTCGCCCTCGCGACGCGCGCGGTGAGCGAGGAGCAGGCGAAGGACTGGGACCTGTCGTGCCTGAAGGCGCTCGGCTGCGGCGCCGAGCCGATCCAGGCCGACACCATGCGGCGGTTCGTCGAGCGCTTCGCCAAACACGGCCTGCGCGCGCAGGCGGTGCTGCCGTGCTACGGCCTGGCCGAGTCGACCCTGGCCGTGTCGTTCGCGCCGCTCACCGAGCCGATGCACAGCGAGCGGCTCGACAAGCGCGCGATGGAGCAAGGCAGGGCCGCGCCGGCAAACGGCGGCGAGTCGCTCGAGCTCGTGTGCTGCGGCCGGAGCTTCCCCGGCCATGCCATCGCCGTGCGCGGCGAGGACGGCCGCGCCCTGCCGGACCGCGTGGTCGGCGAGGTGTGGCTCAGCGGCCCGAGCGTGACGCAGGGCTATTTCGGCCATCCCGAGGCCACCGCCGAGTGCTGGCAGGACGGCTGGCTCCGCACCGGCGATCTCGGCTACCTGGTCGACGGCCGGCTCTACGTGTGCGGCCGCGCCAAGGACCTCATCATCGTCCACGGCAAGAATTACTACCCGCAAGACGTCGAGCGGGTGGTGTCGGGCGTGCACGGCGTCCGGCCCGATCAGTGCGTGGCGTTCGCCCGCGCCGGCGGCGACGGCGAGGAGTGCGTGGTCGTCGCCGAGAGCCTCGGCGGCATGGACCTCCACGAGGTGCAGAGCGCGGTGAAGCAGCGCGTGCGCGCCGAGCTCGGCCTGGCCGTCGCCGAGGTCGTGCTCATCAAGAAGAGCACGCTGCCGAAGACGTCGAGCGGCAAGGTGCGGCGGCGCGAGACGAAGGCGCGGCTCGAGGACGGCATGCTCGAGCTGATGACGGTGAGGAAGGTGGCGGTGCCGGCGGCGCGGGCGTCGAGCCCGGCCGCGATGTGAGGGACGACCATGGGCTCGAGCAAAGACGAAGTTCAAGTCAGCTACGACGTGTCGAACGAGTTCTTCCGGCTGTGGCTGGACGAGCGCATGAATTACACCTGCGCCGTTTTCGAGTCGGAGAACCAGTCGCTCGAGGCGGCCCAGCTCGCCAAATTGGCAATCTTGAGCGACTTCGCCAAGGTTGCTCCCGACAAGAGCGTGCTCGACATCGGCTGCGGCTGGGGCGCGTGCCTCGAGTACCTGGCGACCGCGCGCGGCGTGAAGCGCGCCGTCGGCGTGACCCTGTCGAGCGCCCAGGCCGAAGAGGTCAATCGCCGCAAGCTCCCCGGCGTCAGCTGCGTCGAGTCGGATTTCATGAAGTGGGAGACGAGCGAGAAGTTCGACGCGCTCGTGTCCATTTGCATGATGGACCACCTGTGCTCGCCGCAAGAGGCGCGCGAGGGCAAGGCGGTCGACATCTACCGGGCGTATTTCAAGAAGTGCTGGGAGATCACCCGGCCGGGCGCGTGGTTCGGCCTGCAGACCATCCTCCGCAACAAGACCCCGCGCGACAAGAAGGACCTCGAGGACATCTACTTCTGCACGCACGTGATCTTCCCGGGCGGGCTCAACCCGCGGCTCGAGGACATCATCCAAGCGGTCAATCCCTATTGGGAAGTCATGACCGTGAAGCAGCGCCGGCGCGACTACCAGCGCACCACCGCGGAGTGGCTGCGGCGCATGAAAGGCCACGAGGCGCACATCCGCGAGACCTGGGGCGACAAGGTGTTCGACGACTACGACCGTTATCTGTCGACCTGCGTGCGCGCGTTCGACAAGTTCTACAGCTCGCTCGCGCAATACGAGCTTCGTCGTCTGGATGGTTGAGGGACAATCACAATGAGCGAGAACAAAGATCTCCTGGGTATGTTCAAGTCGGTCGCCGAGCGGGTCGACAAGAAGAGCTTCGAGACGGTCACGCGCGAGAGCGTCATCACCGACCTCGGCATCGATTCCTTGTCGATGATGCAGATCGTCGGCGAGATGGAGACCGAGCTCGGCCTGCAGATCCCCGACGAGGACCTGGTCGAGATCGTCACCGTCGGCGACCTGTGCAGCAAGGTCGAGCGGCGGCTGGCCGCCTGAGCGGAGCGCGCCATGGCCGGACCGACGACGCGGATCGAAGAGCGGCTCTACCGCATCTACATGGAGTTCTTCGAGAAGGCCGAGCGCGAGCGGCGCTGGAGCGTGTTCGACGACATCCCCTGGGACGAGATCAACGAGGACGCGTCGGAGGAGCTGGCCTTGTGCGTCGAGACGTTCGCCTCGGTGGAGATGTACCTGCCCGATTACGTGGCGGGCGGCATCAACGTGGTACGGCCGTGGTTCGGCCGGGCGTGGTGGCAGGCGAACTGGGGCTACGAGGAGAGCAAGCACTCGCTCGCGCTCGGCGAGTACCTCTTGCGCTCGGGCAAGCGCACGAAGGACCAGTGGTTCGACCACTACAACAAGATCGCCGAGAAGAAGTGGCAATTGCCGTTCGACACCGGGCGGCAAATGACCTGTTACGGAGTGGTGCAGGAGCAGGCCACCTTCGTCATCTATTGCAAGCACCGCGATTTCGCCGAGCGCGAGAACGACAAGTGCCTGCGGACGATTTACGACTACATCGCGCGCGACGAGATCGCCCACACGCGCTTCTACCAGGAAGTGGTGCAGGCCCTCCTGGAGGAGGATCGCGAGGGCACGCTGGCGGATCTCGCCAAGGTGTTCGCCGAGTTCCGCATGCCCGGCGTGGATCTGGTGCCGGATTACGACGAGCGGATCCTGCAGATGCGCGGGCAAGGCGGCGTGGACCGCGACCTGTTCATCCGCAAGGTGTACCTGCCGGTGCTCAAGTACCTGAACGTCGGCCGGCACGAGATGCTGGCGGCGCAGCGCAAGGCGCTCGACGCGCGGCGCGAGCGGCGCGACCAGGCGGTGTCTCCGGACATGGCGAGCGCGCCCGCGGCGGAGTGATGCATGCGGCGCGTGGCGATTACCGGCCTCGGGGTCGTCACGCCGCTCGGCAACGACGTCGCGACCTTCTGGCGGCGGCTGTGCGCCGGTGACAGCGGCGTCGGCTTCATCGCCGATTTCCCGACCGAGGCGCTGCGCTCGGATGTCTGCGCCGCGGTGCGCGACTTCGAGCCCGAGCGCTTCTTGTCGAAGAAAGAGAGCGAGATCTACGGGCGCGTGACGCAGTTCAGCCTGGCCGCCGCGGTCGAGGCGATGGACACGGCGGGCCTCGGCGGGCTGATGAAGGCGGACGTGCCGGGCGGAGAGGAGCGGGCCGGGCGCGGCGCGCCGATCGATCGCACGCGCATCGGCTGCTTGATGTCGACCGGCCAGGGCTCGGTGGACATCTTCGAGCAGCAGATCGAAAAGAGCCGCGCGCGCGGGCCGCGGGCGGTGTCGCCGTTCTTCATCCCCGGGGTGATGCCGAACAGCGGGACGGCGCTGGTGTCGATGCGCTTCGGCCTGATGGGACCGTCGTACAACCTGGCGAGCGCGTGCGCGACCGGGACGCACTCGATCGCCACCGGCGCGATGATGATCGAGACGGGCATGGCCGACGCGATGCTCGTCGGCGGCGCCGAGGCGGCGACGCGGCTCAACACCGTGGCGGGGTTCGGCAACGCCCGCGCCCTGGCTCGCGCGTACCAGGGCGATCCGCGGCGCGCGAGCCGGCCGTTCGACGCCGACCGGCAAGGTTTCGTGATGGGCGAGGGCGCCGGCGCGCTGGTGCTCGAGGAGCTCACGCACGCGCGCGCGCGCGGGGCCACGGTGCTGGCGGAGATCGCCGGCTACGGCATGTCGAGCGACGGCGAGCACCTGACCCGCCCGCACGAGGACGGGCTCGGCATCTACCTCGCGGCGAAACAGGCGCTGGCGAAGGCCGCGGTCGAGCCGGAGCGCGTCGGCTACGTCAACCCGCACGCGACCTCGACGCCGGCCGGCGACGTCGCCGAGGTGCGCGCCCTTCGCCGCCTGTTCGGCGATCGCCTCGCCAAGGTGCCGATGTCGGCGACGAAGTCGCTGGTCGGTCACCTGCTCGGCGGCGCCGGCGCGGTCGAATCGATCGCCGTCGTCTGCACCCTGCGCGACGGCAAGGCGCACCCGTCGATCAACGTCGACACGCTCGACCCCGACCTCGGCGACGTCGACGTGATCGTCGGCGCCGCGCGCGCGATCGCCGCGAGCCACGCGCTGAAGATCTCCGCCGGCTTCGGCGGCCACAACTGCGCGCTGCTGTTCGCCGCGCCTTGATCGCGATCAGTTCGCCGCCGGGCGGAGGATCTTCGCGAGCAGGGAGAAGAGGCGCTCGGGCCGGTAGGGCTTGGGGAGGAACCACACCGCGGGGACGTCGGCGGCGAGCTGCGGCAGCTCTTGCCCGTAACCGCTCGTGAGGATCACCGGGACCGCCGAGCCGCGGGCGCGCAGCGCGGCGAGGGCCTGCGGGCCGGTCATGCCGGGCATGACGACGTCCATGAGCACCAGGCCGATGCCGCAGGCGGGATCGTCGAGGATCGCCAGCGCCTCGCGCGCGCCGGCGGCTTGACGCGAATCGTAGCCTCCGCTGTCGAGCAGGATAGTGGTGGTCAGCCGCAACGACGCGTCGTCGTCGACCACCAGGACGGTGGGAGCCCCCATGCCCCCTTTCTACGCCGGTGGCTCGGCCGCGACAAGCTGCGGGGCGTCGTGTATCGTGGGCCGCGCGGGAGAAGACACATGCGACGTGGGATGGTCGTCCTGGGCGTTTGCACTGCAGCGGGGGCTTTTGTGTGGTCGTGCAGCTCGACGGTCACCACCGAGGGAAGCGGCACCACCGCGACCGGCTCCGGCGGAAAGAGCGGCAGCGGCGGCATGGGCGGGAGCGCCGGCGGGCCGGTCTCGTCGACCATGATGTCGTCGAGCACCGGGCCGATGTCGCTGTGCGAGCAGGCGTGCGCCAAGCTCGACAAGCAGTGCGGGTTCGGCAACATCTGTTCGCAGCTGAAGGGCGTGCTCGACTGCTCGAGCAACACCGCCGACTGCCCGGCAAAATGCATCCTCGGGGCCGATTGCGGCAAGATCGCCACCATCCTGTCGGCGAACCCCGACAAGGATCTGCAGTGTTGCCTGCAGACGTGCCAGACCGGCAATTGCGATCCGTGCGGCACCTGCGCCGGCAGCAAGTGCGGCAAAGAGGTCCAGGCGTGCACCGCGGACAAGACCTGCGCCGCGTTCATCGGCTGCGCCCAGCCGTGCAACATGGACCCGAAGTGCGTCCAGGACTGCTACGCCAAGAACCACGACGCCGCGGTCGACACGCTCGTCGGCTGCACCAACACGAACTGCGCCGGCCAATGCGTGAAGGTCAGCGCGGGAACCGGCGCAGGCGGAGCCGGCGGGGCGGCGGGTGGAGCGCCGCCCAACTGAGCTACAGCTTGATCTGCTCCGCCGGCGAGACGTGGGTGTCGGCGCCGTCGCCGAGGCCGAGCTGGCCGTTGTTGTTGTTGCCCCAACCCCATAGCTGGCCGTTCATCAGGATGGCCGCGCCGGTGATGTTCTGGTCGATGGTGATCGCCGGGCCGGGCAGGGTCACCTTCTTCGGCGCGTTCTCGTGATCGATGTCAATGGGATTCTCGCCGAGCTGCGCATAGGGCGAGTTCGAGCCCCAGCACGACACCGAGCCGTCCTTGCCGAGGGCGCAGGTCGAGTCGCCGCCGGGGTTGCCCGCGCTGGCGAGGTCGCTCGCGGTCAGGCCGGGGAGCGCGGTCGGGGCCATCGGGCCGTCGTTGTCGTTGCCGACGCCGATGTCGCCGCTGCCGTTCTCGCCCCAGCCGACGACGCTGCCGTCGGTCTTGAGCACGTGCGCGGTGCGGTAGCCCATCACCACCTTCTGCGCCGCGGCGACGCCGGCGACCTGCTTCGGCGACAGCACGCACTTGAACGGCATGCCGTTGGGATCGCCGCCCTGGTGGCAGTCCGGCAGGCTCGCCGGCGCGACGCCGCACTCGCCGTTGATGTCGCTGCCCCAGCACCACACCGTGCCGTCGCCCTTCACCGCGCACACCGCGCCTTGGCCCACCGCGACCTGCTTCACGCCGCTCATCCCGGGGATCTGCTGCGGCTTCGGGTGCATCACCGCGTCGTTCTTGCCGGTGCCGAGCTGGCTGTCGCGGTTGTCGCCCCAGCACCACAGCGTGCCGTCGGTCTTCACCGCGCACAGCGTCTCGCCGCCGTAGCGGGCGATCGCCACCTGCACCACGTCGGTCATCACCTTCACCGGCGTCGGGTGATCCATCATGTCGGTGGCGCCGGTGCCGAGCTGGCCGGCGTAGTTCGCGCCGAAGCACTGCAGCGACGCGTCCTTCATGATCGCGCAGGTGACCGAGCCGTTGCCGCTGTCGCCGACGGCGATCTGCTTCACGCCGCTCAGCCCGGGCACGAGCACCGGCTTGTCCTGATCGGTCATGAGCGATTGGCCGAGCGCGCCGCTGTGGTAGGTGCCCATGCAGTAGACCTTGTCGCCCGACGTCACCGCGCAGCTGTGGATGCCCACGGCGACCGCGGTCACGCCCGCGCCGGTGGTGCCGCCGCCCGTGCCGGTGGTGGTGCCGCCGCCGCTCGCGCTCGTCGAGCTGGTCGTCGTGCCGCTGGTCGTGCCGCTGGTGCCGGCGCCGCCGCTGCCTTCGGTGCTCTTCGAGCCGCCGCAGGCGCTCAGGATGGCGAAGGTGAAAAGGGGAAGGGAGCTGATCAAGATGCGTCGCATGGAGTCCTCGTTCGTGGAGCGCCCACCGTGGGCGCGGCGCACCTCAAGCAAGCGCCGTTCCGCGCGCGGATCGCGGCGTTTCGGGCGTTTTCACGCCGAAGCGGATGCTTCGCGCTCATCCGGTCGATGAGCGCGCGTCATCAAGCGGCGAACAGCGCCCGCACGATGCTCGCCGGATCGGCCGCGCCTTCGAGGATCGCGCCGAGCGCCACGAAGATGTCGCAGCGCACGCCCCGCAGCTTGGCGAAGCGCGCCACGCGCGGGACCAGATCGATCGCCTCGACGCGCAGCCGCACCTTGCGCCGCGCCTCTTCGATGGTCGCGCCGCGCGCGAGCTCGCGGCCGAGCGTCACCTCGGGGCGGTTCGGCAGGGCCATCGACGCGAGCAGATCGCCATAGCCGCCGAGGCCGTAGAAGGTGCGCTCCTCGGCGCCCGCGGCGGCGGCGATGGCCGCGGCCTCGTCGACCGCCCGCGAGATGAGCGCGGCGAGCAAACCCGGCGCGATGGCTTCGCGCGCCTGGGCGTAGCCGACGCCGATCGACAGGCAGCCGACCAGCGCCGAGGCCCACTCGAGCCCGCGCAGATCGCGCGAGGCGTGCACCTGCAGCCACTCGCTGGCGAGCGCGCGCTTGACCGCCTGGCATACGTCGGGGAACTCGGAGGCGACGACCATCGCCGACGGCCGGCCCGCGTCGAGCTCGTCGGCCTGCACCGGACCGCCGAGCGCGCCGAGCCGCCGCACCGGCGTCTCCTCGCGGAGGATCTGCGAGACGGTGGCGAGCTCCTCGCCGGGCAGGCCGCGGATGCCGTGCACCACGATGTGGCTGCCGTCGAGGTGATCGCCGAGCTCGCGGCTCACCGCGCGCGCCAGGTTCGACGGCACCGCCAGGAGAATGAGCCGCGCCCGCGCGAGATCGCCGAGCTCGCGCGTCACGCGAATGCCGCGCACGTCGCTCTCCTGCGGCCGCCGCGACAAGAGCGTCGTGTTCGCGCCCGCGCGCGCCGCCGCCCGCGCCAGCGACAAACCCCACGGCCCGCCGCCGTACACGCCGATCGCCTGGCTCATGCCGCACCCCGCGCCGGGCGCCGACCGCGCGCCTCGGGATCGTACGCCACGCCGTGGCGGGCGAGCCGGTTCTGGTAATAGAACAAGAGCTTCGGATCGCGCAGCACCACGCCGTCGGCCTCTTCGCCGAGCACCGGCGAGGTGTGGTAGCCGCTGAACGCGCGCATCGCCTGCGACACCACGTCGCCGCCGGAGAGCTCGCCGAGCCCGTCGGCGAGCACCAGATCGCCGCTTTTTTCGCGGTCGCGCAACAGATCGCGCAGCTCGAGCACCGCGCGGGCGAGCGCGTCGCGCGAGATCTTCTGGTCGCGCAGGCGCAGCACCGTGAACAGGTCGGCGCTCGGCGCCTGCCCGCGCAGGTAGTCGAAGCAGGCGGTGGCGACCACGTTGGTCGGCATCACCACGGTCTCGCGCTTGTAGCTCTCGAGCAGCTCGCAGCCGAGCTCGCGGGTGTACTGCGCGTCGCGCTCGGCGTCGAAGCACACCTCGCCGGCGAGGTCCTTCACGTAGCTCGACGTCTCCACCGCGCGGCCGCGGGCGTCGTGCGAGGTGCCGGCGGCGTCGACCGGGTTGCCGAACGGATCGAGCGGCGCGCCGAAGCGCACCACCACCGAGGCGTGCATCGTCAGGAGCTTCTTGCCGAAGGCGAGCACGCGGCCGAGCCGGCTCGACTCGTCGTCCTCGATGATGTAGCGCGCCTTGCCCGCCTCGCTGAGGAAGTCCTCGATCAGCGTCTCGGCCTCGAGCGCGATGAGGTAGTTGATGGTGGCGGGCACGAAGAAGATCTTGCGCTCGCGCCCGGCGAGCAGGCTGCGCACGTAGGCCTCGATGCCGGTGCCGGCGAGCCCGAGCTTGAGCTTCGACTCGACCGCGCCCGAGCGCGAGCGGGTGCCGCCGGGGAAGAACAGCGAATGGTAGCCGTGCTCCAGCAGCACGCAGGAATAGGCCTTGAGGCAGTCCTTGTAGAGATCGAACTTGAGGCGCCGGTCGACCTTGTAGGCGCCGAGGTTGTGCATGAAGAACGACAAGAGCGGGTTGGTGAACAGGTTCTTGCCGGCGCCGTAGGTCGCGGGCGGCAGGCCCGAGTGCTCGAGCGCGAAGCCGAACACGATCGAGTCCATGTTCGACGAGTGCGTCGGCACGAACACCAGCGTGCCGCTCTTGGCGAGCTCGCGCAGCACGGCCGTGTCGCCCTGCACCACCACCTTGTCGGCGAGCGCCTCCAGGCTCATGAGCTCGCCGGGGTTCCTGAGCTTCTTCGGCAGGGAGCCCGGCGCGAGCAGCCCGGTCACGAGCGACGGCATCAGCCGCGTGCTCAGCTTGAACACCCGCGGATCGAAGTTGCCGGCGATGTCGCCGGCGTAGTGGCCGACGAGCTCGCGCAGCTTGGCGTGGCGCTCGGCGTCGCTCATGCGCGCGAGCTGGCGGGCGAGCCCGCGCCACTCCGCCAGCTCCTCCTGGTGCTTGGCGCGCCGCGACGGCTCGAGCCGGCGGATCTCCCAGTAGGCGGCGTCGTTCAACGCGTGCAGCGGATCGCGCGTCTGGCCGCACACCCGGTCGATGGTCTGCGCCACGAGCAACGGGCGCTCGTCGTTGAAGTGGAAGATCGGCGCCGAATCGGCCATCGCGCGCATGGTAGTGAGTCGGCGGCCGGCCGTCGACCGCCCCGTTCGGCTCGAGGCGCGGGCCGCGGCGGCGCTGTGGGGTCGATTGGACACGCGCCGCGGTCACGCTCCCGTCCATACGTGGAGACGGCTCAGTCTACACGTATGGACGACGACCCGCAGGGGTGGAGCCGGCGGCGTCGAGCGGAACGTCGATCCGACGACGCGGCAAGCGCTCCACGCCGCAGCGGCGAACGACCGCCGCCGCCGACGTGGTAGGATCCATCGCGGTCGTCGAGCATGAGCATCACCGAACCAATCCAGCCCGGCGAGGTCTGCGGCAATCGCTACCGGATCGTGCGCGAAATCGGCCGAGGCGGCATGGCGACGGTGTACCTGGCGGAGGCGCCGAACGGGCAGCGCGTGGCCATCAAGGCCATGGCGATCGCCGATCGGCGCGACGCGGCGGCGGGCGCCGATCGCTTCGTGCAGGAGATTCGCCTCTTGCTCGCGTTCGTGCACGGCAACCTGGTGCGCTTTCTCGACGCGGGTCGGTGGGATCGCGGACGCGGCCCGGCGCTGTTATGGGTGGCGCTCGAGTTCCTGGAGGGAAAAACGCTGCGCCAACTCGTGGCGGAGCGCCCGCGCGGCCTCGGCGTCGACGAGGTGCTCGCCATCGCGGTGCAGCTCGCCGACGGCCTCGGCGCGCTGCACGACGAGGGCGTGATCCATCGCGACGTCAAGCCGGAGAACGTCATGGTGGTGGGCGGGACGCCGAAGCTCCTCGACTACGGCATCGCCAAGGCGCCGGAGTGGGGCGCGCGCGCGACCGACCACGCGGTGAGCGTGGGCACGGTCGCGTACATGGCGCCCGAACAGCTCGGGAGCGACCGCAGCAGGATCGGCCCTGCGACCGATGTCTACGCCCTGGGCGTGACGCTCTACGAGCTTTTCACCGGCAAGCACCCGATCTGTCCCCACGACGAAGCGCTCATGCCGGCCGAGATGATGGGGCGCGTGGTGGTCTACATGCCGCCACCGCTGTGCGAGGTGGGCGCTTTCCCGGCGGACGTATCGGCGGCGGTGGCCAAGGCGATGGCCAAGGAGCCGGAGCTACGCCACGCGACCATGCGCGAGCTGCGCGACGAGCTGGAGCGCGCGCTCCGGCAGCATCGCCTCGCTGCGCACGCCGACGTTCTCACCGAGATCGGCGGCGGCGATTGGACGCCGCCGGCGCTCGGCGGGCGCCAATCGACTCCTGGGCCGGCGAAGGCGCGCGCATCCTCGCCGAGCCGGCCGGTCGCACCGGCGATCGACAAGACCGACGTGATCACGGACGTGCTGCCCGTGTCGCCCGCCGCGGCGCCGCCCGCCGCGCCGCCGCCCGTTGCCGCACTTCCCGCGCGCACGGAGCCACGACCTACGCCCGCGGCGACCGGCTCCGGTGTCCTCCGACGTCATCAGCGACGGTTCACGGCGCTCGGGGCCGTGACCGGCATGGCCGTCGGCCTGGCGGTGA
>JACXTT010006097.1_pt1 | contig 17315 bp, 9 predicted proteins | sample 9270951 | NCBI WGS metagenome assembly JACXTT01 (sample SAMN15532306, study PRJNA645909) | rock metagenome | isolation source: weathered quartz diorite | place: Puerto Rico | collected 2017-06-21 | reverse complement strand
ACCTCCTTCGATTCTCTCTCCAACAGCTTCGCCAATCCGAAATCGAGGACTTTCACGAACCCATCCTCGCGCAACATGATGTTCTCGGGCTTGATATCTCGATGCACCACACCCGCTTCGTGCGCCGCGGCCAAGGCGGAGGCCGTCTGCATGCCCACATCGAGCGCTTCACCGATCGCCATAGGTCCTTGCGCCATGCGGTCGCGCAGCGTAGCACCCCTGACGAACTCTGTAGCGATGAAGTGAGTGGATTCCGATTGTCCGATCTCGTAAATCGTGAGGATGTTGGGATGGTTCAAGCCCGAGGCCGTTTTGGCTTCCTGGGTGAAGCGCTGCATGCGCTGCTCGTCGGAAGCGATTTCGGCGGGCAAGACTTTCAGTGCCACGGCACGGTCGAGCTGCGTGTCGTGGGCGAGATAGACCTCCCCCATTCCACCCGCGCCGAGCAGGGAAACGATACGGTAGTGGGAAATGGATTCGTCGGGGGCCAGGGCCGATCCACTCATGGTTTGTCGTCAGATTGTAGCCTAGGCAGTGCCGGCTGCGGTAGGAGGTGAGTTGGTAGCGCCAACGGCCGGGGCGAGGTGACTACCGCATGCGGTACCGACCCCGGTCCGTTCGCGAGCTGGGGTCGACACGGCCGGTATCGTATGTCGTACAGACTCTATATCCGGAGTCTATTCTTTGCTCCGAGCCATCAGCCAAATGTCGGCTTCGCTCGCTACAAAACTAAAGTAGATCGTCTGATTGTCGCGAGACAGCCCAGGGCTGCCTATGTCTACTTCTTCATCGGTGACCGTCAGGACCGGCTGGTACTTTCTTGTCTTGGTGTCCAGCAGGAGAAGCTTCCCACGATTGACGAAGAGTATCCGCCTGCCGTCGTTCAGCCACAATGGATAATCTCCGAAATCGGTGAGCCAATCGTACTGCCTGGACTCCAAATCATAAATTCCAATACCTGCGTGGATACTACCGAACAAGTGGCGAATACCGGCCACGCGATTTCCATCGGGAGACCATGACCAGGCTTCAAACGCCACACTCGGATCGCTTAGGGGAGAGAAGTGTTCAAGAGTTTGTTCGCTCCATGCCTTGTCAGGCTGAAAGATGACGCAGTCGTTCTCAGGTAGGTGGATGGAGTAAGCGATCTTAGTTCCGTCCGGGGACCAGGGGGAATAGTGAGCCCCGCCGGTTTTGTGTCCTTGTGTGAGTTGACGAAGTCCGCTTCCGTCACGGTTGATGATCCAGAGCTCATAGCTGCCGGTGCGGCGTGAGCTAAAGGCGATGCGTTTGCCGTCGGGCGACCAGCGTGGCCAGGCGTACCTGTAAGCGTCGTCCGTGAGATCCCTCAGGTCGCTTCCGTCTGTGCGCATGATGAAGATGTGGCGCTGGCTCCCCGTTGAGTAGCAGGTCAGCCATTGGCCATCGGGGGATGGGTCAGGAAACCAGAACTGCATTGAGCCTTGAGTAATCTTCACGGGCACGCCAACCACCTTCCCCGAGGCTGGGTCGAACCCTACTTTTCTGAGATTCCTCATCTGTTCCTCGGCCACATACGCGACCCGTCCATCACGTGAAAAGCTGAAATGTTGAGCCGAAGTCGCCGCGCCGATCGTGGTGACTGCCTCGGGCTCGCCTAAGAGCGTCCCGGACTTTTCATCGATCGGGACTCGCCAGATGTTCATGCTACCCGTCCGGTTACTCGAGAAATAGAGGTACTTCCCATCAGGTGACCAGACCGGGTTCCAATTCGTCCCAGCGCCTGTCGTGATCCGTGCGGGTTCGCCGCCGTTGGCGGGCATGGTCCAAATATCTTCCCCTTGTCCGCTCAATTTGGGACGGGTCCAATAAGCGATTCGGTATCCGCGGGGAGAACATTGAGGTTGCAGCGCATCGCCTCCAGTGATCAAGTGCTTCTCGCCGCTTGCGATCGTTACCATCCATAGCTGGCTGTTCGTGGCTCGGGTCAGGGGCTCGGTGATACTCTCAGTAGCGAACAGAATCTTCTCGCCGTCAGGCGCCCAGGCAGGATTGTAGCCTGAATCCGCCACGCGTCTGACCGATTCGCCGGTGGCGCCCATCAAGTAGATACCACCACCTTCCCGCTCTGAACGAAAAGCGATGTGCTCGCCATCAGGCGAATAAGCGGGCTGCGAGTCGTCGGCAGGGGAATCCTTGGTCAGATTAATGGGATTTCTCCCGCCCACCCGTTGCAGATAGATGTCCCAATTGCCGGAAGCGCGGCTGGCGTAAACAAACGATTTGCCATCCGGCGAAAGACTGGGAAAGTATTCCGGTCCTGGCTGATCGGTAAGTTGAGCGAAGGTTGCGTTTCTTAATGGGCTTTGAGTTTCTTTGGTTTGACTTCGGGGTCGGAGAAATAGAAACGCCAAGATCGTCAGAGCCATTATGGCGCCGAGAGCCAGAGCCATTTTCGCATCCGGCCTCCTCCACCACCAGGGCGAAGCCCTGCTCGTCGGAGGCAAACTGGTCGCGGCCTCGCGAGGATCATCCCCTACCGCCCGTGTATCGTTCGAAGCTCGAGCTTTGGATCGTGCCAGTTCGGCCTCGAAATCTAACTGGCGTTTTAGGCTCCGGAGATCGATCAGCATGTCTTTGATTGTCTGGTAGCGCTCCTCCCAGTCCTTGCGCAGCGCCTTGTTCACGATGCGCTCCAGTTCGTGATGCGCGTCCGGCAGGTACCGCGCGATCGGCGGCGGCTCTTTCTCCAATATCGAAACGATTACATCACTGGTCGTTTCGCCGGTGAACGGTGCCCACCCGGCGATCATCTCGTACAGCACGATGCCGAGGCTAAAGATGTCCGTTCGCGCGTCGACTCTTATCCCGCGCACCTGCTCGGGCGACATATAGCTGACCGTGCCCATCACCATGCCCGGCGCCGTCGATTGCGGATTTGGGGTTGCAGATTGCGGATCGTTCTGAGGCGATCCCATTAGCGTATCAGATTCTTCATTCGGCAATCCGAGATCCGCATTCCGCATTTGGGTGAGCTTTGCCAGGCCGAAGTCGAGCACCTTGACCAGCCCATCGGGTCGTATCATCACGTTCTCGGGTTTTATGTCTCGATGCACAATCCCTACGGCGTGCGCCGCCGAGAGTGCGCCCGCCACCTGAAGGGCTACATCCAATTTGTCTTCGAGCTCCATCCTTCCGGACGCTAATTTCCTACGGAGCGTCTGGCCCTCGATGAACTCCGTAACGATGAAATGATGGTTGTCCACTCTGCCGATCTCGTGGATGGTGAGAATGTTCGGGTGACTGAGCGCCGAGGCAGCGCGGGCTTCCTGTTCGAGACGCCGCACCCGCTCCTGATCCTGAGTGAATTGATTGGGCAAGAGCTTCAGTGCAACTCTCCGGCCAAGTCTGGGGTCTTCGGCAAGGTACACTTCCCCCATCCCGCCCGCGCCAAGCAGGGACAGTATTTTGTAATGGCCGAAGGTCCGCCCTGCCAGGGAGCTGGATTGGTCCTCGGCCATCGCTTTGGCAGCTACTTCGAGGGCGGGGGACTCGATGAATTTTTCTGCCCGGGTGTCGTAGGGGAGCAGAGACTCCACTTCTTTGCGAAGTGCCTCATCGCCGGCGCAAGCGTGATCAAGGAAGGCTGACCGCAGGCTGACATCCTGCTTCAGCGCGGCGTGATAAACTCGTTCAATCTCTTTCCATCTTTCGGGGGTCATGCTCTCCCTGCTTGCCCGAGCTCGCGCAGGAGCCAGACCTTCGCCATTTTCCAATCGCGCATCACCGTATCAGGTGACACTCTTAATACATCGGCCGTTTCCTCGACCGTCATGCCGCCAAAGAAGCGCATCTCGACCACCTTGGCTTTTCTAGGATCTACTTCGGCCAGGGCGTTCAAGGCATCATCGAGAGCCACTAGATCCACGTCGCCCTCACCGGAGATAGCGAGGGCCGCATCCAGCGATACTCGCTGCGCTTTGCCGCCCCGTTTGAGGTACTGACGCGAGCGGGCGAAATCTACCAGAATGCGCCGCATTATCTGGGCGGAGATAGAGAAAAAATGACCGCGATTCTGCCAGCGCACATTGGCCATATCAACCAATCGCAGGTAAGCCTCGTTGATTAGTGCCGTAGTCTGCAAGGGGTGACCGGACCGCTCTCGGGTCATATAGCGATGGGCCAGCCGGTGGAGTTCCTCATAGACCAGGGGGATGAGTCTTTCCAGGGCCGATCGGTCTCCTTGACTCCAAGCCTGAAGCAGCCCGGTGATTTCTTTTTTCGAGGCCGCAGTCATCCCCGCTCCTTCCATTGATCAGGCGCCAGCAGATGTTGGCGCGAATTATATCATGCTTCATCACCGCCGAAGGGTTCGCCGGCATCGGGGCCGGAAATGCAAGAGAGTTCAGGGCTGTGCCAGTTTTTCTGTGCCGTTCACGCTATAACAGGTGAGGGCAACGAGATCCCTACTCGGAGGATGATCCGAGGCCCTAAGGAGAATCCCATGTTTCGATTCGAGGCAACTTCCCTGTTAATGACCACGCTATTAGGTATTTTGAGCGTTTCCGCTGCTTCACTCGACACCAACCGGCAGGTGCGAACTCAAAATCATAAGAAGTCGACTATAGCGCCCGAAAAATACCTATTTGTATGGGCGGGTGATCAGGCACGCAGCTCGGCGGATTTCCTGGCGGTAGTGGACTTTGACGAGAGCTCGGCAACCTATGGAAAACTCATCACCACCGTGCCGCTTCCTGGTCCGGGTAGTGTCGGAAATGAGCCTCATCACGTCGGGCTAAGTAGTGATGGCCGTGTGCTCGCTTGCGGCGGGCTTCTTAGCGTCTTGAAAGGACAAAAAGAAATTTTCTTCTTTGATGTCTCCAGTCCCGCTGCCCCGAAGTTTTTATCGTCCGCCGATCCGCCCCTCTCCGCGATCACAGATGAATTTTACACACTTCCCGATGGAGGCTTTCTCGTTACGATGATGGGAGGAGCGCAGGGGCACGCCCCGGGAAGAGTGGCCGAGTTTAACAAGAACCGCGAGCTGGTCATCGAGCACCCGCAAGATCCTCCGGCGGATGGCTTCAATCCTCATGGTATTTCTGTGAGACCGGAGATCAATTTGATGGTCACAAGCGACTTCATCTGCCCTTCTACTACTTTGCATGCCATGCCAGGCGGACTGGATCTGCGTGGAAGCGCCCGCGTGTGGGATTTCGAAAAGAGAAGGATTCTGAGAACCATCAAGCTCCCGGGCCCGGCTGGAACCATAGATGTGAAGTTAATTCCCGGCGATGACAAGAAGCGCGGTTACACGGCAGGAATGGCCGACGACACGCTTTATTTGCTGGATACTGAGGGAGGGACAGCCAAGCCGGTCTTCGATTTTTCGACCATTGCCAAAGGTGGCTTCCCGCAGTTAATGAGAATGACGAAAGACGGTAAGCGCCTATTCATATCGATGAATGCGGCAGGGAAGGTGGTGATGTTTGACACATCCGATCCTGAAAAACCAACGGTGCTCAAGGTTTTGGACTTGGGCGCGGGTGCGGGACCTCATTACCTCGCGCTGACCGAGGATGAGAGGCGCCTGGTTATTACGGATTACTTTCTGAATGAAGATGGTTTCGGAAAGGTCCACGCCGAGGGCGATCATAAGATTCATGTCGCGCTGGTGACGCCTACTAGTCTAGCGCTCGATTCCAGATTCAATCTTGACTTCAATACCGCGATCGCGAGCGGGCCCGCCCGGCCTCATGGCGTAGCCTTCAAATAGCCCATCGTGATGGTGCCGGAGTCTCCTTATCGAAAGTCCTTAATCAGAACCACATCGTCGATGGTCGGCCCTCTTCCGAGGAAGAGGCGCTTCCCGTCGCGCGACCAGCCGAATGTCGCTATTCGATCGGATTTAAACTTCGTCAATTGCCTGGTAGGACCACCATCCATCGGCTGGCTCACGATGTTCGCAGCTAGCCCCGTGTCGTTTACGTAGGTCACCGCACGCCCGTCGGGACTCCATCGCAATCCTGCTGCGAATTGGAAACTCGACGGCAGGTCGAAAGTTTTGATGGGCGCGCCGCCTTCCAATGGCAGGATCGCGATTTGCCATCTGAAACTCGCTTGCTCGTTGGGCGAGAGGCAAGCAATCAGTTTCCCGTCCGGCGAAAGGGTAGGCAGCGCGCAGCTCTTATCGCTGATCTGACTCGCTTCGCCGCCGTCAATCGGTACTTTCCATAAACACGACTTTCCAGCCCTGAACGACTGAAACAAAACCCACTGACCGTCATTCGATCCAATTGGACCAATGGCGAACGTGCTCTCTTCGGTGAGTTGTTTCTGATTGTTTCCATCAATATCCATGCGCCAAATGCTATAGTTTCCCGAACGGTTCGAGCTGAAAAAAACGTAGCGGCCGTCGGGCGATACCGATGCTTTGTATTTAACGGCTCCGTCACTCGTCAATTGCTTTTTCTCCGAGCCATCATTCTTCATGATCCAAACCTCGTCAGCCTCGCCCGTCAGATCTAAATAGACGATTCGGTCATCCGGCGTCGGGGCCAGCGTGATCACTCCTTCGTACTTGCCATTGGAGATTTGTCGGGCCCGCTCCGGCTCCTCATTCGGTGCGGTCGTCCAGATTGCACGCGTAATATCCTCCTGGACAGTGACGATAGTATTGGAATCAGAGGTCAATCCCAAGCTGAGTGCGCCGTAGGCATTCAGGTCCGTAGTAATTCGTCGCGCGCTGCCTTCAGGATACGAGACAAACCAGATCTGTGTGCCGACGCTAATGTAGTCGGGCCAAACGGTCATGACTAAGCCCCTTCCATCGTTTACCCACGCGACGCGGCACACCCGTACCCATTTCGGTGCGGTGACGGGTCGTTCCGTGCCCCCGGTTGCTGGGACTTCGACGACTGTCGACGTCGCGTGACCGGTGATCGAGGCGGCGCCAAGGGCAATCACCCGCCCATCCGGTGACCACGAGGGACCGTCGGCCGAAAAATAGTCAGGCAGCTTCCTCCTGGCTATCGTTTGGGGACTACCTCTCCCGTCCGCGTTCGCGGTTACCAGCCAGCTTTCGCCTGTCGCCGGGAACAACCGCACATACGCGATGTGCTTTCCATCTGGAGAGAATGTCACCGCGCTCCAAATGCCCTCCAGGATTTTGTGGGGCATTCCACCCAGCACGGGCACTTTAAACAGAGCGCCATTGCTGTTGTTCTTGCCATATCCCACGTAGTAAACAAACTCGCCATCGGGCGAGAATGTTGATCTACAGCTATCAAGATCTACAGGACCGACGATTCTTACGAGACTATTCGTTGCGACTTGCCTCACATAGCAAGACGCTTTTTGCTGATCCTGCGTCCAAAAGATTACGTACTTGCCGTCGGGAGAGATTGCTGCACTGCCAACGATCAGCTCATTTCCGATCTTGCCCCCGCTGGTTAGTCGAGTGAATTTGATCGCGGGCGCGCCAGCCGACAATCTGCTCGACGTTACCTGTTTGAAGAGCCAAATACCTCCGGCGAGCAGTGAGATGACCACCAATCCTGCAATCAACCCGATACTGAGTCTATGCCGTTTGATCTCGCGGAGGATGTGATCAGCGCTCGAAGTCGGCATCAGAGGCGGCACTGAGCTCGATTGCGGTGCCGGCGGGGCGCTGGTCTGGCCGGTCGCCGAGTGAATGAGCGCCTGCCCTCGATTTTCAGCGCCGCGAAATGTCGGCGGAGTCGAACCTTCGCGACGAGCAGCCATATCTAATTCGCGCTTTAACTCTCTCAAATCGACCAGCGCATCATGAAGCGTTTGATAGCGCTCGTTGCGGTCCTTACGCAGCGCCTTCTTCACGATGATCTCCAGCTCGGCTGGGACATCGTAGTTCAAGCGAGCGATGGCTTCCGGCTGCGCGTGGACGATGCGATCGATCGTTTCCGTTACTGTTTCGGCGGTGAATGGCAGGCGGCCGGTCGCCATTTCGTAGAGGACGACGCCGAATGAAAAAATGTCTGTGCGATGATCGACTTCGCGACCCAGGGCCTGCTCAGGCGACATGTAATCTACGGTGCCCATTACCATGCCTGGATTCGTTTTTACGCGTGTCGCCTCTTCGCTGTCAGGGGTACGATCAATTGCACCAGCCGGCAGAGCCCATCGCGCCAATCCAAAGTCCAACACCTTCACGCGGCCGCGAGCGGTGATCATGATGTTTGAAGATTTTACGTCGCGATGCGTGATCCCTTTCGAATGCGCCTCATCCAGAGCGTCAGCGACCTGGATGGCGATATCTAGAAGATCGATTACGCCCAGCGGCCGCTCGTGAATTTTCTTATCGAGCGGCGAACCTTCCACATATTCCATCGCAATGAAGTGCGCGCCCTGGGCTTCGCCAATCTCGTAAATGTGCGCGACATTGGGATGCGACAGGGCCGACGCCGCCCGCGCTTCCTGTAAGAATCGATGAAGGCGTTGCTGGTCCTGCGCGACCTCCCTCGTCAGAATCTTGAGGGCCATCGATCGATCCAGTTGCGTGTCCCGCGCCAGATAAACTTCGCCCATTCCCCCCACGCCGAGCAGGGAGCGGATTTCATAGCGGCCGATCTTCGCGCCGGTTTGGAGACTCAAGTCTCTTGACATCGCTCTTAGATCATTCCGCCACTCGGAGTTCGGTCAGAAGCTTGATCCCATACAATATTTGTCGCACTCGCCGACGCGACAAAATTCCGATCTGTTCACCTAATTGGGTCTCATCGATCGTGAAGACCTGAGAAACCACCACGACGCTCCGCTTGGGCAAGTGGGCCTCTTTAGCATCCAGCAGGTTGCGGTTTTCGTGATGGTGAATAAAGTTTTCCAACGCCAGGACGAAAATGCGACTGCGCGGCACATCCAAATCGTGCGCGAGTTCTTTCACCTGATTAAAAAGAGATTCCCGAAGTGAGATGGCAGTTATAACATTAGGCATACCACTCCTAGTATGACGAGGCTGAATTGTCTCATCAATACCACGAGTCGGCTTGTCGGCCCTGATAAGGAAATACCCGCCCGTTACCGAGGGCGGTACTGATCGTCTGGTTGTTGCAGTTCGTCCAAGAACGATTTGGCCTGTTTTAGGTCGGCGGTGTCGAAGCCCTCGGTAAACCAGCCGTAGATCCCCGCGAGCATCTGCTGCGCTTCGCCTAGCTTGCCCTGCTGTTGCCACAAACGCGCGAGGCTCATCGCCGAGCGCAGCTCCAGCGATTTCGCCTGCTGCCGGCGGGCAATCTCAATGGCCCGGTGAAAACAGGCTTCAACCTCAGAGGCGGCCCCGCCTGTGCCGCGTAGCAATTCGCCTTTAAGCCGGTATAGCTCCGCCTCCCAAAAGCGCTCTTCGTTCTTCTCGACTAGCGCCTGCGCCTCGGCTAACACCGCGAGACCTTCGCCGGGCTGTCCGGCTCTCTTATACGCCTCGGCGAGCAGGCTAAGATGGTAGGTCACGTGAATCTCGGCCCCGGTGAACCGGAACGCGGCGATGCCCCAGCGAATCGCTTCGATCCCTTCGGCGAAATGTCCTCGCCCAACCTTTACCCAACCGCGCGCCACCGTCGCCTGCCCAAGCCAGTGCGGCAGACCTTGTTCGGCAGACAAAGCGGCCCCCTCCTCGGCTAACTCGGCTCCTCGCTCCAGATCCCCGCAGCATTGATAGATACTCGCCACACAGGTTGACGCGAATGCTCGGCTGTTGGCATGTGAAACCTCTCTGCTCAGACGGAGAGATTCACGGCCATGCACCAGTGCCTGATCACATTGGCCAAGCAGCCAGAGCGTCAAGCCCAGGTAAAGCTCGGCGATCATCCCAGGCTCGTGCCCATAAATCCAAGTCAGGGGACGATGCTCCACCGGCCGATAGCGGGAAGCGCTCTGTTGAAAGTGGTCGTGGGCTTGCTCAAGTTCACCCAAATAGTACAAAGACGACCCCACATGTGTATAAGCAACCATTAGGGTCGGTCCTTGCAGACGTTCGGCCAGGGATAGAAACTCTTCACTGTAGGCCAGTGCCTTCCGGTATCGCGCCCTGGTGAGACTAAAGCCAGCCATTCCCCACAGTGTCGGGAGCAAATATTGTGGCTCGTCCAGTTGTTTACCCAGTTCGTGCGCGCGAGAATAAGTCTCTTCCACTTCCGGTGCAGCATAGCCTTGAGTGGCGGTCAAGGCGTTACCGAGCACCACCTGCAAGGAGAGTTCTTGTAGGCGTCGCTCACGACTATCGGGCAGCATCTCAATCATTCTCAGTCCGCGACGTGCGAGAGCCGCCGCTTCTTGAGCGGCCAAGACCTTGCTTGCCTGTTGCGCGGCTAGGTGGAAATACTCCGCTGCCTTCGCATACTCCCTCGCCGCCTCCCAGAGTGCAGCCAATTCACTTGCCACACTCGCCCGCTGCTCGCCGTAGAAGCCTTCGAGCACCCCTGCCACCTCGCGGCTGAGCGTCACCTTGCGCGTCGGCCGCAGCGAGGCGTAGAGCGCGTTTTGATAGAGGACGTGAACGAAGCGATAGCGTAGCGTCAGCGTGTGCTCGGGGAACTCCCGCTCGCCGACCAGCCGCACGAATGCATAGACTCGTTCCAGCTTCTCCAGCCGCTCCTCCACTTCTCCGGCATCGAGCCCCAAGGCCTTCGCCACGACGGCCGATTCGAACTCATAGCCCTGCACCGCCGCGGCGACCAGTAGCTTGAGGTCTTCTTCGCCGAGCTGCGCGATCTTGCGTTCGATCATCCCCCGGACCGACTCCGGCAACTCGTGCTCGATCTCTGGCAAGGCTTGCGCCAGCTCCCACTTGGGAGCGCCTGCTGGGAGCGAGTCCGGGCCCCGGGCATCCTTCAGACTGTGTTGTGCAATCACGCCCCGATCCCGCAAGTACCTCACCAGGTCGGCCATAAACAACGGGCTACCCTCGGTTTTCTCGTGAATCAACTTGGGAAAGTCGGCCGGAAATCGATGGTCAGGAAATTCCAGCTCCAGATACTCGGCGATCTCCGTCTGAGTTAGGAATTCAAGTACGAGTTCACGACACGCGCCTCGCGCCTGCAGATCCGGCTTGATCTTCAAGAAAGGGTGTTTCAGCAGCAGCAGGTCCGAAGGCCGGTAGGTAACCACTATCAGCACTCCGAGCCCTTCAAGTTTACCCGCCAGGAAGCTGAGCACATCGATCGTCGAGACATCCGCCCAGTGCAGATCATCCAAGAAGAGCACGAGCGGCCTGGGGCGCGAAACTTCCTGCAGCAAGGCGCCCAGCTCACGCTTCCTCCGCTCTTGCGATGCGGCTCTGACTTCGTTGATCAGCCGTGCCGTCTCTTCATGGTCGCCCGACAGTGGGACTACCTGCGCATACCAGGTGGGAGCGATTTGCTTCATCGCCCGCGCCGCCGCAGGGTTGCTTCCGCTCTGGAGCAAGTTCTCAAGCGCTTCGAGCAGCGGCAGGTAGGCTTCCGTTCCGGCGAGCCGTTCGCTGCATCTGCCGCGCGCTATCGTGCAGCGCCCTTCGGCGGCTAACTCCGTGAGGAAGTCTTCGACCAGCGTGGTCTTGCCAATCCCGGGCTCGCCCGCCACACCGAGCAGCAAGCCCCTGCCCGAGAGCGCCGACTCAAAGCCGGCACGCAGTTCTGCTCGCTCCCGCTCCCGGCCAACGGTGTGGCGCACGATGGCCGGTTTGATGCCCCGCTGAACATCGCTAACCGTAATGCCGCTGGATAGTCCGGCGAGAGCCCTGACCACCTCGGCAGCTGCAGGGCGCCAACCCGCATCCTTCTCGAGCATCTTCCCGATCAAATCGTCGAGTGATGGAGGTATCGCCGGATTCAAACGTGATGGGAGAAGCGGAGGCTCTGAGGTGATCGAGTGGAGGACGCCAATCATAGACTCGGCTTTGAATGGATGCTGCCCGGTAGCTAATTCGTAGAAGACTAATCCGAGCGCAAAGATGTCCGTAGCCGGTGTGATTGCTTTGCCGAGCGCCTGCTCGGGAGACATGTAAGCGCATGTGCCCAGTATTGCGCCAGGCATCGTGTGTTGCGCGAACGTGGCGGCCTCGGAGGCCGACGTAACCAAAGGGGCGAGCCGAGCCAGCCCGAAATCGAGCACCTTTACGTAGCCATCGTCACGAACCATGATGTTCTCGGGTTTGATATCGCGGTGCGTGATCCCGGCGGCATGCGTGGCGTCCAGGGCTCTGGCGATCTGGGCGCCGAGATTCGCTAGTAGGTCCAGCGCACTGGGCTTGCTCAATTTTCGCAGTGTCTGCCCTTGCACCAGCTCCATCACGATGAAGTGCCCTGCCTCGGCTTCGCCGATCTCGTGAATGGTAACAATATGAGGATGACTCAGCGCTGAGGCGGCTTTCGCTTCCTGGATGAAGCGCCGGACGCGCTCCGCGTCTGTAGTGAACTCAGCAGGCAGCAATTTGACGGCCACTCTTCGTTCAAGTTTGGTGTCCTGCGCAAGATAGACTTCTCCCATACCGCCCGCGCCCAGCAGCGCGAGCACTTCGTAGTGCGCCAGCCGTTGTCCGATGCGCACGCGAAGCGGCTCACTGACCAACGAACGCGCGGCGAACTCCCACGCGGGCTTTTCGAGGAAGCCTTCAGCTTGCGCCTGAAGGCCAAGCAAGGAGACGACCTCACGCCGCAACTCATCATCCCCGGCGCAGGCTTCAGCCAGATAAGCGGTGCGTTCTGCTGGTTCGAGTGCCAGGACGGCGCGATAGAGTTGGCCGATTCGCTTGTGACGTTCGGGCGTCATGGATGTTTAGGAAAGCCGCGATTCAGTCGTGCGGTCCTGGCCTCCGGCTCAATTCGCGCAGCAACCAGACCTTCGCCACGCTCCAATCGCTGCGCACAGTTCGAGGGGATACGCCGAGCGCCTCGGCGGTTTCCTCTTCGGTCAAGCCCCCGAAAAAGCGCAACTCTACGATCTTGCTCTGACGGGCATTTACTTGTTCCAGCACGCGTAACGCATCATCCAGTGCAATCAATTCCGCGCTCCGGCCCGGCGCAATCGTCAGCGCTTCATCGAGCGAGACGGGCCGGGCGCCGCCGCCACGTTTGAGCTTCTGCCGCCGGCGCGCGAATTCAATCAGGATTTGCCGCATCAATTGCGCCGTGATGGCGAAGAAGTGCGCGCGGTTTTGCCAGGGCATGCGATGCGCGTCGACCAGGCGCAAATAAACTTCATTAACCAGCGCCGTCGTTTGCAGGGTGTGCCCTGCTCGCTCGCGTCTCAGGTAGCGATGCGCTGCCGCATGCAGTTCGTCATAGACCAGCGGGATCAGTTGATCGAGCGCGGCCTTGTCGCCACCTCGCCAGGCCAGCAGCAGCTGGGTCACATCGGGAGCGGCAGGTAAAGTCATCAAATTTCGATCGAGGGGACCAGGCAACCGGCGAGTGTAAACACTAGCACAGCTCGGGGGTGAAAAAAACTTTTGCCGCGTTGCCGCTTTTACCGCCGAACGACGCATTAAGAGGGGTGGACCGACAGAGCATTAGGGAACGCGGCCAGCATGGGCTCGCCCCCTGGTGATTTATTCACACTTTAACCAAAGGAGAATGAATTTATGAAACGCATCTTCGGCTCAACCATCGTCGTGGTGTTATTCGCCGGCTTCTTCGCGCTGAACCTTGCCTATCCGCGCAACCAATCAAATCGCCGCGCCAGTCTAGATCCCGCCGTGCAGGCACAGGAAGCGGAGCGGGCAATTGCAAGAGACGACGAAAACGCTGTCAACGCTCCGCAGAGCGGGCCATGCACACTCAGCAGCGTAAGTGGAAAGTACGCGATTCTGATTCAAGGCACCTTGCTGCCGCCGAACGTACCTATGCCTACACCCGGGGTCGCGGTCGGCTGGATAGAACTGGACGCAACGGGCAACGTGACTGGCGCCGACACGCTGAGCTTGGGCGGTCAGATCACCCCGCGCACATACTCCGGCACGTTCACCATCAAACCCGATTGTACCTTCACTTCCCGGCTGACCGTCCTCAGCGGTCTCCCCGGATTGATCATCACCTCTAGCGGTGTGATCGTGGATGGCGGCCGAGAGCTCCAGTTTGTCGAAACCGATCCCAATACGATCTTCACGGCCGTGGCGAAGCGCTTGTGATTCTGCCGGCCGCAACCGGGTCAGGTATTGGCCGCAACCGGGCAGAAAGGATCGTCAATGCGTGAGACTGATCGGGGGTGTCGTCAAAGGTGTGAAGTGGGTCGAACGCACCTCACTGCAACGCCCCCTCTCCCCCCCACCAGCCTCCAGCGAACATCAGTTTGCTCCATCATTTTCCGGCGGGCACGCGCCGCTTGAGTTCTTCGAGCCAGTTGACCACGACGTTCAGTTGCCTGGGATTGTTGTCCTGTGCGTTCGGCTGGATCATCATCTGCCGGGCACCGTCCGGCACAACGTCGTGCGAGAGACCGGGCACGTTGATGAAATAGGACTCGAACAGCAGATGCGGTGTCTCGGCGCTGAACGCCGAGCCGATGCGGACTGAAGCCGCCATCCATTTCTCGCCGTTACGGTAGAAAATTTCTTTACCATCATGAGCCCAGACCGGCTCCTCGCCGCCCTCGGTGGAAATTTGCCACTTGCCGCCCGTGTCTGGGAAGGGACGGACATAGACTTCGTATCTCCCCGATTCGTCTGAGGTGTAGGCGATCCAGTGGCCGTCGGGCGAGAAAGCGGGGCCCCACTCCGTGAACTGCGTGCGGAGAAAGGGTTGCGGCTTGCGGTCGCCGTCGAGTTGGAGCACGAAGATGTCTCCGCTTGTGTTGGGATTCCATTCGGTATAGGCGAGCACCTTTCCGTTAGGCGACCATGAATCAGCCCCAATACCATATTGGCTGGTCGTGAGTACGTCCTCAGAACCGCTGGCGTCATAGGGTTTCTGGAGTATCCTGCACTGCCCGTCTTTGCATGAAACGAAAGTGACCTTCTTGCCATCGCGCGTCCAGATCGGAGAGAAATTATTCCCGGCGACAGTGAGCCTCGCGAACGTGCCGCGCGCGAACTCATATACCCACACGTCGTCTGTTGCGCCTGCGACTGTGATGGCTAGCCGCTTGCCGTCCGGCGAAAGTCGAAATGTACCGTAGCTCTGTATCGGCATTCCTGTCGGTGTAACCTTCCCTTGTCGATCGACCCAGACGGGTTTACCGATCCAGCCCGCGGAGCCGGTTACATAAATAAGCGTTCCGTTTTGCGAGACGTCATACTGCGCGTCGCCGTAAGGTTCAGAGCGGACGCTCTCGATGACCGTCGTCGCAGGACCCGTAATCTTGCCTTTCTCCGCGTCAAATGGCACAGCCATCAACGATCCGGTGCGAGCGAACAGCAGATATCCGGGAATAGAGCGAGGACTGGTGCCTCCCTCCAGCAGCGACTTACCTTCCTCTGTATCGAGGGAGCCGATCACAATTTTGTTGTAGTCCGGGTTATTGCTGTTAGAGGTAGAGCCCACTGCCCATTTACCGTCCGGAAGAAAACTTACGCCTTGAACTGGCGATCCAACTCCCAGTCTCTTGGGTGTCCCGCCACTGGCGGAGATGCTTTTCAAAGTGCCGCCCTCCATGTCGCCGAACAGGATCGTGTCGTTCGCGCTCCAACTTGCGCCATCCGGATTTCTGGCTTCGCACAGGAAGACCGGCTCGCCGCCCGCGAGCGCCACCTTCATCAGTTTGTTCCCGGTGAAGAAACCGATCCACTGCCCGTCGGGGGAGAAGAAAGGGTTGAAAGCGCCCTCCGTCCCGTAGATCCGTTTGGCGTCGAACTGATCGAGCGGCCGCAGGTAGAGCTGCGCCGCGCCATTGTGATTCCCGACGTAAACGATGTTCGTTCCGTCCGGCGAGATCGCCAGCGCCACGCGTCCAATCGCCTGAGGCGCGGATTTCGTCAGCGCCAGCGGCTCGTTCTCCGGCAGACGTATGATCAGACGTCCCGCCAGGTGCCCATTCGTCCGCGCATGCGAGCCGGAGCTTGTCAACGACCAGAAGACGAAGCCGGCTATAGCCGCGCCCAGCAGCAGACCAGCGAGCGCGAGGGGTATCGCACGCCTCCACACCTCGCGGTTGGTTGTAAGCGAAGCAGTGGTCGTCGTCGCATCCTGCGGCTCAACTAATGCCTCCTCGATCTCTATGCGCGCGTCGGCGATGTCGTGCAGCCGGCGCTTTAGGTCTTTCTGCAAGCAGCGCTTCAACAGGTCGCGTATCTTTCGCGTGGTGCCGGCGGGCAGCAGACTCCAATCCGGCTCGCCTCGGATCACCGACGCCAGAGTGTCCGAGGCGCTTTCGCCGCTGAACGCCTGCTTACCCGCGAGAAGCTCGTAGAGCACGCACCCGAACGAGAAGATATCCGAGCGCTTGTCTACGTGTCTGCCCTTCGCCTGTTCGGGGCTCATGTAGGGCGCAGTGCCGATGATGATGCCTGCCTGTGTCCCCTGATGGAGCATCGTCGGTGAATCAGACGGGTTAGCCGCAGCCGTTTGCGCCTCAAGCGCCTTCGCCAGTCCGAAGTCCAAGACCTTCACCTGTCCGTCATCCGTGATCTTGACGTTCGCTGGTTTAAGATCGCGATGGACGACGCCGCGCTCGTGCGCCGCTTCGAGCGCTTCGGCGATCTGGTGCGCGATGCTCAAAGCGTCTTCAGTTGGGAGGGCGCCCGCGCTCAGCCGCTCGGCGAGCGTCTCGCCGCGCACGAGCTCGAGCACGAGAAATCTAACCTCTCCCGCTTCTTCCAGGCCGTGAATGGCTCCAATGCGAGGGTGGTTCAATGAAGCGAGCAGCCTGGCCTCGCGCTCGAAGCGTGCGAGCCTTTCGGGATCCGAGGCAAATGCATCCGGAAGAACTTTGACAGCGACCTCACGCCCGAGTTTGGTGTCCTGGGCGAGGTAGACCTCTCCCATGCCGCCCTCGCCGATCTTGGAGCGGATTTCATAGCGGCCGAGTCTTGTGCCCGACAAGATGCTCATGGCCTAGTTCGCCGTTGTAGCATAATCATTCAGGAATGACTGATTAAGTTCAATCTTCTCTTGAGCCCGCCCGAGTGGGTGTGATCCTGCCGAGCGGGACCGGGCCGGGGCGGATGGAACCATGGTTTGAACGAAATTGAATAATTCTTTCCAACCGCGGAGCGGTGAAAGCATAAAGCCTGGGGTGAAGGGCAGCGGGGCCCTGGTTTGAACGAGATTGAACAATCCTTTCCAACCGCGGAGCGGTGAAAGCATAAAGCCTGGGGAGAAGGGCAGCGGAGCCCTGGTTTGAACGAGATTGAACAATCCTTTCCAACCGCGGAGCGGTGAAAGCATAAAGCC